>BNJV01002155.1_pt1 | contig 62651 bp, 116 predicted proteins | sample 8540591 | NCBI WGS metagenome assembly BNJV01 (sample SAMD00202457, study PRJDB9452) | human saliva metagenome | host: Homo sapiens | reverse complement strand
CCTCCTCCTCTCCTCTCCTCCTCCTCCTCCTCCTCTCCTCCTCCTCCTCCTCCTCCTCCTCCTCCTCCTCCTCTCCTCCTCCTCCTCCTCCTCCTCCTCCTCCTCCTCCTCTCTCCTCTCCTCCTCCTCCTCTCCTCCTCTCTCCTCTCTCCTCCTCCTCCTCCTCCTCCTCCTCCTCCTCCTCCTCTCCTCCTCCTCCTCCTCCTCCTCCTCCTCCTCCTCCTCCTCCTCCTCCTCCTCCTCCTCTCCTCCTCCTCCTCCCTCCTCCTCTCTCCTCCTCCTCCTCCTCCTCCTCCTCCTCTCCTCCTCCTCTCCTCCTCCCTCTGGTCAACGCACCACTGCTCGAATACCACTGTTGCACACACAGCCGCGAACACGGTCGGCGTCACCGCCGACACGCAAAACGCGAGACCGGCAGCACCCCACGCCGACAAAACCATGAGTCCAGAGCCCGCATTGTCACCGCCCCCATTTTAACAACACTGCACCTCAGTCTTATTGCTTAGTTGACCAGCTCGTCTCAACTGACGAACAAAATTGCCACCTGCCCAGCGTGACGACCACCGGCCCAGCTCATTCACTTTGTTCATCGCCCGCCCGCACCACTGCGCGGCCGCCGTCGACCATCTCGACAAATCACCGAGCACCGCGACACTGCCCATCGTTTAGCACCAGCTGCAGTCGATTTCACCACGTCTATTATACGCCCACGACATTGTTGCTCACATCCTTACGGGTAGCACGAAGCATCGCCCCGATACGAACATGACAATGCGCCCGATCAGCATCGCACGAGGATTGCTCGACGACCGCGCAATTGATCAAACTTTTTCGTCGCGTCGTTTCTGAATAAATTCAAAATCCAGACCTTCAACAGAGCAGCAGCCTGGCACGAAACGACAGACAGCCCACCATCCTTGCTTTCACCACGATGATGTCAACCCGTCATCTCGAGGCGATTCACCACCTCACCGCAACAGATCCGCGTTCGATTCACGTTCTCGTCACAACCATCCGTCAACCCGAGACCACCTGTCTGGCGCACATCCGCCAGTGATGAGGAGGTCTCCTCCCCACATCCACCTCATCTTCCACTTTTTCCGCACACCATCTGAACACGCCTCCCTGACCTCTGGTTTCATTCCCTCATTCCTGCGCCAGCCCAACGCCGCGCACGGGCCAGAGCCGATGGCATCTCACGCCCGGAAGGAAGATATCCGTCATGCCTGGCCAGACCAGCATTGAACACACCAGTGGTCACCGCGAACCACGATCAACATCAGCGGCCGCCAGCCACGACTTGGCTCATTTCGAAAGACCGCGAGCAGCACGCCCGTCATTTCCGGTCGCACGCCGACATCGCTGGCGCAAAGACGAAGATCGTCGGCTCTTTACGGCATCAAAGCCAATATCCATCTTACAATTATTGCCGTTGTTGCACCACCAGCTGACTTCGAAAATATCCGCCAATACCTTTCTTTGCACCGAGCTTCGGTTTTACCGCCGCCAGCGACGCCGGCTTCACCACCGCCAGTCGCATTGGTCGCATTTCAGCTGCACGCCCACAGCCAGGCCGTTTGTCAGCCAACCGCCCATTTGACTGTCGGCGACCTCCAGCACACACCATCTGCCAGTCCGCACGTCGGCGACCAGCCTGATCAGACCAGATTTGTCAGTTTCGGTTCGACTGCTAGATTGATCGCCGAGACCGTTACGCCAGCCGAACCCACTTCGGTTTCGGTTCGCCCAGCCTCGTCGACCTCGGTTCAACGCTGTTCAACGCCCGATAACGCCTGTCCACCGCAGCCAGGTCTTCTGTTTATCGGAACCACCAGGCGCCGTGAGCCCACCATTGCCCGTAGTTCCCTGACTGTTTTTCAAGACCACCCTCGAGACGATTTGACCTCCGTTCACGCCCGTCTTCGTCGGCCCGGGTCACAGCTCGCTCATCTAGTTCAACCACCAGCCCGCCCCCAGTTTCATAATCATCGTCCGCCTCCACCATCTGCCTGATGAACATCGGTTCATCCTCGTGGGGCCTTCAACTGGTTGGCTTTCTCAGCCCTTCTGCCCTGTAGCCTGTTCGCGCCTGCCCACCTCCGGAGTCGTTCACCAATTTATTTGACTGTTGTTTAGTCCCAACCAGATTACATAACGCTTATCTAATTCATCGTCGAAGAAGTCAGTGTCCATCACTTAAATCAAATATTCCTCAGTTCTATTCTGTCTGTTCAGCTCATCAGCTTCGTCGCTGCTCGTCTCATTATCCGTTTCAATTGTTTTTTCACCCACTGTAATCGTTGACGAAACCCTGACTTACTCGAAACACCGCCGCAATCAATCAGCGACACCCTTCCATCAGTCACCTGGTTCGCCTCAGCAGCCCCTGCAACAGTAACGCCTAGCACCAACAGCCACCATTGTCGCACAGGCTTTCCACTCCGCACCTTTTTCTTTCGCCCACCGCCAGCCACCATCTGCTCACACGCTCATCGATCCCGACCTCCACACACAGATCCACAGCCTGGCGTGTTTATTTACCATTGCCCACCACCCACCGTTACACCGGCTCACACACCACGCCACGCGCCGAACGACCATCTGGCCTCGCCCACCATCCGATACCGATCAGTCAGCCAGCCGAATGTTAGTTGCTGAGCAGAGCCCCTGAAAAACACAATGATCCGAAGAACAGACAGGTTCACCAGCCTGTCAAACAGCCGACGCTTCCGCATCTCTGAACAAGACCATTTCATTAACATAAAACCCATTTTCGATCGCGCCGTCACCAAACCAAACAGCAGCACAGCCGATACCGTTTGTCACCGCTCGGTCATCTCGTAAACACCCATTACCGGGAACTGCATCGGTCAACGGAATCGCCCACGGAAAACCACGACCGACCACCGCTTATCTTCGCGCCAACACAGCTCGTACCACCGTACTTGCTCGAGCATACCATCCGAAAATTGCCGACGATTGTCCAGTGACAAACGCGTATCCTCTTTCACCAGCATCGCCCGATACTGTCGTATTCCGTATTGCACGCGTTACTGTTATTTTCGTCGAACATTTTAGCCTCACCCGCCTGTCGCTGGACTTTTCCAAAGCCCGGAAATACCCTCCACAAACGATCTCATTCCTTATCGTCGAAAACGTACAATTTTATCTGCGATCAACGAAGATTCACCACGGCGAGGACGAACACCAGCCTCGAACATACGATTGCCTGATCGAGAAGCCTGGTCTTCATCTGCATAACCAATTAACAACCCATGCCATATTCAGCGAACATACGTCTTCAACGCCCATTTGCCGACCAGGCACCATTATTTCCTCGACAACGCAACACGATCGCCCGTCATCCGATCTTTCATGTTTTTCAGTACCACCGTCGAGGCCCGTGACCGCGGCCCACAAGCTTCTATCCGCCAACATACGAACCGCATTTATCGATGCACCTTCCGACAACCGCAGAACACGTCTGTCGCTGCCAGTCGAACCTGACCGAACGAAAATCTGAACCGCCATGATCGACCCACCCGCTCACCAGCCGAACACCCGGAACGGGTCAGCCCACCAGCCCGCCCGTTCACCGCACCTCCCGCTCTGCCCACCAATCAATCATCAAACCGCCGATGACCGCATCATCAATCGTGCCCGTCATCACTGCCCGAGCTGCGAAATCCCCAGCTGTCCTCAACGAGACCCACCAATATCTGTGATATTTTCCGCGGTCAGAACAACACGAACACGGCATAGAAAGGCCGCGACCCACAACCATTTTCGATAGCAGAAGACTTCACCGCCCATCGGCGAGTTACTTTCTTCCAGCCCTTCTGATTCTGCCGATGTTCACGATTTACCATTACACACATCGCAACAGCGAACATTTTGCAGGAGCTTCAGCGTGAATTGACCGAACACTGGGATGCACTTTCACCATCATCGACAGTCGATCAGCGGCAGCGACGATACGTTAACGATGAAATACTTGAGGCGCCACCGACACCGCTGGCCGATTGCAGTGTCGAAATATCACGATCATCGTCCCCACCCCACCAAAGCCGATTTACCGCCGATATTCGAGTTTTCACCCTCACAGGCTCATTGATATGAAAATTTCGTTCCGGCAATTATTCTTCAGACAGTCATTTTCGACCTGTTTATCATCTCCCGGTTTTGCTTAGTCAGAATCTCATCTCGACGACCATTTCGACCAGCACACCGCCTTCATCAACACGCGAAGTTCATTCAATGACTGACCTCTTTGTACCTCGATACCGATCGAGTCAATTAAACGATTAGGAACACTTTCCGATGGCGTCAATACATTCTAATTCCGATTGGCGTGAATAGAACAAAAATCTCTTTACCTCACTCCACTAACTTTTCATTTCAAATGTCCATTTCATATTACTGGTATTTTATTCGTCGACCCCAAACATCGAGTCAGTCACTTTGGCAATTTCACATTTCGAACACACGGCAGCCGACGGAACACCGGCCACCACGACAGTTCCTTATCTCGACGGTCGACCAGATACCGTCGAACATCGACGGTTTTAACATCTCCACCACCGAGTCCCGTTTAAAATCAGTTTGATTGCAGCCCAGTCCTCACGCCCCTGATCACGCCCAGTCCACCGCCTGCCATCGGAGCCACGCCACTTCCGTCCACGCCCGATCCAACCCAGCTCTGAACCATCCACTGCCACATTACATTGTTCACACCTCCCAGTAATTAAAATGCGAGCCTGCACCTTTAGGTAAACGCTGTCTGCCCAGCTCACCTGAACCGTCATCTGTACATGCTCATAGCCTTCAGGTTGAACACACAGGCACAGTTTTATTTGGCAGTTCGCGTGTTGTCAGCTGGATACCGAATTACTTTCATCACCACAGCCTGGGCCCCGAGCCGCGAGCATCTGCCGACCATTTCCCCGAACAGCTCAGCAGCCCACCGACCGCCAATGAGACGGCCCGTACCGCCGCACGCACCGAATATTGCAGGACTTTGTTATCACACACCGGTCTACGGCAATGCATAGCCAGGCGTTCATCACCAAACGTCGACGCTCATCGCCTGCGCACCATTAACACACATCGCGCGTACGCTTCTTTTCGAATACTCGGCAAAGCCACCTGACCATGTACGTAAAACCATCATACATTAGTTCGCCGAAGCACCACCGTTATTCACGACGTCGTTCAGCACGATCAAAATTCATTAAACCCGTACCCGTTTCGGCAGGTCATTGCCCCGCAGTCCGCGCTGTCCGCGTTAATCCCAGCCCAGACGCACAGTCTTATCAAATTCGCCATCAAACATCTGTTTATCACCACCAACGCCAAATCAAACATTGATATCCAGCCCCAGGATCACAGAATAAAGTTCCGCCACTTGATCGTCAGCAGACCGCTCAACCAAAACCCAGCCCACGGCCTCACACTTTGCGCTTCAGTTATCTCATCAGCCCCAGTACCGCTGAACATTCCCCTGCCAGACGCCCGGCGTCATCCGTCGACCTGGTTCATTTCACGCAGCACCACAGCCCGTCGCAACCGCCACCGCCCCGCCGGCCACGCGCACACCATCAACGAGCAGCGACGGTCACGTATTCCAATGCCCGATCCGAAAATCATTGCCCATCCGATATTTCGCAATCTTTCTCGAACTCATCAACGCCTGAAGATTTTATTGTTATTCTGACCAAACCATGCTCACTCCGCCGCGAGCTCACGCACGATGCCCGGCGCTCATCGATTTCACCAGCCTGCTGATCAAACAGCGGTGAGTCAACTGGCGGGCAAACAAAACCATCCGTTTTCAGCTCGACGATCGTTCCAGGCCTGAGCCATCGCTGCCCATCATTTTTCGAAAACGTCAGGCCCGCCCCAAAGACCAGACCGGTTATTTTAAAATTGATTTTAACTTTCTCGCTTCGCTTGTCAGTTAACCGTCATCTCCACCACCTTCATCTGGCACCGACGCCGCCGATTTTCGCGAACCTTGACCACCATACCCAGATGACCCCACGATTATTTTTCCGTAATTTGCCGCCATTTCCCTCATCCATACCTGCCGGAAAAATTTCACGCATCGTCGACCTCTGCTGACATCGATAGCTCCACGTTCTTGCCTTTTTACCCTTCCGGAGCCTGCCTGCGTTCAAACTTCAGCTCGGGCACCGTGATTATTCGTATCCCCAATGATATCCGAGATAGCAGTACGTCCAGCATTTGCCGTCGCGACGCCCACCACGACATTAAATTACTACCAGATCAAAAAATGACTACCAGCATTCTTTTCGCGTTATCCAGCGCACCAGACCACGTCAGCTTGCCGCGCAGACAGCCAGCCCGACAGATGTCACCTTTCTGCGCTTGCGCCTGCTTTTCTCGGCCTCAGCAGCACCTGAGCCCACTGGTCTCACTAAACAGCCTGCCCAGCACGCCGAGCCAAAGCAACCGAATCAACACCGGCAGACCACTGCCTCATCTGGACCGGCGGCTCACCTGTGGCGCGATGCCTGCCGTCCACATCAATCTCGCTGTGCCGCTCATTTCACTTTTCAGCACACCATACCACATAAACAGTCTCATTTCACCTCGAACACATCGCCCACAGCCCTCAGCTCACCGCCACGATATGAATATCCGACGCTTTCGCACTAACCCGAATGCACCGCATGAGCCCACAGCCCGCGCGCGTTAATCACCGAACCGAAAGCGTATCGAATATGGTTCAGCCAGTTCAAGAACGTTCAATGTTAAGTCGAGTATCGAGCCACCCTTGTCGCGCCGATACATCATCGCCCAGCTGGCATTCACACTTTTGTCACCGTCCTGTTGCCTCGACGCCGCCGTACCAGCCTACCCGGTCAGCCAGCATTATATTTTGTTTTTCGTCTTTCATGGACCTTCGCCCACCATTAATCCTTTACATACCATATTAAGATAAACGTTAAACAAAATAGTTTTTCAGATTTTCTCTTCCCACCCCTGTTATAACATAGAAAATTGTTGAGTAAACCGAGTGAGCCGCGAGCACGCTGAACGCGTGAGTGTAGAACGCAGCCGGAGGTTCACCAGCCTGCCGATTTCGCAGCTGACTGCTTGCCAGTCTTTTAAATCAACCAGAGATGAGAACTGAGAGCCCGACCGAGCGAGTGACAAATGGTGTTTACTTATTTTCCGAGCGAGGAGTACCTTTACAGCCAGTTCAGCCCGCCATTGTTTAGCAGATTCAGGAGGCGTCCATTTTATTTTAACCAGAGAGAGAATCTACTGTACCGGAGATTTAGCGAGTGAGACAAAGTTTGCTTTTCTTTTGAGCGAGAGAAACGAGACTTTGCGGCAAGCTCACATTATTGCAGACCCAGGGTCTTGTTTTGGCCTTTCGTAATCCCGCGATTATTGTGCTTGGAAGTATGATGACAATTGGTTCATTTATTTCGGCAATAGTTTGCTTCTTGCATAATAAAAATAATCGTTAGATTACAAAATAAAATAAGACCCTCTGGGTCTGATTTTATTTTAATGGCGGAAGGAGAGTGTGTGAGGCTTTGCTTCGCAAAATCTTTCCATTCTCCTCGCTCAAAAAAGCAAGCTTTTTGTCTTTCACTCGCTTCGTCGTCCGGGCGAACCTGTTCTCATCTCACAAGTTAAAATAAAAATAAGACCCTCGGGTCTATTTTATCTTTAATAGCGAAGCGAGTGTGAAGATTTTATTTCATAAAAATCTTTGTTCCCTCCTCGCTCGGAAAAATAAAAAGTAAAACTTTTTATTTTGTCACTCGCTTCGTCGTCCGGTCGAACCTGCGGTTCTCATCCTCTCGTTAGATTTAGACTAGTAAACTCAGTCATTTCTTAAATCTGGCGGAGCTATGGAAAGATTCGAACCTCGATCAGTTCCCGCATACACGCGTTCCAGGCGTGCTCCTTAAACCACTCGGACACACTTCAGCAATTTTCTATATTACTAACAGGGAGATTTAGGGAGAAAACTGAAGAAAAGTCTGAGAAAATAGACTATTTTTATTTAACGTTTATGCTAATATGAAGGTATGTAAAAGTTAATGGATGGGCGAAAGGAGAGGTGTCCCATGAAAAATAAAGACGAAAAACAAAACGAGAAGCATAAATGTAAATATATCTTCGTAACCGGCGAGTACTTTTCTGGAGTAGGTAGGGAGTACGGCAGCTTCGATCGGGGGCTATTTTGAAAGCTAAGGATTTCAAGGTGACAGTCGCAAAGTGCGACGTATCTGAATGTGGATGCGGGCTTTTGAACCCGGTGGAACATGGTGAATGCTATGTGACGCATGATGGGGTGGAAACCGATCTCGATCTTGGGCATTGCACGACACGTTTCTTGGATTTTGAAACGAACCGCTTCGATTACGCTTTTCGGGCTCGATTTTTAAGGAGTGATTGAAAAAGAACGCGCGGGAGGTTTTCATGGTAAAACCGTACAGTTGGTGCCGCATTTTACGGGATTTAGTGCAAAGATTATGAATGCTTCGAAAAATTCGGATATTCATATCGCATGAAAATTGGCGGTACGGTGGAGATTATGAGGGCTGTCGTTTATTGAAGCAGATTAGATTGTTCGGGAACAAAGTGGGGCGACGAAATTGTCTTTTATGTGAAATGTGGTTTCACGTGCCATGGATTAATAGCTCGAGAAAGAAATTAAAAGTAAACCATACAGAATGCACACTAAAAGTTTACGTGGTTGGGATTATTCCAGATGTGGTGGTTTTGTCGTACGGAAAAACCAGCGCCACATGCGAAATTTTGATGAAAAATTGCGAGATTTTCGGGAATTCAAGATGAGGGCGGTCTTGAATCTGCCAACCAGATATTGATTCAGACTGATGTGCCGTTTAATGTTTTGAAATCTGGCGTGCTGGAGATTTTGAATAGATTTTTGTGGGGGATGACAGTGAACCAGACATGTCTGCTTGGGAAGAATTTTCAAAGAAGCGGGCGCAGAAAAACGCGCGAACCGTGAAGGTGGGGATTGGTGGCGAAAATATGTCGGGAACGAAGATACCTATATCTCGTGTAACGGAAGCTTTGAGCAGCGGCGGCTTGGAATGACGTGAATCTGGATTTGCGCTGGATTAACGCAGAAAAAGTCGATGACAGTTAGCAAGTCGACGGTCTGAGTGGTGCCAGGTGGATTTGGTAATCGTAGGGGTGGAGGGAAAATCGATGCGACATTATGCTGGATGAAACGATCGCCTTATCTCGGATTATGTTTAGGGATGCAGGTGGCATGTATCGCGAGGCGCAGAAGAGCAGGACTGACGAGCGAATTCGGAAGGATTTGATAAAGAAACTAAAGAAAACGTGATTTATCTGATGTCCGGACAAGAGGGCGAAGGAATCGACGGGTGGTAGTATGCGTCTCGAGGATTTTCCACGAAATTAAAGTGAAGTAAAACAGCTAAGATTTATGGAAAAACTAATATCGTAGAACGTCATCGTCACCGTTATGAAGTGAATCAAAATTCCTTAAGGAAATCGAGAAAGGTGGCGTGGGTGCTTCGGGTCACCAGATGGAAAAAATTAAACGGAATTTATTGAAGCTCAGGGAAAAGAAATTTCTTATGGGAACATAAGCACACCCAGAGCTGAAATCGAGACCTTTACGTGTACACCACTACTATTATGAAATTTGTGAAAAGTTTAAAATAGAAAAGGTTAAAGTCCTAAAAATAGTTTTAAAATAGCAGTCTAAAGGCTGCTATTTTCTTGGCTAAGGGAGAGAGACGCGCGAGTTTTGGTAGAATTGTGTCTCGAAAAATGTTGTGTAATTAAGGTGTGGATAGAAATGAGATATGGAAGAGATTCAAAATACCCTAAAAGAGACGATCGTCAGACATCTACGTCGAGAAAGTGGATGGATTTTGACGCCCGCATCAGAATACTGGTTGCGACTTCGCGACAAAAGTGTGGCGATGTTATTAGCGAAAACATTAAGAAGAAAAATCCGATGGAAATTAGCGAGGAAATGATGCGTAAACTTCAGCGAAAAGGATTTGGAAGTGGAAATCCTAATGCAGCCTGGGTTTTTGAATTTCAAATTAAGCAATACTTCTATTGATAAAGTTCGAAAAGATTTTACGAAAAATATATCATCAGACGCATATTCTGGCCAGACGGTGATTTGTGAATTTTCGGATCAGATCCAAAGATTGCTCCATGTCGCCATCTTTTATACTTCTGATTGTGGGTGAGAGCAATTTCACGCGGATTGAATATGCTTATGGTAGCATGAGGAGGCAAATTTTGCAGGTGATATCGGTTTACATGGGCAGGGAATATGTATGAATGCTACGTAAAATAGACCAAATTCCGACTGATTGACACCTGAGAAAAGTAGCGCATCTACTGGCAGAATGTTATGTGTTTGGTACTAGGGCTGATGAGGATAACGCAGAAGCGCACGCGGAAATCGTGAAACTAAATAAGATGATTTTTGAGATTGCGGGAAGCGGAAGATTGGATTATAGCAACGATCCAGAACGCGCCAGAGTAGTGGAACTTTATTTCTGTGGTCGCAAGAGCAGCTATCAATATTTTGAGAATACAAGCGTTTGCAGGTGAGTTTGATAAATATTACCCTGAATCGACGGTGGCGAAGACTGGATCTAGATAAACTGCGTCGCGAGCTTAAGAACGGGGTTTATGAAATGTCGGATGGGCGGTGATACCGTGGCGATAAACACGGACTTCATACCAGGGTATTTATATAATAATAAGGGTTTACCAACTCACGAAAGCAAAGATACTGGTTTGATTTTTGAGAAATATAAAGATTTTCATTTTGATAAATCGATTAATATTACTGGTAACGATATCATTGAATATAAGGAAGGTGGTGCTTTCGGCAATTTCGCAATATGCGGAACTCTCGAGTAAGACTTTACATATTACACTACGGTCAGGTGAAATTGCCAGGTAATGAAAATGTCTTCGAGGAAAAGGAAACTTTTTACGCGCGATTGATGTGATTGAAATGGTACGCGAAGCAATGGGAAAAATCCAGTGACGAGAAGGGTTTTGATGGCTCTAAGTATGCATTCGCTAAATATAAAGATTGGCGGAGATATCATATTTGATATAAAAGAGTCGTTTCGATGACGGGAAATTCGGCCGTATACTACAATATTCGGCGAGTGCGCGCGAAGAAAAGATTTTGGGTAAAATCTTCAGTGGTCGAACCAGTGAATTAAATAAAGTTGAATCGAGGCTGAGGCTCTCAATTTCAGAGAAAATGATTCGGCGGAAGAAGCGAAAATATCTCGCGAAAATATTTCGATTTATGAACGTAATTTGATGAAGAAAATAATTCAGTATCCAGATGTTTTGAAGGAAACGTACGTGAACTTTTGCCACAACAAAGATTTGTACTTACCTCTATGAATTAGCGCAAGAATTTAGCCGTTTTTATGAACACGTACAGGTGGCGGGTTCAGAATTTGAGCTCAGAACGAGGCAAAATTATTTTAGTTTACTTGAAAGTTTTTGACTCACACTTTGAATTTACTAGGTATTGAAGTGCCGGAGCAAATGTAATGCCGAAAAAGCGAAATTGCTTTTGATGGATCTGGAGATGACAGGTTTTCGGATCCGGAAAAAGATAAGATTTTGGAAGTAGCAGTAATTGCGACAGATTGGGAATTACACCGATGGCGCAAAATGACAGCGAGAGGTGAAAGTTTCCCGGGAAAAATTATCGAAAAAGAACGCATGGTGAGTGAGTTTGGGAAAAGCACACGAAGAAAGCTCTATCAAAAACTTTGTGAACAAAAGACAGGCTGGCTTCCAGTGAATGAGAGTGGAAGAGATGCTTCTAAAATTTATCGATGATCATTTTCGGTGAGGAAGTTGACGTGGAAATTCGATTCATCAGATAAAAGATTCATTGCAAAAGAGTGGCCGAAATTGAAATGAACGTTTGCATTATCAACGCCTGATCGTGTCAGCCTTTTAAATTGTATATTTTCGAAAATGTGATGAAGAAAAATTTACCAAAAGGGAAATGCATTTGGCGCTCGATGATATTTTTGGGGTCAATTGAAGAATTAAAATATCGCGTAAATATATAAAGAAATAAGATGTTTGAAATAGAAAAAGTAAAGTGGAATTGGAGAATTTAAGAAAGAGCGATTTTTCGATATTCACGCGGATACGAAAATCCGAATTTAGAAGAATATATTTATTTGGCGCAAATGGAAAAGTGATTTCCTGTGGAACGAAAAATACGTTTGGAAGTTAGATGCGACCGAAATTTGTCGAAATTACTAAAAGAAGAATTGAATCGGTGATGACTTGCGCGTTCTTCGTGTGGGGAGCAGAGAATTATGCTGAGTGACAAGTGGAAGAAGATAAAATCGAGGACTTGGGCGACTAAGTTATAATCTGACGAAAGAAATGGCGGATTAGAATTTCAGGATGATAAAACAGGTCGACAGGCCTATTTTTATTCAGAATAATGTGCCAGAACGAAAACTTCTCCATATAATGAGCCCATGAAAAGAATGAGAAACTCAAAAGAATGTCGAAAAAGTGAGTAAATCGACCTTATGACAGAATTTAAGGAATTTATCAATCGTGGTAACGTACTCGACCTCGCAGTCGGTGTGATCATCGGTGGTCCTTCCAAAAATTATTTCATCACTAGTAAGCGATATCATTATGCCACGTAGTCGGTTTAATCGCGGGTGGAGTGGATTTTCCGTAATTTGGAAATTACCATCTCCAAATCTGTTGGTCAGGATTCTGCAGCTCATATTCGTTACTGGGAAACTTCCTGCAAAATATGGTAGACTTTTTGATTATTGCCTTTTCTGTGTATTCTTAATCATTAAAATCATGAACAAGTTTGCAAGAAATTCAAGAAGGAAGAAGGAAGAAAAGGCTGAACCAACCACCGATGAACAAATCCTCGAAGTCTTTGAAAGATATCGCAAAACATCAGAAAATAAGCTTTAATGAAAAATAGGTCGCGAGGAGCGACTTTATTTTTATGCTGGACTTACACTGCTACGAGAGGGTCGACTTCTTTCGACCGTAAACTGAGTTTTATGTCTGGATTTTGGAAAAGAAAATAGTTTTAGATAGCGGAAGATTGAAAATTTTCGTATTGGACTTAATATTTTCGAGATACACGCTCGACGGCAAGTTACTGACTTTTTGATTGCGTGGTGCGAGTCTCGGCTTCGGTTTGATAATTAATCAAATAAGCGTAGAAGTAGGGGAATTCGTGAAGGGCAAAACGATCAAGGCGAGCGGAGATGCGCCATTTTCGAATTCTTCAGCGATTTTTGTGACGGTTTCTTTTGGTAGTAGCAAGATTAGATTCGTCATAAGCAGATTCTAATTCAGAATACCAAATCTCAGAGTTCAGAAGATCATTCAATTCAAGTTCGGCAAGTACGGCTTGAAGCGAGGCGGTAATACGCGAGACATCGGAAGATTGCATGTAATCTTTATAATTGTCGATAAGTTCCTCGTTCATATATTTGGCAAGATAGAAGCTCGAAATTAAACTGTCGCGATCACGATTTTCGACAATTTTTAGTACCAGAAAAAACACTAGAAAGAATCAAGATGAAAATAGCCCCGAGAGCGATAGAAATATTGCGCAGGGTAAGATAGGGATGATCTTTATCGAGAAAAGCCAAAAGGTGAACTCTTGCCTGAATTCGGCTTGGAAGAATTAGAGGCGATTTGTTGAAGATAAGCCATATTGTCCATGCTTTAATTATAGTATCAGAGGTTTGTTATAACTGAGTTATGCAAGATGCGAAGGAGGAAATTCGAGCCAGGCTGCCGATCGAAGATGTGGTATCGGAATATATTGAGCCGAAGCGAAGTGGCGCGACCCCTGAAAGGTCACTCGCCGTGGGGTGGATAAACGCCTTCGTTTTATGGTGTCGCCAGATAAGGGAATTTGGCACGACTTTTCGGCGAATAAAGGTGGGAGATATTTTCTCGTTTGTGATGGAGGTAGAGGAATTAGTCTCCGAAGCTTTGGAAAAATTAGCGGCAAAGGCAGGGGTGGAGCTATATTCGAGCGGAGATGTGCAAGTATCGCGCGTACGAAGATGAAAATGCGAGAAATTTTGGAACTCGCGACGAAATTCTATCAGGCGTGTTCAGTGAAAAATGAAAAATTCGAGATTACGCGTATTTCATCAGAGAAACTGGATCGTAAATTCAATCTTGAATTTTCGGATTGGTTATGCGCCGAGCGGGAAAGATTTTTGCAAATTTTTGAAAACGTGGCTACAAAAGAAGCAGAGATTAAAGAAGCGGAGTCTGATGAATCGATTCGGTGGAGATTTTTCCGTGGTAGGATGATGATTCCGTTTATTGATGCAGAGTCCGATAACGTGATTGGTTTCTGCGAGCAATTACGGAGGCGGTGAGCCAAAATATTTGAACACTTCGGAAACATTGCTCTTAATAAGGGTCGATTTATTTTTGGTTTGAATTTGGCGAAAAAGCGATCAGGAAAATGGGTTTTGTGTGATTGTGGAGGGAAATACGGATGTGATTTCGTCGCATCAGGCGAGTGCAGGAGGCGGTGGCGACTCTGGGTATGGCAATGACGGAAAATCATTTGAAGATTTTTATCGCGGTTAACTTCGGATATCCGTTTAGCCTATGACGGAGATGCAGCCGGAGTAACAGCGACGGAACGAGCATTATGATGGCGAGTAAATTGGGATTTCTTTTGTCGGCTGGTATCGGATTATGGTAAGGCGAAGGACCCGGATGAATTGATTCGTTCGGCGCCAGAAAAATGGCGATGAATGTGTAATGAAACCAGTGCCAGCGATTGATTGGGTGTTGGGGCAAATATGAAATTAAATATAACTTACGTACCGGAATGAGAAGCAATATTCGGATCTGGCGATGAAATTGATTCGTGGAGATTCAGGATCCGGTGGAGCGCAACATTATGAGCAGATGGTGGCACGAAATTGGAAGTAACAGTGGAAGACTTGAAAGAGAAAAAGGTGCAGGTGGAAACCGTGCGACTGAAAGCCAGTGAAAAGAAGTGAATGAGGCGGCGAGCCCGAGTATGAAGGTACTAGAAAAATGACGCTTACTAGCGATTTTGGTTTACGGGGAACAGCAGGAGCGGAAATTGATTTGGAAATTCCAACCGATGAAGTGAAAACTGAAGAATTGTCGCTGATTTTGAGGAAGAATTTGCGAAAAAGAGTGAGGCGAACTTTTCGAAATTAAGTCAAGAACTGTCAACGCTACGAGGTGGAAACGACATAAAGAGAAAAGAAACAGTGATTTTCAGAGCTTGAATCTCGTGAAGACGAAGAGCGAATGACGGAAATTTTGAAGGAAATTGAACGTGTTAGGATAGATAAAAGTGCTTATGAGGAGCTAGATTTTATTTAGTGATTTTGAGGTTGGTTGGTTGATTAAGATTAGAATAAGCGTTATACTTAATCTAATTTGAGGGACTAAAATAACAATGAATCCAAATAAATTAGGTAGTGCGGCTCCAGGAGGTGGAGCAGAAAAACTGGGTAACTTTACGGCGGAGCAGAATCCGGGTGAAAAATTTTTGAGGCAGAGAAAAATTTCAGAAAAGCCAAAAACTGGGGCGGAAATTTTTGAGATGAAGATGCATCAAATCGCGGACCGTCGGATATGATTGAGCAGATGAAAATGGAGGGGAAACTTGGCTTTTGATGATTATAAAACTAAGAAGCAAGCGCTGGATTTAGTTGAAACTAAATTGACGAAACTTTATGATATTTACGAAAACCGTGGAGGTGAACGAGGCGGAGCGTGAGAGAAACTGGAGATTCAAAATCGTCACCTCGAAGAGAGTAAAGATTCTTTAAGAAAAGCTTAGTCAAGACAAAAGAACTGCCACGAGGCGAAAAATGAAGCTAATGGAGAGCTTTTTCGCAGCGTCAGTTGAGAGTTCCGATAAAATAGAAGAGATAAAGAAAAGCTCGCGAAATGGACGAGCGGGTCTATCAGCTATTTGGTGGAAAAATCAGGAAGCGGGCGGCGAAGACCGAGACTGAAGAAAAGACCGAGGCAGACTGAGGGGCAGACTGAAGAAAAGACCGAGAAACCGAAGGTAAGACTGAGGAAAAGACAGAAAAAGAAGCCGAAAGAAAAACCGAAGATAAGTCTGAGGAAAATACCGAGGAAAAAGATCTGAAAACAAAACTGAGAGTCAGACCGAAGAGAAAACTGAAGGCAAATCTGAAGAGTCGAGGATGAAAAATCTGAAGCTCCAGAGAAAACCGACCAGTACTTTTTTTCTTGGACTGGCGGAGTGGTGGTCCAATGTTCTTTTCTGGAGGAAGTGCACGGACAGTCAAGGTGAATAAGACGGTCGAGTGGTACGACTGGAAACGGGCACACCTGAAAAACGGTAAGGTTGAAAACAGTACAGCTGGAAACACTACGACCGAAAATGGTACGACTGGCGGAAGTCGAGTGAAGGTTCATGCGTCGGGGTCGCTGAGTCAGCTGGTGCTAAAACCGAAGCTCTAAACGTGACACAAAAAGAGGTATTGAAACAAGCAGAGGATAAATTTTTCCCAAGAGAATCTGAAAACTCTCGGTGAGGGCAAATGGCGGCAAATGGTTATAAAGAGATGGATAATCGAAACTTTTTGATGCCATTAAAAAGCCGGAAGCTGTAGTCCGATCTCGCATCTTTTGATGAACGAAATAAATTACATAATGAGTCGATTGAAAGATGAAGGCCTTTTTGAGGCGAAGTTTGATTTGGATCAAATTAAAGCTTGATGTCGGACGTGCGGTGACCGGAAATGTGGGACGAGAATTTGGTATTGGGCTTTATCGTATTGATGCTTCGAGGAAATGAATTACAAAAATTATTGATGATAAAAAGAAGTAGCGAAGAAGAGAAGCAAAAGCGATGGATGAGCTAGAATGCTCGATCAGGGTGAAGGAAGGTTTCTTAGAAAATATGGTCTCACATGTGGGTGAAAATATTCCAATGAGGAAATTGCTTCGGTGCCAGAAAATGAAAGGAAGAATGCAACAGATATCTTTTCTTCAGAAGGTTAATGGAATGATGAAGATGCTGTATAATATAGCCTCCAGCCCATGCACGTATGGGTATTAAGTAAGCATGGCAAAATATTTAAAAATAAAGAAAGGGGTAGAAACAGAAAAATCAAGGGAGAGATTTTTGACGTGTTTGATTTTGTGATATAAATTGGTGCAATGGGATGTCGTGAAAAGATAAGAACAAGATTACGAGGAAGAAGACCCTCTCAACCCTTTAGCCTGGATGGTGCGCCAGAGCCGGAATATGACGATTTAGTCTCGGAAGATGATTTGACGGATGAAGACCTTGAGATTACGGCAGAGAACGTGATCAGTTTGCGGATGATTCAGTGCGTCTCATATTTACGTGAAATTGGTAAGATTCCACTACTTCGAATGAGGAAGAAGTAGATTTGGCTTATCGCATCGTGAAGGGTGAGAAAAAGCCAAAGGATAAAATGGTGGAAGCTAATATGCGTCTAGTAGTTTCGATTGCAAAACGCTACTCTGGTAGAGGTCTGATTTTCAGATTTGATTCAAGAAGGAAACACTGGCCTTTTGCGTGCGGTAGAAAAAGTTCGATCCAGATAAGGGTTTCAAATTCTCGACTTATGCCACTGGTGGATTCGTCAGGCAATCACCGTGCGATTGCCGATCAGGCACGTACGATCTCGTATTCCGTGCACATGGTAGAGACGATTAATAAGTGTTTCGTGCAACCCGTAAAGTTAACTAATGAACTGAACCGTGAGCCGTCGGTGGAAGAAATTGCCAAAGAAATGGGCATGGAACCAGAAAAAGTCGACTACGTGATGAAAGATTAAGCAAGATATTGCTTGCTTGATGCGACGGTAGGTCGCGATGGTGATGACGAAGACTCGGTACTCGGTGATTTTATCGAAGATGAAGGTCGCGTGTCACAGAAGATGCAGCAGCCGCACAGATGTTGAAAGAGCAAATTGCGGAAATTCTTTCCAGCCTTTCGGAACGTGAACAAAAGTAGTGAAACCACGTTTCGGTATCGGTGGGGTCGTCCACATACTTTGAAGAAGTGAGGGCGGAATTTTCAGTGACGCGTGAACGTATTCGTCAGATTGAGGCGAAGGCTTTTTGTCCAAGCTTCGTAAGCACAAAGATACGAAAAATGCACGAATATTTACATTAAAATAGGGAGCGGGTGATTTTCGACGGGAAACCAGTGCGAAAATCACAAGATACGCTATAATGAAAGTAATGAAAAATTTTTGTCAAAAATTATTAAATTTGCTACCAGTTCTCGCGATTTTTGCGTGTCAATGGTGGCTTTTGCCGGTCAGAGTATTCGCGGCAAGCTGTGGTGGTGGACACAGCAATTATTAAATTGTTCGAGCAGTGATAGTGAAGAGGCCTCTTTTCGATTATTGGTAGCGTAGTGAATACTTTTAACCTACAGGGGTCTGGAGTCGGCGCAGTAGCAGGGTTTCACCTATGTAGGTTTTCTTTATATGACTTCACAAAACGATCCAGGAAAAATCAAAAATAGCAAAAGATCGCGCAAATGCAAATTGTGATCGGACCTTTTGGTTTTATGCTTTGATGGGGAATTTTGAACTTCCTTTGCCTGGTGGTATCTACGGCAACGGGAATTAAAATGTCGAAAAAGCCGATCTGGAACATATTAGAGAACGTCATTGCGCCGGGGACGAGAACGCGAGTGATTTTAGTTTGTAAACCGTAAAAAGTACCGGCTATAAACGCGTGAAAAAGAGGTGGTGACGCCACTCGAGAATTTGTCTTTGCAGCAAAAGGGATTACTTTTGTGCGTTTTGACGTAGAATCGCCGACTTCTGGAAGAAAAATGCGAAGAGGCTGGCGAATCTAATTGGGGATGGAGACGTGGTGCTAGTGGCCGGAGGTGACGGCAATGGCGGATCGGAGTGAAATCGGATTATGCACTGGGCAAGGATGCAAAATTTTATGTGATTCCACACGGGAAACTTTAACGATATTATTCAGATTTTACGGTCAAATCTCGCAAAAGTTTTTCCAATTGAAGCTTTGATAGACGGAAAACATTTTCGTTATGCATTGGCGTATTTTACGGTAGGGATGATGGCAGAATCGACGAAAAATTTTTTGATGATGAAAAAGTACGTAGGAAATTGAGGAAATCGAAAATTTAATTTGATCTTTTTCTCTGAAGACACTTTTGATGTGGTTCGTGAATCGTAAGAAAGATTATATTATATCGATGGTCAAAAATATTCGGATATTTTGGTGGTGAACGGAGAAAACGTGCGAGATTGATGAAAGGTGGGAATATTATTTGGGGGAAACTTTTCTCATACGGAAACAGCGCTTTGAACACTGCTATGGTGTTTTTATGTTGCAGGCAATGTTTAGCGGAATTCCGGGTAGAAAATTAAAAGAAAAGACGATTCATTTTGAGGACAGAGAATTTTTATTCAATCAGAGGGTGAATACAGATTGTAGTAGGCATAGCATCTTGAAGAGTAAAAAGTCGATTGAAACCTGTAAGAAAAATTAAAGATTTCTATTTCGCTTATGTTATAATAAGGCTATATGAGTCTCATTACGTAGTGTGGGCGATTTCTTCGCATTGGATATTGGAACCAACTCAATTCGCATGATTCAATTATCAGGCGATGTTGAGAAGGGTTGGGCACTGGAAAAATTTGCCTATGTGCCGGTGGATAAAAAAATTACGATGGATGATTCGGAACAGGGTCGTAGGAAACTGGCCGAAAACGACTTTTAAAGTGCAAAAGCAGGCGGGGTATTACACCAAAAACATCAGCACGCAATTGGTGCCAGCACGCAAAACTTACACAGCAATTATTGAGGTGCCAATGCACCAGAGAAGGAATTAGCGAAAACAGTTAAGTACGAAGCTGACCAATATATTCCGATGGCAGTGGACGATGCGAAGATTGATTTCGCAGTGCTCGGTGTTTCACCTAATGACAATACGAAGGCGGAAATTTTGATTTCATCCACGGATCGTGCCTATGCGGAAGAAAGACTCGAAGATATCGAAATGTTGGGCTTAAATGCGATCGCTCAAGAGCTGTGAAACCAATTGCTGATGGTGAGAGCTCTGGCGCAGATTGGGGTGGAAGATGCGCGGATGATTATCGATTTTGGGGAAAATTCCACGGACCTCGTAGTGATGTATCTCGGGCGCCAAGATTAGTGCGCCTGATTCCGGGTGGATTTTCAGCTTATTAAAAAACCGTAGCGAATGGACTCCTCGATTTCGAAGCACAGGCAAAACAGTTTATTTTGCAGTATGGACTTTTGCAGGATCAGTTTGAGGGAAAATTTTACCAAACTCTTTCGACTTTGACGTTTTACGATGGAATTCAGGAAGTCGGTGCGCTTTCCAGAATAAATATACTGGCGCGCAATTGGGGAATTATTCTTCAGGATACGCGTGAATTATTCCACTTATGGCAGAATATATTGAAGCGAAAACGGTATTTTCGACGATTCAAGGTAATCCATGGCAATATGTACTCGTCAATGAGCAGCAACAAAAATTACTACTTCCAGTAGCCTCAGAATTCGGAGTGGCGATCGGTCTGGCAGAAAGGAGCAATGACTAATGAAAAAAATCGATTTTAAAACCATGCATCTTTCTGATATTCCTGATGTGATTAGTATTTTTACCGGTGAAACCGATAATGAAATGATGACGGGGCAAACCGGTAAATATGAAATTAACTTGGTGCCGATATCAAGACGGATATGTTGAAGTTAATGAAGCTACGCAACATGATTGTGTTGGGTTGTGTGGTGGTGATTATTGCTTCATCGGTGTTTACGGCGTTTTTGGCGATTTTTAAGGGCGCCCAGGATTTGACAATCGCAAGTCAGGAAAGCACATCGAGAATCTTTCAAACTACAATTAACCCGGGATATTCAGAATTACCAGATTTCTTAAATATCCAAGACTCAATTAGCAAAATTGAAATCGATTAACGATAATCGTTCAGTGTTGTCGCGAGTTTTTCCGGTGTTATCTTTTCCCAAACCAATAAAGACACGATTAAGATTTCGATTTGAATGTGAACTCTTCGACTCTCGACGATAAATTTTGATGCCCAGGCCAATGCGGGGAAGAACCGTACATTGATTACCGCGTACTGGAATCATCTAAGAAGTCAGTGAACTTGATGAAATATGATTATGGACGCTATGTGGATGCACAGGGAAAATTTGATTCCATCACGTTGTATTGAGGAAACTGATCCAGCTGGAAATATTTTGACGGATAACGGCAATACTTTACGCAATCTCAAAGCGTGGTTTAACAGATTGTGACCCTTCACGAAACGATCATCAAAAGAAATGCAGCTTTTGACTCAGTCAAATAATAATTGAACGTTTCGAACACAAACTTAAAGAGTGATTTTGGTAAAGTAAAAGCCAAAATCAAACGTTTCGACGACGTCGAGCATGTGGAAAATACGGAAAAGAGTGGCAATGTAGAGAATAATGGCGATGTGGTCAAGACAGATATTCAGACGATTATTCCAGATGAAAAGATTTTGCGTAGTCCACTATCTGACCTTTGGTATAAGCACGAAAAACAGTGCACGGCGGATGACGGAATTCAAGATACGTTGATACCAACGCAGAAGTGTTTTGAATCGGAAGTGAATGGCGTAAAAGACCCGCACGCATTAAGAATGTGAAAATTACATTTATACGCCTTCGATGGGATTGGACGGTAAAATTTCGAGCGCCTCACTGAAAGTAGCTGTATTACTTATAAGGCGAAAAGAATGGCAGATAGTGGAAAGTGGTCGGCGGAAAATAAAATGTAAGATGGTGCCAAATGGTATTCGCGTGACGGATTCTTCAAACGGTCGTGACTCAAGTTCTAATCTAGTCTTTGCGCTTCTCGACAATTATTAATGTATCCAGAACTTTTCAAGTTTACTAATAAGCACATTTTGACATTCGGTCCTTCAGGCCAAAACGTAACCGACTCTTATCTCCGCGGAAGGCATGTTCGCAGCACCAGCGAAGGATTGTGCAAAAAGACGATGCGGAATGTGGGGCAAAAAACTCTAGCAGGAACAAACAATTAAAGAAGGTAAAATGAGCGAATTAATTTTAACAAAACGTACGAATTAATAAAATTAGGCAAACAAATTACCTTGATTGTTTTGGCAGTCTCTCGGTCTGTTTTGAGTTTGTTTGGTGCTTTAGCTTTACTTTATTAAATATATGAGTTTTAATGGCAAAGTAATTGCGGCGCGAGATACTTTCAATCAATAATTATTACCAGACGATTAAGAATGTCGGTATTTGTGAGGATACGGATAAGGATGGTAAATATAACGACAAAGAACTGGCGAAAATGCGTATCCAAACAAGGTGGATGTTTCGAAATTAGCTAATACTTTGCGTTACAACGCTTTGGTGACGATGGCAAATAATACGAATTTGGAATCGATTGCGAGAGACGGCCAGAAGAGCTGTTTTGATGAGAACAAAAATCGCATCGACTATCTCGAAGTTGTATTTGAATTCAAAACCGATAACGAAAAAGCTTACAATCTCACATGATTAAGATGTGTCGGCACTGGGTGTAATTCCGGATGCGTTGCTAGCACAGAAAAATGATGAGGCCTTACTCGCTTCTATTAATCAAATTTTCTTACTATCAGGATTTGAACCGGAACAATTGTCACCAGGAAATCTTTATAAGAATAGTGGAATTCGTCGGTGTCTCAACTATCCCAGTTTGATTTCGGTAAAGAAAGACGAAAAAGATACGATGAAAGTGCTATCGAATTTGGAAAAATCCATTCGTCTCATTCAATATTGAAAGTGCTCAGATCAAATGGAGTTCGAATTTAACCACCAAATCTTCGAGACTTGAATTAACGGCTCAAGGCGCGGCTTATTATACGAAGGGTGCGGCGGTGCGAGATTCGACGGTTTATGCCGCAAGGCCTGTACGCAGGAATCGAAGGATAAAGACGCGGCGGCAAAAGAAGAAGGGGCAGGAAAAGCTAAGAAGCAGGCGGAAGAAGAAAAAGAAAAGCAGGAAAAGGAGGACGAGAAATGAGACGTTCAGACATCTTCACGGTAACTTTGTAGCCAGCGTGGGGTCTTTTACTCAACATTTATCGCTTGTAGTTTCTGCTGCGTATCCAGATACGCGTTATTTGAAACATAAGACGATTGGTAAAATCACGGCAGATTTGACGAGCCCCGATCCGGAAGTCTTCAACGTGATGCAATTAATCCAACGGTAGAAGTTTATGGGTGAAGTTGTGGAAGATGTGGACCGTAACGGTATTTTGACCGCGCTGAGTTAGTGGTTTTGTGGTCGAAAGCACAGAAACCGCAAGAGGAAGAAAAAGAAAAGAAAAGCCGAAGAGAAGAAAAAGAAGAAGCTGAAAAACTTCTGACGATGAAAATGAAGATTCTAAGACGAAGGCAAATTCAGATAAAACTTCAGAAGATGAAAATAAATCGAAAAATGAAGCTTCAGATAAGACTTCAGAAACTAAGAAAGAAAAATTAAAGGAAAAGATTTTGTTTACACATGACCTGCAAGAAAAAGTAATCCAGCTCTTGATTAAAGAAGGGTTAGTTTTTGAGTCGGATGTAAAAAGAGTAGTAGAAGAGGCAGAGAAACGTAAGCAGCCGCATAGCCAATTTAGTGGCGCAAAAATCTGTGATGCGGAAACAATCTGCATGCGACTGGCGGTAATTATGAATGTGCCGTATGTGAGTTTGCATAACGTGAAAATGGACCGCGAGATTTTGACTTTTGCTGCCTTATGACGTGGTTTCGAGATTGACGGTGGTGCCACTAGAGAAGAACGGAATGCTGTATGTGGCGATGCTGGATGTGTCGAACGTGCAGCAGATTGATTATCTTTCGACTTTGACGCAGAAGCAAATTGCGGCATGCGAGGCTACAGTGAGGCAGGAATTAAAAGTGCGATTGCTCAGTATCAGGGGATTTTCGCGCGTAGAAAAAGCGGTTAAAAGTAGCGACGAGGAAGATGCGAATTCTTCGAGTGTAAAACTATTACGCAGGATTCACCTATCTCGAAAGCTCTGACTACAATTTTAGATTATGCGACGAAGACAAAGGCTTCGGATATTCACATAGAACCACTAGAGGCGGCACTAGTAGTACGTTGTCGTATCGATGGTGTGCTGCGTAAGGTGATGGAACTGCCGAAATCGATCGAACCGGCCTTGGTTTCGAGAATTAAGATTTTGAAGCGAACTTGAAAAATTGATGAACATCGTATGCCACAAGACGGTCAGTTCACGGTGTCGGTGGAAGGCACGGAAATCGATTTACGTAATCGCAGTTTCACCGGTGATTTTGGGGTGAGCAGGTAGTGATTCGTATTTTGGATAAAAGTGGTACGACACTGGATATTGAGCAGATGGGTATGACGGAGCACATGCGCTGGCGATGGTGCAACGGGAATCGAACGTCCGAACGGTATGATTTTTGACTTCTGGTCCGACTGTTCGGTAAATCGACCACACTGTATGCTTTCTGATTAAAAAGAATTAAATCGGACAAAGATCACATCGTGACCCTAGAAGATCCGGTCGAATATAAGATGGATGGGGTGAATCAAATTCAGGTGAATGTGGATGCGGGTTTAACTTTTGCGGCGGGTTTGCGTAGTATTTTCGCGTCAGACCCGGATGTAGTAATGGTGGAGAAATTCGTGATGCGGAGACGCAAACTTCAGCCGTGCAGGCATCGCTAACTGGACACCTGGTGTTTTCGACATTACACACCAACTCGGCGGCCGGTATTTTGCCAAGGCTTCTCGATATGGGAATTGAGCCATTTCTTTTGGCTTCAACTTTAAAACACGGGCGATCGGTCAGCGTTTGGTGAGGCGTGTGGCGCCCGTGAAGCGAGAAGTGGTGCATCTCGACAGAAATGGAAACTAAGCAGATTAATGATTTGGTGGCTAAATTATTGCCACAAAGTCAGGAACAGGTGGCGATGGTCTCGGAAGATTTGGGTTATCCGGGACCGCCGGTGGTAAATCCAAATGGCTACCGATGCTGCGGGAATTGATGAAAGGGAGACGCTGGTGATATAAGGGGCGTGCGGGTCTTATGAAACGATTGAGATTGATGATGATATTCAGAAGATGATCGTGAAACGTGCGACGTCTTCAGAGATTATGCAGCTCGCGAAAGAAAAAGGGACTTTGACGATGCGACAAGACGGAATGTTAAAGGCGCTGACTGGGGTGACGAGACCGTAAGTGAAGTGAACCGCGTAGCATCAGATTTTGGCGTAGTGAAGATAAAAAGTTTATGGTAAAATAAAGATAAGAGGTAAATATGCAAGAAAATCAAGCACAGACGAGCGTACGTTCAGCAGCCGCAGCACAGCCGCCGCAGCCGCTTCATCACCAACTGCCGTGCCAACTTCGGTGAAAAATTGAAACATTATTAGAGGCTTTGTATTAAGCACGTGCTAATCGACTTGCTATATTCAGGTGGGGTTGCCACCAATCTTACGTATTGATGGCTCACTGGTACCAATTCCAACACGCCGATTTTAACGACAGAAATTGTCGATACTTTGATTTTCTCGACGCTAGATTCGATGCAGCGGAAACTTTGGGCGAAAGATAAGGAATTTGATTATTCATTTGCTTTTTGGGCGAAATTGCACGTTTTCGTGTGAATGCTTTTAATGAAAAAGGGCACCTTGCGGCAGCATTTCGTTTGATTCCGACCAAGATGCCAACGATTGAAGAATTAGGTATGCCAGCAAGTGATTTCGGGCTTTTGCGGATTATCCACGGGTTTGGTCCTGCAGTGACAGGGCCAACTGGTTCTGGTAAATCGACCACACTGGCGGCAATTATTAATAAGATCAATAGTGAAAAATCGGCATATTTTTGACAATTGAAGACCCGATTGAGTTTTGCGCATAAATCGAAGCGAAGTTTGCGGCACAACGCGAAGCGCATTACGACACTTATTCGTTTAGTCGAGCTTTTTGAAGTCGGCTCTACGAAGACCCGGATGTGGTGCTACTCGGTGAGATGCGTGACCCGAGACGATTAGTGCGGCGATTACAATTGCGGAAACTGGTCACTTGGTGTCGTGACATTACACACCAACTCAGCAGCGCAGTCGGTGGACCGTAGCGATTGACGTGTTCCCAGCAGAGCAACAACCACAAATTCGTTCACAGCTGGCGGGGATTTTGATGGCAGTTTGTCTGCAGCGTTTAGTGCCAGCAATTGCGGTGGACGTGTTTGTGCGGCAGAAATTATGGTGGCGAATACGGCAATCTGTCTCGATTATCCGTGAAGGTAAAACTCACCAACTGGATACGGCACTCAAAACCGGGGCGTCAGAGGGATGCAGACGCGATCGTACCTTGGCGAAATTAGTCCAACAGGGAACTGTCACTTATGATAGCGCAAGAGAATATGCGGTAGACGTACGAATTTGAAAGGATTGTGAAAGGCGCCTAATGAACTCGATATATTTACAAGGCCCGCGATATAAGTCGGGTGCAATTATTAAGGTGTAATTCAGGCAGAGAACGAACGCGCCGCCGGTAAGCTTTTGATTGAGCGCGGTTATACGCCGGATACAGTGACGGAAGATACTGGTGATAGTTTTTGATAAATTTAAAACAAGGTTACGACGAAAGATAAAATCGTTTTCACGAGACAAACCCTTTCGACTTTGATTGGGGCAGGTTTACCACTTTCGAATTCTTTTAAGGGTTTTCGATCGAGCAAACCGGAGTAAGCCAATGCGCCGCATCACGGAATCAATTTTGGCGGACGTAGAAGCTGGTAAGAGTCTGACGCAGGCCTGTGCGAAATTTCTAGACGTATTTAATCGAATTTATTTGCGCTACTTAAGGCTGGTGAATCTTTCTGGTACGCTGGATAAATCTAAGGCGACTAGCCGACCAGCAGGAAAAAGACCATGCGATGGTGATGAGAATTAAAAACTCTTTGACTTATCCGGCGATTGTGCTTGGTGGTGATTATTGCGGTGCTAGTCTTCATGGTGATTGCAGTAAAAGCCACAGGTGCAACAGCTTTATCATGACCTGGGGAAGGATCTACCAATGATTACCCAGTTTTTGGTAGCACAAACAAACTTCTTTGGTGAATATGTGGTGGTTAGTAACGATCGTAATTGGTTTGATTATTTACTTTTGTTTTCAATCTCGTGCGCACAGATAGTGGACGTCATGTCTTGGCAAGAATTAAATTAAACATTCCGGTATTTAAATCGATGTTTTAGCGTCTATATACTGACGTTTCGCGCGTACGGCGAGAAAACCTGCTTTTCGACAGGTGTGTCGATTCAGGATACTTTAGCGATTTCGGCAGAAGCAATTAATAACTTAATTATGGAAGAAGAAATTAAGCGATGTTTCAGAAAAAGTGAAGCAAGGTAAAACGCTGTCGGCATCACTGAAGGAACTAGATTATATTTTGCCATTACTCCCACAAATGGCGGCAATTGGTGAAGAATCTGGTAAAATTGATGAAATGCTGGTAAGGCAGCGAACGTCTACGAAGACGAATTAGATCAGCAAATTAATACACTTTCGACATTGATTGAACCAATTATGTTGGTGATTATGGCTTTGATGGTGGCGGTAATTATCGCCGGTGTGCTTAGTGCCGATTTACCAATTGGTGTCGCAAATTCAGAAATAGAGGCAAAATGAGAAAATTATGGACAGATGGAAGCGCGTCACCGAATCCGGGGCCAGGGGATTTTTCTGTAATTGAAGATAAAAACCGGTAGCGATGGGGCGGGAAGATTTGACGACGAATATCCGGATGGAAGGTTCGGCAGATTTTGGAAGCTCTTAAAGTACTAGCGGGCGAGGAAGTGGAAATTTGGACGGATTCAGAATTTTGGATTAACGTGCTGACAAAATGGGCGCCAGGTTGGGAAAAGAATGGTTGGAAAAAGAAGAGGGTCCAATTAAAAATCTGAGCTTAGTAAAAAGTGTTCAAAGCTTACAGAGAAGCAAACGCGAAATTAGTTTGGGTGCGTGGCCATAAACGGTACGACAGAAAATGAGCTAGCCGACGAGTGGGCGAACAAGGCACGAGAAAAATACAAATTATCCGGGGCTAGAAATTTTAACGGTGAAACGAGGAAGAATGAAAAATTATTGTCAAAGCAGAAGTTAGAGACGCTGATAAATTAGAAAATCGCCTGATGAATTTGGGTTATGATTTTTGACCTCAATGTATTGGCAACATTCACGAATTTTTGTGCTACACGAAATTACGAAGAACACAATAATTTTGCTCGCATGATTCTAAGAATGGATGTAAAGGCGGTGGACTCGACCGGCGCGTTATAGTTCGATTTGTAAGCGACATCTTGAAAAATCGAAGATTGATTTGGTGCATGAAACTTTGGTTTTCGAGTTACGCAGAAGCGGCGAATATTTTATTGCAGATGGGGCTAATTATTCAATCAGAAGTTTCGAGAACACGTCAAGAAGTGGTGCTGAAAATCGGGATTACGATTTATCTTGACCAAATCGAGCATGGCTGAAAATCTTATGTGAAATTTTGAGGCGGTTTTTGGAAATGAATCAGAGGTCGAAGAAATACGAAATCGCATTGAAGTTTTTGATGATGGACTTAAATATTTTGCCGGATTTAGTGGTAAAAGATACTGACGGTGAAACAGCGAAGTAAAAAGTGCTACAAACTAATAGAAAAATAGTGAGGTGATATGGATTCTGAAAAGACTGAAATTACGAACTCTGAAATTGAAAATTGAATGATTTTTGATGTATTTTTGTAGGGCGAATGAACTTGATGAAGTAGAAAAATAATGTGTCGTGAACTATTTTTGTTTAATAAAACTACACACCATTTAAGATTCGCTATTCTGAAAAACTAACCAATTCGGTGAAACAGATGTTTATGGGGAGGCGATTGCTTATGTGATTTCGGGGGCGGAAAAGGGTCTGAATGCCGCGAATATGAAAAATCGGATCGGCGAAGATAAGGTGATTTATCGTACGGATCTTCTCGAAAAGTGATTCGAGCGGAGAGCCTGCTGAATCGATCGAAAAAGAATACAAGGATATCGGATTATTTCACAGATAATGAACATCAATTCAAGAAAATGAAGGAATTATCGCGAAGTTTTCTTTATCCAGGTGGCGACGATGGTACGAAAGTTTTTATATCGCGAAAGGTATTTCCGCAGCCTCGGCTTTGAGCGCGAAAACTTTGGGAATTGAATGGTGAAAGTTTTAGCTCATTCTCTGCAGAGGTGGCTTTGAAGATGCCAGATGATAACCAGGTGGCCTTTTGTCGATGGATCGGTGGTGATTTTAATCAGACGAAGTTTGAAAATCTTTTTCCAGTATGATTTTAAGTCGCAGATGTTAGCCGAAGCGAAGGCAAAAGAGATTGAAGAAAAATATAAACTTCTTTCGCGGAAGGCTTGACCCTGAATGCGCTTTTTGATGGATAAAAACCACTAGTGAAGAAGTTACAAGACATGAATATCGAAGATAGATGTCGCAAGAACAATTGGTGGACTACGCGGACGAAATGAAGCTCGAGTTAATGACCGATGATGACGGTGCGATTATCATGATGGATGATATGATTTGACGATGTTTGTGAATCTTTGAATGAAGATTATTATGTTTCACCAATCAACGGTAAGCGCTACGAAATTAAGTCAAAGAAATTACTAAACGAGCTGGGAAGGCGAACCACCAAGAGGCTAAAATGCACCATTGTCGAATTTGTGACATGTGGTGGAATGTGGGAGTGAAAAAGATAGCTTCCCGCATTTTCAGTGCTTTGCCAAGATTTTCGATTTGTGCGCGATGTTTGTTTTATATTTTTCATTTGAGACTTTTAGATAAACGTGGAGTGAAATGAAATTTCACTTGTGAATTGTTTGATTAATTAAATTTTTACTCAGATTTTTAATAGTAGAATAAGGAGTAAAAATGAAAAATTTGAAAAGTTATGGGCGATTTTCGGCCTAGTTTTGGTGGTGGGATTATTGGCTTTCTTGGCATTAAACCGAGAAAAGTTTGAACAAAAAGTATTCAGTAGTGTCGACGAGTTTTCCGGGCTATGATTTTGCCAGGGCGGTGACGAAAAATACGAATATTAGTGCAAAATGTTGGTGAAGCTGGGAGCGGAAACCCATACCTATGAGCCAACACCGCAGGATATTATCGATATTAAAAATGCGGATATGTTTGTTCATGTGGAGATTCTGACACTTGGGTGAAGAAAATTTTGAAGGACGTAGATACGAAAAAGACCCATGTGGTGAAGTTGGTGACTTAGTCTCTGACAGTAGAAGAAGAAATCGTGGAAGGAATGAAGATGAGGATGAGCACGACCACGGCCATGCGTGACCACGACCATGACCATGACCACGATCACGACCACGATCATAAACATGACCACGACCATTTATCACGAATCGCATGAGCATAAGTACGATCACGACGAGGAAGAGGAAGGTCCAGAAATTGATGAACATGTTTGGACGAGTCCAAAAAGGCGATGGAAATCGTGAAGAAAAATCGCAGAAGTGGCTTCTGAAATTGATACAGAGGAAAAACTACAAAATTAATGATAATGCCGAAAAATATGTGGCGGAAATTGCGCAAGTAGATAAGTGATTTGCATCAAGCGATTGATGGTAAAAATCTCAGAGATTGTGGTGGCGTATCGTTTTCCGTTCCCGCTATTTTGCAGATGAATTTGGTTTGAAGTATGCGGCGGCTTTTTCGGGCCGCTCAGAGCAAACTGAAGCTAGTGCGAAGACGATTAGTTTTTAATTAACAAAGTAAAGCAAGATAAGGCGAAGAAAAATTTACAAGATCGAACTTTCGAATGGCAAGATTGCAGAGACCGTAAGTAAAGATACGGCGCAGAAGTTTTGGAACTACATTCGGCACACTAATGTGACGGCGGATGATTTTTCGAAGGGCGTGACTTACGTCGATTTAATGAAGAGAAATCTTGCGGCTTTTAAGTAAATAGGATTTTTATGGAAAAACAGCCAATCATTGCAGTGAAAAATTTTAAGCGTGAATTACATGAAAACACCAGTATTTCGGAAGATTAATTTTGAGATTTTGCGGGAGATTTTATCTGCTTGGTTGGCTGTAATGGGGCGGGAAAACCACTTTAATTAAGACAATTTTTGGGCTTAATTGAGCCTAGTTCTGGAAGTGTGGAATTTCTCGGGATGAGTCGCAAAGAAATTGGCTATATTTCGCAGGAGACAGGTAACGATGGCAAAATTTTCCGGCGACAGTGGAAGAAATTAGTTTTAGTGGGCTTTGAATCAAAAGTGGAATTTTTACACGAAGAGCGATAAGAAAAATGGAGGAAGTGCTCGCGAAATTTGGATGAAAAATTGTTGAAGAAGCATTTTGCGGAGCTTGCGTGACAAAAGCAGAAAATTTGGTTAGGCGGGCGGTAGTAGCGACGAAGAAATTATTGATTTTGATGAACTGGGAATAATTTAGATTCGAAATCGAAGAAGGAATTATACGCAGAGCTTTTTGAAAATTAAAATGCGCAGGAATCACGATTGTAATGATTATTAGCACACGATCTCGATCATCAGAATCTTAATTGGAAATAAAAATTTTGGCACTAGCGGATCGGGGTGGCGACGATGGAGACCACGGAGGCATATGGAAAAAGAATTCATCGCCACGATCATAGCGAAGGTGAAGGGAAATAGGAGGTGGTGATGAATGGAATTTTTGGAAAGTTTCTGAAATGGCAGCACCAATTTATGGTAAAGGCTTTGGTGGTGGGGGTAGTGCTGGCGGTGACGGCGGACCGATCGGAGTATCCTTGGTTTTGAGACGAAAGGCGATGATTGGTGACGGGCTCATACGTGGGATTCGGTGCCTTTGCTATCGCGACGGTGATTGGCGTGATGCCACTGCACAAATGGCGCCTCCGATAGTGATTTTGGCGGCGATTTTGATTTTGCAGGTGAACCAGAAAAGCAAGGTGGACGCAGATGCCTTAATCGCGATGCTTTCGGCAGGGCGCTGGCGGTGGGGACTTTGGTGATTTCGGTGGTAAAGGGAGTAAATACGGATATTAATAATTATTTATTCGGCAGTATCCTGGCGCTAGATGATTTTCGATGTGGTAGTGGGAGTGATTTTTCGCTCGTGGTGATTTTATTCTTTATCGTGAAATACCATGAGATTTTTGCGATGACGTTTGATGAGAATTTTGCCAAATCGATTGGGCTGAAGACCGAGCGATTAAATACAATTTTTGCGATTTTATGTGCGGTGGTGGTAGTGCTGGGAATGCGACTGGTGGGGGCGCTTCGATTTCGAGTTTAATTATTTTCCCTGACGGTGACGGCGATGCAGGTGGTGAAAAGTTTTAAGGCGGTGGTTTTTCCCTCAGTGATAGTTTCAGTGTTCTGTATGGTAATGGGGATTATCTTTTCGTATTTTTAGGCCACGCCGACCGGGGCGACGCATCGTAATTTTTAATGTGATGGCGTTTTTGGTATCGAAGGCGGTAGAAATTTTGAGAGGATAGCGGCTGATGGTCGTGGAATCGAATATGGTATAATTTAGGTATGGCCTGGTAGCTCAATGGATAGAGCGGTTCCGTCCTAAGGAGAAGGTTGCGAGTTCGACTCCCGCCCGGGTCACCAAATACGTATGAGAAAAATGATTTTTGATGGCCAGAGAGAAGGCGAAGAGGTGCAGTTTGTGTTCCGACGCCATTTTTGACGGCGAAGTCCGGTGTGATATTTTTAATTTTGATGATTACGATCGGGTGGGATTAACTTTACTTTGGCCAAACAATATGATGATTTTTGAGACTTTTTGGCACTAATTTTGGTGGGGGTTTTAGGATTTTATATTCTTACATGTTGTGGTATTTTTCGATTTATATCAGACCAATCAGCGGATTCGTCAAATTTCACAACGAGGTTTGTTTAAGAAAATCAGTGGTAGACTTGAGTTGGACAAGATTCAAAAGTATTTCTTTATGGTGTGAGCGGAATTCGGGCAGGATTGATGGGGTATGGCACGATTGTGATTCAGACGGCGGTGGGAGATTTGGTGATATCGATGGTGAAAAATTCGAAAAATTTATAACGATTTACAAAAATCTAATTAACGAGAAATAGGAAATGAGCAATAGGAAATGAGCAAAGCTAAATTAGAAAACGAAGTGGATAAAACGATGACAAACGAAACTGATACTGCAAAAAGAGAAGAGACTTTCAATCGTGGCGAAAATGAAGCAAAAACGCGAACAAAAAGATTGAAGAATTCAAGAATAAGACAGAGTTAGAAAAAGTCGAAGAGCGTCGTGAAGAGGTGTTATCGAAGGGGCGTAAGTTCAAATATCCAATGCAATATGCGAAATATCGCGGTGACGGTGACGATTATTCTGTCGGTAATGGCGGTGGTTTTAGTCAGCAGGTTATTTTATGCTTTATAAAATGGCAGAGTACGAATCCGATTCTTTATCGTTTGACTCAACTTTTGCCAGTATCGGTGGCTAATGTAAACGGTGCGGATGTGGTTATTCGGATTATCTTTGATTTATCATAGTACGATTACACCGATCGAAAACAGCAGGGTAAACTGGATAATGCGAAAGATAATGATTTTATGGAGCAGCACTATAAGCGCTTGGCGCTGGATGAGGCAGAGAATTATGCTTTGGGCCTTGAAATTGGCGAAAGAAAATGATTTGACGGTGACGGATAAAGAAGTGGACGAAACGATTTTGGAGCACCGAAAAATTCGGTGTGGAACGCAGTGAAGAAGGATTTAAGAAGATTTTGAAGATAATTTTGGTTTGACGATGAAGGAATATCGTCGAATGATTTATTTGTCACTAGTGAAGGAAAAGTTTTCGCAGGCAATTGATACGAATGCGGTGCAGCTTTGGGCGCAGGTGGAATCTTTGATTAAATCTGGAAAAGATTTGAAGGCGATTTCGGAAGAGCTAGGGCGATAAGGTGCTTTATGAAGAGACCGGTGGGCTAGTCGATAAAATGAACGTGGATGGTGGCGATCACTCAAAAGCGATGAGTCTCAATGCGGGGGAAATTTCGGATAAATTTGTTTCAAGTTCTGGTGATGGTTATTACTTCGTGAAATTGGTGGCGAAAACTGATTCGACAGTGAATTATACTTCAATCAAAATTTCGTTCACAGAATTTGATAAGCAAATGAAAGAAATTAGAGACTTGGGAAGATTAAGGAATTGATTAAAAATTGACCGACAAGAATCTTAAGTGAGGTTAATTAGAAATCCACCTCTTGAAACAGGGTGGACTTTTTGACAGATTAGATTACAATAATCTATAAGCGTGTTAAGATTACGAGTACTTTGAACTTTAGAAAAATCTGAAGGAGGGGATATGGAACTAAAAATTTTGGGCAGAGGCTCGGCGTTTAATGTGAAAGAAGGCAATACGGCAGCGTATTTCATTGATGATGATCAGTTGTTTTGATTGATTGCGGGGAGGACGTGTTCGCGAAACTGAAACAAAAGAGTTTGCTTGGTAGAGTGAGGACAGTGAATCTGATGATTACCCATACGCATTCGGACCATATAGGCAGTCTGGGAAGTTTGGTGACTTATTTATATCTTGTATTGCATCGACCGCTGAAAAATTATTTTGCCGGATGATGATGAATACGTAAAAACGATTGAGCAGATTTTTGCAGGGTTTTGGCTGTACGGAAGAGATGTATGATTTTGGTGCAAGATACGCAGTACGATGAAAAATTCAAAAGTTTTTCAGGAGTACGTTACGTGAAAAACTTGGCACTGCGCGGAACTAATGAGCTTCGGTTTGATTTTCACCACAAAGGAGGGGGTGGTATATTATTCGGGCGACACTGAAGGAAAATTAAGAATTTACATTATCTTCTGAGTAGTGGAGTGCGATCGCGCAGGCTTTATATCGATGTGACTTCGGTGAAGAATTCGAACTAGCACATTTATTTGTGGGAAACTTGGCGATGGTAGTGCCGGAAGATTTAAGAAAGCGGATTTATTGTATGCATTTAATGATGAAATTGCATCCAGATGGCGCTAGGTTACGGATTTTCTGTAGGTGGAATGTGAAGGTAAAGCTTGGAAGGGAGCAGGGAGGCTCCTTTTATTGTAAAACAATAATATGAACCCTGAATTAAAAACAGTTTGTAAACTCAAGTATTTTGTTAGAGGCGGTAAGACCTCAGATTTAGGATGTGGTGACGGAACCGACCTTAGGGGTTGGAAGAAATGGCTGGGAGTGTGACTGTGGTCGATATTATAAGTGGGACGATCCCGAACGAAGTTTATTTATCGCCGAATGCACCATACGACCTTGTCTATTCTAATTATGTAATTCAAAAACTCAAGACACCGGAGTCTTTGATTAAAACTATTGAAAATAATATAAAAAAGGCGGAAAATCTTCACACCTTCGATGAGTCTGATGAATTTGCGAAGAAAAAGTATACAAAAGAATCAATCCAGGAGTTATTTAAGGATACTGATTTGCAACCGGAATCCTGTGAGGTTATACGAGTTTGGGATGATAGTAGGGGCACCAGCATTATCATCAGATTCTGCAAGTAAGTGGGGACATAGTACGAGTAAGACTACTACGTAGTCTCTTTCGTACAGGCGACCATAAAAAACAAAGAGCATAAATGCTCTTTCTTATTATGGTCTGGTGCGAGTGGAGGGAGTCGGACCCTCGTCTCTTCCTTGGGAAGGAAATATAATAGCCGTTATACGACACTCGCGTAATTTCATTTTTATCATAATTTGAAAAGGATTTTGGAAATAATTTGAGGGGATTTTGGAAATTTCATTAGTGGTTTATAATTAAAAATTTAAAATAAAAAAATATGGAGGAAAAATGATTAAAAATGCGGTAGCTTATGTTTTTCGAAAGCGCACGCGTACGGCGTTGATATTTTTGATTTTTAACTTTAATTCTGGCGGTGATTTATGCTGGTTTTTCGATAACGAAAACTAGTGAGAAAATGACGAACGCGATAAATAGCGCGAATGATTTTGGTGTGAAAAATTGTATCATTAAAATCTGAGACTTTTAATGCGGAAAGTTTTGATTTGATTGATAGCAAACTTGGGTCAGAGAAGATTTATCAATATGAAGGGGTAACTGAACTCAAAAACGGCAAGGTGGTGGCGGGTGAGCAAATGGTGATGCGAGAAGATTTGCTGGCCTACTTTAGGAAAACGCGGTTATGCTTCAGGCGATAAAGCAATGTGGGGAAAGACCCGTTATTTCGTAGTGAAGTATTTAAGTTGATTGAAGGGAAAAATATTGCGCGGGGAGCAAGCTGGAAAAAGTTCTAGTACATGAAGCCTTTGATGAAGAAAAATCAGTGGAAGATTGGCGATAAGGTGAATCTAAAAGTTTTAGGAGAAGAGAAAACACTAGAACTTTTAATTCAAGGAATTTTTCACTGGGAAAAAGCAAGAAAAATATACTGGGATGTCTTCGGATTTTAGTGAGAATATGATGTTTACGGATTATGCGACAATGGCGCAAATTTTTGGCAAGAAAAACTGGTGACGAGTCTAAAAATATTGGTATCTGATTCCGAAAAATTAGCGACGTTAAAGGCGGAAATGAATAAAAAGTGTTCAGCTAGAGACTATGAGATAATTGAAGAAGAAAATCAATTCTCGGGAATGGTGGAGTCTCTAAATATGGTGAAACAGATGATTTCTGTGATGATTATGGCAGCGATCGGGGCGGGAATAATTGTATTGTCCCTGGTGCTAATTCTTTGGGTACGGGAGAGGATGTATGAAATTGGGATATTACTGGCGATTGGGCGCAGTAAGATGAAAATTGTGGGGCAATTTATCTTGAATTGATATTGATTTCGCTGCCGACAATGATTTTTGGCGGCGATACTGGGAAAGAATTTTCGTGGGGTGGATTTTGGGTGCGGTTTTACAGAAAGAGAGCTTAGATAATTTAGATTTAAGCAGCTTTACGACTGGTGGTGGGGGATTAGATATTTTTGCGATGAGCTACGGACTTTGATTTTAATTATTGTTCTAGCAGTAATAGCGGCGTCGTGGATGATTTTAGTGAAAAAACCGAAAGAAATTTTAGCGAAAAATAAGTTAGGAGGAAAAATGAGGTACTAAAAATTAAAAATGTTTCATATGCTTACGAGGGAAATCGGGAAAATATTTTAGAAGGGGTGATCAGAAATTTGAGCGAGGGAAATTTTATGCGATTATCGGAAAAATCGGGGGCAGGAAAATCTACCTTGCTTTCACTGCTCGCGGGATTAGATGAACCGAAGAGTGGCGAAATCTTGTTTGAAGATGAAAAGATTGGTAAATACGGTTACAGTTATCATCGCAAAAATCACGTCGCTCTGGTTTTTCAGAACTATAATTTGATTGATTACTTTAACGCCGCTAGAAAAATATTAGATTAGTGAACCAAGAGGCGACAGATGAGATTTTCGATGAAGTTGGGATTAGATAAAGATCAAAATAAATCGAAATGTGATGAAGCTGGGTGGACAGCAACAACGCGTGGCGATCGCGCGGGCGTTAGTTTCGAGGCACCGATCATTTTGGCGGATGAACCGACGGGAAATTTGGACGAAAACACGGCGGAAGAAATTATTGAAGTTTTGAAAAACTGGCAAAGGAGCGTAATAAGTGCGTGATTGTAGTGACGCATAGTAAAAAGGGTGGCGGAATCGGCGGATGTGGTCTTGGAATTAAAGGGAAGGAAATTGAGATAATGTTGAAAAATGCATTTTTATATGTGACGCGCAAAAAGTTAAAAAGTTTGGTGATTTTTCTGTGGTGCTAATAATGGCGGCACTAGGAATGATTAGTCTGGCGATTCAGGATGCGACAAGTAAGGCGGCCAAGCGAGGCCTTTTCGGGAGTAACTACTAGTTTTTCAATGGAGATTAATCGCCAGGTGAATCAGGGTACGCCGAGGGGTGGGGGTAATGAAGGGACGGACATTAAAAAATTTCTGAATCGCCGGAAATTGAATATACGGTGAAAAAGAATTAATAGCGTGGCGGATTTGGTGGGTAAAGATATTATCGAGACACCAGAAACTTTGCGCGGAAGGTCGGCGGAACGCGCGAAGAATTTTTAAGCGCGCAGTGATGCTAACTGGCGTGAATGATTCGGCGAGAGAAACCAAATTTGTTTCTGGGGGCATATAAACTGGTTTCGGGTGAGCATTTAAAATGATGATAAAAATCAAAATTTTTGATGCACGAAGATTTGTGAAGAAAAATAATTTGAAAGTGGGGGATAAAATAAAAATTAAATCAAATTTATTTGACGCGGATAATGAAAAAGCGGCAAACGAAACCGTAGAAGTGAAAAATTAAGGGTTATTTGCGGGGAAAAATACAGGGGGTGTGACAGCGGCGCAGGAGCTTTATGAAAAATACTTTTAGTGACGGACGTTTCTACGGCAGCAAAAGTTTATGGTAACGATGAGGATACGGCGGTGTATCAGGATGCAACATTTTTCGTGAAGGGCGAGAAAAATCTGACCAAGTGATGGCTGCGGTGAAGAAATTGGATGTGAATTGCGCGAGTATAATTTGATAAAAAGCGCCTCAAACTATCCGGCTTTAGAGCAATCAATTTCGGGAATGTATGGAGTGGCTAACCAAATGTTTTTCGGTTCACTAATTTTTGCGGGAATGGTAGTGGCTCTAGTTTTGCTACTTTGGATGAATGCGAGAAAAAAAGGAAATCGCAATTTTATTAGCGATAGGTTTGGAAAAGGACAGATTTTTCGACAGTTCGTGATAGAACTTTTGATGGTGAGCCTGCTGGCATTCATGGGGGCTTATTTCTTGGCAGGAAAATTTGCGAAAAATAATGGGAAATGATATTTTAAAAATGTCACAACTGGGAGTGGCAAAACAAATGGCGAAACAGGCTGGGAGCGACGCAGTTGGGTGGGGGTGCAGAAATGGAAGGTTTTACTAAAACTCTTTCGGCAATTGATGTACAGATGACGACTAATGCAGTGGTGATAACGGTGGTTTTCATGTTGGCAAATCATACTGGTTTCGCTTGAATAATAAGTTATCGAAATTTAAAAGAATCCAAAGGAACTTTTGACAGAGCTTTTAAATTTGTATATTTAGATTAATGAAAAATATCGATCGTAGAGGATGACCGAATGATTCGGGAAGGGGTGGTAGAATTTTTGCGGGAATTTAAAATACGAGATGGTCGAGGCGGGGATGGGATAGAAGCGCTGGAAGAAGTTTAATCATGAAATTAATTTGGTGATTTTAGATATCAAATTGCCGTCGATGAGTGGACTAGAAGTTTTAGGAAAAATTCGTGAAAAAAGTCGAGTACCGGTTTTTGATGATGACGGCATTTTTCGGATGAAGAGTCGCAGATTATGGCCTTTTTCGAATTTGGCAGATGGGTTTATGGAAAAACCATTTTCGTTACCGGTCTTAAAAGCGCGAGTGGAAGCGCTACTGAAGAAGACTTTGGGTGAAGATCTAAGAGAATTTAGTTATCAAGAAACTAAAGATTGATTTTGTGAGTTTTCGAGCCGAGTTAGCAGGGCAACCAGTAGAAGTGAAACCGAAAGAGCTGGAGATTTTAAAATATTTGTTTTTGAATGAGGGGCGAGTTCTCACGAGGGGAGCAAATTATCGAAAATGTTTGGAAGGAAAGTGAAGAAATTCCATTCGATCGAGCGATCGATGTTTATATTAAAAGAGCCAAGAAAAATTAAACTGGATTGTATTTATACGGTACGTGGGGTGGGGTATAAATTGAGCGAGAATGAGAGGGAATTTTTCTGAAGGGATTTTTCAGGGTCTTTATATTACTACTTGGAGTAGTGACGATCATTCACGGTGGGATATTTTATACGCTTTTCGAAATCATATTTGGAAGAAAAACAAAAGGAAATTAGACAGACGGCTTCGGACGTGACGAAAAATTTAGCTGGTAAAAATCGTGAGTACGTGGAGCAGGCTTTGGATTTTTATTCAAGGAGTGGGGAGATTAAAAGCTTATCTGAAAATCGCAAAATGCAGAGAATGAGATGAAAGTTTCGGAGCTGCTATCCAGTGATCGGACGAGCGAAAATAATTCGGTGATTATTGAAGAAAAAGCTGAAGCTTTAAAAACGAAGAAGAGGCTTTTGTGCAGTTTGTTTCGGACGGCAAATTTAGAAAAGGACGCGATTGATTTGAGCTTGAAGTTTTTGCCGGTTACACTACTGGGGATCGGTGGTGTTATCGCTGGTGGTGGCGGGGTTTTATGCGAGGCAGGAAACTTTAAGAATGAAGCAAGTGAATTTTTGAATTTTTGCGTGGGCTTCGCATGAATTAAAAACGCCACTGACTAGCCTGAAGATTGTTTTTAGAAAATATGCAATTTAAGGTAGGGAAATACAAGGACCGGGATTTTTATTTGGAAAAATGTGGGGAAATGGTGGATGAACTTGACGCGGAATTCGAGAATTGCTCTTTGATGATCTAAAATGGATAGTTTCGAAAAATCTGAATGGATAAAAATCTCAGAGGTAGTCGAGGAGGTCCTTGAGGCGAAATCAGATTATGATTGCGGAGAAGAATCTGCAAATGCGAATGGAGGTGGAGAGCAAAAATTTGGTTGAATCGGACGGCTTTATCGATGGTAGTTAGCGAATTTGATTGGAAATGCAGTGAAAAGTATGCGGAGGAGGATGGTAAGATTTCGGTGCAGATGCGAGATGGAGTACTAGAGATTAAAAATTTGTATAGAGCGAGCGTAAATGAGCAGAGCGGAAGTGGTTTGGGAGCTTTACATTGTAAAAAATTTATTGAAACGATATGGTTTGACAATATGAAATCTCGTGACACGAAAAAGAGTTTTAGTTTTAAAATCGATTTTTGGAACTTTAAAAAGAAAAACCCTTGCACAAACAGGGGAATCAAGTTATAATGTGAGGTAGTGGATTCGTAGCTCAGTTGGTTAGAGCGCTGCCCTGTCACGGCAGAGGTCGCGAGTTCGAGTCTCGTCGATCCGCTAGAATAAAGCCCTTCGGGCTATTTTGTGGTTTAGGAGAATTTTTCGACAATGAACTGAGTGGCGAGAGGTTTTAATTCCGAAGTTTTTCTCATCGTCGATAGTGTAACAGAAAACTGGCGCTTTGGTCTTAAATTTTTGAATAGCAGGGCGGGAAAAGCATGGACTCGTTGACGCTGAGAAAAATCTGGTTTGACGAGGCGCCAAAATTAGAGGGTTGTTAACAAAGAAAACTCATATTTTTAGCAAGGTCAGAATTATCAGAAAGGAGAAGCCCGACCGGAATTTTAGGGATGATGCTTCTTAATCCAATAGACGACGCGGAGGATCGAAAGCTTTGGAGATAAATTTTCGGGTCACGATAACTTTTGAGATATTTTTCGAGCGCAGTGAGGACGGTTTTACCGAAGAGTGGAAATATTAGAATTTCGGTGGTTTTTGAGTCTCGATTAAGATAGGGAACCTTGGCGTGAATTAAATCGAGATACCTCGGAAAAGTTCGGGGAATGTGTTTGAGTGGTGGAAACACCATCGGAATTAATCAGTGAAGTTTTTGAAGAGTGATAAAGACCGGTATCTTCAAGATTGTAAGATTTTTCTAGTCATCCGCAGGGTATCGTGGTCATGAAAACCGCGAGCTGGTGGTCTTTGGTAAGATGGACATCCAGTTCGATGGCATAATTCGCGAGCAGTGCACGCTTGAATGCGGAAAGAGAATTTTTCGGGAAAATTCTTGGCGCCTTGATAAGTCCCCTGCATGCCGCGATGAGCGATGAGGTCCGAGATGAGGTCTTCATAACCTCATTATACATTAAAGAAAAATAATGTATAATGTCTCTATGCCATTGTAGCTCAGTTGGTAGAGCAGCTCATTCGTAACGAGCAGGTCACAGGTTCGATCCCTGCCAATGGCTCCATTTTTACTGGTGCGAGCCAGTTTTTATTGATAAAGAATTTGAAGTTATGCGCTGATTTATTTAAATCTGTGAAAGAAAATTCAATGGCAGAATTGGCGGTAAATGGCGCCGTCGGAAGAAGCGGTGACGAGTTGGCGGAAATTTTTGAGCGACAGTCGCCGGCGGCGAAGAGTCCAGCGAGATTGGTAGAGCATGAGTCATCGGTAATTATGAAACCAGACCTGATCGAAGAGGAGGAGACTTTGCAGATTGCTGTTCTGAAAAATTTCAGTGAGGGAAGAGAGCGACCGATTTCGACGAAGAGACTGGAGACTGGGACAGAACTTGTTGATTTTTAGAGATAAGGGAATCAAGGTGATTGTCTTCGACTACCGTGACAGGCGAGAATTTCTTGAGTTATAAAGAATTTCGATATTGGCGGAATTTTTAATTTGTGAAACTAGGGCTTTTTCAGCGGTAAAATGGGAACGGCGATGAATGAGGAAAACTTTTTGAGCAATATTAGAGAGATAGGAAGCGGCGAGAAGGGCGGAATTACCGCCACCTACGACAGCGACAGTCTGATTTTTGATAAAAGGCGCCGTCACAAGTGGCACAATAGGAAATACCCGTGGCCGATGAGTTCAGATTCGTTGATGAGATTGAGGCGACGTGGGGTGGTGCCGGTAGCGAGAATCACGGATTTAGCGGTATAGGGTTTGATGCCAGTTAGAGTGAAAGTGAGTGGCGGTTTTTCAAGATGCTTAATTTTGTCGTAAGTAGAGGGAAAGACCGAGGACTTTTTAACTGTTGATAAATTTGTTCGGAAAGTTCAGGGCCACTGACTTTGGCGAAACCAGGATAATTTTTCGACGACTTGGGAGCTTTTGAGGATTTGTCCACCGTAGCCGGATATTTTCGAGTAAAGAGGACTTTTTGATGGTTGCGTAAAAGATAAAGGGCGGCAGTCATGCCAGCGATACCGGCGCCAATGATGGCGACGTCATAAAGTGAGGTGGAGTTTTCGTTCATAAATATATTATAGCGTAAGCAGGAAAGAATGTTGCATACCTCGACCGCTCAAGAGGGAGAATGTCGCATACCTCGTTCCGGGAGACACTTAGGAAGAATGCTCGCATGTCTTTTATCGGACCGCTCTGGGCGGGCGCTTGCCCAGCCTATGTCCTCAAAAAGGCAAGACGACATTCTCTTTTGAGAAAACGTTAGGAAAAGGTAAGCGACACTTCTTTTTGAAAGCAATTAGAAAAAGTAAGACGATATGCTGGTGTGTTTATGTTAAAATATATATACTATGCAAAGGCCAAAAATCACAACCACCGAACTCTCGCGGGGGTGGGTTTTAGCTGAATTAAAGTTTCTCGGATTATTTTTGGCTCTATATCTTTTTCGAATTTGATTTTGGCAAAAATACTTTTGTTTTCATATACTCCGACGCTTGGCCTCGGTAGATAATTCTGCGATATCCGTGAACGGAAACCAGGGTGATTAAATTCAGCTGACATGGAACTCGGAGCTGTCGCTTCAGAGTGACAGTGAATACGAATAATAAAACTGGCTATACTGCGACTTTGAACACTGAGACGGATGAGACGGCTTTGGTGAATGTCTGGTTCAGGAGTGGTGCGAAAAATCGATTCGATTAATGCTGTATATATCACTTTACGAATAATTTCACAAATAACACTTGGGGCTATGCTTTGAGTCGCTTTAATGGAAATTATCGACCCTATCCCAGCTCTTTTCTGATTCCAGCGCAAATCTTACATACGGCAGCGAAAGACTATCGGACAATGAAAGTTTTGAACCATCTAAATATTGGTATGAAATTAGCCGATAATCTCGAATCTGGAAATTACACGAATAAATTAGTAATTTCTATCGTTTCGAATCCGTATGAGAGAAAGAGCCATGATGACGACTGAGAAAGATTTTTAATCGGAAAGGTAGATTCGATAGTTACGAGTTTAACTAATGATGATGGTTGGGGAAATAAGGAGAGTGTGGATCTATATTCGTAGAAGTACTGTATCCTCTAATATATCCGGCTGGAGCGATAGATGTTGAAAGTAATGAACAATCCAGATTATCTCGATTAAAAATTTGCATGATGCGCAGTAAGACTGTATTTTATTGGACTGAAGCGAGATAAAATTGTTTAAATGAAAGATAGTAGATATATGTTTAGGGGGTTTTACGGAGGCTGAAAACGTCGATATTTCAGATATTTGATCATCGGAAGTGGAAGATATGGCGTACTTTTTCTATAAGATGAATAGCTTTACGGTCACTTGATTTGATCTAGTTTCATCACGGATAAGGTGACTGATATGACGTGAGTGTTTGCGTATGCGAATAGTCTGAAAAAGTTAGATTTATCCAAATTTTTGATACTGTAAAAGTGACTCAATATGAGTGCGATGTTTCATAGCATGTCTAATCTAGATAAACTAAATATTTCTTCTTTTAATACAGAAAATGTAACTAATATGAGCGGAATGTTTTATGGGGCGAGTAAATTAGCTTTTGCGAGCTAAATTTTAACACTTCGAAGTGCTTGACATGAATTTTATATGTTTTATGGAATGGATGAATTAAGGAATCTAAATTTATCGAATTTTAATACACAAAATGTTAATTCAATGAGTCATATGTTTGCGTAAAGAGTTCTAAGATAATTTCTTTAGATATTTCTAGCTTTAATACGAAAAATGTAAGAAATATGAGCTCAATGTTTTATGGTATGTCTAGTCTAAAAGCAAAATAGATTTATCTAATTTTTAATACCGCAAATGTTACAAAGATATGACATATGTTTAGTTTTGTTTCAAAATATAAGTGTTTTGGATCCGTCTAGTTTTAATACGGAAAATGTTCTAACAATGAATTATATGTTTAATGGAATGAATTTCTCTAACGGCACTATATATTACTAAATTTTGATACACGAAATGTGGAAGACGTTCAAGAAATGTTTTGCGGTGTATGACTCTATGGGGTGATAATCTTCAGAATATTTATATTAAAAATGACTTTAATGTTCAAATATAATAAGTATGTCTGATAGCTTTAAAAGGACGAAAATAAGCTTCGTGGCGGTGTTGGTTCATATCTTGCCAATCCATCTGATGCTGATAAATCCTGGCTCCGTATCGACGCGACCCAACTAATGGTCGACCAGGTTACTTTACCAGAAAGCCATAATATATCCATATTGTTTATGGTAAAAACATAAGACCTATGCAAGGCCAAAAATCACAGCCACGGAGACCTCACGGAGTGGTTTAAAATGGGAATTCAAGTTCCTAGGATTGTGGCCGTTATTTCTTTTTCGAATTTAATTATTAGTGAAAAACACTTTTGACTTTTATATACACCGACGCTTTCTGGCTTCGTGGATAATTCTGCGGTATCCGTGAATGGGAACCAGGTGATTAATTCAGTGAATGGAACTACGGAATTGTCGCTAAGAGTGATAGTGAATACGAATAATAAAAAGCTGGCTATACTGCGACTTTTTAAATACTGAAACGAATGAGACGGCTCTTTGTGAACTCCTAGCTCAATGAGCGGGGCGAAAATTGATTCGATTGATACAAATAAAACACTGGCGAATTTTTCGGAAAATAGTTGGGGATTTTTGAGTCCTTCAAATGAAAATTATCAGCCGATCCCAGGTCTTTCTAATTCGGTAAATCTTTTTCAGTACTGCCGCGAAAACCTCGGCAATGAAAGTTTTGATTTTAAAATTGGCATGAAATTATCCGATAATCTCGAATCAGGGAATTATACAAATAAATGGTATTTCTATCATTTCGAATCCATATGAAAGAAGGAGGCGGTGATGGAAAGAGGGGGAGAATTTTCGCTTTCTCATGATCCCATCGGGGTTAAGTAATAGCTTTGAGGATGGTGGTTGGGGTAAAAAGATCAAAACACGTCTATGCTAGTTCAGTTGCACCGGAGTTAGTTCCTGCTAATGCAAAAATGTCGAAGATCGAGACGAGTCGATTATGAAATTAAGGTATGGTATAGCCAAGATAGTCAGACGCTGTATTACTGGAGCGGATGCGAATAAAATTTATTTTGAATAAAAGATAGTGCTGATATGTTTAGAAAATTTTACGCAAGCTATCGACATAGATTTATGGCTGGATTTTTCGGAAATAATTGATGCTTCAAGATTTTTAGTGATATGCGTAGTTTAGAAAGTTTAGATTCGGGCAATATTAATACACAAAATGTAACTAATATGGACCATATGTTTAGTGGACTATTAAAACTATATCATTAGATTCATCATCATTAAATACAAAAATGTAACAAATATGAGATGGATGTTTTCTGGTGATGAAAAATTACAATCATTAAATTTACAAAATTTTGATACCGGTAATGTAGTGGATATGTCTCATATGTTTCATGGATTGTCACAGCTTAATGACCTAAATCTATCCAACTTTCATACACAAAAATGTAAAAATATGACTTTTCATGTTTCACGAGATGGCTAATCTGTCAAAATTTGAATCTCTCAATTTTAATACGCAGAAGGTAGAAGATATGTCCAATATGTTCAATGCCGCAACAAAACTAAAAGACATTAGACCTCACATCTTTTAATACGAAGAGCGTAAAAAGTATGTATGGAATGTTTTATAATATGTATAATCTTGAAAACGCTATTAATTCTCTAATTTTCAATACGGAGAATGTAACTAATATGAATAGGATGTTCTATGGTGCGATGAAAATAAAATAGTCTTGATTTGTTCTAATTTTAATACTAGTAAAGTTACCGATATGGATAGTATGTTTGCATATATGCCAGGACTAATAAATGTTAATCTATCATCATTTAATACGGAAAACGTTGAAGATATGAGCGATTTGTTTAGGATTCAAAATAATTTAGTGACTATTGATTTATCATCATTTAACACTAGAAAAAGTGAAAAGATAGAGCTATATGTTTTTCTGTAAAAATTCAACTCAAAGGCTAAAAACCATTTACGTTAGCGATAATTTTGTTACAGATAATGTTACTAATTGGGATTACGTTTTTGCGGGTCAAGTAACATTACGTGGTGGTAGCGGTTCATATCTTAATAATCCTAGTCTTGCAGACAAATCTTGGCTTCGCATAGATGACCCAACCAATGGCCGACCAGGCTACTTCACTAGAAAACCGTAAAAATATCTATCTCTGCTTATGGTAAAAATAGTATGCAAGGCCAAAAATCATACATAAAACCTCATGTGGTTTAGCTGGGAACTAAAGTTTCTCGGGTTATTTTTGGCTTTAATCTAATTTAGTTTTTAACAATAATTCTGTCTTATATGTACCGACACTTTCGGCTCGGTCAGTAGGCTAATCTACAGGTGAACGGCAATTCAGTAATAAATTGACAGATAAGACTACGGAAATTCCGTTTAGTTTCACCGTGAATACCAATAACCGCACGGGATATACGGCGACTTTGAGTTCTGAAACGGATAATACCGCGCTAACTAACGCGGATCTGCGGTTGGAGCGAAAATTGATTCGATTAGTACGAACTGACGTTAAATAACCTACCGAATAATACTTGAGTATAAGTTCGGCACATCTTTTGAATTACGCGCCGATTCCAGCTTTATCTACGCCAGCACAAATTCTAAAACTCACAGAAAACAAACGAGAACGAATCTAATCACTCAGCATTGGCATGAAATTAGCCGATAATCTCGAGTCGGGGAACTACATGAACAAATTGTTGATTTCGGTAGTTTCTAATTCATATTACCCAAAAGCTATCTTGACCGATGGTCTGAGACTTTAATAATAAGCTAGAACACTCGAGGGGGACACTACGGACAAAAATAGAACACTTCAAGAAAAGCTCTACACTCGCAGCCACTCACAACAAATGTCTTAAATGTCGAGGATGAAGATTCGATTATGAAATCAAGCTATGGCTAGATACTACCGAAACATAAGACTGCCTACTATTACGCCATAACAGAGAAGGTGTATTTAAATGAAAATAGTAGCGGGATGTTTTCTAGTTACTTGACTGACAATAAGTTAAAAATATCTTAGATATAGATTTTTGCCAACTTTAATACCTCCCGGACAACAAATATGGGTTATATGTGGCATGTCCAGCCTTTCACCAGCCTTAATCTCTCCAACTTCGATGCTTCTAAGGTGACTTGAATATAGCGGTCATGTTTCAAGGCATGTCTAACCTCACCACCCTTAATCTCTCCAATTTCCCGATACCTCACAGGTGACGATTTATGAGCGGTATGTTTAAGGTATGTCTAATCATCGCTTAATATCTCCAATTTTAATACCAGTAATGTAACCGATATGAGCCTTATGTTTGCTGAGACGCATAAGCTAAAAACACTAAATCTTGGGCATATGAATACTAGTCGGGTGACGACGATGGAACAGATGTTTAATAGCATGTGGGCGCTGGAAAATTTGGATGTTTCTGAGTTTTCGATACTCTAATGTGACGACTATGAAAGAGATGTTTAGTGGAGTGACGAAGATAACGACGCTAAATTTGAATAACTTTTAACACTTGAAGGTGACAGATATGTCTAATATGTTTAACTCGATGCTTGCGATAGAAAATTTGAGTTTGCCAAGTTTCGATACGCGTAGTGTAACAACTATGCGAAGTATGTTTGCTACGATGGAGGATCTGAGAAATCTGAATATTTCGAGTTTTGATACGAGTAATGTACGGGATTGATATATGTTAGGGTTAGGAGATGTACAGAATTATGGTTATGGCCGATCAGGTGGATCATTTGGAGCATATTTATGCCTCGAAAAGTTTGTGATTTCGGCAATTGAAACGGGTGGCGTGCTGATGGAATATTTCACCGCAGACCGAGTTTGACAGTGTGGGTTGTACTTTTGTTTCAGGGACAGGTAATCCATTCTGTATCGGTTCGACTTGGGGTGGTGATTCCATAACTTTGTATTCTGTGTGGGGCTGACTCTAGTAGCAACGCGATAACTTCCTATTTTATTCTATTTATACTAAGATAAAGCTATATGGGTGGTGGTTCTTTTCGTAAAATCATAGGGGTGCAGTGAGGCTTCACTTGCAAAATCGTAGAGGGAGTGAGTTTTATTCCGTCTTAACCTGTGATAAGATAAAAGTAATGGTGCAATTAGGGTGTAAAACAAACAAAGGTCGGGGGATTTTTGAATTTTTCTTTGCGAAAAGTCAGCCGGAAGTGGATAGAGAATGGGTGGCGGAAAAATCAGCTGAAAAATGGCACGAATTTTTATGGCGAGGGGCGGTGCTGAGAACAAGTGAGGTCGACGATGGGGGACATTTGATGACACATCCGGTAGTGAAATGGGGCAGTGAGCGGAGCGAGGTGCTTTACCGGAACAATTTTTATTGGTGGCGGGCTATCATATTGATGAGGATACCAAGACGCGGGAATTTTACGATGAGAATGAGGAGCTGAGCGACCCGTACGGTGACGGAGGCGATTTATACAAATTTGCTAGTGGGTTTAGTCCGGAGATTCAGTGTTTGGTGCTAATGAAAGTAGATGCGGATTTGACGCGATTTGGTGAAGTTTTCGTGTTTATCCGAAAGATTTTTCGAAGAAGAAAATATCGCAGATTTATCGAGCGTTTCGAGATTTATGATCAGACGGAAAAATGGTACGAACGGATTTTGATGCGACTTTCAGGCGAAGCATCGCACGACTTTTTATGTGCCGAGCGAAAGTTTGGGGACTTTGACGGATGTGGAAGAGAATCCGGTGCTGATTTATATGAGTCAGGCGAAAAATGCGAGAGCGATTTGTAGAATTTTTTTAATAACTGGGAGCAAAAATGAGCGAAAAAGTGAGGTGAAAAATTTTAGCGGTAGTGGGGGATAGAGCGGATCGGGTAAATCGGTGGTGGTGGATTTTGACCAAAAAAGGCGTGCCAAAAGTTTATTTCGGGGAATGATTTATAAAGAAATGGAACGCCGTGGAATTCAGCGTACAGCGGATGGTTCGAGTGAACGACAATTTTGAGAGATGATTCGTGAAACTGAGGGAAAAGATTGGGTGGTGCGTCAGGTGATGGGGAGATTGATAATTTGATTGCTTCGGGACAGAAGCGAATTGTGCTGGATGGGCTATATTCTTGGACGGAATATAAAGAACTCAAGAGTAAATATCCGGACTTTTGACGGTGGTGGCGATAGTGGTACCGAAAGCGCTGAGACACTTTTTCGAGTGGGCAAGCGTGAGGAGCGACCGTTTACTTTGAAAGGAAATTCAGGAACGAGACTATACGGAAGTGGAAAATATCGAAAAAGGTGGGCCGATCGCGATGGCGGATTATTATATTTCTGAATGACGGTGTGGCGGAAATGAATCGAAAAATGGCAGAAATTTTAACCAGGATGGAATTTTAATGAAAAATTAGTAATCATTGATGGAAAAAGCGTTTTTTTATCGTGGTTACTACGCGATGGGAAATTTGGCGACCTCGAAGGGGAGCCGACTTCGGTGTGTATGGCTTTGCGGTAATCGCGATGGAAATCGTGCGTAATATTCAGCCAGATCAGGTGGTGGTGGCTGGGATAAGGCGCACGACTTCGACAGCGAAGCGACCTCGATTTTTATGATTACAAAGCGGGGCGAGTAAGGCCACCAGAAGATTTTTATGCACAGATTCCTATGCTTCGGGAACTGATTTCGGCACTGTCATGGGGTTTTTATGGAAGTGGACGAATATGAGGCGGATGATATTATCGGTACTTTGGCGCGTCAAGCGGATGAGGCGGGGGATTATATGACCTATATTGTGTCTTCGGACCTTGATATGCTGCAAAGTCGTGGATGAAAAACACCAAGATGTATCGAATTTTGCGGGGATTTTCGGATCTCGAGGAGATGGATATTCCGGCGATTGAAGAAAAATATGGGATTTTGAAGTCGCAATTTTTGGACTTGAAGGCACTGAAGGGGGATAATTCAGATAATATTCCAGGCGTACCAGGGATTGGTGAGAAAACTGCAGTGAACTTTCTCAACGAGTATGGTAGTCTGGAAGGGATTTATGATCATATCGAGGAAATTTCTGGGGGCGACACAGAAAAATTGATCGCTGGTAAGGAATCGGCAGAGATGTCTCTTAAGCTCATGAAAATTATGACAGATGCACCGGTGAAGCTTTCGGATATTCCGGCTTTGAACTAGATTTTTCGCGTATATCAGAGGTATTTAAGCGCTTAGAATTTAATAATTTGCTGAAAAAACTGAAAATTGAAAATGGGCTTTCGGAGACAGAGGCTGAGTCCGCAGAAGAAGTGGTGTCGCGAGTGGAAATTCCGGAAGGAATGCTGGTAGCGAGTAATATTAAGGACTTGATGCATGAAAATGCAGAGTTTCGTGAGCGAGTTTTTCAGGCGAAGCAGCTTTGGGACTTGGATCAGGCGGATTTTCTATTAAATCCATTGCGACGTACAGGAGTGGAGGGGGTTGGTATGGCAGAAGAGGCCTTGTCTGGTCGTGTATACGGAAGCTACATTGAACAAATTTAGTGAACAATATTTAGCGCTTTCTAAAGATGAAAAATTGAACACAATTTTTACGGATTTCGATATGCCGGTAGTGCCGATTCTTTATAAGATGGAAGCGGCGGGAATTTTGTTGGACCAAGAATATTTTAAGGGGTTGAAGACAGAATTTGAGGGAAAAGTATGCGAAATTGAACATTTATGAGCTTTCGGGTGAACAATTTAATGTAAATTCGCCACTTCAAATGTCACAAATTTTGTTCGAAAAACTGAATCTGCCGGTGAAAGGTATTAAGAAAACTTCGCGAGGTTATTCGACAGGGGGAAAGAGCTAGAGAAAGTTAAAAGATGAACATCCCAGTAATTGCATGAAATTATTCATTATCGTGAAACGATGAAATTATTATCGACCTATATCGCGCGCTGACTTGAACAGGTGGCGGCGGATGGACGAATTCATTCGACATTCACGCAGAATGTGACGGCACGCGGGCAGACTTTCGAGTTTGAATCCGAATTTGCAGAATATTCCGGTACGTAGCGAAGAGGGGAAAGCGTATTCGTCGAGGATTTGTGGCGCCAAAGGGGAGAGTGCTGGTTTCGGCAGATTACTCACAGTTTGAATTGAGGCTTGCGGCGGTGCTGGCGGGAGACGAACTTTGGTCTCAGATTTTAATCACGATATTGATATTCATACGAAGACAGCGGCGGAGGTTTATCAGATTCCGATGGCGGAAGTGACGAAGCTGCAACGTCGAGTGGCGAAGGTGATTAATTTTGGCATTATGTACGGGATGAGTCCGAAGGGGCTGAGCGATGCGACGGAGATGAATTTCTTTTGAAGCGAAGCGATTTATTGATGAATATTTTAAGGTGCGTCAGAAAATTTATGCTTATCTGAACTCAGACTCTGGAAGAGGCGCGGGAAACGGGTGAAGTGAGGACTTTTTATGGACGTAAACGTCCGACACCAGATGTGAAAATCCTCAAATTTTATTATTCGAAATGCGGCAGAACGGGCGGCAGAATATGCCGATTCAGGGAACCGAGGCGGATTTGATGAAGCGGGCGATGATTTTCGTGGATGAGAAGTTGCCGGAGGGGAGCGAAATTGGTGTTACAAATTCACGATTCATGGTGGTGGAATGTGACCAGGATGATGAAGAGGCGGTAAAGGTGATTTTGCAAAAGAAATGGAAGGGGTGGCGCCAGAATTGAAGATTAAGCTCAAGGTGGAAGTGACGGCGGGGCAGAATCTCGGAGAACTTTGATGTCGAAGTTAGAAATTTATCAGGGTGCAGAGGGGAAGTCTTTTTCGATGTAGATGAAATGAATCAGACGATTTGGGCGGAGCAGGGGAAGATTGCGGAGCTTTTTGAAGTGGATCGCACTGGGTAATTTCTCAGACATTTACGCAATATTTTTGCTGATGAGGAGCTGGAAGCGGAAAAATGCGTGAAGGAAGAGGTGGAAGAGCGTCTTGAGGGTGGTCGTCGGATTGCAGCGTAAGATTAAGAAATATAATTTGGATGTGATTATCTCGGTGGGCTATCGAGTGAATTCAAAAAGCCACGAAGTTTCGTATTTGGGCCTCCCTCGATTATTAAGCGTTATATGACGGAGGGGTGGCGGTTAATTATGATTTGGTGAAGAAGTTGTCGGACGGAAGTGAAAAACTGCAGAATCTAGAGGAGACACTGGGAATCGTGCGTAGGATGTTGGCGGAAACTAGTTTGAGCGCGAATGAAGCGAATGGAGTGCTTGAGGTAGTGACGAAATATGCGGATAGTTTTTGTGACGATTTCAGAGTATCTGAACAATAAAATTATTTTTCGGTGGACACCAGGGCGAGAAGAGATTTGAGCGAAGTGGAGATTGAAAAATTATATCAGACCTACGCGAGAGATTGAATGAGAGTGAAAATTTCGGGGTGCTGGCGGAAAATAACAGGGTGAAACATTGATTTCGGCCCGAATACAAAATTTTATTCGAACGAAGTGATTCGGTGTTAGACGAGCGGCGAAATTGCTGTATTTTATCGTGCATGAGAAACCGTTTCTAGAGGGAAATCAACAGATTGGTGCGTTACTTTTTTTGTGGTTTATTTGTCAGTGAACTTCTTTCAATTGAATGAAACTAGGGGAGACGAAGCTCTCTGATCGAGCTTTGACGGCTTTTGGTGCTTTTGATTGCAGAAAGTCAGCCGAAGAGAAGGAATTGATGTTGAATTTGATTTGTAAATTGCTTGATAAATAAAAATGGTATAATAAGAGGAATGAAAGAATTAATTGCGACTTTTAAAGGAAGCCTATCAGAAGGAACGTAGTCTGGTAATTTTTCAGGCAATACTTTCTGATTTCTATCTTTGGTTTTTCTGATCGGCATTGAATTTACAAACCAAATGCCTCAATTGTAAAAATTAGCTCGGAGATATCGGGCGTTATCAAGGTGGGAGAATGGTCTTCGATGGCGAATTCTGGGGGTTATCATGATGGATCTTGGCAGGCGATGCTGATTTTTCCAGATTTTAGCCTTTTAACTTTGGGGGTATTGCATAATCTGTTGGCACTACGAATTTTTGAGAAAAAGGGCAGCGGTGGCAAAAATGTTTATTTGTATTTCACTAGGGTATTTTTAGTGCTAGGATTTTTGGTTTTCATTAGATTACTAGGTGAAAGTTAATTAATTCGGATATGCTAGAATGATAGAAAGCAGCAGAAAAGTGCAGAAGAAAGCACAGCAGAAAATACGCAGAAAATCGGTTTGGGATAGTTTGGATTTGCCACAAGGAAGCGTACGAAGCTTTATCGTTTTTTTGAGATTCTACCGGGATTTACTTCATATATGATTTTGTACTACTCGTGATATTTTCGCTGATTAGTCCAGTACTCGGGGTTCTTACTATCTGTTATTTATTATTGCTACGACCTTGGTGAAAGGCAGTGGGGATTATTATCTGCACGATACAGGGGTATCGGGCTTCAAAAGCTTCCAGAAAAAGTAGATTGGCGTCAGAGATTTTTGATTTATCTCGATCCACATGCGGCTTATGAGAAAGTATCATCGCAAAGAAAAAGTAGTGAATTTGATTTCGATAAGCATGTGAGAAATTTGAAGATGCTAGCGACTGGCCGTGATTTGGTGGTGTCGGAAAAGATGCTAGATGAGAAATGGCAAGGTGCTGAAGGTGGAATTTCCCAAAACCAGAGAACATTTATCATGCGGTGATTATGGTGGCTTTATAATGAAGGTCTCGAAACTTTGATCCCGACAGTAGAGGCGGTGAAAAATACTACCTTTTGATAATAAGAAAATAATTTTAGTGTTCGGATATGAAGAGCGCGGTGGTGAAGCGATGAAGGAGAACGCGAAAACAGTTTTGTATGAAAAGTTTAAAGATGATTTTTATGCCTTTATTCCAGTGATGCATCCGAAAAGATTTGAAGGGGGAGATTCAGGTAAGGGCCAAATTTGGATTATGCGGCAGAGGAACTGGCGAAAGTTCTTGCGTAAGGAGAAGATTGATTTTGCGAACGTGATTGCGACTTCTTTGGACTCCGATAATAAGATGCATAAATCATATCTAGATAACGTGGCTTTACGAATTTGTGGTGCATCCAAATCGTCAACATTTGAGCTATCAACCAGTTTCGTTTGTTTCACTAATAATATCTGGGAAAACGCCGGCACCGATGCGAATTATCGCAGTGTCGAAACTCATTTTTCAATATTATTTCTCGATGCGCGTGCATACCTTGAAGAATTTTGCTCACACTCGCAACCATTTTTGGCTTTTGTCGAATATGGGGTACTGGAGTAAATTAACAATCGTGGAAGATGGTCACCAGTATTGGCGTTCACTACTTTTATTTTAAGAGTGATTACAGTGTGAAACCAATTCATATTCCGATTTATCAGGACGCAGTACTGGAGGATGGGCTTTGAAGACTTTGAAGGCGCAATTTATTCAGCTCAAAGGCGCTGGGATTACGGTGCTTCTGACGTGGCTTATGTAGGGGTGAGGGTTTTTCAAAAAGACCGCATGGAACGCACCGGAATGAAATTCGGCCATTATTCGTGAAATTTACCAGACTCCTTGAGGGGCACGTAACTTTAGCTTCGATTTCACCGATGGTGGCGTTTGCTGGTTGGCACCAAAATTACTCAACGCTTCTTCGAAGGAACTTTAACCTTTAATCTGCCGAACACAATTTCTTATGTGCAATTATTTGCTTCGATTGGTTTGATGGCAACCCATTTTATTGTCATTTGGCATAAAGTTACCAAAACGCCCAGCCCATATCAAAAGCCAAAGATTTTCATGCTGTTACAATGGCTTTTTGATGCCAGTGGTAGCGATTATTTATCAATCTTTACGGCGTTTTATTCTGCAAACACGTTTGATGGTGGGGAATTATATGAGAAATTCGACGTCACGAAGAAAGTGGTGAAGAAGAAATAAAAAGACGGATGAAATCCGTGATTAACTAAATCTGGTGGGGTCGCGGATTGAACCCCCGACTTCCTCCTGTGTAAAGGAGACACTCTAGCCAGCTGAGTTAGCGACCCATAGATGTATTTTACCATAAAATATGTTAAAAATAAAAAGAAATATTTTGAGTAATTAGAAAGAAGGGCAGAATGTGTAACCTATGTGGTGAAGATGAGACAAATGTAATGAAAATGCGCCATACACTTAGTCATGTTTTAGCTGCCGCTTTGGTTGAAATGTATCCAGGAGTGCAGTTTGGCGTGGGTCCAGCGACGGCAACTGGTTTTTATTATGATATCGATCTTTCGGAAGTGAAAGATGCAGAGGGAAATGTGATGAAAATCACCGATGCTGACCTTCCGAAGATTCAGAAAAAATGTATCAATCATTAAAAAGAAGTTTGAACTTATCTATTCTGAGAAGAGTCGCGAGGAGGCTTTGGCTTGGGCAAAGAGAATCACCAAAAATATAAGGTGGAACCGATCGAAGATTTGCCGGAATCAGAGAACTATTTTCTATCAATTAGGGGATTTTACGTGATCTCTTTGTAGGGGCCACACGAGAAAATACCGGAGTTGGTGCCTTTAAGCTAATTAAGGTGGCTGGAGCTCACTGGCGCGGTGACGAAAAACGGGAAAATGTTGACCCGTATTTATGGCGTGGCTTTTTGGAGACGAAGAAGAATTAAAGGAATACTTGCAGCGTCTAGAAGAAGCCAAGGCGCGATCGATCGTAAGCTGGGCAAGGAACTCTGATTTGTTCAGTTTTTCAGAATTAGTGGGGGCAGGTTTGCCGCTCTTTTCACCTCGTGGAACAGTGCTGCTGATGTTTTTGACGAATTACTCATTATCTCTACGTGCGAAACATGGTTTTGAGCGAGTTTGGACGCCACATCACCAAACTTGACTCCTCTATAAAGCTTCTGGTCATTATGCAAAAATTTGGTGCGGAATTATTCTTGGTGCACTCTCAGGTGAATGGAGAAGAATTTGCTTTGAAACCAATGAACTGTCCACATCACGCACAGATTTTTGCTAGTCGTCCACGTACCTACAAGGAAATGCCGGCGCTATATGGAGTCTACGACTGATTACCGTGATGAAAAATCTGGTGAATTAGGTGGATTATCCCGTGTGCGCTCTTTGACTCAAGATGACACCCATGTTTTCTGTCGTAAAGAGCAAATTAAGGCGGAAATCCAGAATTTAGTTGAATTGTGCGTGAACTTTATACCGTGGTGGGGATGAGTAAATTACGTGCTCGCTTATCATATCGCAATGATGGAGGATAAATATCTCGGTGATAAATCACTTTGGGGAAATGGCACAGGCGCAAATTAAAGAGGCGGCTATTGAAAAATGGGCTGGATTACTTCGAAATGGAAGGGAGGCAGCATTTTATGGTCCGAAAATTGACTTTATGGCCGAGGATGCAATCGGTCGTGAACATCAAGTGGCGACAATTCAGCTGGATTTCGTGCAGCCTGAGCGTTTTGAGCTTTCATTTGTGAATGAGAACGGGGAAAAAGAACGTCCAGTGATGGTGCACCATGCAACTTTGGGTTCGATTGAGCGTTTTATGTCGGTATTTATTGAGCATACCTCTGGTTGGTTCCCCATTCTGGTGTGCGCCAGAACAGGTACGTATTTTGACGATGAACGATCAAGTCTTGGATTATGTAGAGAAGATTAAACAAATTTTAAGTGAGGTAACACTTGAGACACCTTTTGAAACATAATGATTTGCGTTTTTACTGCGGATGTATCTGATGAATCACTTGGAAAGAAGATTAAGCGCGCGGTTTCGATGAAAACACCGGTGCTATTGATCGTCGGTGAGCGTGACAAGGAAAAATGGCACGGTTTCAGTACGTGAAAAAGGATACAGAAAAAGACTCGTGGCATTAACGGAACTTGCGGAATATTTAAAAATATTGAATAATTAGGGGACTGGTCAGTGAGGTTTACAGGGGCTGGCACTGGCCAGATTTTTATAGTTAAAAATGAACACTAAAATTATAGTAATCGTGGGGCCGACAGCATCCGGAAAGACGGCGGTAGCGGTGGAGCTGGCGAAGCGTCTTAATGGCGAGATTATCAGCGCAGATTCGCGAACGATTTTTCAGGGGGATGGATATTGGTACGGCGAAACCGGTCTCGATGAGCGTGGCGGTGTGCCCATTTTGGCTTCGATTTGGTGCGACCAGATGAGAGATTCATAGCTGGTAGACTGGAAAAACTATGCGAAAGAGAAGATTTCTGAGATTTTAGCGCGTGGTAGGCAGCCGATTGCGGGTGGGGAGGAACGGGGTCTTTATGTGGATGCGCTGGTGTTTGACTCATCAATTTTCGGAGGAAGCGAAGAAGGGGAGCTTGATCGGAAAAATGGGGATGAGTACAGAAATTTATGGTATTTTAACTGACCGTGAAGAGCTTGGTAAGCGTATTAAAAACGTGTTCAGTCGATGTTTAGTGAAGAGCTATATGAGGAATGTCGTCAAACTGGCTTCAAAATATGACTTTGGGCTTCCGGCAATGAAAAAGCAATATTTATCGATACGTTTGGGATTATTTGAATGAGGGTGAGTGATCTAGAAGAAGCGATTAATTTAGCTTCGACCTCAGATTTTCAGTTGGCAAAAACGCCAGATGACTTGGTTTAAAGCGAAACCCGGAAATAAAATGGTACAAGCGTGAAGAAATTTTAGAGAAGATTTTAGAGAAGTTTCAGGTTGAACACTACTAAAATACAGCTTCTGGTGCTAAAATATAAGTAATATGGGGCAAAGAAAAATACAACTCCTTTAGAAAAATTGTTCGGCTCAAAAACGCGAACAAAAATTATTATCATTATTTTTAGCAACATCGAGACGTTCCTATTACGTTAGGGAAATGACTAGGGTCATCGATGAACAAATTAATTCAGTACGCCGTGAATTAAGTAATCTTGAATCAATTGGCGTGATTAAGAACGAAACCTGTGATAATAAGGTTTATTATTCAGCGAACACGCAAGCATCCATTTGCGAGAGCTTTGAAATATGATGTTTTCGACCAAAGGTAGATAAGGTATTAGTAGAGACAGCAGTGAAAGATAGTACTTGGGATGAATATATTCGCCCAGTGAAGTCATACCTGAGTTTCCTATTTCGTGACGAACCGCGTGCCAGGACAAGATGGAATTGATATGCTGATTGTGGGGGATGATAGGACGAAAAAGCTGTTGGGCGGAAGTAGTGGAGAAAGAGAGGGAAGCCATTAAATTATGCGATCATTTCAGCGTGATGATTTTCAAGTATCGTTTGAGGTGAAGGATCAGATTCTTAAAAGAAATTATGGAAATGCAGCACATTGTCCAATATGATCCAGAAGGAATGTTGAATTAGTAAAATAGCAGGGTGGCTGAACAAATAAAGGAGGAAAAATGTTTGAATTAGAAAGTAAAAAGTCCAGAAACCATTACGATTAAGACCAGTACAAAGCAGATTACTGATCAATTTTTGTAGAAGGTACAATTGTGGCCGATCTCTGGTGTGGGTGATTAGTGGCCCGGGTGAATATGAAATTGGGGAAGTATCCATCTTAGGTGTACCAGTAATGACATACAAAACCATCTATGATGTGAGCGTCTCCGGGGTGCGTATCGGTATCTTGGGTGATGTTGAAGAGGGGCTAGATGATATTGGCAGTCTCAGATATCCTTTGCACCAGCTCAGTGCGCGCAATTAGAGAAATTGGACCAGAGTTATCGTAGCAACAGGCAATGTCGATGGTATGGTAGCGGAACTTAAATTGAGTGCTCGCACGGAAAAAGAAACTGAAGATTAAACGTGTAGAAGATTTACCAACTACACAAGAAGTGGTAGTAGCTTAATTAAAAATGTGTTCAAAGAACTCGAGAAATAGCGAGTTTTGATGAAGCGTAGTAAAGCGATTGAGGATTGTATATGTGTTCAATGGTAAATTTTGAGTAAAAAGATAGTGTTCAGGATTGACTGACAGCTTTAGGTCTTTGGGTGATATAATATATGTATGAATATGAACCCATATAATCTTATAATTGTCTTTATAGTTATCATTATTTCTACGAGTGTTGCATGAGGTGGCGCATGGTTATGCGGCATATTTTCAGGGGATACGACGGCGAAGGATGAGGGAAGGTTATCTTTTAAACTTTTCAGTACACCTAGATTTATTTACTTCGGTAATTTTCGCCAGTTTTCACTTTTATCTTACGGGTGAGTGGTGCTGGTGCGGCGAAACCGGTACCAGCGGATAGAAGAAATTTAAAGGAACCAGGAAGGCTCGATGGCGATTGTAGCGTTAGCAGGGACCAATGATCAATCTTTGATTGCGTTTTTGGCATTTTCGATCGGGCATTTTACAGGAGCATTAGACGATCGTGGGGTGGTGGGATTTATTTTTGGCTCAAACGATTATTATGAACCTCGGGTTTTATGGCTTTTAATTTAATTCCAATTCCACCATTAGATGGGTCGAGGGTGTTGTATTATTTTATCTGATAAACTTAGGGACGTGATGGACTTTATTGAAATGCGCATGGGAATTTTGTTTGTTTATCTATTCTTGGTGGTCTTTTGGAAGTGCGTTATCAACTCTAACTGACAATGTGATGGTGGGAGATTTTAAGCGTGTTCTATCTGTTAGTTGCAGGGCGGCCTCAACTCTGTGTGATTTTTAGACTTTTGATATTTGCAGAAAGTAAAGCTGCATAATCAAATTATCCTAGTGGCAACATGATTTTCTGTATAGTCATGTTAAGGGATTTCGTGGTAATGGTTCTGTGAATTATTACATAAGATTTACCACCGTAGTTAGAGATATTACGGAAAATATATGCCATTAGGATTTTTGTTCTATAATGAGTATATTAACCATGAGAATTTTGGTGGAATGATGAAGCAAAAAAGTTAGAGTAGTCGGAATTATCAAAAGGATGACAGACTTTTTGTTACTGAAAAAGTATTACATGACGACTCGGATGCAGTGATGTGGTGTTTGCCGGCGGGGAAGATTAATTTTGGTGAGCAGCCAGAAGAGGCGATGGGGCGAACGATTTTTGAAAACTTTCAGAATCAGAAGATTGAGACAATTAAAAATTGTGATGTAATTACTTTTTACGAATCAAAGTGATGGTTCGAATATTTATAATCTATATATCATATATGATATAACTTTGGCGGAAAATAGCGATTTAAAGCTTGAATTAAATGAGAAATATTCAGCTTATAAAATATGTAAGCTTTCAGCGGACGGAATTCGAATTTTCGATTGACGGATGATACAGCCTCGGTAATTAGCGCTAGAATTTGGACACAAGAAAATTGGAAAAGTGAATCGGATCGATGCGAGAGCGGCAGTACTGGAGCGACGATTTACACAGATGGTGGGTCGAGAGGAAATCCAGGCCCTTCAGCGATTGGTTATGTGATTATTGATGAAAACGGTAAAGAAGTGGAACGAGGTGGGGAATTTATTGGTTGGTGCAACTTCGAGATTAGCAGAATATTATGGCTTGAAGACTGGGATAGAGAAAGCGCTGCAGTATGGATTTAAAACTGTGAAGTTTGTGTCGGATAATTTGATGATGGTAGAATCAAATGAACGGAATTTACTACGGTGAAAAATAGTGATATTTTTGCCGGTGTACGAGGAGATTTTGAAATTAATTCAGCGATTTGATGCAGGTGCATTCACGCACGTAGAGACGAGAGCAAAATCAGGCGGCGGATGCGAATTAAAATGAAGTTTTAGACGAATACACGATTGAAAGAATCTAAAATTGATTTTGGGCAAAATAAATGATTGAAAGATTTTAAAACTGATTTTACGACAAATATGTGATTGAAAGAATCTAAAATTGATTCTGCTTGTGGTAAAATAGAGAAAATGGGAGAGAATCAGTGAAGATATTTTTTGCAGATAAACCGATCTTTGGTCTAGGAATTTTGTGTGCAAGTTTTTTGGGATTATGCTTATGCCAAAATAAAGCAGAAGCGTTATATATTTCTTCTTTGTCGGCCTCGATTGATTCCTCGAAAACCATTGAGGTGGATGCGAATGAAATGACGAATAATCATGATGGATTTTTTAAATTTGAAATTAATGGTAGTTATAACGGCCATGTCAAAATGGGTTTTTATGCTACAATCAGCACGGCGAGCGAAGAGCAGGCGTTGGTACCGACGAGGCTACAAAATCCGACGAAGATTAATCCGTTGCCGGACCAGCGAGAATTTTCAGATTTTGAGAATAATATGTGGGGGTACAAGCGAAGAGAGGACGCGAAATATTCGCCAATTCCAAAGAAGTCGGCTCGTGAGAAATTCATCGAGAGCGAGCATGAATCAGAGGAATTACACTTTTGATGTGGGGGATGCGAATGGCCGAAATTTGAGTGATGATGACTATTCGAATAAAAATTGTAGTATCTTCGTGGCAAATCCGTTTGGGAATGCCAGGGTCGGAATAAGGGATGATGATTTTGC
>BNJV01000585.1_pt1 | contig 62702 bp, 79 predicted proteins | sample 8540591 | NCBI WGS metagenome assembly BNJV01 (sample SAMD00202457, study PRJDB9452) | human saliva metagenome | host: Homo sapiens | reverse complement strand
CGATTCAGCTACTGGATGTTCGGACGCCTACAGAATTTCGTAGAGGTCATATCAAAAATGCCAAGAATGTCCCTCTAACCGAAATCGGATCTTACACACCTGAGACAAAAGAAACACTCTATGTCATTTGTCATTCTGGTGTGCGAAGCAAACTAGCTGCGAAGAAGCTAAAGAAAAAAGGCTACGATGTCATCAATGTCCGAGGCGGTATGAGTGCTTGGACAGGTAAGGTCATCTAGATGTATAAAGGAGAAAGTCAATGAAAATTATCATTGTCGGGGGAGTTGCAGGCGGAATGTCAGCAGCAACCCGTCTCAGACGTCTCATGGAAGACGCTGAAATCACTATTTTTGAGAAAGGTCCCTTTGTTTCCTTTGCAAACTGCGGACTTCCTTACTATGTTTCAGGAGAAATTGCAAACCGTGATAGTTTATTGGTCCAAACTCCTGAAAGTCTCAAAGCACGCTTTAATCTGGATGTTCGTCCTTTCCATGAGGTCATCAGCATTTCGCCAGCAGAGCGCACTGTGACCGTACGCCATGATGGACAGGAATTCACAGAAAGCTACGACAAGTTGATCCTCTCCCCAGGAGCTAAACCATTTGTTCCTACCATTGAAGGCTTGGCAGAAGCTAAGAACACCTACACGCTTCGCAATGTTCCCGATCTCGATGAAATTATGGCGGCCTTGGACAATCATCCAGAAGAAGCTGTCGTTATCGGTGCAGGCTTTATCGGGCTTGAAATGGCTGAAAACCTGGCGAAATGTGGATTACAAGTTACCATCGTTGAGAAAGCACCCCATGTCTTGCCACCATTAGATCAGGAAATGGCGGCCTTTGTCCAAGCAGAATTGCTGGCAAATGGTGTCCGCGTTATCACTTCCCAGTCTGCAACTCGATTTGAAGAGCAAGGAAAAGTCATCGCTCTCGAAAACGGGCAAAAGATCACTTCTGACCTCACCATCCTTTCTGTCGGTGTTGAACCTGAAAATGGACTAGCTAAGGCTGCAGGGATTGAACTGGGACTTCGTGGTGGGATCCTGGTCGATGAACATTATGAAACCAGTCAAAAAGATATTTTTGCAGTTGGGGATGCCATCGTCGTCAAGCAAGAGATTACGGGCCAAGACGTTCTCATCTCTCTTGCTTCTCCTGCCAATCGTCAGGGACGCCAAGTGGCGGATGTCATCGCAGGACTCGGTCGAACAAACAAGGGCAGCATCGGCACTGCTATCGTTCGTGCCTTTGATATGACAGCCGCTTCGACTGGTCTCAGCGAACGTATCCTTCGCATGAATCAACTCCCTTACAAGGTACTTCATGTCAGTGGAAAAGATCACGCTGGTTATTATCCAGGCGCTACTGATATGACCTTGAAACTCCTCTTTGACCCAACCACTGGAAATCTACGGTGCCCAAGGTGTTGGGAAGAAAGGTGTTGACAAGCGAATCGATATCCTGGCAACTGCTATCAAGGGAAATCTCACCGTCTTTGACTTACCAGAATTGGAGTTCACCTATGCGCCACCATTTGGCTCTGCTAAGGATCCCGTCAACATGCTGGGCTACGCGGCCTTGAACCTTATCGAAGGTCTAAGCGACAATATTCAATGGTACCAGCTTGAAGAGGAACTGGCTAAGGGAAAGAAATTCCTAGATGTACGGACAAGTGGCGAATTTCAGAGTGGTCGACTCAAAGTCGATACCATTCACATTCCCCTAAACGAACTACGGGAACGCTTGGATGAATTGGACAAGAACCAAGCCTACATCGTTAGCTGCCACAGTGGTTTGCGCAGCTATATCGCAGAGCGTATCCTCAAGCAAGCAGGATTTACCGTCCAAAACCTTGACGGCGCTTATTCACTATACAAAATGGCTAAGCCAGAAGGAGTAGAATATGGTAACTAATATCAGCATGGCTGACTTTTACGAAAAATATCACAATGAAAATCTAGATCTTATCGATGTCCGTGAAGTACATGAATTCCAAGCAGGACATGTACCAGGTGCCAAAAATCTGCCTTTAAGCACCCTGGAGCAAGGCTACAAAGAACTCAAACCTGACCATGAATACCATGTCATCTGTCAAGGGGGGAGTGCGTTCTGCCTCTGCCTGTCAATTTCTCAGCGCCCAAGGCCTCACTGTTACCAATGTAGAAGGTGGTATGAATGCTTGGCCCGGTCAAGTAGAATAAGTCAAACTTACTTAAAATCAGTCTCAGCAATCAGTCCGTATCCAAATCCTCACATAGGATTAGAATGCGGGCTTTTTGTATTGACCACGTTAGTGCCGTTATCAATACAATTCCCCCTCTGGATAGCTGACCTTCACTCTCCCACAAGGATACAAGCAAGAAAAACCCAAACAATTTCTACAAATCTCTGTCAAAAAGGTTGCACTATTTTGACTATTTTGCTATATTAAGAACATAAACAATAATAAACAACTTATTTTTTGTAAGTTTTTTTTAAAATAAAAATGTATACGCTTACAAGAAAGAAGAGGGAGATTCCTATGGACAAAAGATTTTGGGAGAAATCCTGTCGCTACAGCATCCGCAAACTGACAGTTGGGACTGCTTCTGTTTTGTTGGGAGCTGTTTTTCTAGCCAGCCACACTGTCTCCGCTGATAGTATTGAGGTCAAACAAACTGAACAGACCTCAGTCGAAACTAGCACTAAGCCTGATAGCGAACCCAGAGCAGTTGAAGCTACTGAGACTACAGAGCCACCTCTAGCTGAGAGTCCAGTTCCCGAAAGCAAGGCAACTGAGGAGACTCAGACAACAAATCGTCAAGCTAGTGAAGAAGCCATTGTAGAAGCTAAAGAAAATAAGGAGAATAAATACCGAGCTGCCAGTGAAAAAGCAAGAAAACTATCAACTCAACTATGATCAGCCAACAGCCCCTTCCTATGATGGATGGGAAAAACAAGCCCTTCCAGTCGGAAATGGCGAGATGGGAGCCAAGGTCTTTGGTCTGATTGGCGAAGAGAGAATTCAGTATAACGAAAAGACCCTCTGGTCAGGAGGTCCCCAACCTGATAGCACCGATTATAACGGAGGGAACTACAAGGATCGCTATAAGGTCTTGGCAGAGATTCGTAAAGCTCTCGAAGATGGAGACCGCCAAAAAGCCAAACAACTAGCTGAACAAAATCTAGTTGGACCAAACAACGCCCAGTATGGTCGTTACCTAGCCTTTGGGGATATCTTCATGGTCTTTAATAACCAGAAGAAAGGGCTTGATACTGTAACAGACTATCACCGCGGTTTGGACATCACAGAAGCCACTACGACCACTTCTTATACCCAAGATGGGACGACCTTCAAACGCGAAACCTTCTCCAGCTATCCTGATGATGTCACCGTGACCCACTTAACCAAAAAAGGAAACAAGACGCTTGACTTTACCCTTTGGAATAGCTTGACAGAGGACTTACTTGCTAATGGCAACTACTCTTGGGAATATTCCAACTATAAGAACGGTCATGTCACTACAGATGAAAATGGAATCCTTCTAAAAGGGACTGTCAAAGATAACGGCCTCAAATTTGCATCCTATCTAGGAATTAAAACGGACGGAAAAGTCACTGTTCAGAATGAGACTCTAACCGTTACAGGTGCAAGCTATGCGACCCTCTATCTCAGCGCCAAAACTAACTTTGCTCAAAATCCAAAAACCAATTATCGAAAAGACATTGACCTCGAAAAAACGGTTAAAGGCATTGTAGAAGCCGCTAAGGCCAAAGACTACGAGACACTTAAAAAGGACCACATCAAGGATTATCAAAGTCTCTTTAATCGCGTTAAACTAAACCTAGGTGGAAGCAAGACTGCTCAAACGACAAAAGAGGCCCTTCAAGGATATAACCCTAGCAAAGGGCAAAAACTGGAAGAACTCTTCTTCCAATACGGACGTTATCTATTGATTAGTTCGTCTCGTGATCGGACAGATGCCCTTCCTGCCAACCTACAAGGAGTCTGGAATGCTGTAGACAATCCACCTTGGAACGCTGACTACCACCTCAATGTCAATTTGCAAATGAACTATTGGCCAGCCTACATGAGCAACCTGGCTGAAACAGCCAAGCCAATGATTAATTACATTGACGACATGCGTTACTATGGCCGTATCGCTGCCAAGGAATACGCTGGTATCGAGTCAAAAGACGGACAGGAAAATGGATGGCTGGTCCACACTCAAGCAACACCATTTGGCTGGACTACTCCTGGTTGGAATTATTATTGGGGTTGGTCGCCAGCTGCTAATGCCTGGATGATGCAGAACGTCTATGACTACTATAAATTCACCAAGGATGAGACTTATCTCAAAGAAAAGATTTATCCTATGCTCAAGGAAACTGCCAAGTTCTGGAACTCCTTCTTGCACTATGACAAGGTCAGTGACCGTTGGGTGTCTTCTCCATCCTACTCACCAGAACACGGTACCATTACCATCGGAAACACCTTTGACCAGTCGCTAGTCTGGCAGCTATTCCATGACTACATGGAAGTCGCCAACCATCTGAAAGTCGACCAAGACTTAGTCACAGAGGTCAAGGCTAAATTTGACAAACTAAAACCCCTTCACATCAACAAAGAAGGACGAATCAAGGAATGGTACGAGGAAGACAGTCCACAATTCACCAACGAAGGGATTGAAAATAACCACCGCCACGTTTCCCATCTGGTAGGTCTCTTCCCAGGTACACTCTTTAGCAAGGACCAGGCTGAATACCTAGAAGCTGCGCGTGCTACCCTCAACCATCGCGGAGATGGTGGTACCGGTTGGTCTAAGGCTAATAAATCAACCTTTGGGCTCGCCTCTTGGACGGTAACCGTGCCCATCGTCTACTCGCTGAACAGCTCAAGTACTCAACCCTAGAAAACCTTTGGGATACCCACGCGCCTTTCCAAATCGATGGAAACTTTGGAGCAACTAGCGGGATGGCAGAAATGCTCCTCCAATCTCATACTGGCTATATTGCGCCATTGCCAGCCCTTCCAGATGCTTGGAAAGACGGTCAGGTTTCTGGCTTGGTTGCCCGTGGTAACTTTGAAGTCAGCATGAAGTGGAAAGATAAAAATCTTCAAAGTTTGTCCTTCCTTTCAAATGTCGGTGGAGACTTGGTTGTAGACTATCCAAATATAGAAGCCAGCCAAATCAAGGTCAATGGCAAAGCTGTCAAGGCAACTGTCCTCAAAGATGGCCGCATCCAACTGGCAACACAAAAAGGCGATGTCATTACCTTGAACATTTCCCTGGTCGCGTAACCAGTCTGACAGCAGTTCGACAAAACGGTGTCACTGCCGAACTCACCTTCAACAAAGTAGAAGGCGCTACCCACTATGTCATCCAAAGACAAGTGAAAGACGAATCTGGCCAAACCTCTGCAACTAGAGAATTTATAACCAATCAAACTAACTTTGTCGACCGATCACTAGATCCTCAACTCGCCTATACCTATACTGTAAAGGCTATGCTGGGCGAAGTTTCCACACAAGTATCTGAACAGGTCACTGTAGAAACTCCTAGTGAATTGATGGATGACCGAGACGGTCGTATCCAGTACGGAGCTGCCTTTGGAAACTGGGCAGACTCAGAATTATTTGGAGGAACGGAGAAGTTTGCTGACCTTTCAAAAGGTGACTACACAGACGAAGACGTGACTGCTACTATTCCTTTCAATGGTGTTGGTATCGAAATCTATGGACTAAAATCGTCCGAACTAGGCCTTGCTACTGCTAAAATTGACGGCAAAGAAGTTGGAGAGCTTGATTTTCATACTGCTGGAGCAACTGAAAAAGGAAGTCTCATCGGCCGCTTCACAGGATTAGCAGATGGACCTCATACATTGACTCTTAGCGTTAAACGTGAGCACAAAGGACGTGGAAGTGAACGCTCGAAAATTTCATTAGATTACTTCAAGATCCTATCAGGAGCAGGTAACACGATTGAGAAAATGGATGATCGCGACACTCGTATCCAGTATGGTTCCCAGTTTAAGGATTGGTCTGACCCTGAACTCTACGGAGGTACGGAAAAATACGCTGACATCAACAACAGCGACTCTAGTGCAGCTTCAGAAGCTCAGGCAACTATTTCCTTTACTGGTACAGGTATTCGTATCTATGGTTTGAAGAGCCTTGCCCTTGGACGAGCGCGTGTTACACTAGATGGCAAAGAAATGCCAAGTCTAGACTTCTACACTTCAGGCGCTACTGAAAAGAGAGCCTTTATTGGCGAATTTACAAACCTTGCTGACGGTCCGCACACCCTAACGTTACGTGTTGACCCAGATTCACCAGAAGGTCGCAAGAAAATTTCTCTAGACTCCTTTGATATCATCAAAGCCCCTGCTGTTGGTATAGATAGCCCAAGTATTGCTCCTCTTAAGGGAAATGACAAAGAAATTTCCTTAACCCTACCATCTGGAGATTGGGAAGCCATCGCTGTGACCTTCCCAGGTGTCAAAGATCCTCTAGTCTTGCGCAAAGTGGACGAAACGCATCTGGTTACAAGTGGGGATCAGACCGTGCTATCAATCCAAGACAATCAAGTTCAAATCCCAATCCCCGACGGTACTGATCGACAAATCGGAAAAGCGATTGCAGCTTATGCCATTCAAGGAACTACCACAAGCAGTCCTGTCGTAGCCGTCTTTACTAAAAAGGATGAGAAAAAGGTTGACGAGAAACAACCAACTACAAGTAAGGGGGACGAACCAGCTCCTACTGTAGAAATTCCTGAATACACCAATCCTATCGGAACCGCAGGGCAAGAGGAAGCTCCAATAGTAGAAAAACCTGAGTACACTGACCCTATCGGAACGGCGGGTCAAGAGGAAGCTCCTACTGTTGAGAAACCTGAATACACCAACCCTATCGGAACCGCAGGGCAAGAGGAAGCTCCAATAGTAGAAAAACCTGAGTACACTGACCCTATCGGAACTAGTGGAGATCAGACTGCTCCAACCCTCACTCGACCTGAGTATCAGTTGCGCACCTTGAAAGATAAAAAGACGGGGGTCGAAATCATCGGTGGAGCTACTGACTTGGAAGACGTTGCCCACTTAGCAAGCCGACGAGTGCTAGCCCAAGAACTCTTTGGTAAGACATACGATGCATATGATTTCCAGCTCAAAAATAAGGAAAATCACAATGTCCAACTACAGAACCAAGTCTTAGTTCGCTTACCAGTTTCAGGAGAAGTGCAAGGAGTCTACTACCTCACTCCGACTAGAGAGTTAGAACCACAGGACTTTACTATCCGAGATGGCATGCTTGAATTTTTGACCAATAACGTTAGTACTTATGCAGTTGTCTACAACACTACAAGCTCACCAACTGTTGAGGTTGTAAACCCACATGAAAAACCAACTACAACAGAGACAGAGGCACTGGTACACACAACTGATAGTGGTCATCAAGAAAAACTCCCTGCAACTGGGGAAGAAAGAAATCCACTCCTCTTCTTAGCTGGTCTCAGTTTGGTCTTAACAGCTACTTTCTTAGTAAAAACTAAAAAGGAGTAAAATAAACATCATCCAAATCACCTAAAGATAAGAAGAAATCACATTGTCCTGCCCCCTAAAAGCTGCATTTGCTTCTAAGGGCAGGACAATTTTTTATTTGCTTGGTAGTCTAGAAAAGACGGAACAGACTGTCCGTCTATCACCTCTGCAAACAAAGTAAGGTAAAATGAAAAAGACCTAGTTCTGAGCAAGTCAAAACTAAATCTTTTCAGTTTTCCTACAGTTTTTAGATTGTCGTGAAAATCATCTGCCTATATTGTAGTTGATTTAGCAGACAATACTTCTCTCTATTTCCAAATCAGATACTAGACGAAATTTCAGGAGCTTGATAACAGACCGCAAGACCGTTCGGTAAAATAGAAAGACCCTCGTCTGTTTCTTGACAATGACTGGCTAGCACTACAGAATCACGACCTACAAGATAGTTTTCAGTTGATTGGTTAAAAATGGCTTGGACCTTTTGACCATCATAATTCCATTCTAGAACTAGCACATCCGGCTTGATTTCTTCTAGAATATATTTTCCATGCTGGATAATATCTGAAACATCCTTGCGAAGCTGAATCAATTTCTTCATAAAATCGAGCATCTCATTGCTGTCGGAAACGCGTTCCCAAGGCATGACACGACGACAATCTGGATCCGGCCCTCCGTCTAATTCTAACTCGGTTCCATAGTAGAAACACGGTGTCCCTCTTTGTAAAAAGAGGCAAGTAAGGGCAGACTTAACGAGTTGAACATCTCCCTTGGCAGTAGCCAAAATGCGCTCCGTATCGTGCGAATCCAGAAGATTAAACATCACTTCCGAAATCTGCTGTCTATAGTACATAGACTGGCTATTGATCTCATCGATAAATTGACTGGTCTTCTTGACCCCACGCAAGAAATAATCCTTGATACTATCAGAGAGAGGATAGTTCATGACCGCATGGAACTCATCACCATTTAACCAAGGCTGAGAAGTGTGCCAGACCTCTCCAAGGATATAAAGGTTAGGCTTTTTAGCCAGGACAGCCTTCCGGAAATCTCGCCAAAATTGGTGATCGACTTCATTTGCCACATCCAGGCGCCAAGCATCGATATCAAACTCTTCAATCCAGTAAGTCGCAACGCTCAACAAATAGTCTCTCACTTGAGGATTTGCCGTATTGAGCTTGGGCATATAGCTGGCAAAGGCAAAAGGTATGGTAAGGGAGCTTTCTTAGATTTGCAAGCTTATCCTTTGTCACTGGGAAGTCTTGAATATGGAACCAGTCTTTATAAACGGAATCTTCACCATGTTTGAGAATATCCTGCCACTGTGGAGACTGGTCTCCTATATGATTGAAAACAGCGTCCAGCATGATTTTCATCCCTCTCTGATGAGCTTCTGTCACCAGTTGACGGAAGGTCTCCTTGTCTCCAAAATGACGGTCAATTTCGAAATAATCCGTCGTATTGTACTTGTGATTGCTTGGAGATTCAAAGATAGGACAGAGATAAAGACCTGTAATCCCTAAGTCTTGCAAGTAATCCAGATGGTCAATAATGCCCTGTAAATCACCACCAAAGAAATCACTCGTCTGTGGTTTGATAGAGGAATCCCAAGCTAGCGCCCCCTTGGGAGAAATCTCAGGATTGCCATTGGCAAAACGTTCTGGGAAAATCTGATACCATACCGTCTCAGCTACCCAGTCAGGAACATGGCAAGCATCAATCTCATGGATATAAGGAACTTTAAAGCCGTTTCCTTCGTAATGAAGGTTTTCTAGCATATTTTCAACACATCCCTTATCGCCATATAAGATCTTATGACCTTGCTTATCTTTGAGTTCAAAGAGATACTGGAGTCGTGCATAGCCGACCGTAACCTCCACTTGCCAGTAATCAAACAAGGCATCGGAGGTGACTTTGACCATTTCCTCGCTGTCCTCATAATGATCCTCCATAAAGATAAAAGGATCTCCATAGTGCAAGTTAATTGTTTCAATTTCACCCTTTTTCGTCCGAATGCGAATGTGCATTTTCTTATCTTTATAAAGATAAGCATACTCCGACTCTGGTCTGTGGTAAATGGCTGTTAATTCCATTGTTTTGTCTCCTAAATTGTCTCTTATCATTTCAATTCTATGCAAACGATTCCATAGTTTAATCCTAGTATACTACTTTACAACTACCTTTGCAAGCGCTTCTCTTTCTAGAAAATTCTCCTTCTTTTAGCATATTCCCCCTTCTTTAGAGCACCTGAAACAGACCGCTTCAAATGGAATCTTCCTGATAAATCATTACGATGTTCAGAATCAGATTCACTTCACTAAGTACCAGCAGTTTTCGAACTACATGATTTTTTAAGCATATTAAAAGATTCCTGTCTCACCTTTACTAGAAACAGGAATCTTATTTTATTTATACAAGATGATTCTGCAAAATAGCCCCACTCTTAATATTTCCCCAACTCACGGAGGCTAGTATGATTTTCCTGAATGCGTCGGAACATCTTTCCATGTCTGACTTGGTGAAATGCACCAAAACAGGACGTCCATGAGGACAGTTATATGGGTTGTCGCATTGAGAGAGCTGATAAAGGAGCTGTCTGGCTGAGTGGTCATCGATACGGTGATTGGCCTTGATAGACCGCTTGCAGGACATCATGATAGCCAGCTCCGCTCGGTATTTCTTGATAGAAACTTCCTTGGTCAAGAGCAGCATGTCACACATTTCATAGATGCCAGACTCGATTTCTTCCTCTGCCATCCAAATAGGATGTTCACGTAGAATAAATTGATTTTCTCCGTACTCTGCTAGAAAGACGCCCACTTCCTCTAAGAGAGGCATTCTTTCTCTAAGACGAAGGGCATCATCCGCAGGAAACTCAAAGATGTAAGGTACTAGGAGTTGCTGCTGACTCTGGTCAACATTCCCAATGCTTTCACGGTATTCCTCGTACTTGACCCTTTCCTGAGCCGCGTGCTGGTCTATGATGTAGAGCCCATCTCGCCCTTGGGCAAAGAGATAAGTCCCGTGCATTTGTCCAAAAAATTCCAACTCTGGGAAGCTTGATGATTCTTCTCTCTCCAGCTTGTCATAAGCCTTATCGAGACTGGCAAGGTCTAGCTCTGGATGGTCTAGTTGGTCATAGTTAGCTGATTTCCTCTCTGCAAAATGCAGTTTTGCAGGCTTGGTCAACTGGTCCAAGGTTTCCTTGGCAAACAAGGTTAAATCCTGCCCATCCTCAGTTAATTCAACCTGATGATCAGCTACCTCAGCTTGACTGGGTCTTGTTACCTCTGTTTTTTCATAGTAAAGCGTATTTCTTTGAGTGGAAGAATGGTCTGCTCTACCTTTTGACGATTACGCACGGTCGATTTGGCAAGATTTTCCAAGGCATCAGGTATCAAAGTCTGTTCCTTAAGACTCTTTGCGATAGCTTCTGATACAAGTGCCATCAGTTCTTTTTCCTTGGAAATCCGCACCTCTTGCTTGGTTGGATGCACATTGACATCCGCCAGATAAGGATCGATATGGATGTGAATGACAGCCAGTGGAAAACGTCCTACCATGAGCTTACTGCCATAGCCGTCAAGAATTGCACGGTTGAGCAGGAAGTTTTTGATATAACGGCCATTGATGAAGAGGCTGATATAGTTACGATTAGCACGTGTTAATTCAGGCAAGGACACGAAACCTGAAATTTCAAAGTCCAGATCCGAGTTCTCAATGGCTATCATCTTCTTGGCACTCGCCAAACCATAGATCCCAGCAATAGCTTGGCGCAGCTGACCAGTTCCTGCTGTCCGTGTCATTTCCTTGCCATCACTGATTAAACTAAAAGAAATCTCAGGATTGGCCAAGCCCAGACGGTTGACAATATCAATGATATGGGACAACTCCGCCTGCTGGCTCTTCATATACTTGAGGCGAGCAGGCGTATTGAAAAAGAGGTCCTCTACACAAACCTTGGTCCCCACGGGACTAGTCGCTGGGATGATTTCCTCAACTTGACCTCCACGCGCGACTAACTTGGTCCCATGACTCGCACCATCCACCGCCGTCAACAGAGTTAAGACACTGACAGAAGCAATAGAGGGCAGGGCTTCACCACGAAAACCAAGCGTCCGAATCCGAAAAAGGTCTGCTTGATTTTTTATCTTACTGGTCGCATGGCGACGCAGGGCCAACTCCACCTCATCGTGGGCAATTCCATGACCATTATCTGTGATTTGGATCTTCTTAAGACCTGCTTCCTCAATCTCGATGATAATCTGGCTAGAACCAGCGTCAATGGCGTTTTCTACCAACTCTTTCACCACACTGGCAGGACGTTCAATAACCTCTCCAGCCGCGATCTGGTTTGCTAGCACCTCTGGCAATTCAATAATATGAGACATCTTTCAGCCCCTTTCTGTATCTATTTTCCTAGAAATTGATTAGTGCTATTATACCATATTTCAGATAGGACCAGAAAATACAAATACCACATAGACTCCAAATCTCTCCACATAGGCAAAAGCTCTTGCCATGGTTCGTAAAATAGTGTTTAATAAAGGTGTACAAGAAGTGATCACAACTTTGTATAACTGAAAAGGAGGGAAATTTATGAAAGTAGAACTACAGATTAATGAGACTTACGAGGAGGAAAAACTGATTGTCCAAACTCCTCAGCCGACCGAAAAAGTCCAGAAAGTCATCGAGTTCGCAGAAAATCTTGATCAAAAAGAAACAATCAAAGGAAAAATCGAGGATCAGGTCTATCTAGTTAAGATTGGTAAGATACAACGCTTCTATATCGAGAATCGGAAGGTTCTAGCAGAAACAGCATCTCAGACCTACACCATTGATTTGCGTCTCTATCAGGTTCTTGAAATTCTGCCGACCACTTTTATCCAAATTTCCCAATCTGAAATCGTTAATATTGACGCTATCTCTCATCTCAAACTAACACCCAACGGTCTGGTAGAAATCTATCTAAAAAACGAAAGCTTCACCTACTCTTCACGCCGTTACCTAAAAACCATCAAGGAGAAATTAGAACTATGAAAAAACAAATCTTTCACGATGCAGCCGCTGGTGTTCTTATCGGCCTCATCCTCTCTATCATCTTTTCACTCATTTATGCACCAAGTACCTACGCCCCACTGAGTTCCGATTCTCTAATCGGCCAAGTGATGTTTCAACATCAGGTTCACGGTGCCCTGGTCTTGCTCTACTGTACTCTTATCTGGGCAGCCATCGGTATTCTCTTCAATTTTGGCAACCGATTATTCAGCCGTGACTGGAGCATGCTTCGTGCGACTCTTACTCATTTTTCTCTCATGCTAGTAGGCTTATCCCATTAGCAACTCTGGCAGGTTGGTTCCCCTTCCACTGGGCCTTCTATCTCCAGCTCATTATCGAGTTTGCGATTGTCTACCTCATCATCTGGACTATCCTCTATAAAAGAGAAGCTAAAAAAGTAGACCACATCAATCAACTTTTGGCCCATAAAAAGTAATAGACGATGAATGAAACCATATCCTTCACAATAAATCATTACGAGCCTCAAAATGAAATTTTTGAGGCTCGTTTGCTTACTCTATACTAACTGGGGCACTTATTTTCTGCATAATCATTTAATCAAAACAGACAACAATCATTTCCTTTCCCAATCATACTTGAAAGCGCTACACAAATATTTGTTTTTTAACAAAAATAAGAGTACAATAAATTAGTATAATAAAATAAAAAGCACCGAATCGGTGCTCACTTTTTCAAGTTGTGTACGGACAAAAGCCTTATTTTAACTTGCTGTGTTGTTTCGAATGGTTCCAATCTACATAAAAAGCTACTCATTTTTTGAGTAGCTTTTTAGCTATTCCAACCCTACACATAGCTCATTCCTTTATAGAAAAGGAAAACGGCTAGTGCGACAAAAAGTAGGATTGCTCCGATTCGCTGGCTGGTGCTGTACATTCTTCTCTCCCATTTAACTGGAAAGATGACTGCTAGCAAAGCCCCGCCTACTGCGCCACCGATATGCCCTGCTAGGCTGATTCCTGGAATCAGAACACTTCCAATGATATTTATCACGAAAAGAGTCAGGTAGGATTGTCCTAACTGCTGGATATAGGGGTTGCGAGTTGCATAGCGCAAGACGATGATCGCTGCAAATAGCCCATAGAGGGAAGTGGATGCTCCTGCCGCTAGGGCTTTCGGTGTAAAAGCAAAAACGAAGAGATTGCCCATCATTCCTGATAAGAGATAGAGAAAAAAGAACTGCTTGGATCCGAAAATCTCCTCCACCTGTCGTCCAAGAAAGTAGAGAGAAAGCATGTTAACAATGAAATGCTCCCAACCGATATGCACAAATATAGCTGAAAAAAGGCGCCAAATCTGCTCTGGGAACAGGCGAATAATCGGTCCATACATAGCTCCAAACTGAAACAGAGTTTTTGCCTGATCAAAGTTAATCCCCGTAGTAATCAGCATCAGTAGAAATGCAAAGCCAGTCACTAGGAGAAAAAAACTAGTCACAGGGTAACGTTTATCAAAGATTTCCTTCATCGATTAGTACCTCCTGGACGGGAATATCATGGTCTTCCGAGTTAAATTCTTGAACTTGACAAGGATAGATTGTACTCAGGCTATGCCCAGCAAAATTCTCCAAATAACGGTCGTAGTAGCCTCCGCCATATCCTATCCGATATCCCTCTGTTGTAAAAGCCAGCCCCGGAACATGAATCAAATCAATCTGAGAGGCATCCACCACTTCCAAGTTCCCTTGGGGTTCCAATAAACCAAAGGAAGTTTTTACCAACTGTTGCGGATCGTAAACCACAAACTCCATACGCCCCTTGGGATAGGTTTTAGGTATCATAACCTTCTTGCCATCTCTTAGTGCCTGGTCAATCAGTCCCTGCGTTTGAAACTCATGCGGAAAAGAGAGGTAGGTTGCGATGACCTTGGCTTCTTGGTAAAAAGGATGGTGCAAAAGTCGATCGGTTAAAGCTCGATCCATAGTATTTTTTTGCTTCTGAGGAATGGCCTTCATTTCTTGCAAGACTTGCTTACGTAATTCCGATTTCATAGACAATACCTCTACTCTGCTACTTTCTTTTTCAGGAAGCTAGAGACCGCATCCACTCCAATAGCTAAGGCTTCTTCCTTGGGGCTCATCTGAGGGTGATGAAGAGCATAGGGACTATCAATACCCAGCCAAAACATAACCCCATCCACCTTTGAAAGGAGATAGCCAAAGTCCTCGCCAGTCATAGCAGGCTCGATATTAATCAACTCGATTCCCTCTTTTTCTTCAAAGAAGTCCATCAGTTCACGCGCCAAGGCTGGATTGTTCTCAACAGGAAGGTAACCTCCTTGCTTGAGTTCCACTTCGACTTCCATATCAAAGGCTGTTGCAACCCCTTCTGCGACTGTCTTGACTCTCTTTTGTACTAGTAGACTCATATCTTGGGTCAAGGCGCGAATGGTTCCATGCAAAAAGGCTGTATCTGTGATGACATTGTTGGTGGTTCCAGCTTGAAAAACACCAAAGGTCACTACTGCTCCCTCGATTGGATTGACATTGCGGCTGACCACTGACTGTACTTGGGTCACAAAGTAACTAGCAGCCACCAAGGCGTCATTGGCCTCATGCGGGAAGGCTGCGTGGCCACCCTTTCCTTTGAAACGGATCTTAACTTCGCAGGTCCCAGCAAAGAGTGTATGGGTATTGGTCGCAATCTGGCCGACTTTCAGATCCGGGCGAACATGTAGTCCATAAAACTGGTCTGGTAGCCAGTCCCCAAAAGCGCCATCCTCATACATGAGCATGCCACCCGCTTCATTTTCTTCAGCAGGTTGAAACAGAAAAAGCAGATTATTCTTTGGTTGCTCCTCAAGGGTGCGCTCAAGACAGCCCAAGGCAATGGTCATATGAAAATCATGGCCACAGGCATGCATACGACCTTGGTGTTGAGAAGCAAAAGGTAGACCTGTTTGTTCGACAATAGGCAGACCATCAATGTCTGTTCGCCAACCAATGGTACGCTCCGGCTGACTTCCCTGTAGGTAAACCAAAATACCTGTCCGCCAGCTGCGGACTTGAACAAAATCCTTGCCCGCAGTCAATTTCTCAATCACATCCAGCAAATATGCCTGAGTTTTAAATTCCTCCAAGCCAATCTCCGGAATCTGGTGCAAATCTCGTCGAGTCTGAATCAAATCTAACATCTATCTATCCTCCGATATAGCAGAAAGAGGCTGGAAAAAGGGTTCCGCCTCTTTTTTCACTTTTACAATTACAAGGTACGAAGCGCATCTTCTAGCGCTGTTTTTTGTTGGGTTTGGGCATCAATTTCTTTGATGATACGAGCCGGAACGCCTGCTACTACTACGTTTTCTGGGACATCTTGGGTAACGATAGCTCCTGCGGCAACGACTGAACCACTACCGATTTGCACCCCCTCGATAACCACTGCATTGGCTCCGATGAGAACATTGTCCCCGACACGGACTGGATCGGCACTAGCTGGCTCAATCACACCTGCTAGAACAGCTCCCGCACCTACGTGGCTATTTTTTCCAACGATAGCACGACCACCAAGGATAGCGCCCATATCAATCATGGTTCCTGCTCCGATTTCCGCACCGATATTGATAACGGCTCCCATCATGATAACAGCATTGTCCCCGATTTCCACTTGGTCGCGGATAATAGCACCTGGCTCGATACGAGCGTTGATAGTACGTTTGTCTAACAAGGGAACTGCCGAATTACGAGCATCTTGCTCAACAATATAGTCTTGATTTTCTACCAAGCCTTCGAGAAGCGGAGCGATATCCTTCCAGTCCCCGAATAAGACATTCCCTAGTTTAACAACAGAGCTGGGCACGGCAGTTGCGAGTTCTCCTTCAAAGGTTACTTTGACACTGGTTTTCTTTTCAGCATTGGCGATAAATTGGATAATTTCTTGAGCGTTCATTTTTGTAGCAGTCATAAGCGCCTCCTGGTTCATTATAATGATACCTATTCTACCAAAAAAGGCTTTAAATTTGAAGCCTCAACTATCAAATAAGTATCTTTACTTGGCTTGTTTTGCTTCTTCTATGGATAAGAAAATCATTGGAACGATAATCAACACCATAGCTAAAGCCAAAAAACCATCCATGACCAATCCCAGAAAAAGAACACTTAATAGAGCTGAAGAGAGAGGCTCGCTAGCACTCACTACAGAGACAACGAGAGGGGAAACGAGAGAGACAGCCTTCATAGACAGGAAGAAGGCAAAAGCGGTGCCAAACACGGCAATCATCAGACAAATCAGCACGCTTACCAGATCCATTTGAAAGCTTATCTGATAGATAGGGTAAAGGAAATTACTAAAAAGCCCTGCCAGAATCATCCCCCAACCAACAGTGGGTACAAAACCATAGTGGCAGGCAAATCGTTGGGGAAGGATGACATTAAACATGACCCCTACAGCACTGAGTAGCCCTGTCACCAAAGCCAGAGGCGTCATTGATAGCTTGGATAAATCCCCTTTTGTAGCCATCAAAAAAACACCGAGCATGGCAATCAAAACATAGAGAATCGCTGTAATCGAAGCCTTTTTCTGATAGACAATGCGATTGTAAAACAAAATAAAAACAGGGCTGATAAATTGCAAAATGGTCGCTGTCGTCGCATTTGAATACTCAACGCAGAGATAGAAGAAAAACTGCACAGAAAAAATACCTAGAATAGCATAGGCTAAAAAAGGTAGATAATTTCTCTTATCACGCCAAATGTCCAATAATCGGGTGCGCAACTGAAAGGCAGATAAAGCTAAAACCAAACTCCCCGCCACTAGCAAACGCATAGAAGTAATCCATCCAGAAGACACTGGATAATGAGTGAAAAAATACTCTCCTAAAATTCCACAAATCCCCCAGATTAAGCCCGAGAGTAGCGAGTATACTGTTCCCTTAACAATCTTTTTCTGATAATGATTCATATTCTTATTGTAACACGAAACCGACAAAGAAAAAAGTAGCACGAAACATAATATTAAATGAAACCTGCTACTTTTTATTCTATCGATTTGATTGATTTGAGCGAGTTGATGAACTTGTTCCAGAACGGCCACTTGAACCTGGAAGAGTTGGGCTAGGAAGACTCGGTAAACTTCCTAGAATGCTCTTCCAAGCATTTTGATAATCGGCATCGCTCCCTCCGATGGCAAAGCGGTAAGTGGTTACTGGCGCCCCTTCTTTAGTAGCCCAATAGCTCGTTACTGTAGGACCTGAAACGGTGACTTCTTTGCCATTGATCGTGACCTTGCCTGCTTTCTCCCCTGTCGATTTGAGGACTTGAGATTTTGTCACACTTGGATCGAGATTGAAGCGCTCATTTCCCCATATTCCAGGTTCGGCTTGCTGGATAGCATTAACCAAGTGAGCCATATAATTGGCGTTTCGATAATGACCAGCCCCCTTAGCTAGCGGTCGGTTGTCGTCGTGTCCTATCCAACCACCTAGAGTCAACCGAGGTGTAGAAAGCATGAGCCACATATTTTCATCTTCATTGGTCGTACCAGTCTTTCCAATCCAGTCAGCACGAGCCAGACTTGGGTTGATAGAGGCTAAATCAGTCTGAAAGCTTGACGTAACTCGAGATGAAATGACATCACGAAGTAGACTTTGCATGATGGTCGCTGTCGCTTTTGAATAAACTTGAACAGGTTGACTTTTATATTCATAAATCACTTGACCCGTCGTCGATTCAATCTTGGAAATCATATGTTTCTTATGATAGACTCCATTATTAGCCAAGGTCTGATATCCGTTGGTATGCTGGGCAACTGTAACCTCAATCCCCCCACCCATCGGCAGACTTTCAATACCATATTCTGGGATTTCATAACCCATTTTTTCCATATAACCCTTGACATCGACACCCTTCTCTCGAAGCGTACGATAAGTCCAGTAGGCTGGGATATTCCATGAATAGTTGAGAGCTTCTCCCAAGGTCATCATCCCTGTACCAGGACTATTGACATACATGATGGGATTGCCGTTTGAAAAGTTTGTCGGATAGTTTGATAAGATACTTGCGCTTCCCATCAAACCTTGGTCAATCGCGATACCATAGGCCAGTATAGGCTTAGTGGTTGAAGCTGGAGAACGCTTGGTATCAATAGCGTGATTGTTCTGATTTTCCTGATAATTACGGCCACCGACAAAGCCAAGAATAGCTCCCGTTTGGTTGTCCATAAGAACATTTCCTACCTCAGGCTGGCCTGTCGAATCATCTAGCAATCGGCCATAATTTGCCACTGCATTTTGCATAGCTGTGTGAACTTTTTTATTGATGGTAGTAGTAATTTTATAACCACCATTTTCGATTTCCTTAGCTGCCAACTCACGATATGCTTTTCGGATGGATTCATTCTTTAACTCCTGAGCAGAGACATGATCTCTCTCAACTAGATAATCATACATCCGATCTGTGGCTTCTGATAGAGCTGCAAAATAAAGATAATCACGTGAAGCAGTACTCACACTACCTGATGGTAAGAAATCTTTTCGTACATCATAAGACTTATACTGCTCATAGTCTTTCTGACTCAAGGCGCCTGTTCGATACATATTGTAGAGGACATCTTTCCCACGCTTTAAACCGAGGGCCATATCCTCATCACTCTTCAAACTTCCGTCAGATTCATAAGGGGAATAACTAATCGGGCTTTGCGGCAAGCCTGCGATAAAAGCCGCTTGAGGTACCGTCAAGTCCGAAGCATTAACACCAAAGATTCCTTCTGCAGCTTGCTGGGCACCTGCAATGTTTTGACCCTTATGATTGCGACCGAAAGGAGCAATATTCAGATAGGTTGTCAGAATTTCGTCCTTACTCATGACACGCTCCAAGGCAAGAGCATCTATGATTTCTGTCGCCTTACGAGTCAAAGTCGGAGCATCTCCAACCACCTGCTGTTTGATGATCTGTTGTGTCAAAGTTGAGCCACCACTGGATGAACCCAACCCCACAAGCGTTCCTAAAGTTGCACGAATAACAGCCTTTGGAACTACCCCCTTATGCTCAGCAAAATGCTCATCCTCCGTCGCAATGATGGCTTTTTTAAGATTATCAGATATAGCATCCGACGCTACTGAAGTGCGCAATAAATCACCCTCAATTGAAGCAATGGTGCTCCCATCAGCATAATAAATCTCCGAAATGGAGGTAATATCCTTGACCCGATTAACCAGCTCTGCTGATTGGGGGATAGAGACTTTATCAAATAAGGCGACACCGTAACCTATAGCTATTCCAGCCCCAAAAAATCCACCTATGATAGCCAAGACGAAAAGCGTATTAAAGGTCACTTTCAAGCCATTCAAAATCTTGGCAAGGATAGAGGCTACTCTAAATCCGCCTAAGACACTTGAATCTGCGGCTTTTTTTCTTGATTTGTTTTGGTTTATTACCGTTTTTACTTCATTGTTTCTTTTTTCCATGAATGTCCTCACTTTCTTTATTATACCATAAAAGGGAAACTTTCAATAAAATAGCCACTTTCTTCCCTATTCCACTAGGCTATTGCCCAAGTTTGTGATACAATAGGTAGAAACAATATTTTAAAAAGGAGAAAAGACACATGCACATTTTTGATGAGCTAAAAGAGCGTGGTTTGATTTTTCAAACGACTGATGAAGAAGCTTTGCGTAAAGCCCTAGAAGAAGGTCAAGTTTCTTATTATACCGGCTACGATCCAACTGCTGACAGCCTTCACTTAGGTCACCTTGTCGCAATCTTGACAAGTCGTCGTTTGCAACTAGCAGGTCACAAACCTTATGCGCTCGTTGGCGGTGCTACAGGTCTCATCGGAGATCCGTCCTTCAAAGATGCTGAGCGTAGTCTCCAAACAAAAGACACAGTAGATGGCTGGGTCAAGTCTATCCAAGGACAACTTTCTCGTTTTCTTGACTTTGAAAACGGTGAAATAAAGCTGTCATGGTCAACAACTACGACTGGTTTGGCAGCATCAGCTTCATTGACTTCCTCCGTGATGTCGGAAAATACTTCACTGTCAACTACATGATGAGCAAGGAGTCTGTGAAGAAACGGATCGAAACAGGGATTTCTTACACAGAGTTTGCTTACCAAATCATGCAAGGGTACGACTTCTTTGTCCTTAACCAAGACCACAACGTCACCCTACAGATCGGTGGCTCTGACCAATGGGGAAATATGACTGCTGGTACAGAATTACTTCGTCGTAAGGCTGACAAGACTGGTCACGTTATCACAGTTCCCCTCATTACAGACGCAACTGGTAAGAAATTTGGTAAATCAGAAGGAAACGCAGTCTGGCTCAATCCTGAAAAGACTTCTCCATACGAAATGTACCAATTCTGGTTGAACGTCATGGACACTGACGCCGTTCGCTTCTTGAAGATCTTTACCTTCTTGTCACTGGATGAGATTGAAGACATCCGCAAACAATTTGAAGCAGCTCCACACGAACGCTTGGCTCAAAAAGTCTTGGCTCGTGAAGTCGTCACACTTGTTCACGGAGAAGAAGCTTACAAAGAAGCCCTCAACATCACTGAGCAACTCTTTGCAGGAAACATCAAAAACCTTTCTGTTAAAGAACTCAAACAAGGACTTCGTGGAGTGCCAAACTACCAAGTTCAAGCAGATGAAAACCACAATATCGTAGAACTTCTCGTATCATCTGGCGTAGTCAACTCAAAACGCCAAGCCCGTGAAGATGTTCAAAACGGAGCTATCTACGTCAACGGCGACCGTATCCAAGACCTGGACTATGTTTTGAGTGACGCTGACAAGTTAGAAAACGAACTGACTGTTATCCGCCGTGGGAAGAAGAAATACTTCGTCCTTACATATTAAAAAGTAGACTGGAGGCATTTGCCATCCAGTTCTTTTTTTGCTAGACTTAAACTATGAATACAAACCTCAAACCAAAACTCCAGCGCTTTACGACTGCTAGTGCCTTTGCCTGCCCCATCTGTCAAGAAAACCTCACCTTGGTAGAGTCTAGCCTAAAATGTAGCAATCGCCATTCTTTTGACTTAGCAAAATTCGGCTATGTCAATCTGGCACCGCAAATCAAGCAATCCGCTAACTACGACAAGGAAAACTTCCAAAATCGCCAGCAAATACTTGAGGCTGGCTTTTATCAGACTATCTTAGAAACCATCTCAGACCTGCTTGCAAGATTAGAAACTGCCAAACTATCTTGGATATCGGTTGTGGAGAAGGATTTTACTCTCGTAAACTCCAAGAAAGTCATTCTGACAAAACCTTCTATGCATTTGATATTTCCAAAGATTCTGTTCAAATCGCTACTAAGAGTGAACCCAACTGGGCAGTCAACTGGTTTGTTGGTGACCTGGCTCGCCTTCCTATAAAAGACGCCAGCATGGATATCCTGCTTGATATCTTTTCGCCTGCAAATTATGGAGAATTTCGCCGCGTTTTATCCAAAGACGGTATCTTGATTAAGGTCATCCCAACTGAAAATCACCTCAAGGAAATCCGTCAAATGGTGCAGAACCAGCTGACAAAGAAGGATTATTCTAATCAAGATATCAAGGAACATTTCCAGGAACACTTCAGCATCCAATCTCGTCAGATTGCTTCCTTAACAAAGCCCATCACAGCGGAGCAACGCCAAGCCCTGCTTGCCATGACACCCTTACTCTTTCACGTTGACCATACCAAGATTGACTGGAGCCAACTGACAGAGATTACCGTCGAAGCAGAGATACTTGTGGGGAAATCACTGTAAACTAGGGTTTCAAATAAGACCAAATCCGCACCCTTGATTAAGGTGCGGATTTAATTTTTGTAAAAAATAGTGAGTCAACTAGTTCTATTTTTGTTTTAAACCAATTTCTCCCACTTGAGGTTTTCTTTACTAACTGCATCTTGAATGGCGTTTGAAAACTCCCCTTTGATTTCCCCATCGATTTGATTATTAACGGAATCAATCTCTTCCTTCGTCTTTGTACCTATTTCCTTCGCTTCTTTGTCAAATCCTTCAATAATCCGAGCCGTAGCCCGTTTTTTAGCTGGCACATACAAGGTTCTGATAAGTGACCTTTCTAAGCTCTTTTGTATTTCACTGTAGGCTTCAGAAAATCGCAATTGATCCATTCCCCAGTCATAAGCTGCATGCATACCGACTTCCACCTCTCTCAGCCCTGGAATAGAACTCCTAGCAAAATCATTGATACTAGAAAGTCCATTCCCAACAATGTCCAAAGTATCCGAAAAAACATCATATACTCCATTGTCGAGATTTTCAAATAACCCCATCTATCTCCCTCCTATTTTTCATCTGTCTGACATGCTCTTAGTTGGCTATAAAGTTGCTCAATGACTGCCTCTTGCTTTCTAGACTTTTTCTTATAGCTGTCTTCTAAGTCGTCATACTTTCTTTCTAGTTCGTATTTCCGAGTTTTAAACTCCTCTTCATTCACCATCCTATATCGGCGAATAGTCTCCACTGCAGCATCCAGCATATCCTCAGTCGCATCTGGCATTTTTGAATAAGCTGATAAAATAATAGAATGCTTTTCGTCAAATCTTTGGTTTAAACCTCTATAAAAATCTCCCAAAAAATTCCACTTAGTATCCAACTCATTCTTTGACTGCCGATATTCATCGTCTATCTTGTAGAGTTCTTCTTGAGCATCCACTAATTTAGATCGAATCTTACTCCACTTATCCATGGGCAATTAATCCTTGTAATTCTGTATCTTTCTGAACGGTTTGTTCAATTCCTGACTTAATCTTTGTCTCTAAACTTGCAAATGAAGTAGCTACCGTCTTCGCGGTCTTTTTAACAGTTCGACAATGACTATCTACCGCTTCAACAATAGTTCCATAGTTGATATTGCTTTCATTGTAAGTTTCTCGAACTTCATCTGAGGATAGGAGAAAACCGAATGGTACATCTCCGAGGCTTTTATACACGGTCAGAGCCTTATCGACTGCACTTGTCCCTTTTGCACCTATCAAATCAACCGTTGCATTAGAAGTAGTCGACAATCCGCTAGCAACAACCAGAGCCTGCTCTGAGTCCAGCGCGATGAGTTCTGCCTTGGACAAGCCATTTGGAGAAGCCGTACCGATGTCATTGACTTTAAAGCGATCTTTCTTGCTCTGTACACGTTTTAGGCCTTGATCCATATTTCTTTTCATGTTGTCCATCGCAATTGTATACTTGATATCACCAGCAACTGCCCGCAAATCTCCTATCAGGTGACCACCTGAATGGGGGATGACGTACTCTTTACCTGCATAAACTCCACCAAACCGATCAGACCAATTATTCAGAGGGTCTTTCTCTGTCGTAATGCGTGTGATGCTTCCTGTAAACTGAGCCATATCACTCTTTATCTCCGCTATGTTGCTTGCGGAAGGGAGTGCTAAATGAGGATTACTGATAAGTGCATTCATAACATCAGCACCTAGAGGAACATAGAGAGGCGCTGCATTATAGACAATGGTTTCTGGAGCATTGTATTTGAGTGCGACACGCTGAGCGACATTCCCGCCCAAGGAGTGCCCTGTCAAGATAACATCTTCTGGATTTAAGCCGTTCTTTTTTAGAACATCCTCATAAAACTGATAGGCTGAATCATAATGGTGACCCGTCCCAAAGGCAATACTGAAACCATCAGTCATGATTGCATCATTAACCAAGTCACTATCCGGGTTGGTACCTGTGTAAGCAATGATAGTTTTTCCACTTGTCTCATCTTTAAAGGCAACCCCACTCGTCCCTGTCACAGGATCACGAAAGCTGGATAGATATGTGAAATTCCAAGGCTTGATTTTCTTTTCGGTATCAGAATACTTATCCAATACTTCGCGATCTGTTGCTCCATCTATCCTAGCTTTTTCAAATTCATAGGATAAATCCGAAGCATCTAGTGTCGGATTTGTCCCGTCTAGAACTGTATATCCTTTATTATCACTCATATTTTTACCTCGCAGTGCTTCTTTACACAAATTTATTACTTTGCCGAAATATAACTTTAGTAACCTTCAATTAATTCTGTATGAGAGTTATGACCATCTTTAATATCTAAAGTATAGCTATAAGCCTTATTTTCAACCGTCTCATACATGATATAAATAATCATTTTTAATTCTTTAGCCTGCTCCACTCCCATGTATGTGTTCAAAATCGGATCTGTGATATTGTATACAATATCTGCACTGCCAGTCCCACTATTATAACTTTTTACGAACTATATCCAAATCTGATAATTTATCTTTGTTTATAGTAAATCTTTGTAGCAATAACACAGAATTCTTAATTTTAAAATTCGCATTTGGATCTTTTAATTGAATTTTACCATCTTGATAAATGACTTCACCCTCATATACAAAACTTTCACTACGCTTTTCATCTTGATCAAAACTAACTTGTTTCTCTGATATTGTGCCTGAAATCTGTCTAGTTTTAGAATTTCCATGTAAACTGATTGACTGGAGTTTGTACCCACTTTCTTCATATTCATATAAATCCTTTGAGGTAATCTGAAACCCCTCCGGAAACTTCTCAAACAAATCTTCTAGATTTTCCGTCGGGTAGACCTTGCTTAACTCTGCAGCTTTCCCCTCGATAAATCTTCGGCTACTTTTCCCACTACATCCAGCTAACACCATTATTCCAAGCCCTCCTAACAACATCATCATTGCAATTTTTTTAAACATGGATTGCTCCTCCTCTCAGAATCCAAGATAGTTACTTCATTATACCAGTTTTAAGCTTCTGGTTCAATCTAAATAACCGTCAAGTCATTCAAAGCGTCTTTCTCTGTCGTAATACGTGTGATGTTTCCTGTAAGCTTGGCTTTTTCAAATTCATAGCTTAATTGAGAGGCCTCTAGCGTTGGGATACGCCCATCCAAAGTTTTAAGAACCATTATTCCTCCTCGTTTTTCTTCTCTATAATAACTTCAGAATAATATGAATAGTAGTAGTCATTCTTATCACGAAATTCCAATGAGTAACCAAAGTCATTTTTATGAATTGTCTCATAAAAAATATTTACTGACATATCTAAATCATTACCACCATTCAACCCCATATACTGTTCCACCACTTTATTGTTCAATTGATAAGTAATAGTTGCTGAGCTCTGAAGCCTTCCCCTCGATAAATCTTCGGCTGCTTTTTCCAAAACAACCTGTCAATGTCAACAGCGTTATTCCCAAAAGTGCCACTGTGAGTGCTAGTTTTTTCATCATAAATCACCCCTACTTCTCAGGAATCAAGATAATTCCTTGACTTCCTCTCATGACTAATTTTCCTCTAGTTTTCCTACAATGCCTTCTGAATGGTAGAGCCTATCTTTTCTAAAAGCGATGGAGTAACCGTAATTCTTTCCTGATACCGTTGGTTCAGGAATATTGATATCCATATTAATTTGGTCATCTTTTTCTAAACCCAAATATGTATTGACTTGTTCATTTTTGAGCTTATAGGTGATGCTAGCAGAACCGGTCTCAAAGCTATAGCCTTTCCGAACTACTTCTAGGCCTTTTAAACTAGACCTCGAAATAGAAAATTCCTGCATTAAAAGGTGAACTGCACCCCAAAAGTTAGACAGAAAAAATCTAACTTTTGGGGTGTTTTATTATGAAATTGAGTTATGAAGATAAAATTCAGATCTATGAACTAAGAAAGCAAGGACAAAGCTTCAACCTGCTTTCAAAAAGATTTGGAGTGGATGTTGCTGGTCTAAAGTACATGGTGACATTAATTGACCGTTATGGAATAGAAATCGTTAAAAAAGGGAAGAATCGTTATTATTCTCCAGAACTAAAACAAGAAATGATTGATAAAGTTCTGCTGGAAGGTCGTTCGCAAAGAAGTGTCAGTCTTGATTATGCTCTCCCAAACCAAGGAATGCTTCCAAATTGGCTGGCGCAATACAAGAAAAACGGGTATACTATTCTTGAGAAAACAAGAGGGAGACCAGCTAAAATGGGACGTAAACGGAAGAAAACTTGGGAAGAGATGACAGAACTGGAGCGACTTCAGGAGGAGAATGAACGCTTACGGACTGAGGTGGCCTACCTAAAAAAGTTAAAAGAGTTAGAGGAAAGGGACGAAGCCCTAGAGCGAGAAAGGCAGAGACAGTTAGAGAAATGCTTTCAGGAGGATTTCGACTAGATTTTCTTCTTGAAACAGCACGTCTAGCTCGCTCGACTTACTATTATCAGTTGAAGCAACTGGATGGGCTTGATAAAGATAAAAAAAGCTTAAAAACCGAAATTCAGGCCATTTATAGTGAGCATAAAGGAAATTACGGCTTTCGTAGAGTTACTCTTGAACTAAGAAATCGCGGATTTACAGTGAATCATAAAAAGGTTCAACGTCTAATGAAAATACTTGGTTTAACAGCTCGTATTCGTCGTAAACGCAAGTATTCTTCCTACCAAGGAGAGGTTGGCAAGAAAGCAGAGAATCTCATTCAACGCCAGTTTGAAGCATCAAGGCCAATGGAAAAATGCTATACGGATGTGACAGAGTTTGCCATTCCAAATAGCACACAGAAACTCTATTTATCGCCTGTTTTAGATGGCTTTAACAGTGAAATTATTGCTTATCATCTTTCTACTTCGCCCAACTTAGAACAAGTGAAAGTCATGTTGGAACAGGCCTTCACAGAGAAACACTATGAGAATACCATTTTACACAGCGATCAGGGCTGGCAATACCAACACGATTCTTATCATCGATTCCTAGAGAGTAGGGGAATTCAAGCATCTATGTCACGCAAGGGAAACAGCCCAGACAATGGCATGATGGAGTCCTTCTTTGGTATTCTTAAGTCTGAGATGTTTTATGGTTATGAGAAGTCGTTTAAATCACTTGAACAATTAGAACAAGTTATTGTAGACTATATTGATTACTACAATAACAAACGAATTAAGGTCAAACTAAAAGGACTCAGTCCTGTGCAATACAGAACTAAATCCTTTAAATAATTATTTGTCCAACTTTTGGGGGTCAGTACAAAGTCGTGAGTGTTTTAAGTCACCTTTCTCTTTATTATTAGAAGTGCTTCCTTCTGACAAATGAAGACTGCCATCTTTGTAGTAGACATTTCCTTTATATAGCATTTCCTTTTCAATTTTCCCATCTGAATTTTCGAATGAGCTTTCCTTGGTAATTTCTCCTTTTATTTCTTTGGTTTCGGAAATGCCATTTAAAACCGTTTGGTAAATTATAGTTGGTGAGTTTTCATCTTTCTTTTCAGTATCTGTTATACGAATCTGAAACCCATCCGGAAACTTATTAAACAGGTCTTCCAGATTCTCCGTCGGATAGACCTTGCTTAATTCTGTAGCCTTTCCCTCTATAAATCTTCGACTGCTTTTTAGGCTACATCCAGCTAACACCATTATTCCCAAAAGTACTGCTACCAATGCTAATTTTTTTATCATAAATTACCCCTAATTCTCAGGAATCAAGATAATTCCTTGACTTCCTCTCATGACTAATTTTCCTCTAGTTTTTCCTACAATGCCTTCTGAATGATAAAGATTATCTTTTCTAAAAATAACAGTATAACCATAACTTTTACCTGCTATCGTTGATTCAAAAATATTGATGTCCATATTAAGTTGGGCATCACTTTCTAAACCCAAATAATCATTCACTTGTTCATTTTTAAGATTATAAGTAATGCTTGCAGAACCTGTCTCAAAACTATAGCCTTTCCGAACTACTTCTAGGTTTTTTAAACTGGATCTAGAAATAGAAAATTCCTGCATTAAAAGTCGTGAGTGTTTTAACACATCTTGTGAAGCGTCGTTTGAATTGACTATATAAATTCGACCGCCCTTATAATAGATATCTGCTTCAAAATCAGTCGTTTCTTCATATTTGTTATTAGCATTAACTTGAGAAGTCGACTTGATAACTTTTCCTTTTATTTCTTTTGTTTCAGGAATTCCAGACAATGTAATTTCCTGATTTAAAGATGGAGAGTTTTCATCTTTTTGCTCAGTATCTGTTATACGAATCTGAAAGCCACCCGGAAACTTCTCAAACAAATCTCCCAGATCCTCTGTCGGGTAGACCTTGCTTAATTCTGCAGCCTTCCCCTCGATAAATCTTCGGCTGCTTTTTGTAAAGCAACCAGTTAATATCAATAGTGCCACTCCCAAAAGTACCACTGTGAGTGCTATTTTTTTTATCATAAATTTATCCATTATTCTTTTTCTTTTCTACTGTTATAACCACTGATAATCTCCGCGTGTGTATTTTGCCCGTCTTGAATTTCTAAAGTATAGCTATAGGCCCTATTTTCAATGGTTTCATGCATGATATAAATCACCATTTTTAGTTCTTTATCCTGCTCTACTCCCATGTAGGTATTTAAAATTGGATCTGTTAAAATGTAGTCAATATCTGCGCTCCCAGTTTCAACACTATAACCTTTTCCTCCCATTTTTAATTTCGACAGAGTATTTCTATTGATTGTAAATTCTTGGAGCAATAGTTTAGGATTCTTTATCGTTACATTTGCCTGAGGATCCATCAATTGAATTATCCCATCTTTATAAACCACTCCACCTTCATAGAGTACTTCTTCCTTTCGCTTTTTATTCTTATCTATGCTGACTTTTTTCTCCTTAAAAATTCCTCTAACCACTTTATTCTCAGCATCACCCTTCAGTTCAATAGATTGGTAAAAATAGCCTTCCCCTTCTTTATAATCATAAATATCGTCGCTAAAAATACCAAACCCTCCCGGAAACTTTTCAAACAGATCTTCTAGATTCTCTGTCGGGTAGACCTTGCTGAGCTCAGCGGCCTTTCCTTCGATAAATCTTCGGCTACTTTTGGTAAAGCAACCAGTTAGTGTCAATAATGCTACTCCCAAAAGTACTGCTATCAACGCTATTTTTTTTTCTCATAAATTCCTCCATCAATCATTATAAAGTTTATATTTCTTTTCCTTGTAACCACTAAATAATTCCGAATGAGAATTATGCCCATCTTTGATATCTAAAGTATAGCTATAAGCCTTATTTTCAACAGTCCCAGACATGATATAAAAAATCATTTTTAATTCTTTATCCTGCTCAACTCTCATGTAGTTGTTTAAAATTGGATCCGTTAAAATGTAATCAATATCTGCGCTCCCAGTTTCAAAACTATAGCTTTTTCTCCCCATTTTTAGTTTCGACAGAGTCTTTCTATTGATTGTAAATTCTTGGAGCAATAGTTTAGGATTTTTTATCGTTGCATTTGCCTGAGGATCCATCAATTGAATCCTTCCATCTTTATAAACTACTCCACCTTCATAGATTTTTTCTTCAGTCGGAGCCTTTGTTCCATTCGATGTTACCTTCTCACTAACAATAGTTCCTATTATCTGTTTAGTTTCTCCATCTCCTCTCAATTTTACAGATTGGAACATATAACCCTCCTCTTTATAATCGTAAAGGTCTTCACTCCAAATACTAAACCCTCCCGGAAACTTTTCAAACAAGTCTTCCAGATTCTCTGTCGGATAGACCTTGCTGAGCTCAGCGGCCTTTCCTTCAATAAATCTTCGACTACTTTTTGTAAAGCAACCAGTTAGTGTCAATACTGCCACTCCCAAAAGTACCACTGACAGTCCTATTTTTTTCATCATAAATTCCTCTCTTCTTTATCCGATTCAGTCTAATTAACAATAGTATACCTGTTTTTCCTCTGTTGTGCTAGCATTTTAACGGTATGGAGGATCTTCTATTAAAGTCTCTACTTTATTTCATCAAAAAAACGCATCTTTTTAGATGCGCTTTTTATAATCTGATGCAATGTATCTTAGTTCAAGTGCCAGATATCTTCGTTGTACTGAGCGATTGTACGGTCAGATGAGAAGAATCCTGCTTTGCAATGTTGACGATGACTTTATCCAACCATGCGTCACGGTCTTCGTAGTCAGCAAGCATTTGCTCTTTCACCTTGATGTAGTCTTCCAAGTCAAGGAGAGTCATGAACCAGTCTTTGTTGATCAATTCATTGTAAAGACGTTCCAAGCGCTCTTTCTTACCTACTGCAAGGACAGCGTCGCTGACGATAAAGTCAACCAATGGTTTGATGGCTTCACGAGCGTAGAATTCGCTTGATTTGTAAGCTGCTTTTGCATAAAGGTCGATAACAGTTTCAGAATCTTCACCGAAGATGTAGATGTTTTCGTCGCCAACCAACTCAGCGATTTCCACGTTAGCACCGTCCATAGTACCAAGAGTCAAGGCTCCGTTCAACATGAATTTCATGTTACCAGTACCTGAAGCTTCTTTAGAAGCAAGTGAGATTTGTTCTGAGATGTCACATGCTGGGATAAGGAAGCTTGCTGCAGTAACGTTGTAGTTTTCAACCATTACGACTTGCAAGTGTGGAGCTACTGCTGGATCATTTGCAATCACTTCTGACAAGCAAAGGATCAAGTGGATGATATCTTGAGCGATTGTGTAGGCAGGAGCTGCTTTACCACCAAAGAATACAGTGATAGGACGAGCAGGGATGTTACCAGCCTTGATGTCAAGGTATTTGTGAATCACATACAAAGCGTTCATTTGTTGGCGTTTGTACTCGTGGAGACGTTTGATTTGGATATCAAAGATAGAGTTTGTATTGATTTCCACACCTTGGTGTTCTTTCAAGTGACGAGCCAATTTACGCTTGTTGTGAGCTTTGATGCTTTCCAATTTTTCTTTGACAGCTGCTTTGTCTTCGTAAGACAAGAGTTTTTCAAGCTCATCTGCTTCATGGTGCCATCCCTCTCCAATAATCTCATCCAAGTAGTGAGACAGTCTTGGGTTGGCATGCATGAGCCAACGGCGGAATGTGATACCGTTTGTTTTGTTGTTGAATTTTTCTGGGTAGATGTCGTAGAAAGCTTTCAACTCTGAGTTCTTCAAGATCTCAGTGTGGAGGGCTGCTACCCCGTTAACACTGTATCCGTAGTGGATATCCATGTGAGCCATGTGTACACGGTCGTTTTCATCAATGATTTGAACAGCTGGGTCTTTGTATTCTGCTTTCACACGGCGATCCAATTCTTTGATGATTGGTACCAAGTGAGGAACCACTTCTTCCAAGAATTCAAGAGGCCATTTTTCAAGGGCTTCAGCAAGGATTGTGTGGTTAGTGTAGGCAGTCATGCTACGAACGATAGAGATTGCTTCATCAAGTTCGATACCACGCGCAGTCAAAAGACGGATCAATTCAGGGATAACCATTGATGGGTGAGTATCGTTGATTTGTACAACTGCGTAGTCCGCAAGGTCATGCAAGTTGCTTCCTTTTTCGATTGCTTCGTCAATGATCAATTGCGCACCGTTTGAAACCATGAAGTATTGTTGGAAGATACGGAGCAATTCACCTTGCTTGTCGCTATCGTCTGGGTAAAGGAAAAGAGTCAAGTTGCGAGCGATGTCTGTCTTGTCAAAGTTGATACCATCTTCGATGATAGAAGAATCAACTGAATCCAAGTCAAACAAACGCAAGCGGTTTTTAGTAGCTGTCTTGTAACCAGGTACATCGATATCGTAAAGAGTAGATGTCAATGTGAAGTGTGCAAATGGCACTTGGTAGCTACGGCTTGAGCGAACCAACCAGTTTTGCTCTGTCAACCAAGCATTTGGAATAGTTTCTTGTTGATTGTTTTTGAGAACTTGTTGGAAGAGACCGAAGTGGTAGTTCAAACCAACACCGTCACCGTTCAAACCAAGTGTAGCGATTGAGTCGATAAAGCAGGCTGCCAAACGTCCCAAACCACCGTTACCAAGTGATGGTTCCAATTCTACTTCTTCGATTTCGATCAACTCTTTACCTGCAGCTGCAAGTTCTTTCTTCACATCGTCATAAAGACCAAGGTTGATCAAGTTGTTTGATAAGAGTTTACCGATCAAGAACTCAGCTGAAATGTAGTAAACTTTTTTTCTTACCAGTGTTGACTGGTTTTTTTGACTGCTAGCAAGCTTGCTGTAGTTGAGAAGAGCAAGGTAAAAGCTCTTCATTGCTACATTCTGCGATAGATTTATTGTAACGCTTTTGTACAAATTCGTTTAATGGTAACATGTTTATGTGTCTCCTGATATTGTCTTATTTCTTTAATTCTACCAAATTTTCATTAATTCTGCGATAAATTGTAGTCAAGTCAAGCAAAGTTTCTTCAACAGCTGGTGTGAGTTGGTCTGCTGTCATACGCCATGACCAGTTTCCGCCAAGAGTAGATGGGTAGTTCATGCGAGCTGACTCATCTAGTTCTAGCAAATCTTGCATAGTTGCAATGGCCATGAAGCTTACTGATGAGAAGACTGTACGAAGCATGGCATGCACGACTGTTTCATATTCCTTGCGGTTTGTATAACGCGCCATATACTCACGAGTTGGATCGTCGATCTCATTACGGTACCAACCAAGGACCGTATTGTTATCGTGTGTTCCTGTGTACATAACTGAGTTAGCTGGTGCCAAGTGTGGGCTGTCAATGCTTTCGTGATCTGGGTTGAAGGCAAATTGAAGGACTTTCATCCCTGGGAATCCAGTACGCTCACGCAACTCAATAACTTCGTCAGTCATGAAGCCAAGGTCTTCTGCGATGATGTTCAAGTCACCAAGTTCTTCTTTAACCGCTGCAAAGAGTTTGTAGTCAGGTCCTTTTACCCATTTACCAGGTGCCGCTGTTTCAGAACCAGCAGGGATTTCCCAGTAAGACTCAAATCCACGGAAGTGGTCGATACGAACGATATCGTAGATTTTAAAGCTTTCACGCAAGCGTTCAATCCACCATTTGTATCCATCTTGGTCCATTGCTTCCCAGTCATAGATTGGGTTCCCCCCAAAGTTGACCATCCGCAGAAAACTCATCTGGAGGACAACCTGCAATGTGAGTCGCTTTTCCGTTTTCTTCTGTTTTAAAGAGATGTGGATTTGCCCACATATCGCTTGAGTCTTCCGCTACATAGATTGGCATATCCCCGACGATTTCGATATGGTTTTCGTTAGCATATGCTTTCAATTTCAACCATTGTTGGAAGAAGAGGTATTGAGTCACACGATGGTAAACCAATTTGTCTGCCAATTTCTCACGGTAGCTTTCAAGTGCTGAAGCTTTACGAGCACGAGCATCTGCATCTGGCCATTCTGTCCATGCTAGATTGTCAAAATGCTCTTTAATCGCCATATATTCTGCGAAGAGTTCAAGCCATGATTGGTTGTCTTTAGCAAACTTCTCAAAAGCTTTGACATCTCCCACTTTCAAGAAACGTTTGACCGCTTTCTCCAAAGAGGACGACGTGCATAGTAAATCTTAGCATAGTCAACTTCTGCTGGATTGCTTCCAAAGTCAACACCTTCAAGATCGCTAGCTTCCAACAAGCCTTGTTCTACCAAGATATCAAGGTCGATAAAATGTGTGTTCCCAGCAAAGGCTGAGAATGATTGGTATGGAGAATCTCCATAACTAGTTGTTCCTAGAGGAAGGATTTGCCAGTAACGTTGCTTGGTACGAACCAAGAAATCAACGAAATCATAGGCGCTTTGGCCAAATGATCCAATCCCGTGAGCTTCTGGAAGAGAAGAGATGTGCATCAACACACCACTCTGACGTTTTTTCATAATAGCACCTCATGTATTTTTGTAATAAAACGTTGCGCAAATCAAGGCGCAAACGTTTGCGTCGGTTTAAGTATAACGTATTTCAAAAACAAATGCAAGCGGTTTTAGAAACTTTTTTTTGATTTCTTTTTCTTTGAATGGATCTTGGTTCCACTGTTATTTTATGAAATGAACACTTTTCTTATAAAGTTTTTTTCTAATTTAAGATAGTTGAAATTAAAAAAACAACCTCATTTTTTTGTTAAAAAAATGTATCAAATCAACGCAATCGTTTCCCTTAGATATTTTCAAAGCAAGAAAACCTAAAAGTTGAAGTTTTTACCTATATAAAGGCATTGATAAAAAAATTTGAAACCTTAAAATTTTTTTAAATTTTTTTCTAAAAAAACGCTTGCAACCGTTTTCTGTTTGTGCTATACTAAGTTCGTAAAAGAAAACGTTTGCGTTTTCTCATTAAATTATTTTTGTTATTCTTTAGGAGGAATACACTATGTCATCTAAATTCATGAAGAGCGCTGCTGTGCTCGGAACTGCTACTCTTGCTAGCTTGCTCTTGGTAGCTTGTGGAAGCAAAACTGCTGACAAAGCTGCTGATACTGGTTCATCTGAAGCAAAAGAAATCACTTTCTACGTCGAAGATCAATACAAAGCCTTTGCTGAATCAGCTGCAAAAGCTTACGAAAAAGAATCTGGCGTAAAAGTTACCATCAAAACAGGAGACCAAATGGGTGGTCTTGACAACCTTTCTCTAGATAACCAATCTGGTAAAGCTGCTGACGTTATGATGGCACCATACGACCGTGTAGGTAGTCTTGGTAAAGACGGACAACTTTCAGAAGTGAAATTGAGCGACGGTGCTAAAACAGATGATAAAACTAAATCTCTTGTAACAGCTGCTGACGGTAAAGTTTACGGTGCTCCTGCCGTTATCGAGTCACTCGTTATGTACTACAACAAAGACTTGATAAAAGAAGCTCCAAAAACTTTTGCTGACTTGGAAAACCTTGCTAAAGATAGCAAATATGCCTTCGCTGGTGAAGATGGTAAAACAACTGCCTTCCTAGCTGACTGGACAAACTTCTACTATGCATACGGACTTCTTGCTGGTAACGGCGGTTACGTATTCGGCCAAAACGGTAAAGATTCTAAAGATATCGGACTTGCAAACGAAGGAGCTATCACTGCTATCAACTACGCTAAAACTTGGTACGAAAAATGGCCTAAAGGTATGCAAGATACGGAAGGAGCTCCAAACCTAATCCAAACTCAATTCCAAGAAGGTAAAACAGCTGCTATCATTGATGGTCCTTGGAAAGCTCAGGCCTTCAAAGATGCTAAAGTAAACTACAGTGTTGCGACTATCCCAACTCTTCCAAACGGTAAAAACTATGAAACATTCGGTGGTGGTAAAGCTTGGATCATCCCATCAAGTACTAAGAACCTTGAAGCTGCTCAAAAATTTGTAGACTTCCTTGTATCAACTGAACAACAAAAAGCCTTCTACGATAAAACTAACGAAATCCCAGCTAACACTGAGGCTCGTTCATATGCTGAAGGTAAAAACGATGAGTTGACAACAGCTGTTATCAAACAGTTCCAAAACGCTCAACCAATGCCAAACATCCCTCAAATGTCTGCAGTTTGGGATCCAGCTAAAACAATGCTATTTGAAGCTGTAAGTGGTAAGAAAGATGCTAAGACAGCTGCTAACGATGCTGTAACATTGATTAAAGAAACAATCAAACAAAAATTTGGTGAATAAAAAATTTGTTCAAGGGGGGGTGGAAATCAAATCCCCCTTTGAATGTATAGATGCGTTTCTCATCAGATATGCGTATCTTGCGATTGAACCCGAGTTTTATCTCGTATCCTATGAAAGGAGTAATCATGGAAAAACAACAGCCTCGCAAAGCAGCCTTGCTGTCAATCATTCCTGGTTTAGGACAAATCTATAACAAACAAAAAGCTAAAGGATTTATTTTCCTTGGTGTTACTGTTTTATTTGTTCTGTATTTTCTAACACTTGCAAGCCCTGAATTGAGCAATTTGATCACACTTGGTGAAAGCCCGGTCGTGATAATTCACTTTTCATGCTGATTCGTGGTGCTTTCCATTCTATCTTTGTTGTCGTTTACTTGCTCTTTTACATCTTTAATATCAAGGATGCACATACGACTGCTAAACGTATCAACAACGGTATTCCCGTAGCTCGTACCTTCAAGGACATGATTAAAGGTATTTATGAGAATGGATTCCCATACCTTTTAATCATCCCATCGTATGTAGCGATGACATTTGCGATTATCTTCCCTGTTATCGTAACCTTGATGATTGCCTTTACCAACTATGACTTCCAACACTTGCCACCAAACAAATTGTTGGACTGGGTTGGTTTGACCAATTTTACGAACATCTGGAGCTTGAGCACCTTCCGTTCAGCCTTTGGTTCTGTTCTTTCTTGGACCATTATTTGGGCCTTGGCTGCTTCTACCTTGCAGATTGTCATTGGTATCTTTACAGCAATCATTGCCAACCAACCATTTATCAAAGGAAAACGTATCTTCGGTGTTATTTTCCTTCTTCCTTGGGCAGTTCCAGCCTTCATCACTATCTTGACATTCTCAAACATGTTTAATGATAGTGTCGGTGCTATCAACACTCAAGTCTTGCCAATCTTGGCTAAATTCCTTCCTTTCCTTGATGGGGCGCTTATCCCTTGGAAAACAGACCCTACTTGGACGAAGGTTGCCTTGATTATGATGCAAGGCTGGCTTGGATTCCCATATATCTACGTTTTGACTTTGGGTATCTTGCAATCTATTCCTAACGACCTTTACGAAGCGGCTTACATCGATGGTGCTAATGCTTGGCAAAAATTCCGCAACATCACTTTCCCTATGATCTTGGCTGTTGCAGCACCAACATTGATTAGCCAATACACCTTCAACTTTAACAACTTCTCTATCATGTACCTCTTTAATGGTGGAGGTCCTGGTACTGTTGGAGGCGGAGCCGGTTCAACTGATATCTTGATCTCATGGATTTACCGTTTGACAACAGGTACATCTCCTCAATACTCTATGGCGGCAGCTGTTACCTTGATTATCTCAATCATTGTCATCTCTATCTCTATGATCGCATTCAAGAAACTACACGCATTTGATATGGAGGACGTCTAAGATGAATAACTCAATCAAACTCAAACGTAGACTGACTCAAACCCTCACTTACCTCTACTTGATTGGCCTATCAATTGTCATTATCTACCCACTTTTGATCACCATCATGTCCGCCTTCAAAGCAGGTAACGTCGCAGCCTTTAAACTAGATACTAACATCGACTTCAATTTTGATAACTTTAAAGGGCTCTTCACCGAAACCTTGTATGGCACTTGGTATCTTAATACTTTGATTATTGCCTTTATCACAATGGCTGTTCAAACAAGTATCATCGTACTTGCAGGTTACGCCTACAGTCGTTACAACTTCTTGGCTCGTAAGCAAAGTTTGGTCTTCTTCTTGATCATCCAAATGGTGCCAACTATGGCCGCTTTGACAGCCTTCTTCGTTATGGCACTTATGTTGAATGCCCTTAACCATAGCTGGTTCCTCATCTTCCTCTACGTCGGTGGAGGTATCCCGATGAATGCTTGGCTCATGAAAGGCTACTTCGATACCGTACCAATGTCTCTAGACGAATCTGCAAACTAGATGGTGCAGGACACTTCCGTCGCTTCTGGCAAATTGTTCTCCCACTTGTTCGCCCAATGGTGGCTGTACAAGCTCTATGGGCCTTCATGGGACCTTTCGGAGACTACATTCTCTCTAGTTTCTTGCTTCGTGAGAAAGAATACTTTACTGTTGCCGTTGGTCTCCAAACCTTCGTTAACAACGTGAAAAACATGAAGATTGCCTACTTCTCAGCAGGTGCTATCCTCATCGCCCTTCCAATCTGTATTCTCTTCTTCTTCCTACAAAAGAACTTTGTTTCAGGACTTACAAGTGGTGGCGACAAGGGATAATCTATCCCCGCCACCCTTTTTCATTTTTTATCTTGCTTGTAAAGTTGAAAGATTAGACACAAGACCACAAATAGTAGCAAGATTCGCTTTTAAATAAGCAATTTATCTACTAGACTTGAAATAAAGTACATTTCTCTATATAATATTACTCATATAGAAAACACTTTTAGAAAGATGCCTATGCTTCCATATCCATTCTCGTATTTTACTAGTATCTGGGGATTTCGTAAGCCCCTGTCAAAACGTTTCGGACTCAACTGGTTTCAACTCCTCTTTACTAGCATTTTCCTCATCAGCTTGTCCATGGTTCCGATCGCCATTCAAAACAGCTCGCAGGAAACCTATCCGCTGGATACGTTTATCGATAATGTCTACACTCCCCTGACAGATGAAGCGGTCATGGACTTGTCGGAGAATGCGCAGATAGTAGATGGAAAACTGAGCTATTCTGGAACTAAAAATCAGCAAGCTTCTCTTCTGATTGGTCCAAGTCCAAGCGAGGAATTGCCAAAGGATTTGCAACTTCATTTTGATACTGAAGAACTCGTCATCAGCAAGGAAACAAGGAATTGACCCGCATTCGCTACCACGCGATTCAAACGAAGAGTTTCCAGAGTAAGGAAGCTTTAACCCAGGCTATTTCTAAAGACTGGTACCAACAGAACCGTATCTATATCAGTCTCTTTCTCGTCCTTGGTGCTAGCTTCCTCTTTGGATTGAATTTCTTCATTGTCTCCCTTGGAGCTAGTCTTCTCCTTTATATCACCAAAAAATCACGCCTCTTTTCATTTAGGAGCTTTAAAGAGTGCTACCATTTTATCTTGAACTGTTTAGGATTTCCCACTCTGATTACGCTTGTTTTGGGACTTTTTGGCCAAAATATGACAACCCTTATCACTGTACAAAACATTCTTTTTGTTCTGTATCTGGTCACTATTTTTTACAAGACACATTTCCGTGATCCAGATTATCATAAATAGGAGATTTTTATGCCCGTTACGATTAAAGATGTGGCCAAGGCTGCAGGTGTCTCACCTTCAACCGTAACCCGCGTCATTCAAAATAAATCAACGATTAGTGATGAAACCAAAAAACGAGTTCGCAAGGCTATGAAGGAACTCAACTACCATCCCAATCTCAATGCTCGTAGTCTAGTTAGTAGCTATACTCAAGTTATCGGCCTGGTGCTTCCTGACGACTCAGATGCCTTTTACCAAAATCCTTTCTTCCCATCTGTCCTACGAGGGATCGCCCAAGTCGCATCTGAAAACCACTACGCTATTCAGATTGCAACGGGGAAAGATGAAAAAGAACGTCTCAATGCCATTTCTCAGATGGTTTATGGTAAGCGTGTTGACGGTTTGATTTTCCTCTACGCTGAAGAAGAAGATCCTCTAGTCAAACTAGTAGCGGATGAGCAGTTCCCTTTCCTCATTCTCGGAAAATCCACTTCACCCTTTATCCCTCTTGTTGATAATGATAATGTACAAGCTGGCTTTGATGCGACAGAGTATTTCATCAAAAAAGGCTGCCAACGAATTGCCTTCATCGGAGGTACAAAGCGACTCTTCGTAACGCAAGACCGTCTAACTGGCTATGAATCCGCACTCAAACAACACCAACTTCCGATTGATACCAACTTAACCTACTTTGCGACAGAATTTCTAGAAGAAAAAGGTTATCAATTCAGTGAACTCCTATTTAATCACGATCCGCAGATTGACGCCATCATCACAACCGACAGCCTTCTAGCAGAAGGGGTTTGCGACTACATCAATAAACACCAATTAAATGTTCCCGTCTTGAGTTTTGACTCTGTCAACCCTCGACTCGACCTAGTAGCCTATGTCGACATCAACAGTCTTGAACTTGGACGTGTTTCCTTTGAAACCATTTTGCAGATTATCAATGACGCGAAAAATAATAGACAAATTTGTTACCGTCAGTTGATTGCCCACAAAATTATCGAAAAATCATGACCAATAGTCACATAAAAACCAGCTCTAGAGCTGGTTTTTTCATGTCTAATTGTCTGTCTCTACGAACCGTCCTAGGATATGGACGTTTTCGGATACAGAGACAAAGGCTGTCGGATCGACCTGTTTCATGATGTGTTTAAAATCATTAAACTCTGCTCGCGTGATAACAGTAATCAAGACTGCTTTTCTCTCATGATTATAGGTTCCTTCTGCATCGTGGATCATGGTAGCCCCTCGGTGCAATTTTTTATGGATTTTTTCGATTACCTTGTCAGGATTACTGGTCACAATCATGGCCTGCATGCGTTTTTGCTTGGTAAAGACTGCATCTGTCACACGGCTCGATACAAAAATCGTAATCATAGAGTAAAGGGCGTATTTCCAACCAAAGGTCAGACCTGCTATCAGCATAATCGTCCCATTGACCAAGAAAGAAATACTACCAACATTCCTCCCTGTTTTCTTGCGAATGGTCAGGCTGACAATATCTGTACCACCGCTAGAAATATTGTTACGGAGTGCAAAACCAATCCCCAAGCCCATGACAACACCCCCAAAAAGGGCATTGATGATGGGATCTTCTGTCAGCGTCACAACGGGCACAAACTGGATAAAAAGGGAACTCATGGATACCGTGATAAAGGTAAAGACCGTAAATTTATGTCCAATCTGATACCAAGCCAAGACCATCAAAGGGAAATTAATGGCGTAAAAGGTTAGCGAAATCGGAATATGAAAACCAAACCAGTGATTACTCAAGGCAGAGATAATCTGCGCCAAACCTGTCGCACCACTCGAATACACATGCCCTGGTTGAAAAAAGAAATTGACCGCTACTGCTGATAAAAAGCCATAGACCAGAGAAGCCGAAATTTTTTCGTCATACTTTTCTTGAGAGATACTTTGTAAGACACGTAAAATTTTTATCTGATAAGCAAAGCGGCGCAGATAATAGCGCCACCGCTTAGTTCGTTTCGCTTGTTTCATTCTTCTACTTGTAAGCTGAGTTCCTCTAGTTGTTTGAGAGCGACTATTGATGGGGCTTGTGTCATTGGATCAGTTGCCTTGTTGTTCTTAGGAAAGGCAATGACTTCACGGATATTTCTTCTCCTGCTAGGAGCATAACAAAACGGTCAAGCCCGATAGCCAAACCACCGTGTGGTGGGAAACCATAGTCCATGGCTTCAAGAAGGAAGCCAAACTGGTCATTTGCTTCTTCAGATGAGAAACCAAGAGCCTTGAACATGCGTTCTTGAAGGTCTTTTTGATTGATACGAAGACTACCACCACCAAGCTCATAACCGTTCAAGACGATATCGTAAGCAATGGCACGAACTTTAGCCAAATCACCTTCTAATTCGTGAGCAGTCTCTTCCTGTGGAAGGGTGAATGGATGGTGGGCGCTCATATAGCGACCTTCTTCTTCAGACCATTCAAACATCGGCCAGTCAACCACCCAGAGGAAGTTGAATTTATCGTTATCAATCAAGCCAAGCTCTTTGGCAATACGTCCACGAAGGGCGCCAAGGGTTGCATTAGCTACTTCAAGTGTATCTGCTACAAAAAGAACCAAGTCCTTGTCTTCTAAACCAAGGGTATTTGTCAAATCTGCTTGGATGCCCGTCAAGAACTTAGCAACTGGTCCGTTTAATTCGCCATCCACAACCTTAACCCAAGCAAGACCCTTAGCTCCATACTGCTTGGCTACTTCGGTCATCTTGTCGATGTCTTTACGCGAATAGTTGTCCGCAGCCCCTTTAACGACAATGGCTTTAACTGCAGGTGCTTCTGAGAAGACTTTGAAGTCAACACTTTTGACCACTTCTGTTAAGTCTTGAAGCAACATGTCAAAACGGGTATCTGGCTTGTCAGAACCGTAAAGAGCCATAGCATCATCGTACTTCATACGAGGGAATGGAAGTGTTACTTCGATGCCTTTGTTTCCTTCATTACGCGCGCAATCAAGTCTTCTGTGATATCTTGGATTTCTCGTTCAGTAAGGAAAGAAGTTTCCAAGTCGACCTGGGTAAACTCAGGCTGACGGTCACCACGCAAGTCTTCATCGCGGAAACATTTAACGATTTGGTAGTAGCGGTCAAATCCAGCATTCATCAAGAGTTGCTTAGTGATTTGTGGGCTCTGAGGAAGAGCGTAGAAATGCCCTTTGCTGACACGAGATGGAACCAAATAGTCACGCGCCCCTTCTGGTGTTGACTTAGAAAGGAATGGCGTCTCCACATCAATAAACTCCAACTCATCCAAGTAGTTACGGATTGAGTGGGTCACCTTAGCACGAAGTTTAAGATTTTCCAACATCTCTGGACGACGAAGGTCAAGGTAACGGTAACGGAGACGCGTATCGTCATTTGCCTCAATACCATCCTTAATCTCAAAAGGTGTTGTTTTAGCTGTATTGAGCACTGTCAAAGCTGTCACGTTCAACTCAACTGCACCAGTTGGCAGCTTATCATTTGCTTGCTCGCGTGCCGCAACCTGACCCGTCACCTCGATAACAAATTCGCTACGAAGGCTTTCAGCTGTTGCCATGACTTCTGCTGAAACTTTTTCTGGATTGATAACCAACTGCATGATTCCTTCACGGTCACGAAGGTCGATAAAGATCAAACCGCCCAAATCACGACGACGGCCAACCCAGCCTTTCAAGGTCATTTCTTGTCCGATGTGTTCCTCACGAACACGACCAGCATACATACTACGTTTCATGTTTTCTCTCCTCTTTTATTCTGTTACTATTTTACCATAAAAGCGCAGGCTCTTCATGAAAATCAGCAGAAAAGTTTGATTGTCTATAAAAATCAAAACGAACAGCTAAAAAATCATGACAACATCAAAAAATCCGATGAAGACACCATCGGATTTTCTTATTTTGATTCTTGACCTTTTTTACGTTTTTCCGCGATTTCAGCCGCTTTTTTAGGCAGAACAATCTCCGTCGCATAAGCTGAAGCAAAACGCAAGACACCTGCAATAGGTGCAAAAACAACTGCTAGATAGTTGTAAAAGAAATCGCCTTTAAAGGCATAGGCAAGTGCCCCGATGATAAAGAAGAGAACAACTGCCTGTATCACTGCTAATAAAATTACTCGTTTCATGTGACCTCCTGACTCTATTATAGCATGAGTATCATCAAAAAGCCGATTAAATTATTCAAAGCATGTAAAGAAATGCTGTAAAGAAGGCCTTTTCGGCTCACATAAGCTAGACCCAAACTTAATCCCAGACTAGCATAGACTAAAAACTGTTGCAAAGTCCCTGGAAAATGAATCAAGGCAAAAAGGACACTCGATACAAGGAGAAACAGACCTGTCTGTTTGCTATTGTCCTGCATAGGAAAGAGATAGCGCGCCAGCATCCCTCTAAAAATGAGTTCTTCCGTCAGAGGAGCAAAGACCACCACCATAAAGAAACCAAATTCAGGCTGTGCCACTGTCAGTTGGGATACGATTTGTTGATTGGTCGACGGATCGTCTGGTAAAAAGAACTGGGCTGTAATAGCCACTAGCAAAACCAGAGTGGGCAACCAGATATAACGATTAAAAGCAGTCGTCTGGATGCTAACCTTTTCTGTCTGATACCACTTGTAAACTCCATAAACATAGGCTCCTGACAGGGCGATATAAAGTGGCAAGACTCCATAGATCGAAGCCCCTAGTCCAAGAGCTGATAAAGCCATACTCTGAACCAGACCATAGCCAAAGAAAAAGGATAGAACAGCTAGAAGAAACCAGCCAAGATTTTTAAGTATTTTCATAAAGATCTCCTATTTGAAATAACGTTTTGTTTTGCGTAACTGCGCAAAATTGATGTAAAGATGAATTACAATCAAAAGAACTAAAGCAACAAGTTGTATTTCTTGTAAAATGATTGATAGCACCAATAATAAAATATAAAGTTCTGGGAGTAAAATTTGGTTTAATCTAAACAGGGTCAAATAGGTATTCTCCATTTCTGCTTGCTTTTCTCCCTCATCATAAGTATCTAGGAATTCTAACATTTCCTTAGGAGTTGCCATGATAGAAAGTTTATAATTACGGATCAAGCTAGTCGTATTGAGACAGTAGCTACCCACAAAAATTACAAGTATAGCTAAGAGAAAAGGAGATAAAGATAATCTAAACCCAGGAAACATGGTAACTAAGCTAAATAACATACTAATTAGCAAAGTACTATTAGCCACTGTACCATAATCTAAGAAACGATACATCCTAATATAGTCTTGTTCACTTTGTTCGTCGTCTTCTTCTCTTTGGTAGTTATTGTAGGCTTTACGACTCATTCTGGTAAAATAAAGAGCTAAAATTGTTGAAATAATCCCAAACCAGAAAAAGAAGGCATCTAGAACAAACAGTACTTGATCTTTAGAAATTTCTGAACGAAGACTAGCAAAGCCAGTACCAATCATTCCCAATAAAACACCTAACAGTACACTCCCCAACAAAATTAATAAATGTTTCTTTTTCATATTCATCTTCTTTCTAAACTACACCAATCCAACTAACCACTGACCAAAAGCTTTTCCTGATTCATAAATTGCTGTCAAACCCTCTGTTCCAAGTGATACTAAAATCAAACAAACAGCAAACAAGAGAATAGCTTGGTTTCTTGCTTTTTTCGCCCCTTCTCTTAAAGGATCTCTCCCAAGCCAGCCTGCTAGATAAGCATATAGGATGACTGTTAAAATCCCAAACTCTGTTGACGAAAGAAACAACAAAATTGCTACTAAACGGATAACGTTAGTCTTGATATTAAAATAATTTCCTAAACCTGCACAGACACCTGCAAGTTCTTTGTTCTCAGTATCTACTTGAAAAACCTGCTAAAAAAATTCTTTCATATTCCTTCTCCTTTTTCACTTGCTAGATTTTTTGATTTCTTTTCAATCCATTCAATTACTGGTATGAGGGTAAAATAGGCCCAAATAAATTGGTCACTTTGATAGGGATTAAACCAGCCTAAGTCTATCCCAATCAATAGAAACACGCTGACTACTAGAGCTATAGCAACTATATAATAAATCACTTTATACTTGTTCATCACTCGTCCTCCTCCAAGCGAAATACCGATTCGACTGTTTCGTTGAAAATATGAGATATTTTCAAGGCAATTACAATGGACGGGGTGTATTCGTCCCGTTCTAGTAGGCTAATGGTCTGCCGAGAAACCCCTGCCAGCTTGGCTAGTTCGGTTTGGTTGAGACCATCGCGAGCTCGAAGCTCTTTTAGACGATTTTTTAGTTGCATGTTACACACCTACTCTCCGTCAAATTCAACGGTTTGGATATCCTCAATACGTTGCAACTTGAATTTTTCTTTTCCTTTTTTATCTACACGTCGTAGCTTGACCCACTCCTCATCAACATCTACAACTTCCCAGTTGTCTGTCCCAAACAATTGTCCAACGATGACCGGTTTTTTCCCAATCAGTTCTTTTAAAATTCTTGACATTTCTTTATTTCCTTTCTGTTTTTGCTCAATTCTTTTGATTTTATTCTCTAGTTTCTTGACCCTTTGGGTATGATAGAGATAAAACATAATCACAAGAGGTACAAATCCTAATGCCCACATAATCGTTCCTTTCTGGTTTCTATTTCTTAACTTGAATTTATTGTAACACATCTTTTTCTTTTTGACAAGTATATTTGTCAAAAAGTTTATGATTTTTGTCATTTTGCAAAAAAAAAACGGTCAGGAATAAGATCCTGACCAGTTTTAAATACTATTAAAAGCCTAATTTTTCAAAGATTTCTGAGAAATTTTTGATTGATAGCATCAAGTAACACTTGAACTTCTTCTCGTGTTTGGTTGTTTTTTTGACCGTCACTTGTCCGCTTTCGACTTCACTCTCACCTAGAGTAATGAGAGTCTTAGCCGCAAAGACATCGGCTGACTTGAACTGAGCTTTGAGTTTACGGTTGAGGTAATCACGCTCTGCTTTGAATCCTTGTTGGCGAAGAGCCTGTACCAACTCCAAAGCCTTGATATTGGCTCCTTGACCCAAGACTGCGATATAGACATCTAGGGCATTCTCAATCGGCAGTGCCACACCTTGCTTTTCAAGGATGAGAAGCAAGCGTTCTACACCAAGTCCAAAACCAAAGCCAGCGGTCTCAGGACCACCAAAGTAAGCAACCAAACCATCGTAGCGACCACCTGCACAAATCGTCAAGTCATTGCCCTCAATCTCTGTGATAAATTCAAAAATCGTGTGGTTGTAATAATCCAAACCACGCACCATATTGGTATCGATGATATAGTCTACTCCAAGAGTTTCCAACATCTGACGTACAGCATCAAAATGAGCTTGGCTTTCTGCATCAAGGAAGTCCAAGATAGACGGCGCATTTTCTACTGCCACCTTGTCTTCTTTTTCCTTAGAGTCCAAGACACGGAGAGGATTTTCCTCCAAACGACGCTGGCTATCCTTAGACAAGGTCTCCTTGAGTGGTGTCAAATAGTCGATCAAGGCTTGACGATAGGCCGCACGGCTCTCAGGATTTCCGAGAGTGTTGAGGTGTAATTTGACACCTTGAATGCCGATCGCTTTCAAGAAGTGGGCTGCCATAGCGATCGTTTCCACATCGGTAGCTGGATTGCTAGAGCCAAAGCACTCGACACCGATCTGGTGGAACTGGCGTAAACGACCTGCTTGCGGACGCTCATAACGGAACATAGGGCCCATGTAGTAGAACTTACTTGGCTTTTGCACTTCTGGGGCGAAGAGTTTATTTTCCACATAGGAACGGACAACGGGTGCTGTTCCTTCTGGACGGAGGGTGATATGGCGGTCACCCTTGTCATAGAAATCATACATTTCCTTGGTTACGATATCGGTTGTATCTCCGACAGAGCGACTGATAACCTCGTAGTGCTCAAAAATAGGCGTGCGCACTTCTGCGTAATTATAGCGCTTGAAAATTTCACGGGCAAAGCCCTCAACGTACTGCCACTTGGCAGACTCAGCAGGTAGAATATCCTGCGTTCCTTTTGGTTTTTGTAATTTCATAGGGAATCCTCTTTAAACTTAATAGTCTTATTTTACCATAAATAGAGGGATTAAAACAGTGAGAAAAAATCAGGATTTAGATATCATTTTTGAGATTAAGACCTGTCAAAAAAATAGCTAGCAAGGAAAGACCAACAAATAACATCCAAGTCAACTGCATATTCCATACGGCTACAAGTGAAAAACAGGCTGTTCCCACAGGTATGGATAAGGTAAACAATAAACCTAAAAAATTACTGGTGCGAGCTAGAACCTCTGGAGCTAGATTTTTCATGAGCATGGCACTAATCTTTGGTGAAACTTTACCAGACACATACAGAGTTAAAAAGAGAAATAGCAAACCAAGCACGACTTGATTGAATAAATTAGCCAGACCAACTAGACTGAGTCCTAAGGTCGCCCACAGCATCAACCTAGGTAAGGACTGCTTCCCAAAATAATCATTGCCTGTAAGGCTACTGATGATGACTGCTAATAAAACACAGGCTTGATTGATAAATAGCGCCTCTGTGTAAGAAAAGTTCAAAAGAGAATGGCTCAAAAAGAAAATGTTGTAAATACCACCTAACGCGCCACCCAAGGCATTGATAAGCAAGACAGCAAAGAGCATGAATCCAAAGTTTTTCTGTCCACTTCTAAGAAAAACGAGACGTAAATTTCGGTAAATCGTTAGAAATTGGTCTTTGATAGAAAGCTTCTCATTTTTTAGTAATGCACCATCAGCAGATGAAATTGACAGACTTAATTTGCTTCTTCCTAAAAAGAGAATAGAGGCTGATACTAGGAAAAAACCAGCATTGATTCCCGCAACGAGGGAAAAATTGTTAACCGCTAGACCTAAGAGCCAAACTCCGAAAGCTTGACCACCAATAGCTGAAATATAGGTGATGAACTGGGAAAAAGAATAAGCCTCCATCAAATCATTTTCAGCTACTTTTTCCTTAATGAGAGGCATACGCAATCCACCTGCAAAATCACTGATGACATCGCTAATGACATTGATCAAACACAAGCTAGAAAAGGCAAATAAACTAGCTTGCTGAACAACTAGGGCTGCTAGAAAAAATAAAACTGCCTGAAACAAACCGCTATAGACCATCCATTTGACCTTGTCCCTCGTGTAATCTGCCCGAATCCCTACAAAAACTGTAAAAATAGTCGGAAGAATCATGACAATATTCGCCATAGCAACAGCAAATGAGGCTTGTGGCAAGGTCGATGCATAGACGATAAATACCAGGTTAAAAATCGAAGCACCAAAGCATTGAAGAATCGTGACAAAGTCAACAGTCGATAAGCTTGATTTCTAAACAATAGTTTCATAGATAATCTCCCTTCTTGATCTAAGTTCTATATGAAGTATGACAATAGTATAGCACTTAGAAATTTCAAAGGAAGAACTTTTGAATATATGCAACACATAAAATAAGCAAAGAAACGATAGAACTTCTTTAATGACCGGAGAGAGAGCCAGAGTTCTATCGCTTCAAATTTTAAATCATCTTCTTGGTTTACAGATATTCAAGAATCAGTCGTTTTTCTATAGTATTCGGCAGATTTGTTACAGCCAAGCATCTCAAAAATACGGACAGCATCTTCCATCTTTTTTTGTCCTTCCTTGACTCTGCCTTGCTTGCTATCAAGGAGACCTTCCGCCCACAAATAGACAATTCGGAAATAGGTTTCATTTTCCTTGTAGAAATGCTCTTCGATAACACGCTTAAAATAATAGGCATTGGTAAATTCTTCACACTCAATGCTAGCTAAAAAACCATTCAATAGCATTGTGTGAAACAGGTTTCGGTTTCCCCTAGTCTCCATTAGAAAATCGGATTTGCGTACCATCTCTCTAACATACCTAGTGAAAAGAGAAACAGATAAGAGAGGTGAACTGATTGAGAACAAATTGAGTTCATAGTTTCCCCAAATCTCGGTCGAGAACAGATAATCATGAAGGACTTTCCCTTCCTCTGCTGTTAACTCTACGGTTTCATCCATGCTCTTCATATACGATTTGATAATAATGGCATTTAGAATATGTTTCTGTTTGTTTTGAGAATGGGCATGCTTTTGATACTCCTTGCGATACAAGTCCTCGAGAGGTGCTATGTTCTTTGGATCCAAGACATCTATGATTTCTTTTCGCAACTCAGAATCTGTATCATACTGAAAACCTCTCGCCAGAAAGAGGATTTCCTCTAAACTCGCAGATATATTTTCCAGTGCAAATAGAAACTTTTCCACCGAAAGCTCACTCTGTCCTGTTTCAAACCGGGATAACATAGACGGCGAAAATTGTCCCCCAGTTGCTTGTCTTAATGAGATATTTCTTGACTCTCGCAATTGTCTAAAGACTTTTCCAAGATTCTCCATCGCCTTCCACCTGATTCAGTATTTTCTTCATTTTATCATATTTTTCAGAAAATTCATCAAAAACTTGCCAAATTGTCAGAATTATGAGAAAATAGAGGATATTTATCAGGTGGAGGGACTGTAATGAGAGACGATATCAAAATCAATGACCGCGCTTTGGCCTTACAAGACCAAATTATCGAAAAACTAGAAAAGGTTTTTGATACAGATGTGGAATTGGATGTTTACAATCTAGGGCTGATTTATGAAATCAATCTGGACGAAACGGGTCTCTGTAAGATTGTCATGACCTTCACCGATACTGCCTGTGATTGTGCCGAAAGCCTGCCTATCGAAATCGTGGCAGGTCTGAAACAAATCGAGGGTATCGAAGATGTCAAGGTTGAAGTTACCTGGTCACCTGCTTGGAAGATTACACGAATCAGTCGCTACGGCCGTATTGCCCTTGGACTGCCACCTCGTTAAACAGGTAAATCACTTTTGAAGATGAAAAAGAAGCAAGCCGAAGTTGGCTTGCTTTTTGAGTTTATTTTTTACCTGACTTGTCCATATTCCAGAAGTCTGTCACAGCTCCGCGTGAAGCAGATGATACGATATGGGCGTATTTACCAAGGACTCCACGGCTATAGAGTGGTGGCAAGGTTGTTTCTGCCTTGCGTTTTTCAAGTTCTTCCTCAGATACGGCCATGGAAATTTCTTTGGTATCTTGGTCAACCGTAACGATATCACCTGTACGGAGGTAGGCAATTGGTCCACCATCCTGAGCTTCAGGAGCAATATGTCCGACAACCAGACCATATGTACCACCAGAGAAACGTCCGTCTGTCAAAAGAGCAACCTTGTCTCCTTGACCTTTACCAACGATCATTGATGAAAGCGACAGCATCTCAGGCATACCAGGACCACCCTTAGGTCCAACAAAACGAACAACGACAACATCGCCATCAACGATTTCATCTGACAAGACAGCCTGGATAGCATCTTCTTCTGAGTCAAAGACCTTGGCTGGACCAACGTGACGACGCACTTTAACACCTGATACCTTGGCAACCGCACCGTCAGGAGCAAGGTTTCCGTTCAAGATGATAAGCGGACCATCTGCACGTTTTGGATTTCCAGTGGCATGATGACTTTTTGACCTGGAGTAAGGTCTGCAAAGTCAGCCAAGTTTTCAGCGACAGTCTTACCAGTACATGTGATACGGTCTCCGTGAAGGAAACCATTTGCCAACAAGTACTTCATAACCGCTGGAACCCCACCGACTTCGTAGAGGTCTTGGAAGACATACTGACCAGATGGTTTCAAATCGGCCAAGTGAGGCACACGTTCTTGGATCGTATTGAAGTCCTCAAGTGACAAGTCAACATTTGCGGCATGGGCAATGGCAAGCAAGTGAAGAGTGGCATTTGTAGAACCACCGAGAGCCATAGTCACAGTAATAGCATCTTCAAAGGCTTCACGAGTCAAGATATCTGATGGTTTGAGACCGAGCTCAAGCATCTTAACAACAGCACGTCCTGCTGCTTCGATATCTTCTTTCTTATCAGCTGACTCAGCTGGGTGAGAGGAAGATCCTGGCAAACTCATACCTAGAACTTCGATAGCTGTCGCCATGGTATTAGCTGTATACATACCACCACAGCCACCAGGGCCAGGACAGGCATTACATTCAAGACGTTTCACGTCCTCAGCTGTCATATCACCGTGGTTCCATTTCCCGATACCTTCAAACACAGAAACCAAGTCAATGTCTTTTCCATCAAGATTTCCCGGTGCAATAGTTCCACCATAGGCGAAAATAGCTGGGATATCCATATTAGCAATGGCAATCATGGAACCAGGCATATTCTTGTCACAGCCACCGATAGCGACAAAGGCATCAACGTTGTGACCACCCATAGCTGCCTCGATAGAGTCCGCGATGATATCACGAGATGTTAGGGAGAAACGCATACCAGGCGTTCCCATAGCAATCCCCGTCTGCTACCGTGATAGTTCCAAACTGAACAGGCCAAGCACCTGCAGATTTGACACCTTCTTTGGCCAATTTCCCGAAATCATGCAAGTGAATGTTACATGGGGTATTTTCCGCCCAAGTCGAAATCACTCCCACAATCGGTGTTTCAAAGTCCTTATCTGTCATACCAGTCGCACGAAGCATGGCACGGTTTGGTGATTTTACCATACTGTCATAAATGCTACTGCGGTGACGTTTATCTAATTCTGTCATCTTATCCCTCCCATTTCAGTTTTTACCATTATAGCACATTTTAAAAGCAATGAACAGAAGAAAATTCTTGAATTTTCAGAAAATTTCGATTACTAGCTTCTGATTTTTTCATCTTTTTTTGTCAAGTAACTTTACTTTACAAAAAAAATGTGTTATCCTAGTATGGTTGATGAAAATCAGTGGATTGAATCGAATTTAAATACCTAAAGGAGAAAACAAAATGGCAGTACCTGCACGTCGCACTTCAAAAGCGAAGAAACAAACGTCGTACACACTACAAAGTAACAGCTCCATCTGTAAACTTTGACGAAACTACTGGAGATTACTCACGTTCTCACCGTGTATCACTTAAAGGATACTACAAAGGACGTAAAATCGCTAAAGCTGCATCAGCTGAATAATAGAAGGGAGATACCATGCGCGTAAATATTACACTTGAACACAAAGAATCTGGTGAACGCTTGTACCTTACTTCTAAAAACAAACGTAACACCCCAGACCGTCTTCAATTGAAGAAATACTCACCAAAACTTCGCAAGCACGTAGTGTTTACAGAAGTTAAGTAAGCATTCAATACGAATCAATACATAAGAAAAACGCTGATTTTGAACTGCACCCCAAAAGTTAGACAGAAAAAATCTAACTTTTGGGGTGTTTTTATTATGAAATTGAGTTATGAAGATAAAGTTCAGATCTATGAACTTAGAAAACAAGGATATAGCTTCAACCAGCTTTCAAAAAGATTTGGAGTGGAGGTTGCTGGCCTAAGATACATGATGAGATTGATTGACCGTTATGGAATAGAAATCGTTAAAAAAGGGAAGAATCGTTACTATTCTCCAGAACTAAAACAAGAAATGATTGATAAAGTCCTACATGAAAACTGGTCTCAAGATAGAGTTTCTCTCGAATATGCTCTCCCAAATCGTGGTATGCTTCCAAATTGGCTGGCGCAATACAAGAAAAACGGGTATACTATTCTTGAGAAAACAAGAGGGAGACCAGCTAAAATGGGACGTAAACCAAAGAAGAAACCCGAAGAGATGACAGAGTTAGAACGTCTTCAAGCAGAAAATGAGTACCTGAGAGCGGAGAATGCTATTCTAAAAAAGTTGAGGGAACTCCGATTGAAGGAGGAAAAAGAGCTAGAAGAAAAACAGAAATTGTTCAAGGATTAGTAACAGAGTTTGCCTTAGAGATTCTTCTAAAGATTATTAAGCTAGCTCGTTCAACCTATTATTACCAGCTAAAGCAACTAGATAAAAGCGATAAAAATCATGATATTAAGGCTGAAATTCAAGCTATTTTTACTGAGCATAAAGGAAATTATGGTTATCGCCGAATAACACTCGAATTAAGGAATCGTGGTTTTGTAGTGAACCATAAAAAGGTCCAACGTCTGATGAAGGCTCTTGGTTTAAGTGCTCGAATTCGTCGTAAACGGAAGTATTATTTATACCAAGGAGAAGTTGGCAAGAAAGCAGAGAATCTCATTCAACGCCAGTTTGAAGCATCCAAACCAATGGAAAAGTGCTATACAGATGTGACAGAGTTTGCCATTCCGGTAAGCAGTCAAAAGCTCTATTTATCACCAGTTTTAGATGGCTTTAATAGCGAAATTATAGCCTACAATCTTTCTACGTCGCTGAACTTTGAGTACAAGTAAAAAGCTGATGTTGGAGCAAGCCTTCACAGAGGGAACATTATACGAGAACACTATTCTCCATAGTGACCAGGGGATGCAGTATCGACATCAGTATCTATCATCGTTTTTAGAGGATAAAGGAGATTCAACCATCCATGTCACGTAAAGGTAACAGCCCAGACAATGGCATGATGGAGTCCTTCTTCGGTATTCTTAAGTCTGAGATGTTTTATGGTTATGAGAAGCACTTTAGGTCTTTAGAGGACCTTGAACAAGCTATTGTGGACTATATTGATTACTACAACAATAAACGAATTAAGGTCAAACTAAAAGGACTCAGTCCTGTGCAATACAGAGCTAAATCCTTCGGATAAATTAATTGTCTAACTTTTTGGGGTCAGTACATTTCAAGCGTTTTTTCTTTTTTTAATTTCAATACATTTCACTATATTTCAGTCCAAACTCTACCTTTTTCTCTACCTTTTTTTAGATAAATATATCATCTGGATATTGAAGTTAAGCCCTGCTATCATTTCGATGGCAGGACTTTTTAATGTTTGGTACACTACCTTCTTATCTATATTTTGATGGAGCTGAAGTTGACATCTACAAAGTTTAATGTTAAAATACATTCAAAAATATATTTGAATGAGGTGTTTTATGGTTCAAAATGTTGTTACTTCAATAATCCTGTATTCTGGGACAGCCGTAGACTTACTTATTATCCTAATGTTATTTTTTGCCAAAAGAAAAAGCAGAAAAGACATCATTAACATCTATTTAGGACAATTTCTAGGCTCTATTAGTCTAATATTGCTAAGTTTGCTTTTTGCATTTGTCTTAAATTATATTCCTAGTAAAGAGATTTTAGGTTTACTCGGTTTGATTCCAATTTTCCTAGGCCTCAAAGTTTTGCTTTTAGGAGATTCTGATGGAGAAGCTATTGCAAAAGATGGTTTGCGAAAAAGACAATAAAAAAACCTGATTTTTTTCTAGTCGCTATGATTACTTTTGCAAGTTGTGGCGCTGACAATATTGGTGTCTTTGTCCCATATTTTACCACCTTAAATTTAGCGAATTTGATAGTGACTTTACTTACTTTTCTAGTCATGATTTATCTCCTAGTTTTTTCTGCCCAAAAATTGGCACAAGTCCCTTCTGTTGGAGAAACTTTGGAAAAATATAGCAGATGGTTTATTGCCGTTGTCTATTTAGGATTGGGGATGTATATCCTGATTGAAAAACAACAGCTTTGACATGCTATGGGCTGTGTTAGGCTAGGAGAAAAAAATATGAAAAAAAGATAGTATCTGTCAAGTGGATGTTATTAATCAACAAAAATGTTACAACCGCAACGAACTACCTTGAAAAAGGAAAAAGTTCAAAAAAATCACTTCGTATTTTATCAAAAGTTTACCGATAATAAACAGATAAATATCATCTTTTATCTCCTTGCTGTTGAAGAACTCTGTGTCTGTGATATAGCCTGTTTACTAAATCTCAGTATGGCATCTGCCTCCCACCATCTTCGTAAACTAGCCAATCAAAACATCTTGGATACTAGAAGAGAGGGGAAAATTATATATTATTTTATAAAAGATGAGGAAATCAGAGATTTTTTTTAATCAACTAGGATAACAACTATTTTTTTACTACTCTACCATTCACTCTACCTTTTTATTATGTAGCATTCTAAAAAAACATTGATGTACCAACGTTTCTAACAGCTAAAATAGAAATTATTTAATCTTTTTATAGAAGTTAAGTAAGCATTCAATACGAATCAATACATAAGAAACGCTGATTTCAAGCGTTAGTTAGATAGAAGAAAAGTCCTTTTTGAGGGCATTTTCTTCTATCTTTTTCTTTGTAATCAAGAATATAAAATTCTTTAAAATCTTCGGGTTATAAAGAGATAGTTTCCAGTTCTTTTGAGTTGTCTTCGTTGACATTTTATCTCAATAGTGTATAATTGATGTAATTAATAAAGTTACAACAAAAAGGAGACACCCTATGACTTATGCATACCAAAGCCACATTTACCTAGCGGAGGCGGTTTTAAATGTCAAGGATTTGACGCGTCAAACGGCTTTTTATCACCAGATTATTGGCTTGGAGATTTTATCCCAAACAGAGACAGAAGCGATTTTGGGACTTGGTAGAAAAGCCTTGGTCCACTTGATTCAGGCCGAAAAGGATGGTGAAGTAAGGGAGCATTATGGGCTCTACCATCTGGCGATTTTATTGCCGACACGAAAAGCCTTGGCAGATGTCCTGAAACACCTAAGTGATTTGCGCATTCCTCTGGTCGGAGGTGCGGATCATGGATACAGTGAAGCCCTTTATCTGGAGGATTTGGAAGGAAATGGCATTGAACTCTACCGTGATAAGCCAGTTTCTTCATGGGATATTCGAGAAGATGGCCGCATTATCGGTGTGACCGAAGCCCTTGCGGCACAGGACATTTATGAGTTAGGGGAAAAGGTGGATCCCTTTATCCTAGCTGAAGGGACGAGAATGGGGCATATCCATCTATCGGTTAAGGATAGCCACGCGGCGAGTCAGTTTTATCAAAAAGTGTTGGGGCTAGAGGATAAATTTAGTATTCCGAGTGCGAGTTGGATAGCGGCAGGTCAGTACCATCACCATCTGGCTGTCAACGAATGGGCTGGAAAAGGTCTAGCTCCGCGTAAAACTGGCTTGCCTGGCTTGGCCTACTACGTTCTTGAGGTCGAAAGCAAGGAAGAGCTCCTAGCCATCGTTAAGCAAGCACAAGAGCTAGAAGCTCCAATCAAGTGGTTACATTCGAGTGAAGTGGATTTTGTAGACCCAGATGGGATTGTGACCCGCATTCGCTTGAAACAATGAGACGAGGAAAACACATCATATACATAGAAAAAGGCGAACAGGCTCGCATTCTGTTTTTAGAATGCAGACTTGTTCGCTTTTGTATGAAATGACGAAGCCTTTCTTGACTCTAGCTACGGTATCGATTAGGGATATTTTACCTTTTCTGGGGGTTCATGCTATAATACTAATAAACTTTTCTTTCTCTAGGAAGGCAAAGGCCGAAAAATCGGCTAGACTGCTCGCAATCGTCGTCACGATGCTTTTAAGAGAAAGTAGAACTCTGTTTGAATATCCGTATTGAGTTTAGGAGACAGGAAATAGATGGATACAAGTGTAAAAAAAATTAATCAGTATGGGCCCTCTGGAGGACTATTTTATTTATTATGATCTAAAGAATCAAGTATTCTATGGAGTAAAACAAGGCATAAATTATTCAGCCATTGCAGCTCCTATTGCAATCTATTCCTTGCAATGGCTGTCGAGGTTGCTCAACCAAACCTTTGGAGATGTCTCGTCACCTTTCAATCTGCTTTTCTTTATCTTGATGTCTCTGTTTTTGATTTTCGGGACAATTCTCCTTGCCAAATCTACCCGACGTAAAATGAAGACAGATAGATTTAGAAAAGTCCGGCTGACAAAAGCCAATATCAAAACACTTAGGAGAAAATCTAGATGGACAGCCCTAGTTGAGGTTTTTTGTTTTCTCATGATTCTGTTTTCCATCTATCGCTATTTTACCTACTCTGATTTTCAGTTCTTGATTATTTATATGTTAGGGATTTTTTCCCTTGTTTATATGGTCTATGAATTTCAGATGAAAACACGCAAACGACTGTTCAAAGAGCTGATGGAGACATTACAGGACGATAGCCGAGGGAAAGAAGGAGAAATGTAAGATGAGAAAAATAATTTTTATTGGACAGAGCGGTGATAAGGCCGTTTACTATAACACGCGAACAAAAGAGGCTCTGGTAGCCGATAAGAGTGTTTTGTTAAATACGGAAGGGGCTAGGAAGACCAATAATGCTATCATTCCTTTGATGTTTGCTTTTGTTTTTTTGGGTATTATCGGAGGATTAGTAGCTATACCTGCATTTTCAGGTTTTCGATATAGCAGCGGAATGACACAGCTTTTCATTGCTGGATTCATGTTTGTGTTCTTTTGTAGTATGTGGATGTTAGAAATTGCTCTATATAAAAATGTAAAATATGTTCGTGGAGCCACTAAACAACAATTTACAAAGGCAGTAGATTCGAACTTATTTTGGGAAAATTTTGACGTCAAAAAAGCTTCTATAGGGAAATTTTGTGCCTTCTTAGCTGTTATGCTCTTATTGCTTTTTGCAACGGTAATAACATTTATTGCTTTTATTCCAGGTATTATTGATTCATTTGAAAAAAAAGCTCCATTTGAATTGCAGATAATAACTTCGCCCTTAATAGGAATACTACCAGCAGTTTTTTATCTTTCTCTGTTCCAAAACAATCCCATTCGCTGGCTCTTAGCTGTGCGAAAATACGATAAGGGAGAAGTGGTTTTTGCCGAGGCAGTAAAGGAGGATGCGAATTGATAAAAAAGCCATCAATTCTTATCTATAAGAGATCAGCACTAGGATTGCTTAGTCTATTTAGTTTAATGGCGATGACCAGTTTTTTTAATATCTTTCTAGAAGACAATTGGTCAGCAAATCTTTTCTATTTCTTAGTATCAGTTTCTTTATTGCTCACAGTAGGTTGGATGGCCTTTGCTTTCATGGGAAAAATTCAGCTTGATGGTCAATACTTGCTTGTTTTCCGAAATTTTAAATGCTATCACTTTCCTCTTTCTTCGGTTACATTCTACTTCGGAAAAAGCAGACATGCTTATCGTGGGACTTATGAATGGCCCTTATTTATTGTAGGGGAAGCCTTAACTAAAAACGGCGGAAGTCAAAAAGTGACTTTGAAATTGATTGGAAGTAAGCAGAAGAATCGTCAATTCCAGCAATTTATTCAAGAACATCTTGAAGGGAAAGTACAGCCTCTGCCTAAGGAAGATTCGTGGAAACTGAACGCTTTTGGGCAGTTAGAGTTAATCGAAGAAGATGGGCATACAGAACCAAAGTCAGTATTGACAGTCACTAGGAAGTTATCTGATTTTATCGAATTTGGAGCAGATCAAGGAAATGTTAAAAAAACTGTGTTTTATGATATTAAGCGAAATGAGCTTTTTGTAGGGAAAAGTGTGCCTTTCCCAATGATTTTTCTACCAAGTGCTGGTTTATCTTATGCCTTGTATGTATTAACGGAGAATTTGACTGTACGAGGTTTGTTCCCTTTACTTTTTTCCTTCATTCTCATGCTTTTACTGGCTCTTTACCAGTTTAAAAATAGAAGGGAGAAATCAGTAGTTGAAGTAGTGCCTTATGAGATGCCCAGAGACTATTTTGCCACCCAAAAATCCAACGGTCTTAAAACCTATGCTCTCATTTTCCTCTTTGCCTTGATTTCAGCTGTTTTCTCTTGGCTTTATCTTCTATTTGGCAGTTTCCTACTTTTATTTTTGACGATTGTGATATGGTATTGTTTCTTGCTCTTACTCCTGTCTGGGCAATTTAAAAAAACCAAATATTTGAAAGTATTAGAAAAAGAAAAGGAATATAGAAATCAATGATTAGTGTGTTTAGAGTGCATATTCTATGATGATCTTTTTACTTTGCCATTTAGCAATTAAATACATTCGATAATTATTATAGAGATTTGCGGCGTATAATTCTCTTCGAATGGGGAGGAATGACCGGTTAGCATTGTAATCAATATAATACTTGAAGAAGGAGGAGCTAACTTGCTCCTTTTTCGCATTTATAGTAATAAGACCGAAAAAAATCCAGCATATTAAAAATTTTCAGAAAATATTGAATTATCTGTTGACAGCCCAATGATACTGTGCTAAAATACTAGACAATAACATTTCAAAAGGAGTCAGTCAAACATGAAGTCAACCCAATATTCAAACTTTGCTTTGTTGTTGTGTTACTCGGACTAATGCTAAAGCATTAGTCCTGTTTGGCTTACCAAGCGGGAGTAAATCAACATCTCGCTTGGGTTTCTGAGCGAGATGTTTTTTTAAAACCATATTTGGAAAAGGGGAAATCTCATGCGTAAAGTTGAATTTTTTGATACAAGTCTTCGTGATGGGGAACAAACACCTGGTGTTAACTTCTCAATAAAGGAAAAAGTTTCCATTGCAAGACAGCTGGAGAAATGGGGAATTTCTGTAATTGAAGCTGGTTTTCCGGCTGCTAGTCCAGATTCATTTATAGCCGTTCAAGAAATTGCTAAAGCTATGAAAAAAACAGCAGTGACAGGATTAGCTCGTTCTGTAAAATCTGATATTGATGCTTGTTATGAGGCGCTTAAGGATGCCAAGTATCCACAGATTCATGTCTTTATCGCTACCCACTTCTTTGTCTGCTTTGGCTTTATATGGATGATGGAAGAGGCCTTGTATAAAGAGGTGAAACAGGTTCAAGGGGCAAGTTCTCAACAGTTTGCGAAAGCTGTTGATTCAAATCTGTTCTGGGACAATTTCAGCGATAAAAAAGCGACGTTTGGGAAAATGTTGGCTTTTATGATTGTTATGCTATTAGTTTTTATGACTACTATAGTAATATTTGTTGCTACTATCCCAAGTATTATTGACTCATTCAATAAGCAAGAGACATTTGATATACAAATCTTTTTCTCGCTTTTAGCAGGTCTCTTTCCAGCTGTTTCTTATTTGTTATTATTCCAAAACAACCCTATCCGCTGGCTCTTAGCTGTGCGGAAGTATGAGCAGGGGAAAGTGATATTTAGGGAAGAAATAGAAAAGAGGGAATGATAATGTCACAAGAGAGATATTTGCAGATCAAAAAAGAGCATCAAGTTCGTAAGCTTGTGGGGCGTTTCCTCTTCATTCTTCTCGCTATACTCGATGTTCTACTGGTATCGAGTCATTCCAGTTATGTTCCGCTTATAACGGTGGCTATGGCAACACTTGTGCCTTTTAATTATTTTCTACTGGGTCCTCTTGGGATACAGAAAAAAGCCATAGAAAAAGAGCACCCAGAATGGAAAACACTCAGTACAAAGGGAGTAAAGGTTCCCTCGGCTGAAGCCAATAAAAGAACCTTGGCTGGTATTGGGACCTTGATTGCCTTACTATTGTCCTTTGGACTATCCTATAAACCTGTAAAACAGCCGAACGACCAAGTAGACAAGCTGCCTAGGGTTGATTCTAAAGCGCCTGAGAAGTCCAAGTCTTCGGAGTCTGAGCCGTCTAGTTCCTCTAAGGCAAAAGAATCCAGTTCCTCAGAGTCGAAAGCCTCGTCTTCGACTGAACAAAGTTCTAAAACAGAAAGTTCAGAAACAAAGCCGTCAAAAAGCGAGTCCAATAATCCTTATTACCAGATTCCAGGGCTTACCGACGAACAGGTGAGAGATATCATATCAAAATCTGTGAAAGATTTGAAAGAACAGCAGTCTAAAGAAAAATCCGAAGAGTAGACTCGAGGGATTCGATACCGATTCTGGACGAGTGAGTTCTTTGGGATTTTACTCTATAGAATAACTGGAGGAGTTCATATGACTAAAGAAGTGATTGGTTTGATACTTGGGACAGCTGTCACTCTCCTATCTTTTGTGTTTGTATGTGGGACCTTTCTCTACCTCTATCTTCGAGATCAGAAGTTGGTCCGTCTTGCCCAGTCATCTGTAGAGGGAACGGTTGTCGGCTATAGTCGTTTTCGTGAGGGTTATCCACCTATCGTTGAATACACGGTTGATGGGCTTACTTATAAGAAAACCTTGCAGTATTTTATGATCAAAACGGTCACGACTCCGTGGGGTCCTACTAAGGTTTCAAATGATTATACAAGAGAAGAAATGCTAGCGCCTTCCATCACTCGCTACAGCAACTCCTTTGTTTCCTTTGATAGTTTGATGCAGACCCATTTCCCCCTTCATTCGGAGCTGACAGTCTGGTATGATCCAGACAAGCCGACCAGGGCCTATGTCGAAAGTTACAGCGGGATGGACAAGTTTTACAAGTGGTTCGGTATCGGATTTGGACTGGCCCTAGTTCTGGTCTATGGGATAGTAGTCCTAGCCTTTTTGTCCAAGATATAAGGCATAACTAATCGGAAACTTGTTTACCCAACCGTGCTTCAAGGAGGACAGCCTTTGTTCTCCTTTTTCCTGTTCAGCAATCTTTTCTATCCGATACAGAGAAAAGGTTGCCTCCTACAAAGACAAATAGGATGAGAATTTTGACAAAGAATCTTATTCGAGATATAATGAAGAAAAAGTGACCAAGGATGAATCAATGACAAACTCAAAGTATATAACACGCCTGAAACGTTCAGAGGGCCAGTTGCGTGGGATTCAAAAGATGATCGATGAAGATCGTGACTGCGCAGATATCATTACCCAGTTGACCGCAGTGCGCTCCAGTGTTGAGCGCGTGATTGAAATGATGATTACCGAAAATCTCACCGCCTGCATCAACCAGCCACTAGATGACCCCGAGGCTCAAAAGGAACGCTTGGAAAAGGCTGTTCAGTACCTAATCAAACGAAAATAACCCACTTTTTGAGGCTATCAAGTTGATAAAGGAGGCTAGAAGATGGAAGCATACAAAAAGTTGTAGAAATGCTAAATGGGCTAGATATTCCCTTTGATATCGTGGAGCACGAGCCAGCCTTAACCACGGAGCAGGCAGATAGTTTTATCGAGGAAATCGAAGGTATCCGTACCAAGACCATGTTTCTCACAAACAAAAAAGAAAAACAGCCTATTATCTGGTAATCATGGATGATCAAAAGCGTCTGGATATGAGCCTCTTGAAAGAACTAATAGGAGCTAGCAGGATTCGGATGGCTTCGTCTGAGAGCTTGTTTGAAAAAATGAGCTTGCCCGCAGGTGTTGTTTCACCTTTTGGCTTACTCAACAATACCGACAAGGACATTCAAGTTTATTTCGACAAAGAAATCATGTCGGAATAACGGATGAATTTCCACCCCAACACCAACGAGAAAAACCTCTTTTGGGCTACGATAGATTTGCTTCGTTTTCTAGAAGTGATTGGCTACGAGTTCCATATTATTGAGTTATAGGAAGCCGTAATCATCCACCTACCAACTTGTACTATTTATGCACACCATACACTACATCTTGAACAAAAAAACAAACACCAAAAATGATGTTTGTCTACTTTCTGAGAGCTGGATTCCAGCTCTTCTTTTTATTTAACAACAAGCTCGTAACGAGTCTTACTAGTAAAGGTTTGCCCTGCTTTGAGAATGATTTGGTCTTTAAAATCACTGTGAATGGCATCTGGTAAAGCTTGCGCTTCAAGGGCAATTCCATTGTGCTGCACCATTGGCTGACTAGCTATGATGACACTCTCA
>BNJV01000228.1_pt1 | contig 62728 bp, 89 predicted proteins | sample 8540591 | NCBI WGS metagenome assembly BNJV01 (sample SAMD00202457, study PRJDB9452) | human saliva metagenome | host: Homo sapiens | reverse complement strand
CCACCAGCTCATGGTGTGGATGCGGTTACGCCCCAAACCACGCCAATCCCCGCAGTTTGTGGGGCACATGGTGCCGCCCACATAGCTACGGGTGTTGTCCGGCACGTTGTGTCTTTCAGCTGTTTAGCATGTCCGGGGCCCGAAGTCGCGCAGAAATCTATTGGGGATAATCCTTGTACAGCTTCGATTGGGAGAGAAGTCGATTTTCGCATCGGTGCTATGTGGGGACACTTCCACAGGCTGGTAACGCAAATTTCTGCATGTCGACACTCGGTGCCGGGATGCGCGCGTCGGCGAGCAACGCGGGGAATGACCGTCATCCCAAATTCCGGCACCGCTACGACCGGCGCTGTGGTAGGCACCGATGTGCTCTCGCGTCGATGTACTGGTGGTTCCGAGGTTGCCACCGCACTGGTGCTGGTGGTGACCGTGGGAGGCGTCAGACGATGATCGAGGTTGTTGCAGTCCCAAGAACCCCAAGACGGCCGCGAGGAGGGTGGCGAAGATTTTTAAAGATCATGACCGATTCACCGTTTCCGCATCGGCGAGTTTCCAGTGGCTGACGGCCCCGTCCGGGCCCGCTTCAAGCACATGTGGTCGCCGACCCTCATTGAAGTAGATGGTGGATTGTTTCAGGTAGGTTTGCAGCTCCGGTCCTGTTCTCTACCTCTTTTTGGCAGCCGACCGCAATGGTGGGGCCCGCATCAATGAACCGCATTACATTGTCGTTTTGGAACCACACCAGCACCAGGCTGCCCCGGCAGGTGGACCGCCGCCAAACGTGCGGGCGGTGTCCCGGCACGTTGCCGTTGAATTTCTGCTCCGCTTTTGCGGAATGTGGTCCGAAATTCGGCTTCGTTCCTCTGTACGAGTTTCGACTGGGTGAAGTCGAGTTTCGCGGTGCTGACGGTGGACACCCAATTCTTGGTTACGAATTTCTGCATGTCGGCGGCGGTGGCGGGGTGGGTTCCAGTCGGCATTGTGCCGCTGAGCGGCGGAACCGGGTGCGGTTTGTGCCAGTCGTCGATGATGTCCGGGGGTTGCGGTCACTCGTCGATACGCTGTCGCTGGGCTTGTCGACGCCCATTGCTGGGATCGGCGCCAGCATCCCGACAGTCACGGCAGCGATGCCGGCGGCGAAAATCTTCATCTTCATAGGTTTTTCCTTACGATCCTTCGTTCTGCCTATAGGCCGGATTCCCAACTGCCGGACCATAGGTTTTAACAATTAGACGTACTAATATACCTGCGATCATGTGCTGCACGTTCCAGATCGAGGGAGTTATCCAGGAAAAACGTATGACGTGTGACCTCTTAGTCCCCCGGGTTGGGGCATGTTCAGCCGCGCACCTCCCGCCACTGGCTGACCTTGCACGTCTGCTAGCCGCTTCAGGTACATGGTGCCGTTTCCATCGAGTATACGGTTGGGCGGCCCACAATGTAGTTCAGGGCTTCCGCATGCTGTTCATCACTGGCGTTGTCGCATTCCCGATGCCATTGAGCACCCCGGTCGGTCAGGTAGTAGTGCAGTTCGGCGCCCTTAAACCAGGCGATTCCGGCGCCGCGACCGTTGCAGCTGCTGCCGGCGAAGGCATTGATGGCGTCGGCCTCGGGGATTTTCTCCTTTGGCGGCTTGTCACCGCTAGTACTGATGCAGCCAGTCCCAGTCACTGCTGGTGGGGGTGCCTTGAATTTCAGCACGGTGTTGGCTCGAACGGTGGACTGCCAGTTTTTGGTGCGAACCTGGGCGATTTCCGCCGGGGTGGCCACATGGGCAGTGGCCGGCAGGGTGGTGTCGAGTGTGCTTCCTGGAATGGGCCCCTCGCCGTCGCCGGGTTCCCGACCGTTGAGGAGATCCTGACCGTCCTTTTTGGCGGTGCGTACCAGCTTGATGGCGGAGTCGGTGGGTTCCGTGGCCTTGATGGTCTTAAGGTTGGGGTCTTCGGGAATAGTTACCCACCGGATTGAGGGGTGACCGTGACAACGGTGGCGAGTCCGTTGGCTCTGCGGCTTCCAGACCGGGTCAGGGGTCCTACGGTCGGCCTGGTATGTCCTTCAGTTATTGTCGTGGTGGGGGTCGGCATCGATAGGCATGCCAGGATCGCCGTAAACAGCGTCATGAGAAACTCAGAATCACAGCAAAAAGCTTCCTATCAGTACTATCAGGAAAAATAATGTTCTAATTCCCAACGTACAAGATCAGCTTTTCGACGTTTCACCCACGGCAACGACAAAGCCGGCAATATGCTACGACGTCCTGCATCGTTGCATATTGCCGGCGATAGCAACCATGACCTATTTGCTACCTCTTCCGGGGGATCAGCGTTATTTCACCAACCAAGGGGACGTTGCCATTCAGAGGCCACCCCATCGGGGCGCTTGAGGGCAAAGGTGACCCTGCCCATCCAGGTAAGTTCGGGGTTGGCACTCAGGAAGGCCTGACATCCTTGTCGCGGGTATTTGCCACCTCTGGGCAGGGATTATTGGTGACAAGGATCTGGCGGGTCTTGTGCATCATTGCCGTCAAACCATACCCCGCTGGCGGTCCCATTACATGATGCACCACCCGAAAATGCTGTAAATCGGCTGGTGCATTGCCACCGAATTCTTCCCAATATTCGGCAGTTTTCGGTGCGTCACGAGTAATAATCCCCGAAAAACATTGTGGTGGTTTTGGGGGCGAACTACAGACATCCAATTGCCGGAACGCACGTCTTTCAACTCGGCTGCCGACACCGGATGGGCGTCGGCAGGCAACACGTGTCGAGCGTTTTGCCGACGGTAATATCGGAAAACCAGTGTTTTTACGTCATCATTAGCGGCACGATCGCGCTGAAAAACGCCACGATCGAGGCGAGAATAGATGTAAATAATTGGAATACCATGTGAGACCCCGCTTGGATGATAACAGATTATTCAAACAAATAATATCCTGATTTAATATTCTTTTAAATATTTCCGCAAAAACACCACCCCAAATAGGGTGGAATTATAATTGCCGGGCCATATCATCAAACCGCGAGAAATGCAGCTGATGTGCCACCTGCACAGTATCAATGGGACCACCACGGTGCTTCGCCACAATGATATCTGCTTCGCCCGCCCGCGTGTCGTCTTTTGTCCTGACTATCTGGACGATACAGCAACATCACTATGTCACGCATCCTGTTCCAGGAACCCGACTCACGAAGATCCGCAATTTGGGGCGTTTATCCGTGCGCGACTCTGGCCCCCGGTTCAATGTGGAAATCGCCACCAATGGTACATCGAGTTCCTTCGCCAAAGGTTTTCAGCTGGCGGGAGAATTCCACACCTCCTGCCGCGACTCGGTTCGTTTGCCGCTGCTCATCAGTTGAAAGATAATCAACCACAATCATTTGCAGGTCTGCTACCCTGCTTGAGTTTGCGTGACTTCGACCGGTTTCATCAGTGGTGAGGCTGGCGGAATCATCAATATAAATGGGGGAATGCTCGATCGTGTCGAGCCGATTCACCAACTTCGCCCAATCCTGGTCGGTCATCCGCCCTGACCGCATGTCCGACAGTTTCACGTCAGCCTCCGGCGGATAATATGCGCATGACAATTTCCTTTTCGCCATTTCAAGGAGAAAATGACCGCGGCCTTGCCGTTCTTGATCGCGCAGGAGCGCCGAAAAGTCCAGCGCCAGGGTGGTTTACCCACACCCGGCCGGGCCGCGACAATAATCATTTGTCCCATGGAGCCCATTGGTGAGATTGTCGAGATCTTCAAACCCGGTGGGGATGCCCGGGCCAGCCCGCCCTGCACAGAAAATCGGGTCAGAGTTCGTCCATGGTGGGTTGGATCAGGTCGGCAAGCACGGAATAGTCTTCCCACATGGTGCCGCTGGGCGATATCGAACACCTGTTGTTGCGCCATGTCGATCACGGTTTCCAACTCGGCGCCTTCGGTGCCTTCGTAGCCGAGCTGCACCACCCTGGTGCCGGCAGCCACCAGCCGCCGGAGCACCGCTTTTTCCGCCACGATTTCCGCATAGTAGCGGGCATTGGCGGCGGTGGGACCTACCGACACCAGCGTGCAAATAGGTGGATCCGCCAATACGTTCGAGATTATTGTCGCGCGTCCAGCCGGCCAGCAACGATCAGCGGGTCGATCTCCGCGTTATTACTGAACAGGTCGATGATGGCGTTATAAATGAGCTGGTGGGCGGGCCGATAAAAATCATCAGGCACGAGGGTTTCTATGATGTCGACCACAAGGGTGGGGCTCAGGAGCATGGCCCGAGACGCCTTGCTCGCATCAATATCGTCGGGGTGGCTGGCGAAAATCATCATAGTTTTGGTCGTCGCCCTCGACCGTTGAGTGCGCCCGCCTCAGCCACTCCAGCTGCCTCGGCCGTCTCGGCTGCGGCGAGACCCCTCGGACATGGATGGCATGGGTACCAAGGATGCCGGGGGTTCTGCTGGTTCGTCGCTAAAAATCTGGTTCGCTGGGAAAGTCGCTGCTCATTGCCGATTCACCCCTCATTATTAGCTGTGGTTGGTCTGGTTGGGGAAAAATTTTTCTCTATCATTAGTACCATCACTGAGCCCGCGCAGTTGCATCGACCGCACGTATCACTCCGATATGTGAGAATGCCTGCGGAAAATTACCGGCCAACCGTTCCCGCACCGGATCGTATTCCTCCGCCAGCAACCCCAAATCGTTTGCATAGCCGACTAGCTGCTCTAAGAGCCTGGTGGCGGCATCCAGGTAGCCGGCCCGCGCATAATGCTCGGCAAGCCAAAAATTGCAGATGAGGAAGGGATATTCCGCCCGGGGGCCATCACTGTTATAGCGGTATATGGGCCCATGGTCGTCGCCAAGCTCCCGCACAATGGCCACCACCGTGTCGTGCATGCGCTGATCGGTCACCGCAATAATGCCCGTGTGTGGCAGCTGTAGCAGCGACGCATCGACGCCGGGGTTGTCGTAAATCTGCCTAAACGTGTTCCGCTCGGCATCGAAGCCGCGGCTAAAAATCTCGTCATAGAGTTGGTCGCGGTATTTCCGCCAGGTTTCGGTGTCCCCGGTCAGCGTTTCATGCTTTGCGACGGCATCCAGGGCGCAATCGAATGCCGCCCACATCATGGCCCGCCCATGGGTGAAATAGTGAAGCTCCCCCCGCATTTCCCAAATACCATGAGTCCGCGCTCATAGTTTTTGATGCAATAATCCAACAGCCTTTGTTTGTAGCCGCCATGACTCCTCAGTCTCCGGGATTCCAGCCTCCCGCATGTGCCGACAGACCAAAAGAATCTCCCCCACCACATCGGCCTGAAACTGGGATGCAGCGGCATTCCCCACCCGAACCGGCAGGGAGTCGAGATAGCCAGGCAGATGGGCCAGGATGCGCTCCTCCAAATGGGTCTCGCCCGCACCCCATACACAATCTGGAGATTCTCGGGGTCGATGGTGCGCACCAACCAATCCCGCCACGCCACGGCCCGCTCCCGCACCGGGGGCCCGGTGTAGCTGTTCTGTTCCGCCATGAGGAGGGAGTCTATGGCGAACGCGGAATCCCGGAGCCAACAAAACCGGTAATCCCAATTATGGTCGCCCCCGATGATTTCCGGGAGGGAGGCGGTAGGGGGCCGCAAGAATCGCCCCATTGGTGAGCGCCAGGGCGTTCAGCACCATGGCGGAGCGTTCGGCGAGCCGCACCCACTGACCGTTATATGGGGGCAGGGGCGCTTCCCGAAATTCCCTCTGTGGCGCCGCGGTTTCGCCCAGGGTCCAGGTCAGTGTGGTTCCGGCCACCAGGGTCAAAGGAGCCGACAAAATCAGCATTCCTGCCGGTGTGGTGCAATTCGGGCCCGTGGAGGGCGTGACCGCCTCTCCTGCCGGTCAACGAAGCGGAAGTGATCGTGCCAGGCTGGGGAGCGCGAGCCATAGTCGGTGCGGATTTTTCAGATCATGGCTCACGGTGATATCCCCGGTGGTGCAGGTCACGGCGCGCACCAGGGTGGTTCCCTCCAGGTAATCCACCACCTCGGCGGTGCCGGTGGCGGAAAAGCCATGTGGTGTGGAGAATCAGGTGATCGGGGTGATCCAGATAGGTGCGGGCGGTCATATTCGCATCATCGACAGTGATGCTCCAGCTGCCGTGTTTTGGTTCCCCCAAGAGAGCCGCGAAGGTAGCAGTGTGGTCGACCTGCGGGCAGAACCAGTCAACTCGACCGGCGCGGGAAATCAGCGCCACAGTGTGGTGGTTGGCGATAAGTGCGTATTCTTCTAACGGCACGCTATTGGTTGGTGTGAACATTCTCCCTACCCGATTGTAGCAAACCCGCAGGTCATGACTTTATGAATCCTAGTCGAATATCGAGACGAATGCTTCTCCGCCACACGACTACCCCCATGCCTGAGTTTTTTTCCTTAACATGCCATGGGTTTCATGTTGCATATGGGGGGATTTTTCTACTCGGAATCAAGGGATTTTCTACACTTTGCTACCGGCATTATGCACAGCCTGGGGATAAAGTTATCCACAGGGACTGTGGAAAACGAGTGATCCTTGTGGATAAACTTGCTGCAAACTTATTATCTACGCAGTTCAGAACATATTTTCATCTTGTGGATAAATCGGTTACCAGCGGGTTTGACATTGGGGTAAAACTATGATTTTGCTACTACCTGCGGGAGTTATCCACAGGGTTATCCACAGGCCCCCAAGTGTGGGAACCTTACTCATCAAGGAAACCTATATCACCAGCTGATTTTTCTTAAACTTTCCGCAACATGTATGCAAAAATAAAACGAGCCGGCGCTGAGGCTGGCTCGTTTTGTGCTGTTGTCGTTGGGTCACAATGTGACCGTTGTAGCTGAGTTGTTAGGCAGCTACAACCTGAAGTTCACAGTTGCTGCAATATCGGAGTGCAGCTTGACGTTCACGGAATAGGAGCCGACAGTTTTCACGGCACCCTTCTGCAACTCAATGCTGCGTTTGTCCAACTTGGGACCACCGGCAGCCTTAATGGCAGCGGCAATATTGTCGGCAGACACCGAACCGAAGATCTTACCCTTTTCCGAAGTCCGCACAGAGATGGACACGTCAGTAAGTGCTTCGAGTTGTTCTTTGACCTCACGAGCGTGATCGAGGGTCGCGGATGGCGCGTTCTTCTTGAGCACGCTTCATGGTGGCGATCTGCTTCTCTGCGCCACGGGTCGCAACAATTGCGAGGTTGCGCGGAAGCAGGTAGTTACGTCCGTAGCCGTTCTTCACCTCGACGATATCACCAGGGACACCGAGGGTTCTCAACGGCAGCGGTGAGGATCAGTTTCATGACCCCTGCCTTTCATGGAAATTATAAGGTTTTCACTGGGTTTTTAGAACGGAGGCTCATCATCAGCGCCCCCGAAACCACCATTGGCTGGTGGTGCGGATGACCAAGGATCATTGGCGGGTGGTTGCTGCTGTTGTTGTGACGACCGTTGTTGTGGTTGCTGCTGCGATTGCTGTTGCTGTGGCTGCGAATATTGCGGTTGCATCTGCTGCTGTTGTTGCGGTGCAGACTGCTGCTGGGCTGGGGCCTGCTGCTGTTGCCGCATGCCGCCACCCTGATTGCCGCCAAAACCACCACCATAATTGCCACCGCCTTCACCACGGGGATTACGGGTAACTTGTGCCGTCGCATAGCGCAGTGACGGACCAACTTCATCAACTTCCAGCTCCATGACCGTACGCCGATCCCCATTCTGGGTATCGTACGAGCGGGACCGGAGGCGACCGGTAACAATAACCCGCATGCCCTTAGTCAGGGTTTCCGCAATGTTCTCGGCAACCTGCCGCCACACTTACAGGTGAGGAATAGTGCTTCCCCATCAACCCATTGACCGGACTGGGGAGTCATACCGACGCGGAGTCGAGGCAACTCGGAAGGTAGCAACCGCCGCCCCAGTTGAGGTGAAGCGGAGCTCCGGGTCAGCAACTACGTTGCCGACAACAGTGATATTCACGTCTCCTGATGCCATGTTCGTTAGCCTTTCTGCGTATTTTTTCAGTTACTACAAGCAACCTTAGTCATAACCTTGGACACGCAAGGTTTTTACGCAAGGATTTTACTTATCGTTGCGCAGAACTTTGGTGCGCAGAACGCTGTCATTCAGGGTCAGAACACGGTCAAATTCCTGAACGGTAGCAGACTCGCAATGAAGGTTCACGACGACGTAAATGCCCTCTTCCTTCTTAGCGATGGGGTACGCCAACCGGCGCTTCCCCCAAATATCAACCTTTTTCCACGGTGCCGTTTTTCCTTGCGGACAATTTCAAGGAACTTGTCCAGGGACGGGGCAACGGTGCGTTCATCCTGGATCGGATCCAAAATGATCATAACTTCGTAGTGACGCACGGACCTCATCACCTCCTATGGTCTTTCAATATCGTAGTTTCGGCCGCAACCCGTATTGGTTGTGGCAGGAGGGTCGTTGCGTCAGCAACCCGTCAAACATACCTTATTTACTGCTCAAAGTCGAAACATGTTCCCCGCAACCCGGCAAACTCCCACCAGCATCAACCCAACCTAGGCAGCATATGTTCTAAGCGGGGTTTTCTGACTGGAACTGGTACTTGTGGGTGGCCCTGAAACCGGAAACCATGCTTAGCGGAAGTGCTGAGCTGGACTTTAGATTTCTGTCCGCCGACTTTCTTGCTGGTATGCACACCTGCTACCCCAAACTCAAGCTCAGCACTAGCGCAGCCAACTATGTAGCTTTTCCTCTAAGCTGCAAAACCCTCTTGAGGGCAAGCTTGAAACCCTGAGTTTCGGTGGAAACGCAGCTTAGAACACTCGCTATCCGCGCAGCTCCACGACAGCCTAGAGCAGCAACAGTTCTAAGCTTGGTTTCCGTCTGAAACCAGTACTTGTGGGTGGCCCTGAAACCAGAAACCATGCTTAGAACATGTGCTGAACTTGACTTTGTTCTCCGGTCCTATCCGAATTCAGGTGTTCCACAAACCTGTTACACCCCTGTAGCACAATACCTAAGCTGCAAAACCCTCCCAGAGACGCTTCAAAAGCACCACGGTTTGCCGGAAACGCAGCTTAGAACACCTGCTATCCGCGTCGCCCCGCCACAGCTTGGAACTGCAAGAGTTCTAAGCGGGGTTTTCTCAATGGGCTGGCGCGCTCCAGGCGAAACACAGGACCCTAAACCAGAAACCCCGTTTAGAAGAAGTGCTGAGCTTGACTTCGGGTTTCTGCCTGTTGCTACTCCTGCTGGTATGCACACCTGCTACCCGGAACTACAGCTCAGCACTCATGCAGCTGGCCTTATAGCATATCATCTAAGCTGCGAAACCCTTCCTGAGTTGCTTCAGAAACCCCGGGTTTCGGCGGAAACGCAGCTTAGAACATCTGCTGCCAGAACTTTACCCAGAGCTGCACTAATTCTAAGCGGGGTTTCCTCGCAAACCGGTGCTTCCTCAACACTTTTCATCCGAGCCCCCAACCAGAAACCCCGCTTAGCAATGGTGAAGCAGAAAGACCGCAAAACCCCAAGCGGGGTTTCCAACAGCCCACACCACCCACCCCAACTCCCACACTCCAACTCACCCCAAGCAATCGCAGGCCATAATCCGAAGCTAAAAAAAGTAGCAATAACGATCGCTTAGCAAATCCGGGCATTATACAATCACTATCATGACGGAATCAGAGATTGCGCAGCTCGCGCAACCCGCCCCCAGAAGGCGGGACTATTCCGATCAAACAATCACACAAAAACCACCTGCGCTCACCGAATTAACCCTGCTCCGGTACATCACCCTCATTGGACTGGCCACATATATTACGAATATCCTCTTCAAGTTTGGTCCATTTCTGAATTTCTCAGAAACAACCACCGGTTTATCACATGGACCAATAGCGCCTTTGTCATTTTCTCCTTGAGCCTGGCGAGTTTATTGTTCGCCATCATTGTCAACAAGCATCCGATCTACACCATTGTCATTTCCATCGCCATGGTGGCCTATCTGCAATTGGCTACCATTCAGATCACCGAGCTCATCATTTTTCACGACTCCCTGGGACCAACTCCACCTGGGAGATGTTGCCAGCATCCCCACCTGCCTCACGGTGTCCATTCTGCACCGAAAACTCGGCAAAATAGGCATGATTATGGCAATCATTATCATTCCGGTAGTTGCCACCAGCCAAAACGTCAACTCCATCATGCTGCGCCCCTACGTGTTTGATGTGCTCATTCCACTTTTATCGGCACCCCATGGATGTACATGGTGCACCATGTGGTGGCCACCAGCCGCAGAGCAGACAAGGCGGCGTTTGACGAGTACCAGGCACTCACCAGTATTCAACGGTCAAACCAGTTGAAAGAGCTAGAGACCACATCACTAAGTAATATTCACGACCGAATATTGTCCACACTCAATAACATCAACAAGGGGTTGCCGATCCCGAAGACATCCATACCATTGATATTTTTGACCTGATGCCAACAGGTTCCATGCCGCTCACCACATTTATCCAAAACCTCAAAACCCAGGTGGGAGACGACACCCGGGTCGTCATGCCGGAATCCACCAGTAACACGGTGGCGATTCCCATGGAAATCGCGGCCACAATGCTAGCAGCCATCGAACAGGCCTCACACCAATTCCATTGCGCACGCCCCACAGGCCCAACGGGAACTGGTGGCAACATGGGACGAATCCCAGTTGAGCATTGTGTTTGCGGACACCGGCCCTGGGTTTAACGTCGCAAAGATCCCGCATCACCATGCGGGCGTGACCATCACCATGCTTGAGCGACCCCGAAACCACCCGGGCGTGTCAGCGCAGCTCACGACCGCGCCGGGGCAGGGTACCCGATACCGGTTGACGTGGCAGTTAGTTCCGCAACAAGAGTTAGCGGCCACCGCTGAGCCGTTGTCGGTGTCAAAACTGATTGGTGTTGCAGATATTTTTCGGCCACGCTGGGCGGTGTATGCGTTTCTGGTGTTTTTCGCCGACTCGCACCGTTACGACCATGAGGGCAGGTGGCCGGCGTTTATTATTGGGTCGGCGTTTTTGCGGGCGGGCTGTGGGCGTTGACGAGTACAACAGAGTTGAAGTTACCACGGCGGAACACCATTATTTTGTCGGGTTGTGTTGTGGGGTTGGTGTCGACCGGGCAGTTGGCGCATTATAGCCCGCTTATGCCGTATCATTCGCACTGGTTTTTATCGTATGGGCTTATTTTGTGGCTAATATGGCATTGCGGTTGCGCCCTATTACGGCGTGGGTAGTGTGGCTGAGTCTTACCGCCGCCACGTTTGTCGTTGACGACATCATGAATATTCAATTGTCCGCCTGGCCGATCAGCTTATTTGTGGGAATTACGCTCTTTGTGCCGGCAACATTGGTTCCGTCCCAGGTGGCGTTGGCGGTTCGGTCGCTTCCGGCGTTGGAGCGGGTGCAGCGGAATGAGCATTTGAGCTTGCCCGCGCGCTCACGCAGAAGCAGTATGTGCAGGCTATGACCGGTTGGTTGCGTTCACTTTTGTCGCTTGTCGACGACCCGCCACCGCGGGGCTCATGCAGAAGCGATTGCGTGACGCTATCCGGTCCCCACTGTTGGATGTTCCCGAGCTGACGGCGGCGGTGTGGCAGGCTCGGGAAGCCGGCACCGAGGTGGTGCTTATCGACGCCCGAAGCGAGCAAGACCCCAATCCCGATCCGGTGGAGCATCCCGCCATCATTGCGAACGCTATCGCCGCCCTGGAGTCTCGACCCAGCAGCTGACGCTGCGGCTTTTGCCGCCTGGCCGGAGCCGCTACGCCACCTAGTGTATTACTGATCCGCTGGAGGGAGGCATCCGGGTCGGGGATGACAACCGTGGTTTCAGCCCGGCCAGTCTCTGGGGCGACAAGGGTTGCTTCCACGTCTTGGTCTTCGGAACCATTACCACACATGAAGATGATCGTCAGCGGATATCCGGGTGGCATGGTGAAGGCGAGTATCCCCTTGGGGCTGGTGTATTTTTGCCACATCGGTTTTGGATTGCGTCTTTTTCTTGGTATAGGCATCGTCGGCCGTGACCGTATTGATCGACTACCGTGAACACGATGTTTGCGTTGGGGTCGATGGGCTCGCTGCCGCCGCCGAAGATGCTGCTCATGATTGCGATGATTGCAGAGAGCAACAGGGATACGATCCCTAAACCGGATAGGGCGTAGTGGCGGAAGCTCCGCAGGGTAGGGATAATGGGAGGCATGGTATCTCCTGGAGCATATGTACTGGACTGACTATAATTTTCAGTGTAATCACAGTATTTATATAGCTTCTCCACAGTGCCCTAATTTTCATGGTCACCTAAATGACCCCCGCTATGACAATCATCCTTGGCGGACCATGGCGGCATTATGAATCGGGTTACATATCCAATAACTTGGGGATATTATGCACCTGTAGTCGCATTTTAAAGGTATACAATCGTAGATCATGGAAAGTTCGGTTCTCGCTCGTGTGGCCCAGCCCGCGCCCAAGATCCGTCAGTATTCGGATTTGGCGGCCCGTACCCCACCCCGACTTGCCGAACTCACGCTCATCCGGTGCATTACGCTCGTGTGTTTTTTGCCTATCTTGGGTATTTGACGCTGAAGTGGGAAATACTGCGAGAGTATCTTGCAAAAGATTTTATTTTTCCGGTGTGGACCACGGTCTCCATATGGTTATTCGTCATCACACTTGCGGGTTTGGTGGTTGCCGCAATTATTAATACTCGGATGGGTTATGTTGTTGCCCTGACCGGCTCGGCCGTGGCCTACAGTCAGTTTCCGCTGATTCAAATGATGGAGCTATTCGACCGGGGAAATTCCCCGGTGGGGAATCTGCACTTGGCGGACTTCGGCGGCATCCCAACCTGCCTATTGGTGACGGTTTTTCCCAATGTGTATTGCTATATTTTCTGCCTGCTCAGCACCTGCATGATGGTGGCCTTGTCGGACGGCTATTTACCATTTTGGCATTACGACGATTTCAATGGCGCCTTCTATTCCACCTTGATCTGCGGCCCAGCTCTATTCATTGCGTACAATGAGTTCGGGTCTGCCGTGCGGCAGACCAAGCGGTGTTTCAGGAGTATCAGGCCACTACCGCGGTGTTGCGGTCGCGCTACCTGGCCGAATTGGAGGCCTATTTCATCCATCACATTAACGACAAGGTGCTCTCGACCCTGAATGCGGCTGCCGCCGGGCTCATCCCCATCAGCGATGTCACCAAGGCGGATATCACGAATGACACGAATGTTGGCACCATACCGGTGGAGAGTTTTATTGCCTCATTGCAGGATTCCGTCGACGAGTCCACCCGGGTCATCATCAATAGAACCGCCGACGCATCCACGCCGTTGCCGCTGAAAACAGCTATTTCCCTGGTTGATGCCATTGGCGAGGCGCACCACAATTCGGTGCGCTATGCCCCAAATGCGCATCGTGAGCTGATGATCAATTGGGATGGCACCATCATGTCTGTGGTATTTCGGGATACCGGGCCGGGGTTTCGCGTCGATAAGGTGTCGCGGAAGCACACGGGCGTGAACATCAGTATGACGGATCGCCCGCAAATCTATGATGGGGTGACGGTCAATCTCACGTCCAGCCCAGAGCAGGGCACTCGCTCATGAGGTAACGTGGGTGACGGACCATTCCGCCAGGTCACCGGGTGTTGCCGATAAACAAGACACGTATGTCCCGTCTGATGCGGAGTTATTGGGGGATTCATAAGCTGTTTCGGATGCGGTGGGTGATAGTCATGCTCGCCGCGTTTTGCGTTTGACACCATACAGTACGATCACACTGGTCAGTGGCATATTTTGCTTGCCGGCACCGGGTTTTTAGCAGGGGTTGTGGGCGCTCACGGATAGCTCGCAGGTGCGGTTGCCATGGCGTAATACCATCATTTTGGTTGCGTGCGTCAGTGCCCTTATATTTGTGGGCCAGTTGTCGCATTATCCCCGCCCCATACGAGACCAGCATTTTGGTTGGTTTTTATCGTATGCCCTGTTGGTGACCATGTATTTGGCGTTGCGGCTGCGGCCGGGGGTGGCGTGGTCGATGTGGCTGGGGTTTGCGGCGATCACCTATGGTGGATTCGTTGTTGGGGTTCTATTTGGTGGCACCGGCAAGCATGTTTTTGCGGTGTATTCCGTTGCTTATTCCGGCGACGCTGGTGCCGCTGCAGGCAAAGTGGGTGGTGCGGTTGCTGCCTGCGCTCGGCGGGTGAATCGCAATGAGCATTTGCAGTGGGAAACGGCGTTGGCGCAGCAACAGTATACGGCAGAAATGACCGAGTGGCTGCGCTCCTTGCTTCAGCTTGTCGACAATCCGGCGACGGCGAAGCTCATGGAGGTGCGGATTCGTGACGCCATCCGATCCCCTGTTGGATGTCCCAGAGCTCACGATGGCGGTGTGGCGGGCGCGGGCGTCGGGCACCCAGGTCACGCTTATCGACGGTCGTAGCCCCGCCGATCCCGACCCCGAGGAGCACCAGCGCATCATTGCCGACGCGGTGGAGAAATGAGCGGGGTGTCCGGATAGGGTGACGATCCGGCTACTGCCGGCGGGGCGGGACCGGTACGCCACGCTTGTGGCGCGGTGACGGCACCTAGCTGCTGAATGAGGGCTGATGGGGAGTTCGGATCAGGGATGACTACTTCTTGCAGGATTTTTCTGTCACCTTGCGGTGCGATGGCGCTCGCCTCCACGACCTGAGTGCCTGGCTCCGACGGTTTGCAATCAAAAAATCCGGGTCACCGTGGAACCTGGTTCTGCTTTTCACACCGTACGTTCCCAGCTGGGAGGTGCGCACTATGTTATCAGTGTGAAGAGCACCGGTCGGCTTGACGTGGCAAAGGCGCGGAAGTCCGTGCTGGTCCACGACTTTGAATACGACGTTGGCATCCTTGTCACTGTCATCGAGTAATGATGATTGTGTGTTTGCCGATGGTGCGTTGGGGTTGGGGACCACGACTTTTTGCTCTAGCACACCGGTCTCTGGGGCAACGGCGGATACTTCCACGGTATCTAAGACACCGTCTTTGGCCTGATTACAGCTGAATATAGCTGTCACTGTTTGGCCAGGTTTTGCTTTGATGGGATAGGTTCCATCGTGATTGTTATACCTGGCTTTATCATCATGTGGACTTGTTGTGGGAATCAGCAAACAAACACGTGGCATCCCGTGCTGGTCCACGACCTTGAAAATGACATTGGCATCCGCGTTGTCGTTCTCCGAGGAGGAGCCGCCCAAGCCCAACCCACCGGCAACCGCAATGATCGCTGACACCAGCAGAGATACAATCCCCAACGCCGGCAGAGCGTATTGTTGCAAGCTCCGCCAATCAAAATGAACAGGCATGATTGAAGTTATCCTTTCCAAAAATAATGCCGACAACCGCCTGAGTGAAAACAGTGCTATTGGCCACATAAAAACCCTTAATAAAATTAAGATTTTTCCTTGCGTAATCCATAGATTATTGTGCAAAACCGCGGCCATGCCATAAGTATAACCTCACTCTTCTCCAGGTAACAGCCCATATTTTTATGGGCTCTACCTAAGATATCCTTGTTGGATATTATGGGTTTAGGGTTGCCGCACAACCGAAACGGCACGTCGTCCCGGTTCCCTCGTTGCTGCCCTCAGAAGATTGGGGGCCCTGATTAGGGGTCCCTAGCTTGGAGAAAACCAATAGAATCTCAAGAATGAAGGATTCGGATTTGGTTCAGCTCGCACGCCCGGCACCGCGAAGTCACCATTACTCCGATTTCTTTATTCCTCAACAACCACGAATCACCGAGTTAAAGCTGATCCGCTACATCACTATTATCTGTTTGGTTTCTTACTGCGGATATTTGGCGATGAAGTCGAGCTTAATTTATTCATGCCTTTCTACCAATGACAGTTACGGCGGATGGATCATGGTTGCCATGGTCATGTTTGCTGGGTCGCTGGTGCTCTTGGCAATTGCCATCATGATGAATAAGCGGGTGCTGTACCTTCTGGCCCTGCCGAGTCTGCCCTGGCGTATGCCCAGTTCCCGATGATTCAGATAGCGCAATTGGCTCATTATGGGCATTCGGCGATCGGGGGACATACTGTTGGGGGATTTCGTGGGGATCCCAGCGTGTTTACTCATGATGCTATTTCCGCACTGGTGGTGGTTTGTCACTATGCTGATGACCACCTCGATGGTTGTGACATTGCACGATAATCAGCTGCCGTTTTTGGCATATAGGTGATTTTGACGCAGCCCCTGTATTCCACCCTGATTTCCGGGCCGGTGTTATTCATGGTGTATAGCGGGATCCACACGAGTCGGCAGACTGATGCAGCGATTTTTTTCAAAGTGCTCAGGCCAATATGACGTTTTTGCGGTCACAATCGTTTTCCGAGTTGGAGAACTATTTTACTAGCCGTATCCACGACAAGGTTTTTGCCCACTTTGAATTCCGCCGCGGCGGGACTGACGCCTATTACCGATGTGCCGCGCATCAATATCATGGATGTGACGCAGGCGGACACCATGTCAGTAGGGAATTTTATTACTATGCTGCGGGATTCCGTGGCCGAATCTACCAAGATCACCATTCATGCTATTGCCGACCTCACCATGCCGTTGCCGTTTAAGACCGCCATGGCCCTTATTGATGCGGTGGCTGAGGCATCCCATAATTCGGTGGAGCACGCCCCACAAGCTACGCGGGAGCTCACCATTAGTTGGAATGGCACCGTGATGAATATTGTGTTTCGGGATTCGGGCCCGGGTTTTTGCATCGATAAGGTCTCGCATAATCATGCGGGTGTGAGGATCACCATGCTCAAGCGCCCACAAATTTATAATGGGGTGTCCGTGAGTCTCACGTCCGACCCGGAACAGGGCACCCGATATGAGATTACTTGGAATGCGATGGATACCGTGGCGGCGCCTGAGGGGTCGAAAGAGCAGCAAGATATGCTTCTATACCAGGTGCAGAAGCTGGGGTTTGATCGGCTGTTTCGGCCCTGGGTGGCGGCGTATGCACTTGCTATCTTTACTTTCGATGTGATGCCCTACGACCATACGGGGCAGTGGCATGTGCTGATTATCAGCATGGGGCTGGTGGCGGGCGCATTATGGTCACTCACAGACCGGTCCCAATTGCGGCTACCGTGGCGGAACACCATTATTTTGATTGTGTGCGTGAGTGCCCTCATGACGATCGGACAATTCTCGCATTATCCGCAGCCGCCGCAACTCCAACGCTATGGCTGGTTTGTCTCCTATTCGGTGGTGCTAGCAATGTATTTGGCATTACGGCTACGACCGGGGGTGGCGTGGGCGATGTGGGTGGGGTTTGCGGTAATAACGTATGTCGCCGAGTCGTGGCTGGGGCTGGATCTTTTAGCGTCGGCAAGCTCGATTATTGCGTGCATACCGCTACTTATTCCGGCGACGATTGTGCCACTCCAGCTCAATTGGGTGGTCAAGTCGCTGCCCACACTCCAGCGGGTGGACAGCAACGCATATTTGGAGCCGGACTTGCAACGATACACCCTCAGAGATGACGAAATGGCTGCACTCGCTACTCCAGCTTGTCGACGACCCCACGGTGGCAAAACTCATGGAACTACGGCTACGCGACGCCATCCGGTCCCCACTTTTGGACGTCCCGGAGCTCACGGTGGCGGTGTGGCGGGCCCGGGCGGCCGGCAGCCGAGTCACGCTTATCGACGACCGAAGCCCCACCTGCGCCGACCCCGAAGAGCACAGCAAAATCATCGCCAATGCCACCGACGCCTTGGCGAAGAACCCCCACACGTTAACATTGCGGCTGCTGCCCGCAGGGCGAGACCGATATGCCTCGCTGCGCTGGAATTAGGGATCCGTGGGACACCGCAGGATGCCGCTTTTAATCCCCTCCCGAACCAGGAGGACTCTCCCTCGGGAGTGCTGCCCTTTGGCAAAGCTGTCGCGGATTCGATTAATATAATCCCGAACCGTGTTGGGGAAATGCCCATGGCGATCATTTTATCGGTTTCCCCGGCGGCCATGAGTTCCAGTACGGTTTTTTGTTGATCCGATAATTTTACGTTCAGTAGCTTATAGTTGCTGTCGATGATGGATGCCCATTCGGCGTCGGAGAAGGTATTCCCAGCGGCCACGAGTCGAATGGCGGATAATAGTTCTTCCATGGATCGGCTTTTTTTCAAAGAGCCCGTGCGCCCCGGCACCGAGGACGCTTCGGAATCGGAAGGGGGATTCCAGGAGGAGTAGATGAGAACCTTGAAGCCGAGCTTGATAAGAGCAATGGTGTTGTCGTAAGGGTTTGAGGAGTCCGCGAGTCGTAAATCCAGGAGCACCACGTCCACCGGGTAGATCACTGCCTTCCGGGAGGGTCCGTACACGTTTTTCGTAAAAATTCTGGGAGGGTGGCGTACCCATTATAAAATTCCATGTCGTTGGTCTGGTTGACCGCGGTTTTTACCCCAAAAATAGTTGATGGGTGGTCATCAATCATTGCTACTTTTATAGTTCTCATGAACTCACCATATCGAAATCAGTACTGGATAAATAGGGGTCTTCACCAGAAGACCCCAGAATAAAGAGCACCATTTTTTTATACCCATGAGCAGGTGTTTAGTTCCGAGGATCGGATGGCCCAGGCAAAAATACCGCTGTACATACCCTGCTTAATCAGTTCCCCCTCCCTCGGTCTCGCAACCCGCCTGCGCGAATTTGGTGCGGATACGGTTGATATAGTCGTTGACCGTGCTTTGCCGAATGTTGAGCATTTCGGCGATAGCTCGGTCGGTTTCACTCGGAGGCAATGAGTTCTAGGACCTCTTGTTGCCGTGGGGATAGGTCCACTCCTAGCGCCTGGTAATTACTATCAATGATAGATGCCCATTCAGTTGTTGCGTGCGTGTTTCCGGCGCTCACGATTCTGATGGCATCCAATAGTTCTTCGGCGCTTCTATTCTTTTTCAGAAGACCCCATGGACACCGGCGCGTAATACATCTCGAATAAGATAGGGAGATTCTAATGATGAATAAACTAATACCTTTAATTTTTGGTCGATGAGGGCTTTGGCATTGTCGTAGGGCATGGAGAGGTCCGCCAGGCGCAAGTCTAAGAGGACCACATCGACTGGGTGGAGGGCGATACCGGTTCAGAACAGAACCGAACATAGTCAAAAAAGGCCGTTACGGTGGGGAATCCTTTGACGAATTCTATGTCTTTCGCGTTCTCAAGCATGCTCTTCACCCCAAAATGGTTGTCGGATGATCTTCAATGAGCGCCACTCGAATAGTCATAGGCTAAGAGTATCGAATCTTAGGAAAGAAAAACATGGCTTTCAGCTTAAACCCCTCAGAAATTGGGGCACCAAACCTGCATCAATGCCTCCGGTAAAAATGACGAGTTTTTCCAGTGTTTTTATGCGATCTTTTTCATAATGTCACAGGTTATCAAATTAATTATCGAAAACATGAACGGTATAATTGAAAATAGTAAATCAGCTATTTACCGACATATTCCTTATTAATCTTCCGGTTTTCCGGTAATAACCAGAAAAACCGGCACCATCTTCTCAGCTATATCGAGAAAGTAAAGCATACCATACAAATCATTGTATAATACACAGCTAATATAAGCTGGGGAAAATAATGGAATACTCCCAAGTTCTAGGGCATGCGATAATAATTAGCGCACATCTGAATGACAGGGCACCGTCACTCGGGATCGTAATAGAAAAATATTTTCGATTAGCTCTATTTTTTTCATCACGCTTCATTACATCGCCAACGTAGCGAAAACTCCACCTGTCAACCGTGTGGACACCACCCTGGTTTTTATTCAGTCAGTTCTCGCCAGCTTCCGACACTTCTCCAGTCTCTAGCCAATGGCTATCAACGCCGGTGATCGCCGCGATGGCCAGTAATTCCCCACGCCGCGGTTCACGAACCCCTTGTCCGTCTTGGCATACGTGGCGCGGCCAATGCCGATCTTTTTGGCCATTTCTTCCTGGTTGAGGCCGGCGTTTTCCGGGATATCCGCATGCGTTGCTGTAGTGACATCACTGGTATAGATCCCCTTGATTCCATATGGCCAGGTTAGCTAATCGACTGGAAAAGCACAATGAAACTTCTCGGTGACCAATAATAATTAGGAGGTATCGACTCCGGTGGCCAGTGCAATCAGTAGTAATATGGTTCTGCGTGGCTTAGGGCAATATAGGTGTTCACATTGGTATTTTTATCGCTTTATGGTTTCGGCGGCTCCCGACGTCTCGACGATTTTCATTGCACACCATGCAATAACTGCGAATGGCGGCCACCCGGACAAGGAGCCGCCATAGCGCAAGATTTATTGCAATTATGAGTGCTTGGTGTGGGCCTTAAACTTGGTCACTAACTCATCTAACTGGGATTTGAGCTGGTCATGTCCGGCCTCAACGTCGTGCTTCACATGCTCCTCAAACTTGTCGAGCACATTCTTGAGTTTCGTTTCAACTAGCAACGTGATCCGCATGTGACTGGTCGTCATCACCAGCGTGATGATGCTTCACGTGCTCGTCGAACGCCGCATTGACATCCTGTAATTGTTGTTTTAAAAACCTCATGGTCATGGGGGGCCAGCCTGCTGCACGTGAGAGTCCAATGTGGTTTTTACCTTGTCGATGAGCTGCTCTAGGTGTTCGTGTTCTTGATGTTCATTATGCTCAGTCATGCCGCCCATTATGGCACGACGCCGAAGAAAAGCTACAGGGGCACATGAATAAAAACGCTTTTAGACAACGTCGTAAAGCTAGTAGGGTGCTGGCGAGAGACACCGCCAACGTCACCGGGATCACCGTAATCAGCACCACGGCTATGGCGAAGAGTCCCCAGGTGAGCTTCGCCGGCTTGTGGTACATGTAGCTGGCAAACGATCCGCCGAAGCAGAGAAATCCCATAAAGACGCTTCCCATTGTGGCGATTGTGGTGCTGTCCATGTGTGCTTCCTATAGGCTCGGCGGCGAGTTTTGGGGATGTGGGGAATATTGTCACGCCATCACCCACACCAGCATTAATAATAAACCGCCGCGGATAATCAACATGAAATCCAGCATGCCGCCCGGCAGCCCCAGGTGGTCTTTCCCCAACATATGCAGCGCCTGCACATACCATAGCACTGCTTCTACCGCCCCCAGGCAAAGACCAGCCGCCATTTCGGCACCGCTAGCACGATGATTGGCACCAGCCATAGGGAAAACTCGGGAGCTCCACTCTTTCGTGCTCAACAGCCACGCAACAAGTAGCAGGAGCGTAACCTCAGGGGACACCGGGTGTGCTGGGGGATTGGGCGATCACCGCGATAATCATGACCAGCAGGACTGAGAACATGCCAACCGTCACCAGGTTGAGTGTGGTGGCGCGGTCGAACCCCTAACCATTCGTCTCCCGGATCAGTAGCGCAAAACCGGACTGCCAGTCCCACATTTGTAGGTACACGTCAACGAAGTACCGAAACCATGTGTGCGGAAACAGTACCGCCACCGGGATGTTGATGGCCGCCCAGCTTAGAATGGTGAATTCTGTGCATCGCAGGGTCTCCACCACTGGTCGTTGCGGCCGGCAATGATATACAGCGCAAGTAGTAAAAACACCGGCCATATTTGGGCGCTGATGCCCAGGCCAATGAACACACCCGCGTACCCGAAGTGTTGGCGGGACAGGCACCATAATGCGCCCACCACGGTGGTGATAGACAGGATTTCCCAGTGAGTGAATGCGTGCACAATCACCACCGGTGAACAGGTGAGCAGCAGCGTGTCCCACACCCGGCTGCCCGTCAGGTCTACCATGATCCGCACGGTAATCATCCACAGTATCGATAGCGTCACCGCGGTCACCGCGAAGTACACCACTGGCGGCGCTATCTGCAAACCCACCAGCCGCACCACCACACCGACCATGCCCGAAATCCAGTACATGATCCACCCGAAGAGTGTCGACAGGACTGGGCTTTTGGGGGCGTCCGCTACAGGCACATTGTAGGGGAAGCTGTAGGAAAAACTGGGTGTAGCCGGCAGTGGTATCGCTATAGCAGGCGGCGGTATATTGGCGATTCCCGGACCAGTTCAGATAGCGCATCCCAGCCCGGGCGTATCACCTGCCCCACCGCTACTACCAGCGCTTCCTACGCCGCCGAGGCCGGCACCTGGCAGTACCGATTCCAGGCAGTAGGCTTTACTGAGGTATGCCAGCCCTAAAAATATGACCGCGAACATGAGAAGCACCCGCAGAGACGTCCAGTATCGTTGCGTCCCCACCTGGGCATAGCGGCCGAGTTTGCCACCAATGAATTCGATAAAACCCGCAGCCATGGGTTCCTCGACTGCGGGTGGTATCGGTTGTGTACGGTGGCGTTCATCGCGCTTTAGCGTAGCGCAGTTTTACCCTCGTTGGGCGGTTATGCTCGCCATAACCGCCTCATTATTCTTCAATCTCATTGATTTTGGGTGGTGTTCTGCCCTCGAGGGATTCTCTAATTGTTGCTGTAAGTCTTGGAGATTCCCCGGCATGGTGCCAGGGCATGTTGTTGGGCACGTTATTGGTCACATTCCCCGGCAGGGTAATGTCCGGCAGCCCAGGAATTTCGATGGTTTCCTGCCGCCCGGTGTTGGTGTCCGGCGTGTTTGTCACGACGGGTGCCTGATGGGTCGGTACCGACTGTGGTTGCGCAACCACCGGCCCGATAGCGCCACCGCTGCGGGTGAAGCCCATGGATTCCGCGGCCGGGAAGGTTTCGGCCGGCTGCCCTTCGAGTGCGCCATCCATAATGTTTTTCCACACGGTTGCGGGCGGGTTAGCGCCGTAAATATCGGCACCGTATTGGCTAATCAGCGCTTCACCGCTGTCGGTGCCGGCCCACACTGCGGTGGCGAGTTGCGGGGTGGCGCCGATCATCCAGGCGTCCTTGTTTTGGCCAGTGTCGCCCAGCTGGGTGGTGCCGGTTTTCGCGGCGGAGGTGCGACCGGCAAGGCTATTGCCGCCAGACCACCCGGCGATAGGAGCCAGCTTCGAGCACGTTGGTGGCTACCTTTTTGCTAGACGACGCTCGCCCGCGCCGGCGTCGAACTGGTAGAGGACCTGCCCGTCCGCGGCTTCCACCCGTTCCACGAAGGGTGTGCGTCATGGTAAACCCCCAGGTTAGCGAGGGTTGCCAGGGCGTGGGCCATGTCGAGGGGCCTGGACTGGTATTGGCCCAGGGTGATGCCTTCGAAGGGGCTGCCCCGTTTTCGGTGAGGGTTTTTCAATGCCGGGCAGGACCTAGCGACGCCGAGGGCGTGGGCCATGTCGGCCGTGTCTTGGGTGGTGTGGGCCAGTTCCCCTGCAACCGGAGGAATGGGGGTTGAGTGATCGTTTGAGGGCTTCCCTAATGGTGCAGCCGCCCCGGCACCCGCCGCCGGGCACCACGGTGTTGGGAGTTGGTAGCTGGCGTCGGAAACTACCTGGCTAGTGGGGATGCCTTGGGGATACCGCGGCTGCCAGGGTGAAGATTTTTGAAGGTGGAGCCGGTTTTGCAGGGGAGCATTGGCGTAGTCCCACCCATTGCCGTCGTTACCGCCAAAAGTGAGCGCGAACCGCCCCGGTTTTTGGTTCCACGGACACCGCGTGCCATCCGCACGTTTTCCCGCTGTTTGGCCAGTTCGGCATTGACCATGTCGACGGTGGTGTTTTGGGCTTTCATGTCGATAGTGGTGGTGACCTTCAGACCCCGGGTTTGGACTTCGCTTTCGTCAATACCAAGATTGCCCAGCTCGGCGAGCACCTGGTTTTTAATGAGCCCAGTGGGCCCAGAAACTTCGGGCGCCTGTTCCGGGATGGTGGCTGGATCGATGGTTTCAGGGATAGGTTTGAGAAGCCCGATCGAGGGGCTGAGCCAGCCTTCTTCAGCCATACCGTCGAGCACGTACCGCCAGCGTTCCTCCGCCTCGGCGAAGTTGTTTCGGGGGTCAAGCTGGCTGGGCCGCTGGATACAGGCCGCCAGCACGGCTGCCTGGCTGGCGTTGAGTTCCTGGACGGGGATGCCGAAGTAGGCGCGGGCAGCAGCGTCGATGCCGTAGGCGTTACGCCCAAAATAAATATGGTGTTGAGGTAGGCGCCGAGCACTTCTTCTTTGCTCCACTCGTTGGCCATTTTCACGGAATACACTACTCTTTGGCCTTACGCTTAAAGGAAGACTCGTCGCCCACTAAGGTTTTCTTCATATTGCTGGGTGATGGTCGAACCACCACCGGCGGGAAGAATTGCCGGTCAGCTGGCCTAATATAGCGCGACCAAACCCAGTGAAGGAGAAGCCACTGTTGGTGTAAAACTGCCGGTCCTCGGCGGCCAATACGGCGTGCTGCACCACTTCGGGTATTTGTTCGAAGGGCACTTCTTGGCGGTTACCATCAGCTGGAACGATGCGGGCCAATTCGGTGGTTGAATCGCTGGCATAAATATGAGAGATCTGCTTGTTCTGTAACTCACTGGGTTTCAGCACATCCGCCATGAGATAAGCAACCATAAAAAGAAGAAATGGGCTTAAGAACATGACAGTATAGTGCTTATGACACCAATTTTTAGCCATTTATTGCGGTTTTTCTTCTTGCTGGTGGGCCGCTTTTTATTGCGGGTCGACTAGGCCACTGAGCCCACGGGTTTGCGAGTGTTGCGTTTGTTTGTCACGACAGTTCTTCCTCAATGTTAAGCAGCCTTGATTAACCTATGACTTTAGTATGTTCTCTAGCGTGGTCACACTCCCGTTCGAGATGGTTTTAACCCCGTGTGTTAGCATAATCACCACTCAGGGGCTTTATGTGTTAAGTATCACTTTTATAAGAAGGAGCTGCAATTGCAGTCATGAGTAAATAATTCCATTTGCAGTTCGTGCACACCTCGACTCGGTGGACGGTAAAGGTTAATCCGGCGGCTGCAAATTGTTCAATTTCTGTAAGTGATCGAGCACTGCCCGCCGCTCGTTTTAATTCGTCGCCATAGACCCACAGCACCTCTCGAAGGTTGGTTTTGTTACAGATAGGGACAGGGAGTGGATGCCGGAACTCCATGAAACTTAGCCGCAGCTAGAAGCAAGGAATCAGCATCGCAAATAGTATCTTGTTTCACCTTGTTAGCCCGCCAAGCGGCGAGGGTTTTAGCCCGGGCAAACCGATGTGAAATTTGGCCTTGAAATTCCACCACCCCCATACAGTGTAGCTTCATTGATGCATACTCCTAATCTTTACCACAAAAGGGAAAATTACCCCATCTGAACCAAAGATTCTTCTGAGCATTACTGTAATAATGCAGCCTATTAAAGGTTTATAAAATACCTTGGAATCAATCATCAAAATCAAAGTTTTTCGGGGTTTCTGGCACCTCGGGCGGTAGGTTTGTTGACAAACCGATAGAATGTGTTCATGACATCACAAGCATATCGAGAGTTGGCGGCGCGATTCGGCCCGCCCTAACTAAGTTGTACGTATTATATTTCCGACTGGCGGAAACGTCCGATCTCACGGGTCCGCAATTAACGATTTTGAGCCGGCTCGATAATGAGGGCCCGGCGCGCATCAGCCAGATCGCTAAGGCTGAGGGGATTCGTATGCCTACGGGCATCGAGATGCTTTGCACCAGTTAGAGGACCGCGGCATGATTGAGGCGGATTCGGGAAGAGACTGACCGTCGTGGTGTTAAAGCGCAGTTAACGCCGTTTGGTAAGTCTGAGTTGGAGCGAGTTGGTAATGAACGCACCGCCTACCTAGCAAATATGCTGGCAGCTTTGCCAGAGGAGAAGCTGGGCGATATCACCAAACTGGCCAATTTGATCAATGAACTATCAGAAGCCTATGACACCGAAGAAGCACTTAAAGCGTTCTGAAAAGGCATCTCGCCGCTCCAATGTTCAAGCGATTTTGGACGGCATCTCGACAATAACTAGTGACGTTTTCCGCAAGCGCCAGGATATAGGTTTACCCAATGGCGCTTTTTGATACTTTAGTTTGATTCTATTTTCCCTTGTTGATCGCTATAATTCGGTATGATCCCCCACGCAATTGTCACCGGTGCTAGCCGTGGCGTGGGCTTGTCGGTCACAAGGTTATTGCTCGATCAGGGGCTATCGGGTGTTTGCCCATTACCGTACTGCCCCCGCCGATCTTCAGCATTCGCGGTTGACATGGTGGCAGGCGGATTTTTGGTTCCGCTTGACGACGCCGCCCCGGCGTCGTCAAGCTTGATGCGCTGGTGCATTGTGCTGGGATTGCGAGCGTTGGGCGGGGCCAGTCGCGGGAGGTTGCGGCGCAGCACATGGCGGTGAATTATTTGGCGCCGGTGGAGTTGACGCAACGGTTCTTGCCGGCATTGCGGGCTGCGCGGGGACGATGGTGTATCTCAATTCGGGGCGGGCAGGCAGGCTGCGGCCGGCTGGAGTGCCTATAGTGCCAGCAAGCATGCGGCGCGGGGTGGTGTGATGCGTTGCGGACCGAGGAGCCGGAGATTCGGGTGACCAGTGTTTTTCCTGGGCGGATTGCTGCGGATATGCAGCGGGCGATTCGGGGCCCAGGAGGTTGCCGTATATCCCGGATGAGTATCTCGATCCGAATACCGTTGCCCGGGTTGTGGGGGATGTGTTAGAGACGCCACGTGATGCAAGCCTTACTGATGTTGTTGTTCGCCCTGCCTTGCCCCCTGTTGTTGTAAAGGGATCCCATGTTGAATCAATCGTATCTCGATCACCCAGAGAATGACCTTATTACCGACGCCGATTTCACCAATATGATGCGCCGGCGCCGCGTGATTTTTGATGAGCTGGCGGATGCCCCGGACCCGCTGGTGGTGGCGCAGGCGAATCGGCGTTCCACTCGTCAAGCTATATTGTGGGCGGCGCTCACGCCGATGGTGACGTTGCTGGTTGCCGGGTTCTGGCGGTGGTAGCTCGGATGCAGGGGTGGGGAGTATTGCGAGGCGGGGACGGCCACGTGGTTTTGTTCGCGCCAGGCGGAGATTTGGTGGCCGTTTGCCACCAGCATGATTCCTATCGCCAGTATGTTCGGCACGGCGATTATGATGTATCGCAAATTAGTGTCGTATACCAGGTGGCGGCCGTGGATGGGCACGTTTTTGGTTTGTCATCCCTTTGCCATGCTGTGGATGACCACGACGTTCCAAATGGCACTAGTACATCATTAATAGGTGAAACCTACATTATTGGCTTGTGGTAACATAGAGACCAACGGTTTATTACGATAAGACCGACCCCGACCAGCCATTACTGAATTATATTTTTCATGAAGGCTGGTGTGCTTTCTTATCAATGAAAGGTCCACCAATGAAAGCCACCCTCATGTTCGGTGCCGGTGATGTGCGCATCGCTGACGTTCCCGAACCCACCATCAAACACCCCACCGACGCCATCGTGCGCACGGTCCGCGCCTGCGTGTGCGGCTCCGACCTGCACCCCTACCACAACATGCCCCGCAACGACGCCGGCAACCCCATGGGCCACGAACTCATCGCCGTCGTGGAAGAAGTCGGCAGCGACGTCACCACCGTCCGACCCGGCGACTTCGTCATCGTCCCATTCGCCTACCAAGACAACACCTGCGTCTACTGCCAAGAGGGCATGCAAACCTCCTGCATCCACGGCGGCTTCTACGGCCAACCCGACCCCGGCGGACTCCAGGCCCAATACGCCCGCATCCCCCTCGCCGACGGCTCCATGGTGAAAGTCCCCGACATCAACCCCGACACCGCCAGCGACGAACTGCTCGCCTCCCTGCTCACGCTTTCCGACGTCTACCTCACCGGCTACCACGCCGCCCACATGGGCGAAGTCACACCCGGCAAAATCGTCACCGTCATCGGCGACGGCGCCGTCGGCCTGTCCGCGGTACTCGCCGCCAAATCCCTCGGCGCCGAACGCATCATCCTCATGGGCAGGCACAAAGACCGCACCGACCTGGGCCGCGAATTCGGGGCCACCGACGTGGTAGCTGAACGCGGCGAAGCCGGCATCACCCAAGTCATGGACATCACCGGCGGCTACGGCTCCCACGTGGTACTCGAAGCCGTAGGCCACATGCCCGCCTACGACCAAGCGGTAGGCGTGGTCCGCCCCGGCGGCATCATCTCCCGGGTTGGGGTTCCCCAATACGAAGAAGCACCCATCGGATTCGGCTCCCTCTTCGGCAAAAACGCCCGACTGGCCGGCGGCCCCGCACCAGTCCGCAACTACCTCGAAACAGGCATCGCCGACGTGCTCTCCGGCAAAAATCAACCCCGGCAAAGTCTTCGACCTCACCCTGCCGCTCGAACAAGTAGCCGACGCCTCACCAGGCAATGGATTCCCGCACCGCCCTCAAGGTCATGCTCACCCCCTAAAAACGCTTCCGTCTGCACCGTCAACGAAATCGTATGATTCTCCCCGGGCTCAATTACCACCCCCTGATAATCCTCACCCAATAGTGCCGGCTCCACACACAAAAATGCCGCCACTCGTCACCAATATCGGCAATAGTGTTCTCGCCCGGGTTCCACACCACCACACTATCCGCCGCCGACGAACTCACAATAATGCGACGCCGCAACCCCGGGTCGGAAATCACATACTCATAATCCCCACCCCGGGTAATGCGATCATACTCACTAGCCGTAAACGTCAAATCCCCTGCTGGGTCACATGCGTCTTCGTGACCGCATCATACACATCGGCGCCATCCACCCCAGACACCGTCACCTTCTCCACATCAGCAACCCGGAAATACGGGTGAAATGCCAACTGGATCTTCCTAGGCTCATCACCCACATTCCGGGCACTATACGTCATGGTGAACCCAGTCGCATGATCCACCACAACCACCTGAAGTTCCAGACCATCCTTCGTGATCCGCGCGGTAGCGTCGTCGATAAGCTGCCACTGCGATACCCGGGCCCACCCATGCTTCGGCTCCTGGCCGGTGAGCGCCGCAAACCACGGCCCAATAATCGGCACACCGCCACGAATCGCCCCCTGGCCCATCAAGTTTCGCAACCGGGCTCAACCACAATAATTCGCCAAGCTTTATTATCGACGCTAGTCACATGCGCACCATGCGCTAAAAGTTTTGATGCCATGGTTGACATTTTTCCATCAAAACCCCACCCCATGGGACGAAGGTGGTCAACACCTCACCAAACACTAACCCGCCACAGCAGCCACCTGAGCAGCAACTCGGCACACTCCTCCTGGCCACAATGCCGCGTCACCGGGTTCGCGTAACAATCCTCACACATCAGCACCAAATCCCGACAATTATCCTCATTCACACAATGCTCAAACTTATTAGTCGGCTTCCCACACTCTACAATGCCCCAACTGCACAAACCCTGGGTCCTTCGTGCCTAACCCAAACTCCATATGCATGCGCTTGTCAAACACATACAACGACCCCTCCCACAAACCATGGTTCCCATACTTCTCCCCATAGCGCACAATCCCCCCATCAATCTGATACACCTCGGTAAACCCACGATTCTTCATCAACGCCGACAAAATCTCGCACCGAATCCCCCCAGTGCAATACGACACCACCGGCCGGTCCTTCATCCAATCATATTTGCCGGACTCCAACTCCCGAATAAAATCATGCGTCGTCCGCACATCCGGCACCACCGCATTCTTAAACTTACCGATCTGGGCCTCCATCGCATTCCGCCCATCAAAAAACACCACATCATCGCCGCGATCCGCAACCAACTGGTTCACCTCCTCCGGCTTCAAATGCACGCCCCCACCAACAACACCATGCTCATCCACCTGCAACTCCTGCAGCGCCCCAAACGCCACAATCTCATCCCGAACCTTCACCGACAACTTCGGAAAATCATCAGCCCCACCAGCCGACCACTTAAACTCCGTATCCTTAAACCCCGGATACTCCCTGAAACTTCCGCACATACCGCCACAATCCTCCATGTCACCCCAAAGTGCCATTGATACCATGCTCCGAAATCAAAAATCCGGCCGAGTAAGACCAAGCAGCTCACACAGGTCACGCTGCCACAACCGCATCGCCTGCGGATCCGCAATAGGGGTGAACTTATAAAACAGGAGAATCTTGCCAAGGCTCATGTCTTTCCCAGCCTAGTAGCCAACAATACGGCACCCCAAAACTCACAAAAACCTCCCCGAACCCAAAAGTCCGGGAGGTAACACGCGCCTGGGCGGCAAGCACCAACAAGCTCACTACGAAGCCTCCACGCTGCCGGAATGCGGACGCAACCCATCAATGGATGTGGTTTCGCTCAAATTTATCCTGGCGACACCACCGGTAAACTCGCGGCGGAACAAATCCCTCGTCACGAATCACATCCGAGGTTGGATCACCAAGATCAACCTCGGGAACCAACGGCACACCATTGAAATCATCGGCGCCAGTCGCCGCAACCGACACCTCACGCTGCGGGAAAAACACCCACGCCGCCGCCAACGCCAACCCCAAATGGCGAATATAGTTACGGTTCGCGCCCGGGGGCCCGGAGAATAATCTGCCCTCGGCCTCATTCAAACGACGGGCCTGCTCCACGCACTCATCGGCGCTCAACCACCCATCGCCGGCGCCGCCCCACCCAACCAATTGGATTCGAACACACCACCGAAACGGCCCTGACCCCCGCCAATTACCATCCCGAGCCGGGAAATTCGGCACAACTATCTTCCCCATAGAAGTCAACCGTTCACCAGCCCGATTGAACAGCTTTTTCTATGCCCTCATACATTTTGTTCTCTGTCCAATTCGTGGCGGAAAAAACCTTTCATCAAGATCAGAATCAACCACCACCCCGTCGAACGGGCTATCGACCATCTCCGCGGCAACACCAGCAACCAAGCCTGCTGGTAGGTGAGATCCCACACCCGCTGGTGGTCACGACCCTTGTGCGAAACACGCCGGGTCAGCCGGGCGCTCGTACCCAGATTCTGGGCCATGACTGGATGTATGCCGGAGGTGTAAATCGGGCCTTTTTCTTCGGCCGCGGCGGTGGGCACCGAGCTGAGATTCTTATAGGCCAGCACCTTCATGTGCGGGTTGTGCTTTTTAAGATTGTGGGCGGCACGAAGCTCCCACGGGTTCAGAATCGCAACATGGTACCTACCTGCGGCGCTTTTTCAACTGCCACGACGATATCGGGTGCCCATGCCGAACCCAGGAAAGCCGGGGATGCGGTTTTAATGGTTCCCCGGATTCGCCGGGGTTGTCTCTGACGCTATTTCCGACTTGCTGGTCGCCGATGCGACACGGCTGAACTCGGGGAACGGCACGGCATCAATGGCGTCAGCAAGATCGGTTTTGGATGCCGCAGCGGCTTCGGGGAGCCTCGGCGGGTTCACCGATTCGGTGCCCCAACCTCGGCTGATGCGGCATCGGCAGGCGCAGCGTCTGCCTCAGTAGATGCGACTTCGAACGGGTCTTCTGATGTGGAATTAATGGGTGAATCTTCAGGCGTGAGATGTCAGCCACCTCCTCTAGTAGCTGGTACGAATGTGGTTATATGCTCACCGCTGTAAGCCACCAGAACCGCTCACGAGCAGCACACGATGCAACAAAATTTCCGTCATGATTGTGCCCTAGCATTGTTTTCAACAAAGCCATTGCACAATCAATAACGTTTCCGCGGCACCATGTACAACCGCAGCATCATCACGGCACCATCGCCATGCCACCAATTACTTTGTGTTTCCCTGCCCCAAGATTGCGATAGATCGCGTTATAGCGACGCATAACCTGTGGCAAAAGGTAAAAAGCCTTGATGCGAGCGAGGGCATTTTCATGCCATGCACGGTAAAGTTCTGGGCTTTGCGTAAGCTTTTGCCATAAGTGTAGCAAGAGCCGCTGAATCACCGGGGGGAACTAATTCCCCACTTGCACCAATCTTCTTATGCTGCGCATCCGATAATTCTTCGGTGACTAGAGCGTTCATGCCGCCCACGCTGGAGCCAATAATCGGCACACCCATGGTCATGGCCACGAGTGCCGCATGGGGTTGGCTCTCCTGGAAACTGGGCACTACCAGTGCATCGTATTCGTGCATCACGTCACGAGCGTCTTTACATCACGCAACCGCACATAGTTTTTCCACCGACAATTGCTTAATGTGAGCAACACAACGCGAATAATATTCCGGTTCGTCGGTGGTGCTGCCGTCGGCGGCTTGAGCAGGTCGACGCGCACATCGGTTTTCCCGCCATCCACCATTATTTTGACCGCATCAATGAGCTCAATGATGCCTCTTGCTCGGCTGGAAATCTCCCACAACTGCGAGTTTCCAACTGATTTTTGCGCTCCAGCTTCGGCACTGCTGCTGCCGCCAAATGCGGGGAATCTCCAGGTCTTCCCACTCAATACCGTCAGGGAAGAACTTCCGCTTTCTCCTGCGCGCCGCCTAGCTCTTGGGCATCGGTAACAGCCTGCGGATACAGGTAAGTAATCAACTCTGCTTCTGCGTGGTTTAATGCCCCAAGTTCGAGCCACCACTGAGTCCAGAAGCGTCTCGAACGTATCTGTGGTTAGCTGGTGGTGCTTCACTAGTAACCCGCCGGTTGAGATCCCGGCTCAATAGTTTGTTAATGGAGTCACGAATATTCAGGTTGTGCTCGGTGAGGAAGAATTTGCCCTTGTTCTGCACCGCACCTGCCGCGGCCACGAGGCCGGCATTGCCACTGGAATGCGCGTGATACACCCGCGCGGTAGGCAGCACCCGATCGAGTAGCGTATAGATCCGCAAGAAGAAGTTATAGGCGAGGTCGAAGAGCTGACTGAGGCTAATATCATCGGCTTTACCTGCGGCTTTAATTGCGGCGTCTCATGAATTCCTCGATGCCCAAGCGCGCCCCACGCCGACCATGTGCGGGTTTGCGGATTGATGGCGTTCTCGTACAACGCATGCATCGGTTCATGGTTGCCGGTCACCGATGATTCAATAGCGTCAAGCACTTCGGACTTGCTCATCGGTCACCGGTGACGATACTAGGCCGGAAAAATTTTTCCGAGACTTCCGTCGATTCGAGATAAATCACGTCAACCCACTTCACATTTGCGGGAAAGCTCAAACATACTTTTCGCAGGTGCGTTCCGAATTATCTGCGATGTGGATAACGCCGAATGTGAGGTCCGGATTGTGCCGAATAATGTTCTGCACCGATACCGCCGTATCACCCGCCGTAAACGGATATGTGGATTCCATCACAACCGCAATATCGACCTCCTGTAACACCTGACTGTCGCCTGGAAAGCGGTACACCAATGATGGCCCGCCCACCTTGGATTTCTTCTTGTCCTGCGGTTTCTTTGACCCTAGCTGTGGCATGGACGCCCAAGCGCCCCACTCGCTCAATTCGGCTTTGAGCTTGTCGACGTCCACAGGTTTCCGCGCTTTCGACGGCTTTACTGGCGGAGCCTCAGGGACGGCGGGCGCGGGGGTGGTGGCAGCCGTAGGAATCCTGGCCGGCGCCGGCGCTGCCTCCGGTGGCGTCGAAGATTCTGGTGCTGCCGGAACTTCCGGTGCCTCTGGCGCAGCTGGTGTAGCCGGCACGGTTGGCACAGTTGGTGTTACCTGTGTCACTGATTCTGAGACCTCTGCTACCCCCAATGTGGGGTCCTGTATGGCTTCGGGCTCGGGCTCCGGCGACGCCAGGGGTTGCCGCACTATTGCGGAAAACGGGTTAGTGGATGGTTTCAGATCCGCCTGGTGTCCAATGATGAGCGGCTTTATGACCCCCAACTCATCGGATGCCTCCGGCTCTTCCGGCTCAGGTTCGGGTTCAGGTTCCGGCTCGGGTTCAGGTTCCGCCGCCGACTCGGCCTTCGACGCCGCCACTTGGGCCCCCAACTCGTTAAAGAGTGGGGTGTAGTCGAAGTCATCGTCATCATCGAAATTAGTGATGGTGGGAGGCAAGGGGTAATGGGTTTCAGTGAGCTGAAACCATCAGTCCATATGCTTGATGTGGGCAGCTCTTCCCCAATGCCAGTGGTTTCCGGGTCTTCCGGTGCTTCCACCGCCTCGGTTGGTTCGGCAGCTTCAGTTACTCCCGTTGCTTCAGACTCAGGTGCTTCGGCCGCCGGCGGTTCCGCCGACACAGTTGGCACTGGTGACTCGTCAGGTTCCGCAGGCCGGGATTCCGGTTCGGGGGCTTTGACGAAATCAAAGCTGCCGAGCATGGATGATGCCTGCTCGTGTTTGGGTAATTCCGGCTTGATGGCTGCGGAATCCGATGTATCGGACACTGCCAACGTGTCCGGCGCATCCGATGTTTCAGGTGCATCAGGCACGTCCACGTCCGAAACGTCCGGCGTAGATGGTGCGGTTGGCACGATTGGTGTCGATGCCGCCTGCGGTGGGGACGCCGGGGTCTTGATACCGGTGGGGCCGATTGCTCGGGTGTTGCAGGTGCCGGCTCGGGTTCCGGCGTGACGTCCACTGTGGTGGGCTCCGGCTCCACCACAGTGGGAGTCTCAGCCGCCTTGGGAGCTTCGGCGCCGCGGGAGTCTCGGCTGCACCTGAGAAGCTTCAGCCTTTGGGGCAGGCTCCGGCTCGGAATCTGGTTCGGACTTCGGCTTAATGAACTTGAAATCATCGAAAATAGATGCGGGTCGATCCTGCTTCGACGTTTCGGGTTTCGGTCGGGACGCCGGTTTCGGTGGCTGGGTTTCTGTACCGGTGGTGGTGTGGGATTATCCATCATCGTGAACCCACTGAAAAATGGATATCGGATCGTGCGACTGGGTCTTCGACTGCCGAAAACCACCGGTAGACGGGAACAGCGGCTTGTCCGGGATGTCAGGGGTCGTCACCAGATGATCGTGGTTCTCGAATTTGACGATGGGAACAGCGGAGTCTTGGGCTTCTTACGTCAGAGTCATTTGCCGAATGCCGATTCGGGTTTGTTGACGACGACCGGGACGGGAACAAAGGTTCGGATGGCTTTGGCCGTCTCCATGGGACGTGTGCCGCTCGTTATGCCATGACGGAAATAGGGGGTACGTGGCGGCTCGGGATCGGATTTTTCCGACTTTTCCGAATGCCACGATGGGAACAGCGGAGTGCGAGGCTTCTCCGGCTCGTCGGCCACCTTGGGAGGGTGGGCATGTCGGTGCGGGAGGGGAATAAAGGGTTCCTTCCGCAGCTGCCCACTGCCTTTAATAGCCGATTTAGGTGTGGTTGGTCGGCTTGCCGGCTTGGGATGATTGAGTTTTGACGCATCCCGCGATACGTCCGTCGGCAAGCTCGATGTGTCTTTATCGTTTTCATTATTGGGCATCATGCCACCGCCTTTTGCCAGAAGAGTTCATATGGTGCATCAACCACGCCGCGCTCCACTCGGACCGCCGCTAACATAGCCACAACCGACGAAACCAACAACGCCATAACTAAACTCACCAATGGTGACAGGAATGCGAACGCCACCGTCACCAATACCAAATAGCCGCCAGCACCAACCGCCGCGTTCACGTGCCGCCGCACCTGACTCAACTGCGCCATACTGACATATGCCGCCACCAACGTGGCCGGCAACAAGAACAGCAACAAACTGGTGTACCCATGTTGAATGCCAAAAACACCACCCATGAGCAACGAGCCTAAACTTGCAGACGTGCTGACCGCAATAGTGCTGTAGCCACCAACAGGCCAGGTTCCCCGAGAATTTGAAATATCGCTCCCCCAATTGCGACAACGGCCCGGTGAGCCACATCATCCACTAGCTGGTCAAAACTGTGCTGCAAGTCCGGGAACTTCGTGGCGTTACACACCGCGAGCGTCACCGTGACGGGAATAATGGCGGTGTACGCCAGCAAAGTTTTCCTCGTTCGGCGTGAGCACCAGAACCAAGAATTTATCCATCCACAGCACCCCACCAATGAGCACCCCATACACGGCCTTGGCCAGCATGCTTTGCAGATCCATGGCGGGAGCCTGGAATAAACCAAGCAGGCCCTTCCCAAGGAAGGGGATTTGCAGCACCGCGCCGGCGAGGGGGACCAGGTACCAGAACCCGGGAAGGAAGAAGAACACCGCTCCGTAGGCAACCCAGCCGGCCACGACCGCTTCCCTTGCGGATCTCCATGGTGGGCAGGAGGCAATGCAGGAAAAACACATTGCTCATGACGCCGACAATATAGAGGCCAATGTTGCCGGCGGACCAACCACAGATAAGAAGGAGGAGCGAAAAAATCCCCACCGGGATGAGCGTAAAGACCAGCATGAGCAGCCAGCCACGGCAGAATTCTCGAACAAAATCCTGCTTGGCCTGTTTATCCGTGCCGGTCAGCCGGGCCACCGGGCGGAACGCTGGCAGCATTGTGGTACTCAACCAACCATGGCGTGGTGATAGCTACAAGCACCACGATGGTGGTTTGCGCACCAAGTTGCTTGGTCACAGCGGGCAATATTGCGAGCAGTAAGGCCGTGGGGGCTAGATTCATGATGATCTGCCAGGCACGCCGATTTGCCAGAAGCGCCGCCGCCACCACTACGACGGCAACGATACCGACAATGAGTGCCACCATTCGCTCAGGTGGGTAGGTGACATACCAAGCCCACCCGGCGCCGGTACCGATCAATGCGGCCACTGCAATGACCAAATACACGATTAGCGGCAAGCTGCGGGTTGTGGGGGCGCTTACTGGACACGAATTTCTCCTTGTTCGACAAAGCAACTGCTTGTGGTCAAGCACGCAACGCGAACCGGATGTTTCTATATCAACTCCGATTCTGTGAGTTCTTAGCTATGCAGTTACTGCCTAAGTTTAATAGTGGCTGTTCTGAAACACCCACTGCGACCCACCTAGGGGTAGGGCATAATACTGGCATTTATTACTTTTTCTTCCCCTCACGATGACATGCCATCCATAAGTCATGGTTTATACGAGCACGGTGCGAGGGCATTCCCCAATTCGCTGCCACACCCCGCAACACCCCCATAACCCATTCTGAACAGGGAAGTTTATTGGGGTACCCGCCCTCCCCTTCTTCCCTCCTTGCTTGACGACGCCCTCCCGCACGCAAACCCCTCCCCAGTGCCTGCCGTGACCGCACATTTGCCACATGCCGAACGCCCCAGATGTACCAAATGTGCCAGATATGCCTTTGTATATGTGGAGGCTGACACGGCCATATCACAATGCTACATGCTTCCTGAGCAGGGAATCTGATACAGGAGCCGCCCAATGGCACCGCCCGCGACAGAAACCCCGCTTAGCACCCGTGAAGTAGTAGGGCTGCATATTATCTAAGCGGGTTTCCGGTTTGGGCGTTCCGTTTCAGCTGAAGCGTGTTGGCCCACTGGAAGAAACCCCGCTTAGAACTCTTGCAGCTCCAGGCTGTGGCGGGGCGACGCGGATAGCGAGCGTTCTAAGCTGCGTTTCTGTCAAAACGTGGTGCTTTTTGAAGCGTCTCTGGGAGGGTTTTGCAGCTTAGATATTGTGCTACGGCATTGGCTGCACTAGTGCTGAGCTGTAGTTCCGGGTAGCAGGTGCGCATACCAACAGGAGTAGCACCAGGCAGAAACCCGAAGTCCAGCTCAGCACTTCTACTAAACGGGGTTTCTGCGTTTCAGGGCCACCTACGAGCACCAGTTTCAGCCAGAAACCCCGCTTAGAACAATTGCAGCCACGAGAAAACACGAGTAGTAAGCGTTCTAAGCTGCATTTCTGGCAAAACCCAAGGCGCCCAAGCTCAGCCAGGAGAGTTTTACAGCTTAGGCGTAGTGCTACATAGTCGGCTGCACGGATGCTGAGCTTGAGTTTGGGCAGCGTGAGTAGTAGGGCTGCACATTATCTAAGCAGGGGTTTTCTGGTTTAGGTCCCTAGTGTTTCGCCTGGAGCGTAGCCAGCCCATTGGGAGAAACCCCGCTTAGAACTCTTGCAGCTCAAGGAGAAACACAGGTAGTACATGTTCTAAGCTCCGCTTCCCACCAAAACCCAAGGCGCCCAAGCTCAGCCAGGAGAGTTTTGCAGCTTAGGATTGCGATACAGGCCAGCTGCACCAGTACTAAGCTTGTAGTTCAGGGCAGCAGATACGTACAACAAGAGAAGCTACGGGGAGGGAATCCGAAGTCTCAGCTCAGCACTTCTACTAAGCGGGGTTTCCGGTTCAAGGAGCACCCAAAGGCATCAGTTTCAGGTGGAAACCCCGCTTAGCATTCTATGCAGCCTCGTGGATACGCGAAAGCAGTACTGGTAGTAACTGTTTCTGCTGTGTTTCTGTCGAAACGTCAGCCCCCAGGCTTGCCCCAGGAGGGTTTTGCAGCTTAGAAGAAAAGCTACATGGTTAGCTGCAATAGTACTGAGCTTGAGTTCCAGGTAGCAGATTTATAAAACGACTGGAGGGTGAACAGGCAGATTACGAAGTCCAGCTCAGCACAGATGCTACCATGTAAAACAGTTGAAGCTGCACATCTTCTAAGCTGCTAATCCAGTTTAGGAGCTACCGAAAAGCTCTGATTTCGGCGGAAACCCCGCTGAACAATTACAGCCCCAAGAAAGCGGGAGTAGTAATTGTTCTAAGCTCCACTTCCAACAAAACTAGGGGTTTCAACCCGCCTCGGGAGAGTTTTACAGCTTAGAGATTGCGATACAGGGCCAGCTGCACCAGTCCTGAGCTGAGTTCCAGGTAGCAGGTGTGCATACCAGCAGGAGTAGCAACAGGCAGAAACGAAGTCCAGCTCAGCACTTCATGCTGGGGTTTCTGTCTGAAACCGGTATCTTTGGGTGGCCCTGAAACCAGAAAACCCCGCTTGAGCACCCATGAAGCCCCAGCCAGGGCGCAGGTAGTAACTGTTCTAAGCTCCACTTCCACCGAAGCGCAAGGCTCCCAAACATGCCCCGGGAGGGTTTCGCAGCTTAGAAGAACAGCTACAGGCAAGCTTGGTGCCGCACAAGTGCTGAGCTGGAGGTTTGCAGCCGCTGAGGTGCTGGGGCTGGGATCAGGAATCTCCGCGAAGCCGTGGACGCAATGCGGTTCCACCGCTCCACTAGTAGACATGCTTTTGAAGGAATGGGACCAGACTACACACCTGTGCCTGAAGGCCACGTCATTCATCGTCTTGCCCAACATCTCAATCGTGAATTCACGGACACCAGCCCAATAGTCACCTCGCCGCAGGCAGATTTGATGCCCAGGCCCGAACCCTGGATGGTCAGCCATACCTGAGTCGGATGCCTATGGAAGCATCTGTTTATCGAGTTTGATGTTTCCCAACCGGGCGCATTATCTATATACATTTGGGGCTCATCGGTTCGTTGCATTTTCGAGGACCCTGCGGAAACCAAGGGGCAGATCTCGGCTGCACATGGCCACCGATACTATTGCTGCAAACCTGCGGGGTCCACAGTGGTGTCGGCTGATTACGGCGGCGGAGGGAGAAGGCGGTGGCCGTCGATAAGCTGAGGGGCGGATCCGCTGCGGGCCGATGCGGACCCGAAGCCCATTAAAGAGAAGGTCAATAAGTCGAACCGGAGTATTGCGTCGCTGCTTATGGATCAGTCGTTGTTTCCTGGCGTGGGCAATAGTTTACCGTGCTGAGACGCTATTTCGGCTGGGGATTGACCCGTTTAGCAGCGGTAAGGATGCGGATTTCGATGCGATTTGGGCTGATTTGGTGCAGCTCATGGCCGAGGGTCAAGGCAGGGCGCATCGACACCGTGCGACCCGAACACGCACCTGAGGCACGAACCGCCCGCCGCGTGTCGACGACCATGGCGGGGAGGTATGTGCATAGGCGTGCCGGTCAGAAATGTTATATATGCGAGCACGCCTATCAGCGAGCAGGTGATGGAAGGGCGAATCTTTTTCTGCGCCCCACCTGCCAAAAGGGTGATTAGCCTGCGCTTTCCTTTTACGCTTGGTTACGACGTGTTTTTGGACGGCGTCGAGCGTGCCGAATTCAGCAAGCAGCTGGTAGGCGGTGGACAGGTCGTCGTCTTCCTCGGTCACCCCGAAGCCTTCCACTGCTTCTATGCGACGCCGTAACGTTTGGCGCTCCTCCAACCAATGCTCAATTATTTCGGAAAGCCGGGTGCCGGTATCGGCAAACAGGGAATTTGTGCGATTGAGCTGGATGATTGCCCAGGTCTTGTCGCTCATGCCGACGGAGTTCATTTCCTCAACAGTTGTTCCGAATAATTGTGCGATTGCGAGGGGCTTCGGCAACTCTAGCGATTCGGTCGCCTTTTTCAATCCGCGCCAACACTGTGGCGTGCGTACAGTAGCCGATTTTGTCTAATTCGCAGCAAATCGGCCCGGGTCCACCCACGAGCTTCACGCATTTGCCGGACTGTATCGCCGAATGACTCGGAGTGGTCGACCCATGAAGTATTGTTCATACCTCAATTTTTACCGGAAAAACCAACGGGGTTATATACAAAATGTCATAGTGCTGAAATCACAATATGTGTTTAGAGTATTGTCTACTCCTCGCTAGTATTAGTATCCAGGGTTAATGCGCGTTTCTGGATGGCATCAAGTGTGCCAAACTCAGCCAAGAGTCGATATGCGGCAGCTAAATTCTCATCGTCGTTTTCGGTAAGTCCAATTTTTCGGCTTCTTTCACATAATCCCGCAATGTTTGCCGCTACGACCATTGCGCCACAGAATCGGCAAGCCGGGTGCTGGTATCGGAGAACAGCAGCGCATTGGCGTGCTTGAGATGAACGAGTATTTGTTTCTCGTCATCAGTCCCGAACTCCCCCATTTCTTCAATGGTCATGCCGAATATCTTGGCGATCATCAGGGCTTCGTGAACTCGCGCTATTTTTTCACCGTCTTCAATGCGTTTGAGCGTGGTTGCATGCATGTAATAGCCGGTGGCTTTCCCTAGCTGTCGCAGAAAATCGGCCCGGGTCCAGCCGCGAATCTCCCGCAGTTTCCGCATTGCCACACCGAATGATTCGGGGTTTTTCGCTTATAAATACCGGTTCAGCCATACCCTAATTTTTACCGCATGGTTTCGCCCATCTTCTGATCTTCCAGGAAAAAGTACACCCGTAGTCACATGCCCGAGACAATTGAACTATTATGTGAATTAAGATCACGATTTAGTTCTCCAAAATATGAGAATCAAAAAATACAAATTATGAGATATAGTCTTTAGCTGCACATAGGATGCAGCAACCACCTCCGGCAACGATGAGGAGCCCACATGTCCATCTATTTTCCGGTCGACGTCAATTTCTACGACAGTCCCGAATTCTTCTGAAGTCAATATGTCCGCCCGCGCCTCTGGGTCACCTGCGGCACCTGGTGCAAGCGACACCTCACCGACAGGGGTCATCCTCGCCAAAATCGTCCGCCATCTTGGTGGCACCGTGAAAGACAAATTAAGACGCTCATCGAGAACAATGTGTGGGCAGAATCCGAACAAAAATGGAGACCAAAGTGACATCTTTTGTCACTGGTTTGAACACAATTTGTCCCGAGAAGAGGTGGAAGAACGGCGCAGAAAAATGGCGAGAGAATCAAAACAGCGATCACGAGCCAAAACCAGCCCTGAGCAGCGAAAACCGGCAAAACCGCAAAAGCGGCCCACCCCAGGATGTCCACCACGATGTCCACGATGACGTCTCTCGCGTAAGAGAGAAGTGATAGAAAGAGAATAAGAGAGAGGAGGACAGGTCCCCGCCGATCCCCCGCCCAACCATCCGCCCAACCGCCGCCGCCCGCTGCCCTCAACCACGCACATCCCACCAAATGCGGCTGCGTGCCGGCATGCCACGCATGCCGGGCCGAGAGGAAAGAGCCGAAGCCTTGGTGATGGGTGGAAAACCGGGAGGCTGAGCGTCGTAAAGCGAGCATTGCGGGGTGCCCGCACTGCGACGACGCGCGGCATGGCCCAAACCGAAGACACCAACGGAAACAGCCTGGTCATCCGGTGCGCGCACGACGGGCCGCCCCAATCGTGCCGGCGGCGGAACCCGAACGCCACACGCCCCCGCCGCCGGAAGTGCGCCGAATGATCGCGGGGTTAGAGGCGACGTGCGGCATCGTAAAACCGCTATCCTGGGGTCAGCGTATGTTCCGTGCAGGCCATCCGGGACGCTGAGGCGCCGCTGATCGGCCCCGATGACGCTCTCATGAAGCAGGCCGCCGGCCATGTCGCGCAGGCAGCCGCAACGCTACTGGCAGAGACGCTGCCGAATGCCGCCTATCCGGGAAAAGTGCTGGTAGTGGCCGGATCCGGGGCAATGGCGGCGACGGGTTGTATGCCGGCGCCGAGCTGGCCCGCGCCGGGCATCACGTCGAAGCGATCAGAGTCGGCACCCGAATTCACGAACGTGCCGCCGCGGCATTCGAACATGCTGGCGGCCAATTTGTCACCAAGCTTGGGATTATGACCTGGCGATTGATGGCATTATCATCGGATTGGGTGGTTCCGAAAGCGACTATCGGATGATCTGGCCGCATTGCTGGCCGGGTGCGCGGGCACGCCGATCCTGGCCATCGACGTCCCCAGTGGCATCAATCCCGATACTGGGGGTGCCGATGGGGGCGCACATAACCGCGACTGCAACGGTGACGTTCGGGGCGCTGCGGTACGCCCACGCGGTGTCCCTCGGCCTGCGGCGAGGTGGTGGTGGGCGACATTGGGATCGCACCGCAAGGAAGCCACGTGCAAGTTTACCGGTCGGTGGGCACAGGTCGGGTATGGCCAGAAGGGCTGCATCCAATCCGCGCATTCCCACCAATTGAGTCCCTGGAGCCGGGCCCGGACGACCACAAGTATTCGCGGGGCGTGGTGGGGTTGCTGGCTGGCAGTGAGCGGTATCCCGGCGCGGGTGTTTTGTGTGTTCAGGGCGCGGTTCGGGCCACGCCGTCGATGGTTCGTTACGCTGGTGCCGCCCGGGATTTCAGTGTTGGATCGCCACCCCCGAGGTTATTGCCAGCAGCCCTTGCCACGGCCGGTAAGGTGCAGGCGTGGGTGGCTGGGCCCGGCGGCGCCACGACCGCAGAGTTGCGGGATTTGCTTTAGCCGCAATATCCCCTGCTTATTGATGCCGATGGCATTAAACTCCCTCGCTAAAAACGCGGACCTCATGGAATTGTTGGCCAACCGGACGGCGGCCACGGTGGTCAGCGCACGATGCGGAGTTCGCCACCCTGGCCGAGGTTGCCGGCATCTCCAGGACGGATCGGCTCACCGACACCCAGGCGTTGGCCGAGCAGTTGGGGATCATTGTGGTGCGGAAGGGCCGGTTCACGCTTGTCGCCACCCTCCCCGGTTCGGAGCCGATCACCAGCATTAATTCTGGCATTCCTGGTCGGCCACGCCGAGGGAGCGGTGATGTGTTGGCCGGGGTGATGGGGGCATGGTTGGCGCGGCATGCGGCCTTGGGCCGCAGCCCTTGCATGAGGCCGCGATCATTGCGGTACATCTGTGTGCGGATGCCGCCTGCTGGCTCGCCCAAACCCCTTATGGTCCGGCGCCGACGTCGGCGTCTTATCCCCATCGGCACATGTGCAGGATGCCACGGCCCGGCTCACGGCCACCACCGCAGGTAATCCCGTCATGGCGGACAATCGCACCGTTGAACAGCGACTTGCCGCGGTGGCGGCCTCGATGACGATGGCCGGCTACACTCATGACCGAGGCGGATCGGGAAGAATCCCGGAAGATCCTTCGGGGTGAGGTTTCGAGCAGACGAGTCGGTCCGTCGGGTCCCGCGCGGATGCCGGCCGTGATACCGCTGATTTGCTGGGGAAAACCGCGTGCTCGGCGGTTTCAGCAGCAGCTGGAGTCGTCACGGCCTCTCGACGGTGTTCACCAGGGAGACGCTGCTAAAAACGCACGCCTACCTTTGCGGTGACGTGTATCCGTGGGCCGGGACGAGATCCCGAACCAGTGAGGTTGCCATGGGGCTCGCCATGTGCCGGGCGGCACATGTGGACCAGGAATTGAGACCGGCTCTTTCGGCGAATTGAGCAGAGCCCGCCATCGGCAATGGATCGAGAGCGGCCTTGCGTACGGTGGCGGAGCATTGGGGAGAGTTAACGATTATTCACCCGTTCCTGACGGGAATTCGAACTCAACGGTATCGACCACGTGCTGCGCCACGCCGGGTGGTCGCTCGATTGGCGCCGGATTGCTGCCGCCGAGGTGCATGCGGCCCGCTATGTTGCCGCCGCAACGCTGGATTCCTCCCCGCTTGTCGACGCCCTACGACCGGGTCTCTCCACCGGGGAGGACTGCCCCCAACTGCCGACCGAACCGGCCGCCGTGTTGTTTCACCGCATGATGGGGTTTCGGCGTGCCCATCCGCACGAATCCTTCCACAAACTATTTTTTGCGGACAAACAGTCGGATAAGTTGCGGCAACCAGCCCGCGATAATCAGGATGGCTAACAGCCGAATGATTTGGACGGAAGCAACAACCGGGCCGGAATTGGCTTCGTTTGACAAGGCCAGCACGGCTTCCAGGCCGCCGGGTGTGGTGGCTAGATAAGCATCGAGATAGGACACGTCAAGCCAACCGTGCAGCAGCCACGCCATTGCCGCGCACCCGGCAAGGAGGGTCGCACTAAAGGCAATGGTGATGGGGGTTGACGTGCAAAGCTGGTGAGGCAGACGTCGATAAGCCGCCACCAGCCATCCAGCCAATAGCAGCGAATGCCGCCACCAGCACCGCATCCGGCGGGAGCAGTGATGTACCTGCCGGCAGCAGAAAAATACGCCACGACGCGAGAACCAGCGGCGTGAGAGCCCTGCGGCGGGAAAGCTGGAGGAGTTTACCCACCCGTTCGCCGAAAACAACGAGCGAAGATCATCACTACCAGCTCATCCACGTGAATGCGCCATGAGGGTTGCGTGGCAACAGCACCCTCGCGAATGCAGACCTAATAATGGTGTGATCGGCGGCAAAGTAATGGTAACCGTGAACAGGCGTAAATACTGGGAGAGCGCAACACTAACGGTAATCTGCCCCCAGTTCTGGGCTAGGGGCGGCATTATGGACGCCCCACCCGCCAACAGCGATAAAATTGCTGTTTCCTGGGTGATCTCACTCGAACTCGCCGTAGCGAGCACGAACCCGCCTGCAAAACTCGACGACTAGAGTCAGCGGCGACCGCGAGACCTGGAAGAATAAAGAGCGCCAATCGCCGCGGGTGGGTTTGTGATCACCGGGACTGCTGTAATCATGGCGATCAACGCCTTGGCGAATCCTTCCACTTCGGAGTGGACCGCCAGTTCACGGCCGGTCAATAGCGCGCACCCACTGGCGCAGAGAATCGCCGCGAGAATCCATGCGGCAGGAAACATTCCACCTGTAAAAGATAAACCCACGGCAATGCTTAATGGAGCAACCGCAAGCCAACGTTTATCAAAAACGGGAAGTTCAGGAATTTGCTTCACTGTTTTAAGTGTAGGAGGCGGTGCTGTTTGCGTCTAAAACCCTTGGTTGCTCACCCGAATGCCTAGGCACCTAGGGCTCATCCGTGTCTGGACCTTGGATTCCTCGTCGGTCAGCTGGCAGGAGGATGAACCCGTCGTTGCCGTTCAGCTATTTCCGGTATCCCACGCTTACCAGACCCTCCTCCTATTTTGCGGGCTTCTATCCAGAACGCTCTTGATGCCCAGCGAAAATACTTGTTTTGGTCGATTGTGTTCTCCAGCTCCTCCAAGTAGCAGCGTCGCGTTGCTTTCGGGGCAGAAATCTGGAGATCGTCAGCAGGGCAATGAACTGGGCCTGCTTGCTGTTTCTCTTTTTAAAATCATAGTTCCGATACTTCCGCATCAAATCCTTGACAGTCCCGGGCTTTTCGGCATGGGCGCATCCACAGCCGTTGGTGGTGAAACAGGAGGTTTCGTGATGCCGAAACTTTCAACGGCGGTACCAAAATATTTCGCCGTAATACCCAGCCTCCGGCGATTTCAAACAGTGGATTTTCCTGCGACCGCACGCCACAGCGCATAATGAACTTCCCAATGTGCCCATTGAAACTATCGACAACCGCCCACAACGGTAGCCCGCTACAGCTCCAGCCACGCTCGTGTCGTGGTTGTCAGTACACTCGGCCGGTCACCAGTGTGGGTTTTTGCCCATTTCCTGTCCAAGTGCTCTGTCACATGGGGTTCGCCACAGCGGGAAATACTGTTCAGCAATGCTCCTTGCAGGCGTTTGTCATCCCCTTCCTGCATGCGCGTCCACCGGCTGATATCCAGGTAGCCGTCGCCAAACTGGTGGCCTGCGCAATAATGCTTCAGCGTCAGGGCCCGAAGGTTCAGCTCGGCCGTGCGCATCCGATGAGCATCAAAATGGCCGCTAATTGAGCGTCCGCCTCAACAACTCCCGAATATTTGTTGAGGGTTTTGGGGTTCGGTGATTTGGTTTTGTTCAACCAGCAACTGGTAGTTGCGTGCATAACTAATCAGGTAGTGGGGGTTAATGAAATAGAGCCACCACGGTCATCGTCGATATGTCGCCTCTATCAATCCCTTGGAACGCAGGTAGGCTTTGCGCTTCCGGGCAACAGATAGGGGTGCCCACCATGTAAAAGTTTTTCTATCTTCAAAGACTAGAGGGCCCCAGGAGGCGCATCGTTGAGAGGCGTTAGAGGTGCTACACTCAGTATAAACACAAAACCGGTTTTCACACCAGACCATATGCCATTTGTCGCATTTCACACCTGAATGAAAAGTCACACGCCTGGGGTTGGCGTCGTCAAAGGCTTGGGCTAGGGGACTTTCAGGTGGCAGAACGCATTCAAACCGGTGCTGCACGGCACATTGCTCACAAACACTAGGACGATGAACGCGGTGGCGGCAAGCAGTGCCAGCACTGTCCACACCAAATCCAGCGGGGACCGAACCAGTGTGCGAATAGTGCGCCGACGTAGGCGCCGATGGTGTTGCAGATGAGGTCGTCAATGGTGTCGGCTCCACGGAAAACATATACCGGGCGACCCCGTACGGCCAGGCTAAACAGGAAACCGGCGATCACAACGGTGAGGATCCGCCGCGCTCGCGACCTGGGAAGCAATCATGCAGAGCATCAGCCTGAATGGCGCCAGACATGCTAATATTCCCCAGGGTTTCAAACAGGGGATAAAACCAGTGCTTTCCACTGAAAAACATGTCGAAGGGCACAGCCCTGCGCTCAGTGCATGCTGCCGTTCCGGGCGCCACAATTTGCCGATGCGGTAGAAAATCTCAGAGTCGAGGGCGACGATCATCCCCATTGTGGAAACCAACGCCAGATACTGGAGCTTTGTCTCATAGCACCAGGGTAACGAACCCACATCCTACAAGCCGCGGGTACCCCCAGGTCAGGGGCCTATTTGGGGCTACCGGTTGCTTATCGACGCCCAAAGGTTGCGCGCATGCCAACGGGAGACCTATTCAAAGAAATTAGTGACATGTCTCAAGGATCTTGGAAATCTAGGTCATACTTTTCCAGCAATTGAATAAACCTCACGGTAGTCCTGAAGTCATTCGGCAGCTTCTAAAGCGCGGGATTATCATAGCAATCGGGGGTGAAATCTGCAGCATAATTTATAATGATTTACCCCATGCAGTAATTTCTTATCGGCACAGTCATGTCACCATAGAATGATGACATTTTTATTTAGAAGATTTATCCCTTATTGAGAAATAAACAAGATAATACAGTACCACCCACAACTATCTAATACAAATGACAAGACGAAACCATGACAAATATCATGATAATCATTCAATGATGCAAGGTCAGACATATCACAGAAGCTACAATAAAGTTCTACTATATTCATTTTTAACCATAAAATAAATATGATGAAGCTTTTTAAGAAATGGATAAACATAGAAGCTATTCAGCCGCTGGGGAATGGGGTTCGGTTGGTGGGTAGTGTCATTATCTTCTGTATCACGTTAATTTGCCCGAATAGTTGTGGGTTGGGGAGCCTGCAAGGGGTAGATAGTATCCGCCAGACTTTTCAGGTGGGCTATGGATCGTCTCGACAACATAGCGGATCTGGTTGATTCGTGTTGAATCGCCTCTGCCACTCCAACAGGGGTTTGCCTGCCCTGCTTCTCTTGAAAGGCGTGTCACGCATCCCTAAACCCACATATCCCTTTATCCTCGGTACAGTGCCAGGGGCTGCATATGACCGAATAGACCAGTGCTTTCTTATAGCTGTAATGTCATGGGTTGATCCTCGGTAGTGGCTCGGAAATACAGAATATTTCACCTGCGCTGATCTGTTTAAAACTTGCAGGTTGTGTCCTGCCATGATGCTTTCCGCTGCTATAAGTTTCTAGCGTTCTTCCACCACCAGCATGGTACAGCGCGTGCCATCAAGTACGTATAGCCTTGAGGCTGAGGTCTTTCGGCCTTGGTGGTGGCGGGAGCACCATGTCAGAGGATGTTCAGCACAGTATTGATCGCCCTGGAGATGGTGGGTTGGGATGTACCAAAATATTAGCTAGTGCTTGTTGCCTATGTTTTTCTTGCAGGTAGAGCATGGTAACTCTGCACGCTGGTAAGCACTCCCAGGCTTGGTGGGCAGTGGTGGTTCTAGCCTGATGTGGTGATGATGTTCCTTCTAGGGTGAGGAGATTATCCGTGGTGAGTGTGCTAGGATCAGCGGTGCGGGGTCGATGAGAGTCTTTATTGTTTTTCACGCCTGCTACAGTGCACTACTCGGCACTCGTTTTCCTATGCTTTCGTGACTCGTTCACCAGGTAGTGAGGGGCTATTTAAAAAGGCCTGAATGCATTTCTACAACCGCTCTTGTAAAGATGTCATCCCATTTACCATCTCCCACTTAGATGCCATGATTAGTCATATAAATATGTTCTTATATATCATAAAATCTCAGCACCAATCGGGCCATAGTTAAAAGCCATATACTCATAATAATATAAGGTATATTTGCAAATTAGTGGGTTAATTAAAGCAGGAAGTACCAAATACAAAAGCAAAAGCAGTCTCTTATATTCAGGTTAATGCAGTGTTATTAATGCCTCACACAAACGCCGTGGACATATTGACGTAAAGAAAGTAGTGAAAATACTCTTAATGACGTGCCGCCCGGCAAAGGATACCAGGGCATATGTCATATATTCATTATGATACATGAGTTCTGGCAGCATGAGAGAATAAGATTCTTGCCGCTGTGCGTTGGCAGCGTTGTACCGCCAATCATTGACCAATCCAGCCGCAGCGGCAGATAAGACTACTCACCACCGCTGCACCAGCTCGCCGCGCAGAGCAAAAGCCGCAGCAGAGAATCTTGACCCACAGTTAGGCAAAGCCGAAGAAATGGAAAACTCTTAATGTGATCAGTTGCCATTTCCTGATGATGTTTTGACCAAAAGGTATCAAGAGCCACACAAAGAATGGTTAGAGAAAGATCCGAAAAGCACAGTAATTGACTGAAGAAGCAAGCGTGGCAGGGTGTTACTGCAGCATCGCATTTCTGTTGGCAGGAAATCTGGTCTCAGTAGGAAAGCTCTGGAAGATCAGAAGGCGACAAATCAGCTTACGGTGAGTCCAAGAAAAGCTGTCCACTCGATGTGGCGGCAGCACGGCTTTTGCTTATAACAAGATGATTGCTGCGGGTGGTGCACTTGGTGCCACTTTTGCTGGTGAATTCTTTGGGATTACTCAAGCGCGTGCGATAATTGTTTCCAGTTAATACGCGGAGTTCTCATGTGAAACCAGCAAATATCTTCCCGTATTGCCGGTTACGCGGACCTGCACTCAGCATTATTCTGCTTTATTGATGGGCAATACACTGCCGCATTATTGTGCTTTCGTCTTGGGGATGTTTTTGCTGGATCTACTCTCATCTCCAAAACTAATTTTGATAGTGATTTGAGAGTGGATCCCAAGATCCAGCAACAATCAAACAGTACCAGACTGACCGCAGGAACATCAATTCCAGAAGGCTAGTCAATGCAATCCTTGAAAAGTCGTAATGATGGAACCCAGGTGGTAGCATCAGTAACCTGAATACAGAACTTTGAAGTTCACTGGACAACGTAATTTTTGTGTGCAAAGACTAGCCTCAAATGGAAAATTAACTAATACATCCAACATAAGGCATTTTGATCCATGATAATCACAGATAGAAACTTACTTATTAAATCTTATAACAGTCTCTACCACCATCTTGTTTTCAACACTAATTCCTGCGTGTTGCACATGCTGAATCAACGAAAGAAATCCCCACTTGAACACATCAGTTTGTAATCTCATCACGACCATCCAGACACTAAAAACATAGAAAACCCACTGGTGAACAATCCAGATTATTCCAGAGACAGATGCGAGTCCAGGCTCTCTTCCTGATTCGGACACGCAACCGAAGATCATTAACGAAGATGATCGCACCTATCACTGACACTCACAGATACTCCATAACACGCAGCTAGAGTGATCGACTACACTACATCTTCTGATAGAAGAGCGCGCTTGCACGCTCCTTATCTCTAAGGATACTGTACTCGCTGCAGCCATTGTGTTGCTAGAGGGAATAATGATTTCACTTTCACACCAGGAAGAAATGGAACTAAATCCATCCTTCTTGGAAACCATTCAGGCACTCAAGTATGCTTTGACAAAAGAATAGCTATACCAGTCACGATTGGGAGATACGAAGCTAGCCACCCCCATCGGCGCGATAAAACAGGATGGTTTGGTATGCATATTGCCGATAGGGCCACAGCTTTCCAATCAGCGTGCACAACAGTAGCAGGATACCCTGGTGACAAACCAGAAAACACTATGGAAAGATATTAAAAGCTGATATCACTGAAGCGACTGACAAAAGGAGTTTACTACAATACTGATACCTTTCGAGGGACAATCGGAGCTCCAGTCTTAGATGACAAAGCAAGTATCATGCCATCCATACCAATGAAACTCTCAACATAATTGGGGAACCCTCCTCACAAAACGAACTCTTCAGCACAGTTACGAACATTTTCACATATGACTCCAATCATCTGAGATTAGTTTACTATCTTGAGGCTATACAGGTGATTTCATGGAAAAGTACCACCACATAGACTCTCTAAGTGCCATCTGCCTTTGTCCTGCTGGTTTACAAGAAACACAACCATGCATTTTGATATCAAAATCATGTTTCTCCAGCAACTGAATAAGCTTCATGGTGGGGGTCGCAATTTCAAACGCCTGAATAGTTTCCTGTATCATGGGTTTAAGTTTAAAAGTGAGCTTTGGCTACTGGAAAAGTTCAACATCAACCATTTGTGCCCACAGTACGTACACATAATTTTTCCAGATCTTCCATCAAGAAAATGCGAGAACCATCGTAAACTAGCAAAAACTCTTCGCTACGTCGGATGCGGGAACTGCACTTTTGGCCGTACTCTGTTTCATCAATGGGCAGTATGTTTTTGCAATAATATATGCCCTCGTCTTGGTAATGTCCGCGCTTTCCTCTCGAATCCTGCCGACAAAGATTCCCGAAGGCAAGATCCCGGATCCTGCGGTAATTAAGCAATACCGCATCGACACCCGAACCTCAATCCAAGACGCCATGGACGCCCTCATGACAAAACCAGAGAACAAGGCGTAAGCGCTTTGAGGCCTCGTCGATAAGCTCAAGGAGCTCTGGAAGATCTTTCCGTTGCGGATGGTCGGCTGCTTATAAAACTAGCCTTTGAGCAGCTTCTTGTGATAGTTGGACTTGAGATAATCCGCCTGGTTAGTGTTGCTGTAAAAGAAGGCCGTGTGGCCGAAATGCAACCGCTCCGTGTCGGTGGCCCAATCCGCGGTCACTGCTTCAATCTCATTTTTCTTCGCCTCGGGCGGGTAAAAGAGCACATCCGCCGGTAGGCTGATCTCATCCCGCCACCAATCCGGCACCTGGGCGGCCTCCTTGCGGAGCGTGGCAGCGCTGATGAGGATAAACGGGAGGGGAAAATCATAGGTGCTGCGGAAATAGTCCATCAGGGTTTCCGTGATCTTCGCCTCCCGGTTTTCGCTGTCAAAAACGAGGTTGCCACTATTGATATAGGAGACCGGTTTTGAAACCCAGTTCCCAAATCAGCCTTTGAGATCAGGCTATGACTACCTTGTTTTTGCCGCCAACGTTGATGCCGCGGGCAATAGAACATAGCGCATATTTCTCGTCGAGTCGATAAATGATAGCAAGGAGGCTTATTCAGTTGCCGGAACTTGAATAAGCCTCGGAATATAGCAGCCATGGCGTTGCTGCACGAAACATGCTACTGCGGAGCAACCGCCACCGTGTTCGGTGGTTGTGTTCTTGCTGGTTATTGCTACGACGGTTGATCACCGCGATAACCCCTGAGCCACAGGGCGCCAACGACCACGACGGCGCGCACAGTATCCCACGCCCACCGATGCAGAGTATCGCGCACAATATCACTAGCTGCCTTCCTTGACCAGGGGCGACCAGCACGCAGTAGGGCAATCACACCCACGATCACGGCACCAAATGCGCGAGAACCCGCCGGGGATCCATGAATAATTCTTTCATCATAACCTCCTCAAATATGATTAAATTTTAAGCATAAAAACATTCAAAGTACATGCCGTTATCAAAATTTACTCATTCTTTTTATTGTGGCTTTAATATCGGAAAGTCCTCGTTGTTTCAACTCTGACTCAACCCATGAATAAACCTCCTCGGGGATGCTGGTTTTGATTGGTGGCTCGCCCATTTTCTGCCAGTTATCCGCATCGATAAGCGGAATCAGAAATCCCAGGTGTCTCGAAACCGAATGTTGGCAAAAATGACCATATATTTCATTTTTATCACACGCTGTCGTGAGGGCAGCAAGTTCAGTTCCCCAGCATCCAAGATGATTCGCTGATAACACCAATCTTAAAATTGGGGTCTGGGCCGATCACGCAGGCGTGGTCGGTGACGTATTGTGGCAACCATTGGGCTGGCATTGTTGCGCGAATCTGGTCGTATGCTGCACTATTAGCCGCGATCTGTTGCATCCGTGTGCTCCGGCCAGAAACACATGCCATTCCGGCACACGGATTCCCTGATGTCTCGGGGTTTGGGTGGTGCAAAAGTTTTTCCAATGATTGGGGCTATCATTACGGAACCACCAAACCCGCCGCACACCAATGACCATGATGGCGCGAGAAATCACCCGCTGACCTGCATGGCCGGGATACCACGCACAAATAGGATAAGTGCTACGCCGATGATGACATGCGTGGTTAAAACACAAGATTGAGGCAAGAACCATATTCGTAGCAGCGTTGAGGATAATCCAACAAAACGATGGAACCCCAAACATATGCCGCCACCTAAAATCAGGAAGAGTCCAGGCAAAAGACGTCACCGTAAATGGCATAATAATGCCATAAGCAACCCTGACAATATGTGGTAATACAGACAACTATTCCCAAAATGGACCATGTTGTCCCCATAATCACGGCCAGTAAAGCGTCAATGGGTGCGGGTAAATCGCCGCACCATGGCGATAGTTAGTATCCCAGAGCAGGAGAAACGCCACGAATCCACGCCCAGCGGATGAGATCCACCCGACAAGCGGGTAGTTGGCTGCGGCGGCATGATGCGTGCTACTCGGATGCTGCGGCACATCCACGCCACGGACACAGCCAATCCGCTGGTCATAAAGGTCATTCCGCGAAGATAGCGGACCCACCGATGAGGGCAGCGTGTTCTCTAGGATTCAATGTGAGCAAGCGAAAACGGCGAATGCTGCAGCCACTCCGGGAAGCCATATGATGGCCGCGCCAAAACCTATTGCAATCACCATTTCACGCCATCATGAGAGAGAAAATCCGCATCATGGAAGATGTAATGATGACAATAAGTCACTATTCCACTGTGGCCAATGGTGCAATCGTAAGCTCAAAATAAGAAAATAATATATTACCCTACCATGATTCGCCCTGATTTTTCGATTACCAACATTCCCCCAGTAATCCACCGCAAAAATCAGTTCACTGCGACTTGAAATCGCCTATAAATGCCCAAATTTTCCCAACCCCCACCCCGCAGGCACCGCATAGCCCGTGCCTATCTTAAAAGTGCTAGCCACTTAACAGTGTTTTCCACTCTTTTCGTTTTTGCAGGCTAACAAAGCAAGCCGCAAAACCAATCCACGCACTCGACTATCATACCTCCAGTTCATACGCCATTTTTTGTCAGAGAATGATTGCGACACCCCATCCTGGCCAAACATGCCTAAACTGAAAGAAAACCAAAAGTAGGAGACACCCGTGGGCTTTTCCCGAAGGATTTTGCGGGTGGCGCCACCCGCCGCTAACCAAATTGAGGGCGCCTATGCGGAGGATGGCAAAGGGCCAGTGTGGGATGTGTGCTGCCGGGAGGCGCTCAGGCCACCAAGTGCGGGGCCCCACACCCGGACAATCTAAAGCTGACGATTGATTTTACCACCGCTACCAGGGAGGATATTGCACTATTTGCGGAGATGGGGTTTAGGGTATTCCGCCTGTCTATCGCGTGGTCGCGGATTTTTCCCTCGAGGGCGGCAGGCGCGATGCAGCGGGGCTGGCGTTTTACGATCGCGTCATCGACGCAAAGTGTGACTATTGTGCCGTTGAGGACGCTCAGCCACTCGACTGCCGCTGCGCCTGGCGCAGGAGTACGGCGGGTGGACGAACCGGAGCTCATTGGGTTCTACGAGAATTTCGCCCTGGACGGTCTTTGAGCACTTCCGCGGGTGCAGTATTAATTGCACGCTTTAATGAAAGATCAATCTCGATTCTGCAGACTCTCATCCTGGCCGGGACCATGAACACGCTGACAAACAGGACCTCTGCCAGGCGATTCACCATGAGCGTGGCGTCGGCATCGTTGGTGACAAAGATCGCCCAGCGGCGCCACCTTACAAGATTGAGCTGCATGATTCTGGCGATGCCGCGCCATCCGCTCACCCCAACCCTGACGATGTGCGCCGACGCCACGACGATTTCACGTTCGACGTGCGCGCGGCACTACCCTGGCTATTTTCTGCGCAAGCTGCGGGAGGCGGCATCGAGCCCGATATTACCACAGGACCGTTGACCTGCGCAACGGTGGATTTCATGTCGTTCTCTTACTACATGTCCGTGTGCAGTCGGCGACGGACACCACGCCGCCGGCAACCTCATCGGCGCGCCCAGCACGCTCGCGGGCATCGCGGTGGGGTGGCAGATCGACCAGGTGGGCCTGCATCATCCTCAACGAGTATTGGGATCGGTGGCAAAACCCTGTTTATTGTGGAGAAACGGCTTGGGTGCCGCGACGAGCCACCGACGGTACGTATGACCGACGATCGGATCTCCTACGCGAATGACCATTTTGGTGCAGGTCGGCGAGGCGCTGAGCGACGGCGTGGCGGTGCTGGGCTATACCTCCTGGGGGTGCATCGACCTGTGTCCATGTCCACTGCGGAAATGTCAAACGCTGGCTCATTTACGTTGATCGCAATGATGATGGTTCGGCACGCTGCAAACGGTATCGGAAGAAGTCGTTCTACTGGTACAAAGGATGTGATCGCCAGCAATGGGGCATACGCTCACACCATGATGGATGCCCTGCTCATCGAACCCAGCCGGTCGGACCTGGCCGTTGTGGACGCGCTGGCCACCAGTTGCAGGCCCCGCCGCAGAAGCGAGGCCAGCTGCACCAGTCCGGGACGTGTCGTCCCTGGTTTCCCACGAATACCGGGTGGCGCAACGGCTGATCGACGCATCACCTGCGGAACGTGACCTAACCTGGTGGCATTGCACCTGGTGGCGGCAGTGTTGTCGGCGGCACCATGGCGAACGCCACCTCGCCGCCGAAACTCGACCCATCACCCGCCTGCTACCGGCGCAAATGGGCATGAAGTTCCTCACCCACGTGCGGCTGTTTCTCACCCGGGTGTTGGGCGTACAGCAGTTGAACACCGGGATGAGCGCGGTGCGGGCTTCCCTGGCAACAAACCACCCCGAGGCCATGCGGGTGGGCCGACGTACAGCCTGGTGGCCCACGACGATCTGGGGGTGGACATCACCGAGGACGAAACCTTCCTCGCCCTGCAGCTCGGCGACTATGACTCACGGTTCACATGCGCGCGCCGATCAGCTACCACCGTCTTATCCGCAATGCGATTGGATGGTGGCGTCGGCAAGCCGATGGCGGCAACTGGTCGCGTCAGCCTCGGTGGGAACCATGATACGGCTGCGCACCTTGCCGTTGATCTGCACGCAATTCGATTTCATCATCAACCAGCCACTTCTCGTCGAAGATGGGGAAGTTGGCATAGGTGATGGTCGTCGTGCAGCACGCACAGTTCCTCGGCGTGTGAGGCGATCGGGGCGATCATGATGACAATCGGATGACCGCCGCCCGCGGCACCGGGAATTGATCGGGCGAAATGCTTTAGTCGGGAAATTCACATACTCGATCTTGGCCACCACGGTGTTGAGCCGCAGGGGTTTTCGTAGTCGTCCGAATACCGGCGATGGTGCGGTGGAGTGCCTTGGCGGTGTCGTCGTCCAGACCCGCATCGGAGACGGTCACATCGCCGGTTTCCTCGTCACCACCAGGCGCCACAGGCGTTGCAGGAACCGTTGGGCGCCCACAACATCCTTGGTGGCCCAGGGGCGTGACGTGTCCAGGGGACCATCGCCATTTCGTAAACCCGCAGGGTGTCAACACTGCATCGTCGCAAATCTCGTCGGGGCTTACCGAATTTTTGAGCGACTTGCCCATCTTGCCGTACTCTCTGGGTGACCTCCTCACCCTGATGTAGAACTTGCCGTCGCGCTCCTCGACCTCGGCGGCGGGCACGTACCGGGAATCCGTGTGCGAATGCCTGAATGTAGCCCTGGTTGTACAGGCGGCGGTACGGCTCGTGGGAGGAAACATAGCCCAGCGTCAAACAGGGACTTTATGCGGGAACCGGGCGTACACGAGGTGCAGCATCGCGTATTCGACGCCGCCCACATCACAGGTCGACGCCACCGCAGTCACCGGGGAATTGGGGCCGGTCCGGTACCGTTCGTTTTCCAGGGCACAGAACTCGTCGAGTTCTGCGGATCAATGTAGCGCAGCTGGTACCAGGAGGAACCGCGGCCCACTGCGGCATGACATTGGTGTCCGCCGATAGTGCTTCAGGCCATCGCTCGGGTCCAATTCCACATTCGTTGGTCGGTGGCCAGCCCGGCGGGGGTGGGGACGAATCGGCATCGTCCGGGTCGAGGACACCGGCTGCAGTCTTCACTCGGGCAAGACCACGGGCAGGGACGATTTCGGGCAGGGCGTGCGCCACATCGTTCTCATCGTACACACACGAACGGTTCTCAGTAGCGCTGGCGGGCAAACAGCCAATCACGCAGCATGCGAATTTTCTCGTACTGCCCAACATTGTGCGCAACCAACCAGGGCGATGGTGTCCGCAATGGCGGTGGGGTGTCCTTGCCGTTGATGTCGCCGTCGGTGTTGGCGGATCTGATGCGGCGCGTCGCCGACAAACGCCTCGGTGGTCACGTCCCGTCGAGCACCGGCACGATGGGCAGACCAAACACGGTAGCAAACTCGTAGTCGCGGGTGTCGTGCGGCACAGCCATGATCGCCCCGTGCCAGCCGGTGAGCACATAGTCGGCAATAAAGATCGGCACCTGCTCGCCATTGACTGCGGGTTGGTGGCGTAGGTTCTCAGGAACACGCCAGTTTTTGTCTTATTTTTCTTGCCTTTCGACGTCCGACTTTGCGGCAATGGCCGCCCGGTAGGCGGCCACCGCCGCCGCGGGAGTCGCCCGGCCGCCGGTCAGCGGGAATCGGTGCCAGCGTAAGGGTCAGCGTGAGTGCCATCGAGAGTAGACAAGCTCATGCTCGGGAGCCAACACCAGGTGAGTTTGCGCCAAACAGAGTGTCTCGGGGCGGTGGTAGCTACCGTGATCGAATGGCCTGCGGCGGTGAAATCCACCTCGGCACCGCGGGACCGGCTGATCCAGTTCGCTGCATGTTCTTGACGTATCAGGCCAATCAGAACCTCAGATCATCAATAAAGCCGGTCGGCATATGCGGTAATGCGCATCATCCACTGGGACAACTTTTGCGGAACACGGGAAGTTACTGCCTCGGAACGGCGTCGGCGGTCACTTCCTCATCTCGCCAACAGCCGTGCCCAGGCCGGGGCACCACTCACCATGGAATACGACCGGTAGACCAGCCGGTATTCGTCAATCACCTGGCCTGCCAGCCTTATCAACTTTGCTAAAGTCCGAGGTATCGAACTCCTGTGCGAGTTTTCTCCGGGATAGGCCGGGGAGCCGTCCTCCAGGAGGGACGAGTTCGGTGATGCGCGCGCCTTGTTGGACTCGGTATCGAACCAGGCGTTGAAGATCTGGAGGAAATCCGGTCCAGCGGTAATAGTCCTCATTGGTGTAGGTGGCGATGGCGCAGCGCTTTATCGTGCCCCAACCCCAAACGACCAGTTAGCTCCATGTTTTCGTGGATTCCTGCGTGATCGCCGGGTGTGTGCCGGTTTGGATGGCGGCTGCCCGCCAGGCGCTGAACGCATCATAGCCTGCAGCATTCTTTGCCGAGCATGCGGTTGAACCGGGCGGAATGTGTCGGTGGCAATGTATCCGAGCGGGTGGCCACGGCTGGCAGGCCCGCTTTCGGAAGGGAATGAACATATCCTGCACAAACAGCTTATTGCTGGGGAGTTCACTCCTAGTATGAGGTGCCGACGGGTTGCCTGGAACGTGCCGTTCTCCCGCCATAGTGTTTGCCATTTCTTCGATAACACCCGCTAGTTCCGAATATGCGATGTGCTGTACCTCACTCGGATTGTTCATGGTAACTAGTGTAGTCGGTTTTGCTCCGAGCACTGTTCCGCCTACCACGGGCCATGACCTAAAACCCGCAGCTGGGGGATGGGCTTTTCTCGACAGGATAGCGGATAAGCTAGAAAGCCAATGTATATCTCTGAAAGCTATCAGGGGCACTCAGCGGGCCTTTCAGAAGGCGGCTGCGGGAACTACTCATCTGAAGATATTCCATCTCACACATGTATGATCAAAGTTTCCCAAACTAGTGTGTGGCTTCATGTGGGCATGATTCCCATTATCTTTTGCTGACATAGAGCGTCTTGGGAAGCAAAGAATGGGTTATGCGTTTTACCAGTACGATTCGTCTTCCACCACCACGTATTCACCCTGCCAGTGCTCTCAGGGCAAGGGTTATTTTTCGGATATCTGTTGTGAACACTATACATCGGAATCTATCGCATCTCGTGATTCCGATTCCTACGATAGTTCTAATGTCCCATCATTGGTTTTTGTCACGCGGTACACCCAGACGTCAGTTACGGGGGCGCTCAGGGTCACATAGTCACCGCGCCATTTGAGGTTGAATCGTTCATACTGGGTGAATGCGGCCCAGCCTGGGGGCATTCCGGGGAGTGATTTACTGGATTTTTGGACAATGCCCAGGGCGCAGTCCTTGTCTATCCATTGGGCGTCGAGAGTTTTTCGTATTGTGATGGCCTACCGCGTTGATCCTCTTGTAGTGCATGGTGGCTTCCTGCCCCGGCTACAACCAGCAGGATTATTGCTACAAGCATGCACCGTTGACGGGTTTTTCGTGTTTCATGGGCCACAAAGCCTTGCGCAATGAATCTCGATTATTCACGTCATACCTCACCGCCTGCACCCTACGTACATATCACCGTGCCTCAGATTCGTGACAGCATGGGGACTAGCATCGAAAACGTGGTCGACGTACGATAGGTCGCGCTTATCAGGAAACCATGGCGCTCGCAGAGGGCTTTATGCCGCCATTACCTCGCTATCGGTCGAATATACGATCGACATGATCCACCCGCCACTGCAAAAAGCAGATGACCGCATCTCCCTGCGACACGAACCAAACCCCAAAAAGGCAGATATGGATTTGACCTTTTTGGGATTGATAAGATGAGGATATTGTGGATCAAAATAAATTAGGAAAAATTGATGGGTCAACTTTTTCGTTACTGCCCTACTATCCTGCACGTAACACTCACTTGCCTCACCTGCCTTACTGGCGTGGCCCAGGCGCAGCCGCTGAAGGCGGAAACCCGGGCCCCCAACTGTATTGAGATGAAAACCGAATGGGGTTTCGTCCAGGCCTACAACAACTGCGACACTACAAAAACCCTCAACCTGAAGGCCAAAATGGCGTTCGGCCCGGACACCAATGCCTGCCGGTCAAACCCGGAACCTGGCAAACATTGGCCCAGCCTGGGCCGCTTCGATGAGGTAGTGGTGTGTCCCGGTGACTACGGCACCGAACCGGAAGACAGCAACCGTGACAGTTTGGGGATGTTCACGGTGAAATGCCCCATGGTGAATCCTGCACCGGGCAAGCACAACGAGGTTGTGGGCTAGTATTGTGGCACGAGCGACAAGAACGTGAAAGATGCGGAAACCGCGGCTGACATGTTCGCCTCCCTGGTTGTGACCAATCAGCAGAAACCGCAGTGAAGCGAAGAATGCGCACCGCAGAAACGGTACATCGCCGCGGGCGCCTACAACGCAAACGAGACTGGGAACCTAGCGCGCCAATCAGGCGGGCACGTCGGAGAGGTCCGCCGGTCACCGGGCATTCCGCCACCACCGCATCCAGGTCGAATACCTGCTTGAGTAAGTCAGAGATGACGTCACGCGGTTTCACCGCCGAGAGCTCCCATCTCGCATGACCACCAGGTTATCCGAATAGCGCAACGCCGAGGTTTCAGGTCAGTAACACCATCAATGGTCACACATCCTCCGACTCGGGCGGTGTACCAACTCCGGCACCTCAGTAGAATGCGAGAGAATCGTCAGGTAGGTGGTGGGCTCATCCAAACACGGATGTCGGTTTGCTGCTTGGGCCGGGACGAAATCCACCCGTTAGCTGCCCGCCGAAGCCGGAATCGCGTGCGGTCCGCAAGGTCAGTCCACCTTGGTCATGCCGCAGGGCGGTCGCGGCCTCGTCGCATGTCAGTCCGACGACCATTGCCGGTACCAGCCTGGTGGGGTGCCGGCCCAGGCCTGGGTCGGACACTATCCAGCCCATCCCGCAACCGGGGTTTGCGGCAAAACCCCAGGCTGCGGGCCAGATCGGCGTCAGTAAAGCGCGAATGGGGTGCCATCCAACGTCACCTCACCCGCCTGCGTCGGCAACCACCGTTAGCCGCCAGCCCGCAGCGGTGTTGATTTGCCGCAACCGTTCGGGCCGATAATCGTGGTGACCTGCGTGTCTGGAGGATCGCAACATCCGAGGGAATCAATAATGGTTTTTGCGGGCCGCCGCCAACCCGTAGTCCTGTTGCGGCTAAACGACTCATACTGTGCTCTTTCGGTTTGTTTTGGATGAGAAGGTGCACCAGGAATGCGCCGATCGCCGACGTGACCAGGCCACCGGCGAATTCCGCGGCTTGGCCGCCCAGGCCACCAGGTCAGCCGGCCAATAATGCGCGCAGAGTGCCGAACCAACCAGCGGCGGCGTGGGGTTCCCGTAGAGTCGCATCGCCAGCTGATTGCCACAAACGCCTACAAACCCAATCGGGCCGCCGCCGATGCCGCCACCGCAGTGGGCACCACCGACACCAGCAGGAATAGTGCTTTATGCTTATCGGCGCTCACCCCAGGCCGGCGGCCATGTCGTCACCGAGCGTCATCGCCCCTGGTGAAACGCCATGCTTGTGGTCCGGCACGATCAGGGCCAACACCAACAGCACCGGCAGGTTTCGGTTCGCGCTCGACGCCACGGGAACCCGTCAGCGGTTTTCTTCATTGCCGCATCAAAATATCGGCGCGCAACAACAGCCAGGTGATATGGGACTGCAACGGGCCGTAATCATAATGCCTGATGGCACCAGCCGAACGTGTCCATGCCCCGCCTGCTCCCCAACAGCCGTCCTGCCACACCGCAGCCGGGTGGATCCTATCAGCGCGCCGCCACCGGGAGGCTCACCCGCCCCCCCCATGGTGCCACTACGCTTACATTCGTCCGTCTGCGCAGACCACCGACGCGCCTGGGAAATCCCCAACACATCCGGGCTGGCGGCGGTTCCAGATACTTCGACTGGTGGCGCGCATAGCTGGCACCGGCGACCGCCACCGCCGCCACGGCACGATGCAGCCGCCGCGCCAGGCACCACCGTGGGTGCAGCCGCGTACCACCACCTGAAAGCACCCTCGAATACTTTTCGAGAGTAATGGGGTGGGTCATGTCCGTAATGCTCGCCGCAAACGCGCCAGCAACACCGCGGCGGGCACCAACCTACATTGACCACAATAATTCGAGAATCTTATCACCCTCACAGGAATACCAACTTCCGCTGCCAACAAATACAACTGGGCAGGCGCCACACCGGCCAAACAATACCCACCTGCAACTCCGCCGGGTGCAATGCCCGACCCAATATATCCGCCTTTAGCACCAAATCCCGCACCACCCAATAACGCGGGGCCATGGCGTAACTTGGCATTAATCGGCCCGGTCACCACCCGAATCACGCAGGATAATGAGCTAAACCGATCGGGCCCGCACCGCTGTCGCGCTTGCCGGGCTGTGTATGTGCCCACCAGCCGGGCGCGCCAGTATCCACACCCATGGATGCGGTAATATCATCGCAGGTTCTTTATTTCAACTGTCCCCCAGCGGCCGTCACCAGTGCGGCCACTACACCGATGGTGGAACGCCCTGTAAAACCGTCATCGGCCGGCAATCCAGACCGCGTTAAAGTGCGCAGC
>BNJV01000568.1_pt1 | contig 62732 bp, 97 predicted proteins | sample 8540591 | NCBI WGS metagenome assembly BNJV01 (sample SAMD00202457, study PRJDB9452) | human saliva metagenome | host: Homo sapiens | reverse complement strand
CCGATATGGTTAAACTTTGCATCAACTGTGATCTTGATGCCCGTTTATGAGCCTCACTCGACTAGATTATGAAAGGCTTCCTTGTTCTCAAAGTGACGGTCAATTTCAAAATAATCTGTCGTATATTATGATTGTAGTTTGAAATCGGACATAGGTAAAGTCAGTGATTTCAAAATCTTTAAGATAGTCTAAATGGTCGATAATTCCTTTAGTCTCACCAAAAAGTCATCTCTACCAGGCTTAATCTCTGCATCACCCTCGAGCTCCATCTGGAGTTGGGTTTGGTTCCATTAGCAAAGCCGTTCCGGAAAAATCTGATACCAAATAGTAGTTTGAAACCCAACTGGACCTGTGCAACCATCGAGTTTCAGTGAATGTGTGGAAGTTTAAAGCCATTTCCTTCAGCATCCAAGTTTTTCCTGAGTATCTACCCTACAACCCTTATCACCATAGTTGAGCACCCTTGATACTTTCCTTATCAAGGAGTTCAAAGATACTGAATCCGTGCAAAATGAGACCGAGACTAGCAACACCAATAATCCAAATAAAGCATCTGAAGTCACTTTGGTCATTTCCTTCTTGACTACCATCGTATCCTCTGATGAGAAATAAAGGGATCCCCATAATGCATGACCTTTTAGAATATCATCTTTCTTTCTGATTTTGTTGGATATGTAACTGATTTTCTTTATGATAGATATATTTGGATTCTGGTCTATGATAAATGGTTGTTAATTCTATGTCTTGTCTCTAAATAATCATATGAACAAAAATCTTAGTTGTTTGATAATTATTGTTTCTATTATACTATTTTAGTTTGATTTAATTTTATACCGGTTTTACGATAGATATATAGATGGACAAGGGTAAATTGATTAGACTATTTTTGATTTTTAAAGAAGGTTTCCATGAACAAAACTCTCTTCATTCGGGTCAGTGATTAAGAATAAATGCTATCTGATATCTTTAATCTTCTAGAATAATTTCTTCAACATGTAGTTGTAGCAACCTTGCAATTTTCTTTGCTGGTTCAAGTGTAGGTTATTGTAATTGTTTCTCGTGTAATTATGGTTTTGTCGACTAACGCCTATTATTTTATATCTTTATGACGTAGTCCTTCAGACTTTCTTGGCTTTTGATATTATTTTTTCATATAGTTGATAACTCTGAAAACAAGTACCAATTGCCAAAACTACGATAGGATATTAACCATCAAAGTACTCCTTGAACAGTTTATTAGGTTCTTTAAATCTTCATCCTGTCAATCATTTTTCTGTTTATTGGCAATTTGTGTAAATTCTTGAACGAAATGGATAAACATAAATCAGACATGGTAACATTTCAAGTTTAATGCCTTTTGTAATAGATTGATAGATGTTAAATACTGTCCATCACATAAGCCAAATAGGGCCGTTTTATAACTTGTTTCTCAGAACGTTAGTTGAATCGCTCTGTCCATTTCATCCATTTTCTCATAGTCCTGTTATCAATTTGTCAAACAATGTCAAGAGCTCTTTACATTTTTATTATATAAATCGATGAAATGTCAAGATGTTTTAACATTTTCTTTTTTTATTTTTTCTTCTCTATTCTGAATATTCCTAACTCCGATTTGCAGCCTAGTCCAATCTGACAAAAGACAAGTTCTTTTAATCCTCTGTCGTAAAGGAAGGTTAAACAAAAAGTTGTTTGTCATATTTTGAGCTTGTGTTTACTCATTCCTCTAGGCAGGCTATATCACTTTCATTCTCTTGTTGCTAAAGAAAATAGCTTTTGCTTGCCCTTCCAGTCATCATTCTGATAGGGGCTCAGGATAAGATAAGGCGAATCCGTAAAAATCCCAGTGATACCAGCTTTTTACCTCGAAGCCTTTAAATGTTCAGATTCTAATAACTTTTCGATAATACGACCATCACTAGAATTTTAACTAGGGCATAATAGTCCATGCCCCATTTATTGACAAGGTTTGACTTTCTCCAGAGCTAAAAGGCATAGAGCTCTTGTACCACCATTTTCAGACTATCGATTTTAGGACTAGCGTCGACTCCTGTCGTGGTGGTTTAAACCAGTTTTTATCAATATGCGAATAAATTGGTCCACTTGCCTGCTTTTCTCTCTGTCAAATTCTAAAAGGGCAAAGTTTCTTGCCTGATTTGAATAAACTTGCTTTCAAAACACACGGGTATCAGAATCCGCATGCACTCCCCAGTGACTATCTGAAAATATCGCTCTTGAGCCTTTTTAGGAGTATACTCTGCGAATCCTTTATGTAGGATTTCTGGATGAGAAAAATCGCAGTGTAATGGAGCGATTTCTCTTGCGTCATGATGATTACTAATGACACATCCGCATCACCAGTGAGAGTGCTCTTCACTCCCAGAAACCTGGTCCCGCAGCGAGCCATCTATCTCCTTTACCACTAGAGGCGATACTTCAAGCGGGCAGTAGCAGTTAGAAGCTTTCCTTTCTCACTGGTCAAGACCAGGCTCTACCATCCTCTAACATGACAGAATTGAGGACACTACCTGCCAGTCCTTTGTCCTAGTTCCATTTATTCAATAAACCTTTAACTATCGATTTTCTGCCTCCTAATGCTCAATGCCAATCAAGAGCGAGCTAGGAAAGCTGGCACAAACGCTGTACTCCCGTACGGCAAGTGCAAGCTGACGTGGTTTAATGGTGGTGCACTGAAAAATATAAACAGTCACGTTCGTTGATGGCCAAATGGAATGGCTAATCCAGATGACTTTCTGAGCAGCAGATCCGAAAGGATTCAATCGTATGCCGGCGTCCTTATCTCTTGTGCAAGCCATCCAGGTTCATCCTTCAGAGCCCATTCCTCAAGCATCGCTTTCACTTGCGGCTCTAAATATCTTAACAGATGTTTGCGCGTGGAATTTGAGGGCTCCTCGATCCTTTACCGTAACATCACGGGTCTAGTAGAGTTTCTGGCAGAGTGAAAGACTTTGGCAAAGTTCTCACATTTCAATTTTACTTTGCTAGATCTTTCTGCCACGAGCCAAGACGTCCTTAAATTCCTCCATATTATTTTCATAGTGGGGAATGTCATGAGAGGCCTCTTTCGTTCATACTCGGTGTGAGGTAACATCAGCCCTACCTGCAAAGCAGCTTGAATTCCCAGTCGGTTGGAAATAGCTAGCCTTCCATCTTTATAAAAACAGAGAATTGCACTCTGTGTCGTGTGGAGAGAAACCTAAAATCCCTCTGTACTTCCAACTGAAATGAGGAGGCAAAATAATTTTAAGTCCTTCAGTAGCACTTTTCATAGGTTTTCAAACGATCAGATGCTATAAGTTCTGTGGCTTCCCATTTTCTGACAGCAAAATTTGAAAGCTCAACTTATTTGTATATTTTTCAGGCTTATAGCATGCTGCTTTACCGCTAAAAGCCTTCCACCGCACTGCCACGATGCAGGGCTATCTGATGCATTTTGTCCGTTCATGGTCTCATCCATAATCTCTTCTAATCAACTCCGTGGACTTTTCCTACTACATAGATAATCGTTCATCAGGGTCATGGATGGCTTAGCAAATAATCTCCTTCCCTGTACCCTCCTCGGTCTGGATCGAAAATCCAGCATCGAGATAACAACAGTCACGATACTGGGCAAAAGGGAGCCATTTTTATTAAAAAGATGGGCTTAAATCCTGCTATCACACATATTTTCCAGGTCTTGACTAAGAAAAATAGTCAGGAGAATTCTGTTAACAAACGTCTCTATTTTGAAGTACTTTTGCAGACTCAATTTCTGCTGGGCCTCATGAGAGAAAGAGCAGCTCTCTCTGGTCAATCCCACAAGGTAAAATACAAGTAGTATTTACTCCCATTTTGTGGCTATAAAAGCTCTTTGAAGTCACTAGGTAGACTGAATGCGAGTCTTTTCCTCAAAGGCTTGATAGCTGCTTTCTCAGGCACCAGAGAATGCCTGAGTAATCAGCCAGGTATTCCTCTCTCGCAGGATCATCAAATCGTCTTCAAAACGCTCACGAAATATAAGTTTCTATAACTGCGATCAGATTGGTTGCATCATTTCCCCATGACTTTCTTCTGACTTCGCTTAGCTTCAATGCTTTTACTCGCTTCCTAGCTTGGTTTTTCTGGAGAAAGTGGAAATCAGATTTTTGCTTGCGTCAGACACCCCTTAGTTGACACTGCCGCAGTCTAGGCGAGGCTCGTCATCAAAATCTTTCCCATGAACTTGAGCAATAAGCTCTTTAGTCTCTGCTAATTCTTGTTCTGAAAGAGAGCTTCCTAGAGACAAGCATTGAGGGAGAGCCTGAAGCATTTTTCTATAGTCCCTGTCCCAGTTGACCCCACCATTGCGATCCAGTTCATCTCGAACTCGACCTGATATACGGATAACTTCTCCCTGAACAGTTTTGGCTGCTCCACTCGAAGGGATCAAGAAAGACCATAGTTCCTCATATTGCTCCTCCCAGCTACCTTCTTTTACGAGAATCGGAGAAACTCCATCGTGGGTTATTCGTTTGGCTACAGGCTTGACATCAAAGAGCTCATATAGTTTTGTTAATCCTTTATCTGCAGCCTCTACGTAGTCAGGATGGATACTTTCTCGATGAAATTCAAAATCCTTGCCGATTTGCTCAACTCTTTCCTTCATTTTAGAGGTTTTCTTAGCACCTGCTTCTAGTAACATAGAGGCAATTTCAGCAGTTTGGGCAATATAGATCCCCCGACAAACCATCAAGACTGAAGCTAGTGGAGTTCTTCCCATATCATTCTCTACATTGACATTTGCTCCTTGTCAATTAAAAAGTTTGACAGTCTTAGGATGGAAAAAAACTCAGCTGCCATATGTAGAGGGGTATCGCCATAGGTATTGGGCTTTTCAATGTCTGCCCCCAATTCACACAAGAGTTTTTACTGTATCTCTCCCCAAGATTGCTTGACGGTATAAAGGAGTCGCTCCATAATAATCTGGGACATTTATATCTAGGCCCTTTTCTACCAGCCAGATTACCAATTCATCTGGTACTCCTCCCATATGCAGAGGTGTACATAGCTAAATCTTCCATCATGAGCGGTTAATTCACAGCGATCATAGACTGCTTTCAGGGCTTCAATATTTCCTTCATCCATTAAATCCTTAAACTCTTTTTGGTAATGTAACTCTTTTCTTTTGCCATCTTTAGTTCCTTTCTTCTGATTCAGTATCTAGGACAAACCAATGAAGTTTGTCAACCGTTTTCAAAGTCATGACTTGTCCATCATAATCATTTTTCAACTCAAGACCGTTTTTGCTCAATAGATATATGATTGTACCAGTGGTCTAGGGCTGGCGTATTTCCCCATATGAATGTTGATGAGTATCGTCGTTATGGGATTCCAAGTCCCTTTTTTAACCGTTTCTGCTAAGAGGTAGTAAGCATCTAAAAAAATATGAGATTTCTCCCATGAGATCCAAAAAGGGCAGTTCAAGTTCTAACAAAGGTAACTTGGCAGAAAAAATCTCATCACCGTGTGGTGGCACGGTTTCATAATGAAATTCTATCTCACTGCCACAATAGGCAATCAAAGGCTCCCTGACATCCGATATTTTTGAGGAATGCCCTCCTCAGCTACTATAAATTCCATGACCTTCTCCTTCTATTTTTCAATCATAAAATCCGACCAGACTCTGCCAGAATATCAAACTGGACTCATGGCCTTTTCTAGTCATCAAGTGGATGAAGTCACTTTCACAATCCTTCCAAACTGCAGATTGAGCCGTTCCCATGGCTCTAACAAATGCTAGAAAATCTGGTGCCAGCCATATTTTTTCATCATAGGTCATCTCTGCATCAAGAGCATAGACAGTCCCAGATTGACAATCCAGCAAAAATAGTGTAGGGGATCTCCATTTTGCAATGATGATCAAAGCCACTTTCTTGTAGAGTCGAGTAATCATGGTATTCCAAATTGCGATTGATCAGCCAAGTAAGACTAGTGCCGTCCCCATATCCAAACTGGTAACTTAAAAAACCTATCTGCCCCCAGTTATAGGCCAGAATATTTTTCCTAAAAAAATCGGATCCAAATCTTGGATTTGAAGTTGGCTTTTTCAAACGATCTAATTCGGACACTGGCAAATCTGTTTTATTCAGGACAATTCCTTCTCTTATCTCAGGGTCAAGCCCTTGTGTTACTTCTTCAATAATGGAAATGATTTGGTCAATTGTCAATAATTCCATTGTCGACCTCCGACTATAAATAATCCATTTTCTACAGCAAACTAGCTAGTTTAGGTCTTCTTTTTTTCTGATGAACATCCTTATCACAATTATACTACAAAGCTATCAAATAGGGATAAACTACCAGTATTTTCAGGGATTATTTTTTTGACGAACAACTTCTCCGAATTAAAACAAAAACCATTCCTCAAGGGAACAGCTTTTTCACTTATAATTAAAAAGTTTCCCCAGCCAACTTATCTGCTAACTTAGGAAAGAGGGTATAAAATTTATGAGCTAGATTGAGCAAGGCTGGGAGATTGAGCTCGCGTTTGTTTTTGCCTATGGTCTTAACAATTTTTTTAGCTACTGCATCTGGCTCGAGTAGGAAGCGGTCGACCGATTTGAGGTAGGTCCCATCTGGGTCTGCCTGGTCAAAAAATGCCGTACGAATCGGTCCTGGATTAACAGTCGTCACATAGACACCATAGGGCATGAGCTCAAGGCGAAGAGCATTTGAAAAACCGATAGCCGCAAACTTGGTCGCAGAGTATAGACTAGACTTAGCAGTCGCAATCAATCCTGCCATGCTGACGATATTGATGATATGCCCTTTTCGGATTTTCTTCATACGAGAAGCAACCAAACGAGACAGATTCATCAAAGCAAAGGTGTTAACCTCAAACATCTGATGAATATCTTTATTAGAAATCTTATCGAAATCCTCAAAAATCCCATATCCTGCGTTATTAATTAAAACATCAATCTTACCATAACGCTGATAGAGTTCAGCTACTAGTTCTTCTAAGGCTTGCTCATCGGTAATATCAATCTCGACCAATTCTGCCTGTGGATGATTTCCGTATAGTTGAGCTAATTTTTCCTTATTTCTACCTAGCAAAAATGAGTTGGTCTTGATGCAAGAGTTTGACTATTTCTTGGGCTAGACCCCCGCTAGCACCTGTAATGAGAATAGTAGACATACTTTTCCTTTCTCAATCTTCTAGATTTCCACTTCTTCCAAGTCTTTGACCACATGGACGTTTTCAAAAATCGTTGCAGCATCTTTCTTAAGCTGGCTGATATCTTTTTGAAAGAAAACGGGCGCTGATATGGTTGAGCAAGAGTCGTTTGGCTCCCGCTTCTGTTGCTACTTGTGCAGCCTGCATATTGGTTGAGTGACCATGATTGCGGGCAATCTTCTCATCACCCTTGCCATAAGTGGACTCATGGACAAGGACATCTGCATTGACAGCCAGACGCGCACTGGCATTGGTTTTTCGAGTGTCGCCTAAGATAGTGATAATCTTACCAGGACGTGGGGCTGAGATATAGTCTGCCGCCTTAATCTCGGTGCCGTCTTCTAGGACTACATCCTGACCGTTTTTGATTTTTCCAAAGAGTGGTCCAAAAGGTACACCAGCAGCCTTGAGCTTTTCAGCATCCAGAGTGCCTTCTAGGTCCTTTTGCATGACACGATAACCAACACAGAAAATAGTATGATCCAACTCTTCCGCATAAACGGTAAACTTATCCGTTTCAAGAATTTTCCCAAGTGAATCTTGATCAAACTCATGGAAATGAATCTTATAGGGCAGGCGTGAACCTGACACACGTAGACTGGTCAAGACAAAAGATTTGATGCCTTGGGGACCATAGATTTCCAAATCTGTCTGCTCTTCATTGGCCTGAAAAGCGCGGCTAGAAAGGAATCCTGGCAAACCAAAGATATGGTCTCCATGCAAGTGTGTGATAAAGATTTTGCTGACCTTACGTGGTCGAATCGTGGTTTTCCAGAATGCGATTTTGCGTTCCTTCTCCACAGTCAAAAAGCCAAACTTCGTTAATCTCGTCCAAGAGTTTCAGAGCGAGACTTGAAACGTTGCGGGCTTTAGAGGGCTGGCCAGCCCCCGTTCCTAAAAATTGAATATCCATTCGATACTTTCTAATTAATCAATATATAACATAGCAGTGCGATTTTCTGAGCGATAATAAAGCTTGCCAGAAAAAAAGCTCTAGCTTCTTGTAGTAAATCCTCTTGGCTATATCCCTTAAGTCGCTTTCTTCCATCTGCTAAATTTTTCCAAATCTGTCAAATCTGTGAGATTTTCCAGGCTGACTACTTCCTCTTCTCCGATTGCCTTCATGTAAATTTTTCCCAGACTCCTCAAAAACTAGCTGATGGGGAAAAATTTGCGCAATCTCAAAAAGTAACTCATCCGTAATTGCTTCCTCGTTCTCTGAGAAAACCCTTCCCAGTCCTTCACTCTCGTAGCAAAATCCAAAGGATTTACCAGATGAGTTAAGGCGAATAAAAGGCTTATTCTCTATGGTAAAACTTGGCTCAGCATTGTAGAGGTTCAGTTCTTGGCTGACTTCTGCAAAATAATCGGTCGCAGCTTGGGGGCTTTTTTTCTGGTAGAGCTCGGCAAAGTAGGCATTCACTACGCTGGGTGGAGGTGTAATGAGGGCTAATTGCTCCTCTTCAGACCTACCGGCTAAAAGTTGGTCCAGATAGACCTTGTCTAGACTTGTATAGCCACCATACTTGAGTGCCAAAGTTTTGATATCAGTCATAAAATTCTTCTAATCTCCATTTGTTTCTCTCTGCAATGTAGCCTGTGATGACTTCTCCATCATCTTGGTAGTCACGTTCTTCTAGAATCGCAACACTTTCTAAATCATGAATCTTGTAGGACTTAGAAAAAGGCACGCGTAGCGTAAAGGGTTCAAAAATTTCCTTGATCTTATCCAGCAATAAAGCCTGCAACTGTTCGCGACTATCCTTAGATTTAGCAGAAATCAATGCATAAGGCGTTTGAGTAGGCGTAAAGTTCTCCACCAAATCTGCTTTATTATAAAGGATTAAGCGAGGAATATCCTCCATGTCCAAGTCTTTCATGATAGAGAGGACCGTTTTTTCATGTTCCTCATGGTAAGGATTGCTGGCATCGATAACATGAACCAGAAGATCGACATGCTTGCTTTCTTCCAAGGTCGACTTGAAACTAGACACCAACTCTGTCGGCAAATCTTGAATAAACCCAACGGTGTCAGTCAAGGTAACCTGAAGATTACCGCCCAAATGGATGCTTTTAGTCGTCGCATCCAGAGTCGCAAACAGCTCATCTGCTTCATACTGGGTCTTGCTGGTCAGAGTATTCATAATAGTCGATTTACCAGCATTGGTATAACCGATTAGACCGATTTTAAAGGTGCTTGACTCCAAGCGTTTTTCTCGAACTGTCGCCCGATTTTTCTCAACCACTTTAAGCTGACGCTCGATATCTGTAATCTGGTTGCGAACACTACGACGATTAAGTTCCAGCTGGCTCTCACCTGGACCACGGGAGCCAATACCCCCTGCCTGACGACTAAGCATAATCCCCTGACCAACCAAGCGAGGCAAGAGGTACTTGAGCTGGGCTAGATGAACTTGAGTTTTCCTTCATGGCTTCGAGCCCGCATGGCAAAAGATATCCAAAAATCAACTGCATACGGTCAATGACTTTAACACCCAACACTTCCTCTAAATTGATATTTTGACGAGGTGTCAGACGGTTGTTGACGATGACAGTCGTGATTTCTTCTGCGTCCACCATTTGAGCGATTTCTTCCAACTTACCTGAGCCTACAAAGGTCTTAGAATCATACTTCTCACGCTTCTGTCTGTAGCTATCCACTACGACTGCACCAGCCGTCTTAGCCAGACTAGCCAGTTCTTCCATGGAAGGTCAAAATTGTCCATGCCCTGGAGTTCAACACCAATCAGCAGGACTCGCTCCTCTTTTTTTCTCCGTTTCAATCATTTAAAAACTCCTCAATCTGGTTTTAAAAATACGGTCTTTTACACCAGATTCTCCTATCTGATAAAAGGTCACCTGCATGCGATTACGGAACCAGGTTAGCTGACGCTTGGCAAAACGGCGTGTCGCCTGTTTGAGACTCTCGCTAGCCTCCTCCAAACTTTGCTCCCCTCGAAAATAAGGAAAGAGTTCCTTGTAGCCAATGCCTTTAGCAGCCTGCACGTCTGGATAATGCTCAAACAACCACTTAGCTTCATCCAATAATCCAGCCTCAAACATCAAGTCCACGATGGTTAATCCGTTCATAGAGTTGACTACGCTCATCATCAGACAAATAATCAGAGCTTCATAAGGACTCTCCTGATTTTTCCAAATCTTGTCCAAAATGGGCAATTTCAAGGCACGCATCGCGACGACGATTAAACTGGGGAACTTCAAGACCTGCTTGCTCTAGGAGTTGGGCTAACTCCTCATCTGAAAAAGGCTCTAGACTAGCACGATAAGCTAAAATATCCTCATGTGGTGTCTCTCCACCTAAATGATATCCTTCTAGCAGACTTTGGATATAAAGTCCTGTCCCACCAGCAATAATAGCAAGTTTCCCACGACTTTGAATATCCTCGATGGCTGCCTTGGCTTCTGAAACAAAAATCAAAAAGCCGAGTAAGACTCGGTTACATCTCTCACATCAATCAAATGATGAGGGACAGTTCCCTGCTCCTCCGGACTAGCCTTAGCAGTCCCAATATCTAGGCCTCGGTAGACTTGTTGGCTATCTCCACTAACTATTTCTCCATTAAATCGCTTTGAGCAACTTCAATGGCAAGTGCAGTCTTTCCAACAGCTGTTGGACCAACAATCACAATTATTTTTTTGTTTTCATCGTTTTCCTTGAAAAATTCCCATTTTTCGTTACTATTATTATATCACAAAATGGACAGGCAGAAAAATGCTATATCTTGAGCTATTTCCGTCTGATTTATAAATAAAAGGAGGAAGACTCATGGCTAAAGGATTTGCTAAAGGTCTCGTAACAGGTGTTGCAGGAACTGTTGCTGCTGTTGCAGGTGCAGTATACGCATTCAAAAAGAAAGTGATTGAACCAGAAGAACAAAAAGCAGCTTTCATTGAAGAAAACCGTAAAAAAGCAGCTCGCCGTCGTGTATCACGTTAATAAACAAAAAGAAGTTGGGAAATCCAACTTCTTTTTTGTTCTTAAATAGCTAGGTCAAACTTCAACTGAGGTTTCACTGGATCATAATCAACCAACTCAAAATCTTCTGCTTTAATATCAAAAAAGTTAGTCTTATCTGGTACATTCAAGACCAAGCGTGGTTGGCAATTTGAAGGTTCACGACGGAGCAATTCCTGAGCTTGTTCAAATTGATTATCATAGATGTGAAGGTTATTGATAAAGTAGAAGAACTTCCCAACCTTCCAACCAAAGTGTTTAGCAATCATCATTTGAAGCGCCACATACTGCATGGCATTGATGTGATGAGCTACCAGCATATCATTAGAACGCTGGGTCAAGGTCGCATCTAGATAGATGTCCCCATCTACTCGACGGACATCAAACATGGTCTGAAAGGCACATGGAAGGAGGCCGTCTGTCTCCTCAAAGGCCTGATAATCCCAAAGCGAGATGATATTGCGACGGTTCCAAGGATTGGCTTCCAACTGTTTGAGGATTTTATTGATGATGTCGTGCTTCTTAACCACAGCCCCATAACGCTCCCCAATAGTACCTGTGTCTCCCACTTCCCAATCATTCCAGTAGTGAACATTGTACTTGTCATTGAGAACTTCTAAGCTATTTGTCTGGTCTTGATAAATCCAGAGCACTTCTTTAATAGCTGATTTGATAGCAATGGGACGCAAGGTCGTGATTGGAAATTCACCCTTGGATAAATCATACTCTGCAAAAGCACCTGTGATGTACTTAGAGTTAGCCACTGTTCCATCCTTATACTTGGGACGAGCTTGTTCTGAAAAGACACCTTCATTGAGAATTCGCTCAATATTTTCTTTAAAAATCGTATCTGCTTTTGTCATTTACCCTTACCTCAACTTTTTATTCTTAACTAGTATAGCATAAAAAAAGAAAGGAGGAAAATCACTCGCTTCAAGATAGTGATTTTCTCCTTTTAATACTTATTAATTATTATTGCAAGACAAGAGATGCTGCTCAATAACTCCAGCGTCATTACCTAGAGTTGCAAGAGCCAATTTAGTTGTTGTACGAACTTGTGGGAAGGTATTTTTCATCATAAACCTTTTTGCACACCTTGAAGGAGGAAGTCTCCTGCAGCTGATACCCCTCCACCGATAACGATAGTTGATGGGTTTAGGATAGAACCGATGTTGGCACATGCAATACCCTAAGTAACGTGAGAAGTTACGGTAAACGATCAAAGCAAGATCATCCCTTCTTTTGCCAAGTCAAAGACAGTTTTAGCAGTTACTTCTTCACCGTCGTCAATCAAGCGTTTCAACTCTGCATCACCTTCATACTCATCTGCATAACGACGAGTCAAGTTGACAATACCTGTTGCTGAAGCTACTGTCTCAAGACAGCCTTTTTTACCACAAGTACATGCGATTGGTTGGTCAAAGTCAACTGTGATGTGTCCAAGTTCACCTGCAGCACCTGCGACACCGTGCAGCAATTTACCTTCTGCCACGATACCGCCACCAACACCTGTACCAAGTGTCATAAAGACAACGTCTGGTTGGTTTTCACCAGCACCCATCCAACGTTCACCAAGAGCAGCTACATTGGCATCGTTGTCGATAAAGAATGGAATCCCCAAGGCTTTTTCCATTTTTTCTTTGATTGGTTGAAGAGTTTTCCAGTTGAGGTTGTAGGCACCGATAACAGTTCCTTTTTCACGGTCAACCACACCAGGTGAACCCATACCAATTCCACGAAAATCTTCAGCAGACAATCCAAGTAAGCCCAAACGGTGTTGAATAGATTCAATCATATCGTCTACGATATGGCTTCCTTCATCCAAAATGTTAGTCTTAATAGACCATTTTTCTTGGATTTCTCCTTCTAGCGTTAAAATAGCAAACTTGATAGATGTCCCACCAAGGTCAATCCCAATAATCTTTTGACTCATCTTTTTCTCCTTTATATTTATTAATGGAAATGCTTACAGACATAGTATAACAAAATCGTCTCTTTTGTGCAAAGGTTTGCAGGCCACAAGCCAAAATTAAAACATCTCATTTACTTCACTATTTGTAAAAATTAGTCACCTAAATGTTGAATGGCATAATTTGCTTCTTCTTTTGTAAATTTTTCCAGTCCAATCAGTTAGCCAGTCATAAATTTTCGTTTTTTTGAGATTGCTATATTTTCGGTATTGTCTTGCTTTTAGCTAAGGCATTCGCCTTATAGTCTGCTTGCAAATGATTGATAGCATATTGTGCAGTGTCACTATTAAAACCATCAAAAATTAACATCTCATAAATTCTTTTTTTTGACAAATGAATCCCATTATAACTTTGTGCTCTCTTTAAAGCTGCTGAGTATGGATTCCCGTCTGCTGGTTTTGGTTGCCACACACCATCGTACCCTACATAGTAACGACCACCATCTACCCATTTATTCGTTACCATTTTGCCTTCAGAATCAACATAGTAACGACCGCCATCTACCCATTCATTCTTGGCCATCTTACCGTCTGATTTTTAGATAGTAATTTCCTATCCATTTATTGCGGGCATAACTTCCTTCAGCTGTTAAATAGTAATAAGAACCATAATTTTTATCATAGATCCAATCGCTTTTTGCCATCTTACCATCTGATTTAAGGTAGTAATTCCCTACCCAAGTATTTCGTGCAGAACTTCCTTCAGCTGTTAGATAAAAAAATAGGAACCAGAGTTTTTATCATAAATCCATTCATTTTTAGCTCTCTTGCCGTCTGATTTTAGATAGTAATTACCTACCCAAGTATTTCGTGCATAGCTACCTTCTGATGTTAAATAATAATGAGCAGAGTATTTCTTATCATAAATCCATTCATTCTTAGCCATCTTTCCATCTGATTTGAGGTAGTAATTTCCTACCCAAGTGTTACGAGCAGAACTTCCTTCAGCTGTTAGATAAAAAAATATGAACTCGATTTCGTATCATAAATCCATTCATTTTTAGCTCTCTTGCCGTCTGATTTTAGATAGTAATTACCGACCCAGGTATTACGAGCATAGCTACCTTCTGCTGTTAAATAATAATGAGCAGAGGATTTCTTATCATAAATCCATTCGTTCTTAGCTCTCTTACCATCAGATTTTAGATAGTAATTACCAACCCAGGCATTTTGGACATAATTTCCCGATGCATTTAAATAGAAGTAGGAATTAACCTTTTTATCAAAAAAATCCACTTATTAGTGACTTTAACTCCATTTTCATAATAAGATGAGCCTACCCAGCCAGACTGGACTTTAGACTTTGGCTTATCCTGTTTTAGGTGTCGTATTCTTTTGTTTATCAGATTGCTTTGAAGTGCCAGATTTAGGCTTCTCTGATTGTTTTGGAGCGCTAGATTTAGGCTTCTCTGATTGTTTTGGGGCGCTAGATTTAGGCTTCTCTGATTGTTTTGGAGCGCTAGATTTAGGCTTCTCTGATTGTTTTGGAGCGCTAGATTTAGGCTTCTCTGATTGTTTTGGAGCGCTAGATTTAGGCTTCTCTGATTGTTTTGGAGCGCTAGATTTAGGCTTCTCTGATTGTTTTTGGAGCGCTAGATTTAGGCTTCTCTGATTGTTTTGGAGCGCTAGCTTTTGGCTTCTCTGATTGTTTTGGTGCGCTAGCTTTTGGATTCTCTGATTGCTTAGGTAAATTATTTTCTTTTTACGTTACCATTCTTAGGCGTACTCTTTTCTTGAGCAGAAACTTGCTGTATAGAAAAAGGGGACATACCTGCAGTATCTGTAAGCAAAAGCAAGTCCAAGTGTTGCTGTCGCTATGCTTGTTACTAAATATTTTTTTGATTTCATCTTAAACTATCCCTATTTTTTTAAATTTAATGACGCTTCCATTATATCAAATACTTAACTTTATTTCAAATTCAATATTTAATGTTCACAAATAATATTTAATAGCCATTAAATTTTTAATTCATACAAGCCCCTAACCGCATTACAACCGTATACAGCTTCTGCCTGTGCCAAATCTTCTATGGTCAAGATCTTCTCTTCTACTTGTCCGCTTTCAAGTAGATGCTGGCGATAAATTCCAGGTAAAAGACCAAGGGTGCTAGGTGGGGTATAGAGTTTGCCATCCATTTTTAAGACTAGATTCCCAATAGAAGTCTCAAGCAGTTTTTCCATCAACAGTGTGATAAATGATTTCCTGATTTCCCATTGTCAAATGTGGTCGATATGTCGTCTTAAAAGTAGGTAAAGGCCTGCTCCAAATCAGCTTCTTGCTGACAAAGTTTGGCCTGACAGAAGCTAGGGCTAAGAGGTGTTAATACTTGTCGATCAATTCCTATTTCTCCAGACTTGCTGAGACTGATTCGCAAACGGTAGTCTTGCTGGAGATCACAAGACTGGCACTCCTTCTCTATTTCTTCTCTCAAACTATCTTCATCAAATGGAAAGGTAAAATAACGACTAGCCTTTTTGCAATCTTTCTAGATGTTGATTTTCAAAGAGCAAGGTTTTCTGGCTGATTTTTCCTGTCGTTATCAGTTGAAAACGAGGCTGTTTTCGGTAAAGAACAGCTGCCTTTTTGCTGGACTTCACGGTATTCTGACTCCCAAGTACTATCCCAAGTGATGCCTCCACCGACTCCATAGATGGCTTGCCCTCCATGCAGTTGAATGGTTCGAATAGCTACGTTGAAAATCCGTCGTCCATTGGGAAGTAAGAGTCCAACAGTCCCACAGTAGACCCCTCTTGCTTGCGGCTCCAAGTCCTTGATAATTTCCATTGTCGCTATCTTGGGTGCACCTGTAATGGAGCCACATGGAAAGAGAGAACGGAAAATTTCAACTAGGTCAACATCTGGTCGTAACTGACTCTTGATAGTTGAAGTCATCTGCCACACTGTAGAATACTGCTCCACTTGGCATAAACGTTCCACATGCTCACTACCAACCTCAGAAATACGATTCATGTCATTTCGCAAGAGATCCACTATCATCATGTTTTCTGAACGATTTTTGGGATCCTGTTCCAACCAAGCCGCCTCGTTCAAGTCTTCAGCATCCGTCAGACCACGTTTAGTCGTCCCCTTCATAGGGCGAGTCGTCAACTCACGACCATTCTGCTCAAAAAAGAATTCTGGACTCATGGAAATCACTGCCATATCATCATGCTCTACGTAAGCATTATATCCCGCTTCCTGCTCCACCACCATACGATTGTAGATAGCAAAAGGATTGGCAGACAACTCCTGCTTGAGTTGGACAGTATAATTGACCTGATAAGTATCCCTTGCCGTAAATGATGGTGAATCTGAGCAATGGCCTTTTCATAGTCCTCTGCAGATGTTACTTCCTGCCAGTTTGACGGTAAATACACCTCCTCATAAGTCAGAGGTATACTTGATTTTTCAACACTATCATGAACAGTGAAATACAGCAAATACTCTCCCAGTAAAGGGAGCCTTGTGTACTGATAACTTTTTCTCAAAAGCAGGTGCAGCCTCATAGCTGACATAACCTACACATAATAGCCTTTCTCTTGGTAGTTTTCTACTTGTGCTAATAAGTCCGTCACTTCTGCTAAATCTCTGGTTTTTAACTCTTTGATAGGTTGGATAAAGGTGTATCGCTCGCCCAAGGCCCTAAAAATCAATCACTGTTTTTCTATGCATACCCTAAGTATACCATAAAAGCCAGACCCCAACAGGAGATCTGGCTTTTTATGATTGATTTAAATATCAAGTTTACTCAACATAATCCAACAAATAACCATAACCCTTTTCTTCCATTTGATCTTTAGGAATAAAAGCGAATGGACAGACTATTGATACAATAGCGTAAGCCTCCCTTGTCCTCAGGCCCATCTGTAAAAACATGTCCTAGGTGAGAATCCCTGTTCTACTTCTGACTTCTGTTCTGACCATATTATATGACTTGTCTTCCTTGTAGGTCGCAACATCTGGACTGATAGGTTGGGTAAAACTAGGCCAACCACAACCCGATTCAAATTTATCTTTCGAAGAAAAGAGGGGTTCGCCAGTCGCAACATCCACATAAAGACCTGCTTCAAATTTATCCCAGTAACGATTTGAAAAAGGCACGTTCTGTTTTGACCATTTTGAGTCACGGCATACTCCTCTAGAGACAAAAGTTTTTTTCAATTCATCGTCGCTCGGTTTTTGGATATTGACTTGCATCAATAACAGGATAGGCTGCTTGATTGACATTGATATGACAATATCCATTAGGGTTTTTCTGGAGATAATCTTGGTGGTAGTCCTCAGCCACAATAAAGTTTCTTAAGGCTTCCTTTTCAACCGCTAGAGGTTGGTCGTACTTCTTAGAAACTTGGTCAAAAACTTGATTGATGACTTCTAAATCTTTCTCATCTGTATAGTAGACTCCTGTTCTGTACTGAGTCCCCTACATCATTTCCTGCTTATTCTTACTGATTGGATTGATAATGCGGAAATAATGGAGCAGGATTTCTTTTAAAGAGATCTGATTGGCATCATAGGTCACATGAACAGTCTCAGCATGCCCAGTTTGGCCAATCAATTCATACTGGGTTGTTTCTCCTCTACCATTAGCATAACCAGAAACAGCATCTGTCACACCCGCTACTCGTGAAAAATACTCTTCGACTCCCCAGAAGCAACCTCCAGCTAGATAGATATCATGTAAGTCAGCATCTTTACTTGGTTGAGTTTTTTTCGTGACTTTTTGCCCTTGACTAACTGCTGCCTTCTCAATTTGAGTGGTATCTGTGTAGCTTGCGCTTCTTTTTTCCAAAAGAAATAAAAATCCAATAATAATGCAAATGATGATTCCAATGAATACAATTATTTTTAATTTATCATTCATGATGAGCCTCTAATCTATACTCTTTAAGGTCTGTAAAATAGTTTCTTTGTCCATAAAACCTGGCTGAGTCTTAACTAGTTTGCCTTCTTTATCAATAAAGGCCTGAGTCGGATAAGAACGAACTCCGTAACTGCTAAAGAGTTTTCCCGAAGGGTCTAGAAGGACAGGAAGATTTTTATAGTCCAATCCTTGATACCATTTTTTGAAGGCTTCTTCTGCTTGTTCCCCTTTTTGACCAGGAGAAACAACTGTCAAAACAACATAGTCATCGCTTTCTTCTTTTAGCCAGCTCATCGGTATCAGGGAGGCTGGCTAGACAAATAGAGCACCAAGATGCCCAAAATTTGAGATAGACTTTTTTGCCTTTGTAATCTGATAGACGATAAGTTTTTCCATCAACTGCCGTGAGTTCAAAGTCTGGAACTTCTTCTCCTTTTTTTGCAGTTTGAGAGCTAACTTGCGCTTGTTTGTCTTCATTTTGCTTATCAGCTTGGCTCCCCATCTGATTTTTTTACAAGCTGACAGACAGAGTAGACTAGCGCAGACCAATACAGTTGCTTTGCCATTTTTCATCTTCATCACCTTTCTCACTCCTCATATGAATATAGAAATTGTATTACAGCTCTATTATATACCTACCATAATAAAAAAATACTTGAAATCTGCTTGGAAAATTAATGATGCTTCTTGATTACAAAAAACTCCCACCTGCTTAGCAGATGAGAGTCCATTAATTATCTAAAGATAGAAGTTTTAAAAGCTATCTGTTTGTTGAAGAAGTTTCTTAAAGAGTTTTTCTTTAAGTGATACGGTGTTGTCAAATTTGATAGAGCCCTTACTTAGAGTAGCCTTATCTTTTATCAACTGCTTCAGCAAATGCTTGTTTTAAGTCTTCATAAGAGTTGTAAGTTGTACCATCGATTTCAATTGATTGAATTCCATGTTTGGCACTTGTCACAACTTCATTGAAGTAAGCTTTTCTTCCAATCTTCAAGATTGTTGAATTTTCCATCAGAAATCTTGTTAATGATGAAGTCATCACCTAGAGTATCTTTACCAGCTTTTTTAGATTCAGCTTTTAGCATGTTAGAAGCATAGTTTAGGAAGCCTTTTTCGTAGCCATAGTAACCCCAGATTCTGAAAAGTATTGTGTTTTAAATGACATCGCTCCTGGAGCACCTTCACTTGTATTACCACCATAGATACCAGTCATCATTGGAACAGTGACATAAGCAGAATCAAAGTCAGATGGATTATAAACTCTGTTACCTGGACCACGATTGGTCATGAAGTTGTTAGTTACTAGGTCATCTACTGTACGTAATGGAATAGTTTTTTCATCATCACTCAAAGGACGTACCTTATCGAATTGATTCTTGGTATTATTCCCTCGGTATTGTTTGTCTACTTTCTTGAACCAAGCGTTGTTTAAATCTTGATTTGCCTTTATCCAGGACAGCTTCTCCTTCAAGATAATCCAGAAGCATGAGGGTGTCATTATAACCCTTCATATATCGATCAATTTCGTCACGTGATTTAAGGTCATTTGGATTAGTGTTATACCATTGATTTCCATCGTTTGGACGTTCATAAGCCATGTTGAGACCAAGGGCTTTGTATTCACCATTTGGATTTGATACAGACGGAGTTTGTAACATTCCTTGAGCAAATGCTTCAAGATCTGTTCCTTCACGGTGTCTTGAGCCACCTAGATAAACCATTCGGTCATTTACGTGAGTTGTTTCATGAGTAAAGGCAGAAACCCCAAAATCACTAACCATATCCGTCACCATAAAGAAGACAGAATCATCCTTATATGGATTCGCATAAACGCGAGCCACAGCTCCCATACGCCAATCAGTTGCATGGTAACGGTCGGTCGGACCATACAATTCACGGATAGGTGCCACATCTTTACCACCATTTGTATGACCATAACGGTCGGTACTGATGCCTTTATAGTTTTGGTTATCAAGTACAGGTGTTGGAACCATATTATTACTCTTCAAGAGTTGATTACGGACTTTATCTAAAGATAGACGTGACCAGAAATCCAGGTAATTCTGTTGACCTTTCGCAACCTTGTCAATTTCAGCTTTGAAGGCATTACGCTCTGCTTCAGTGTTCTTACCATATTTTTCAAATGAACTGTAGGCCATGGTATTGTATGTTGAAATCAAGAACATATGGGCATCTTTTAAGTTCAAGAGTGGTAAGATCATCTTGCCGTGCACATCGTTATTTAAGCCTTCGTATGCTCGATGTTTCTTATTTGCAAAATCAGGATTTGTTGTTTTTGGTTCCACGATATAGACATTATCTTTAGTTGCTTTGATGAACCAATCATTCAAGTCTGTATCTTTTGTGAAGAGTTCCATGTTATATTTGAGGAAGTCATTTAAATTGCCTGATAGAGTATGTTTAGTAACTACTTCACGGAAGGCATCATGTGTACGAGTTCCTTTTACATAGTCTTCTTTTGAACCAATTTCAATCAAACGGTCTAATACATTGACGTTCTTACCATAGAAGTCTGGCTTGAACAACATGAGTTGCTTGATATTGAAATCATCAAACTTCACTCCGTAATAACGGTTAAGGTAAGAAAGGCCAAGGAGAAGCGCTGCCTTGTTGTCATCAATTTTCTTGATCAAAGCACGTTTAGCAGCCTTCATCTGTGTTTAATTGATGATCCTCATTTTCAACCAACTGTTTCACAAATTTAGTAAGATTATCCTTAACTTCTTTGAAGGTTTCTTCAAGATAAAGGTTCTTAATCGCATTAACTTTGTTTGGACCAGTTCTACCAAGGTGTGTATAGATTGGATCAGATTGCAATTCTACAGGACTCAATTTTTCAACAATAGTATTGATGAGATCACTACGGTCTTTGTCAACCATGTTTGGAGTGTAAACAACTTCACCAAGTTCTGCAATACCATACTCTTTCACTTGTTTCACTTTGGAGTCTTTCGGTGAAATGCTGAAGACATCTTTTGTCTTATCTGCATAGTGGATCATAATATGATCAGCATCAGCTAATTCCGTCACAAAGGTATTGCCCTCATGGCAGTTACAGACAATACTTCTTTAGTCAAGAGAGGACTTCCTGCAGCTAATTTATTACCTTGGTCTACAATCCACTCTTTATTATAGAAAGGTTGAAGTTTTTGCAATATTACGGTAAGCTAGCTCACGAGTTGCATCATAACTATCAATTGCTTTGTATTGATCGTCTTTGTTAAGACTATTATTAAGCTTGTCTTCAATAGGTTTGCTGCTGGTAAATTTATCAGCAGTGATTCCCATCGCTTCAATTTTCTGCTCAGCTTCTGCCAGTGAGATACTTGGAATTTTACGTGAATTGTTAAAGGATTTCTTACCTTCACTCACGCCATCAACACTATAATTACGTTTGGTTCTTGAATAGGTGAAGTAATCGTCAGCATCAATATCTGAGTGACCAAATACCATCTCACCTGTTTTGACTTTCATCATAGTGATGTTGTCTTCAATAGTACCCAAGGCCCAGTTGGTTCCCAGCAATCCACCAGATTGAACAGCTTCTTTTAGTTCGATAGAACCTTTAGCAACTGAATTTCTAAGGACACCTTCTTTACCGACCGTGTAGTTATTAGCACCATTTTGAGATGAATAAACTAAACCTGCAGCTTTTGCTTTTGTTACCAGTAATTTCAGCATCAACGTAGGCTTTTCTCAACGATACCCTTCCAGTTTTCACCAAGAACACCAGCTAAATAGCCTCCTCTACTACCAGCAGCGTGAAGTTTACCGATAAAGGCGACATTACTTACTTTTCCACTGCCATCAATTTTATTGATAATACCAGCTACATCATTGTTACCGACAACACTTCCTGTTACTTTGACATTTTCGATAGTCGCATTGTTTTTGATGACATTAGCAATTGGAGCTACTCGATCAACTCCGGACATATCAATGTTGACATTTTCTAGTATGAGATCCTTAACTGAACCACCTTCAATGTTTCCAAATAATGGTTTAGTGATATTATGAATAGCAAATTTATTACCTTCAGTACTTCCCAATGAACCTTTAAAGGCATTGGTTACATAAGATTTGCCAGCAGCTGGTACATTATTAGCATTCATATTGCTACCAAGCTTGAATGTACCAGTCGGATTAGCTTGCATAGCTTTTACAAGTTCATTAAAGTCGTAGTAAACATCACCTTCATGAGCTTTAGGTTTAGGTAAATAGTGTATATACTCTTCAGTGAAACGATTCTCTGCAGTACGTTGAATCAAATCTGGTGCTTTAGCAGTTACTTTGTAAAGTTTATTTCCATCTACAGTAACTTCTTCGATTTTATCAACAGCTAGTTTCGTAACCTTGTTATCGTAAGTGGTAACTTTTTAAGTAGTAAGGCTTAACATTCGATGGTTTCTCGGACAAGAGACTACTATCGGCCTCATTTCCTTGGTCATCTACACTGATTAAGCTTGTTTCCTTAATATTTTTGACTTCAACTTTTTTAAGGTCGATTCTCAATGGTTCTTCCTTAAGAACTTCTTCCTCGTCACCATTGCCACGATCATACACCATGGTCGTCGCAAGTGTATAATCCTTGTAATAATCTAAATCAGCTAAAGCTGTCGCAAGATTTGACTCTGAAATAGCAAATGTCTTAATAACTTGATCGCCTTTTTTTCAACACTGCTTGAATAGACTTGATAGTCACTCCATCTGGTTTTTTTAAGGCTATAAGTTGCTTTTTGCACTTCGATTCAATTCTTCTGTATCAACTTTAGTTAATGTTAGAGTAGGTTTTTCTAATTCCTTAGTACCTTTTTTTGATAATGTGGTCTTGTGCCTGTTCAAGAACTTTCTTCTGAAACAGTAGGTGCATCTGCAGTTTTTCACACCCTTGATAGTCTTGTAAACTTTGGTAATTTTTCTTCTTACCATTCTTACCTACCTGAGCAACTGTTTCAGTTCCCTTGAGTAAACTCAGAATCTTGTTCCATTATCGTTTTTAAAAGGAACTTCTTCAACAGAAACTTCTTCGGTTTGGCCTTCAATTGGTTTGGTTCCAGACTGATTTTTCAGCTACAGGAGCTTTTAACAGTCTCTGTAGTTCGTACTTATTGGATCACCGACTTTTTCACCATTAACCGTTTTATAGACACGATGAATGAGTTGACTACCAGCTTTCACCCTTTTTGAACAATACTTTCTTCATCAGTATAGCGATTAGAATCCGATAGGGTATTCTGTAGAGTATGGAATTGTAACAGTTTCTGTTTCAGTCACAGTTGACTCTGTCACATTGTATTCTGGCAAGCTAGGTTGAATGAGAGGTTCACCTTCGTGTCCTTCTTCCTGAGTGCCCTTAGCTGTTACTTCTCCTGTATATGCTGGAAGTTCTGGCTGGATAGGGAGATTCGCCCACATGACCTTCTTCCTGGGTACCCTTGGCTGTCACTTCGCCTGTATATATCTGGAAGTTCTCGGTTGAACTAGAGATTCACCCTACATGACCTTCCTCTTGAGTACCCTTGGCTGTCACTTCTCCTGTATATGCTGGAGTCTCAGGCTGGACTGGGAGATTCACCTACATGGCCTTCTTCTTGGGTTCCTTTAGCTGTTACTTCACCTGTATATACTGGAGTCTCCGGTTGATTGGAGATTCACCTACATGGCCTTCTTCTTGAGTGCCCTTTAGCTGTAGCTTTCCTCGGTATTTGAGCAGGTTGATTCGGTTGAACTAGTGCTCACCTTCATGAGTTTCTTCTTGCTGTCTACTTGTAGTCACTGGAGTTTGAAGTTTTCTCAGTCTGTGTATTATCTCGGGAGTGAGAGTTTTCAGATCTAGCTTCCTTGAAATAGCCCAACGTATTCATACCCATCAATTTGAATGACACCTCTCGCTAAATTCTTCCTGGCTACATGACAGAGATTGTCTGATTATAAGATTGTAGACTTGATTTCTCAAAAGGCTTGAGTAGTCTGAGGAATGAAAGTAGCTTTCACCTCAAGCACCAATCACAAAGAATACCCTGCTATCTTATTAGGATCTCTTCTTTGAGAGTACCAGTACAGCTAATGATGCTGTCGTAAAGCCAAGACCAACGAGACCTAACTCTTTACTTCCAGTATTTTGGTAATGCTGAGATATAACTGCTTTCGTTCTATAAACAAGATAAACAAGATCATCTTGTTTTAAATCAGAAGGAAGTTCCTTATGAATAAGTGACTTTTTCAGCTTCTGTCAGCTCTTGCTCTGCTAAATAACGATAGTGTACCTGATTTGGCTCACAAACTTCATTAGCTACTACTGGATCAAGCAAGAGGTTATTAGCACCAAAAAGCAAGGCCCCGATGATAGCAGAACCCACTCCAACAGAGAACTTTCTAATAGAATATTTTATAACCTTTTCAATATGTTTCTTTTCCATTTTACAATTTCCTAATAGCATCTTGTGGGTATTGAGCACGCGCCCCTCCAATTAGTTTTGGGCGACTAGCGAGGGGCAGTTACGTGGGCATGGCCAATAGATTTTTCAAAACTGGACGAATAGGTACTTGAACATGCTTGATATGCATCCCCAATAGCCGTATCTCCAATATCGAGACCTGCATCAGCTTTGATAAATTCAACCTCAACTGGGTCTTTCATATAGCGAAAGGCCGCCAATTGACCAGAACCTCCTGCATGCAGAGTCGGTAGAACACTCACAATCTCCAGATTGTATTTGATAGCAACCTCTCGTTCTACAACTAAGGCCCGATTGACATGTTCACATCCTTGAACTGCTAGGTGGATTCCTCTTTCGCTGACAAGATTTCTAAGATTTTTTTGAACAATTAATTCTCCAATTTCTTGACTAGAAGCTTTCCCGATGTATCCTCCTATCACCTCACTGGAAGATAAGCCCAAAACAAAGAGAGCTCCCTCATGAGAGAAGCCTTTTGCCAACACATCTTCTAGGATTTCCTCTACCTCTTTTTGTAAATGTCCTTGGTCCATACTTTACCTCGCTTACTTCCTTTCTATGATATCGTTTTTTTCATCATTTTAGCAAGCTAGGGATATGGTTCCCACTTCCTCATTGACTACTTCTCTATTTCTTTTAAAATCTAAAAAAAGACAGAGAATGTCCATCTCTGTCTCATTTATAATTCTATTTATACTTTTTGGAGTCCTTGGACGGCATCGTGATTGATGATAACTTGACCGTATTCTTGTAGAACTGAACGGCTGATATCACTATCATCAGCAAATTCACGCATGCGAGCCAATAACCAAGCTGGATAAAGACTAGGATGATCCTCTACATCAACCAAGACTGTTAGATAGTATTGGTCATTCATTTTGTAGAGTTCTGAAGTCTCCATTTGGTAATCAACTGTTTTTCGCAAAAGAAACCAAACTAGCTAGGTTGTCAAAACGTAAGCTGTAGTAGATATAAGGTTCTCTTTTCCCTTCATCCACCTCAGTAATTTCATCAATCGCCGCTTCCTCTTCTTTTTCAACCTGCTCTAAAGATTGAATGGCTTCAATATCCTCTTTAGTTTTCTCTGCCATGGTTTTCTCCAAAGTCTTCAAAAATTCATCGGGAGACATTTTTGCTAGTTCATCCATATCAGGAAGGTCTGCCAAATCCTCAAAAATCCAAATTTTGGTCAATCTTAGACTTGGTCACAAAGACATCAACCTTATCAGGCTTTCGGTGTCACTCGGAAGCTAAGCATACCTGTATCCAAGAAACTGTCTGGCATTTCTAACTCATCCAAAATGGCATAGAAAGAAACTCTTCTGTTTTTTTCTTGTGGAACGAGAAAGTCTGCGATTTCCATTCCACGATCCATCAAATCTTCTAAAGACATCGTGATTTTTTTAAAGTCGTATCACTGATTTGTTTCATTTTCATAGTTCGTAACCTCATACTTTCAGTTCTATCTATTATACAAGATTTAAATGATTTTATCAAAAGAATGGCGTTGGAATGTGATATAATACTAGTATCTATTTTAGAATGTAAGAAAGAAAGTTTCATGAAAAAAATATAAAAGTTAAATGCTTTGGCTAGCTTGCTGGTCAATATTTTTAAATATCGTTTTTCCCTTGATTACTAATCCCTATCTAACGCGGATTCTTAGTAAATCAAATTATGGTTACTTTTAATACAGCTAACACCTGGGCAAGCTTTTGTCATTCCACTGGCTGCCTTTGGGATTTACAATTATGGGATTCGAGCCATTAGTAAAGTAAAGGATGACAAAAAAATAAGATTAATTATGTCTTTTTCTAAGTTGTTCTATATTTCGCTCATTACTTCAGTTGTGACAACTACTATTTATTTCCTCTTTATTTATTTTTGATACTAGTATTGTCAATCTCAAAAATCCTTTACTATATCCTTGGAATCCAAGCCCTCTTCCAATTTCTGAATATCGAATGGATGAATGAAGCCTATGAGAAATTATTCATTTATCCTTTATAAAACACTGGTTATTCGTATTGGAATGTTGGTTGCTATCTTTGCCTTTCGTTAAGACACCTGATGATATTGTTCCTTATGCTACAATCATGAGTGCAACAACCATTATCAACTATCTACTCAGCTTCCTATGGATTAAACGAGAAGTTTCCTTTTGTCAAGATTCAAGTTATTGAACTCATCAAAGCATCTAAGCCTCTTCTGACCATGTTGCTTCTAGCAAATGCCAATATGCTCTACACCTTGCTAGACCGTATGTTCATTACCAAAGGACCTGATGAGAATTACATCTCCTACTACACTATTGCTTCAAGTATTGTTATGCTGATTGCTAGTGTCCTGAGTGGAGCTATCAATGTCAGCATTCCTCGACTTGGTTACTACTTAGGAAAAAAAGATTTTCATTCTTATAAAGTATCTGGTCAATCAAGGTGCATCTCTTTTTCTTCCTCATGATTCCGACTAGTATCGGGAATCATGGTTTTAGGAACTTATGCGACAGTTATCTACTCTTCTGAGAAATACTTAGAAGCAGGAATTGTAACAAGCGTCTTTGCCTTTCGAACCATTATCTGGGCTATCGAATTAATCCTTGGAAAGCAAATTATCTTTATCAATGATCATGAAAACCGATTAACAGCTTTCTACTTTATCGGTGGCGGTGTCAATGTCATCCTAAACTCTCTACTCCTTTTTCAACAACATCTTTACTCCTGCCTACTACATCGGACAACGATTATTGCTGAGGCAATTGTGGTTCTACTTGAAATCCGCTTTATTCAGAAACATAAACTCTTGGATTTGAAAGAAATCTTTTGGAACATTAGCTCGCTACACAATTGTGTCACTAGGCTTTATTCCAATTTACTATATCTGTAAAATTCTCTTCCAAGTTCAGTCATACACAGTGAATATGGCTATGCTCAGTATGGTGGTAGCTACAATTGCCGGATGTGCTATCTATTACGCTGTCGCTCTCTTTGTAATGAAGGATAAAACCCTTCACTATGCACTGGATCTAGTTCGTGCTAAAATCAAACGAAGTTAACAAAACACCTATAAAAGCTTAAGCTTTATAGGTGTTTTTATTGTAGAAAAATTTAATTAAAAGTCATTTAGAAACTTAATTCTTTTCTTGGCTCGTTTGTGTCTTAGGTTCAGTAGATTGATTTTTTTCCTCAGACGTAACAGATGAGCTTTCTGTTTGTTGAGTTCTCTCTACTTCTGTTGTTTCGAAAATGTGCCCCTGACTATTTGCTACCGTTTGTTCCTGAGTTGTTACCTCAGTTGTAACAGTCGTCCAAATTCCATCTGCATTGAGCTTGTACCCGTCAGGACTTGTTCCATTTCTTAGAGAGAACCATTTGTTTGGAAATAGTACCAGTTACCATTCAGTTGTTTGCCAACCAGTTTCCATAGCACCACTTGCATTGAGATAATAGCGGGCTCCATTTATCTCTTGAAGGCCTGTTAGCATGATACCTTCCTTGTCTAGATAGTACCAAAGACCTTTGTCTTTGAACCAACCAGTCTTCATGGCACCACTTCCTGTGAAGTAGTAATAATGGTTATCAAGCCATTTCCAACCTGTCTGCATAGCGCCACTTGCGTTGAGATAATAACGGGAACCATTAATTTCTTGAAGGCCTGTTAGCATGATACCTTCTTTATCTAGATAGTACCATAGTTCCTTATCTTTGAGCCAACCTGTCTTCATAGCGCCGCTGCTTGCGAAGTAATAATAATGGTTATCAAGCCATTTCCAACCTGTCTGCATAGCTCCGCTTGCATTGAGATAATAACGAGAACCATCGATTTCTTGGAAGCCTGTTAACATGACACCTTCTTTATCTAGATAATACCAGATGTCCTTATCTTTGAGCCAACCTGTCTTCATCGCACCACTGCTTACGAAGTAGTAATAATGGTTATTGAGCCATTTCCAACCTGTCTGCATAGCGCCACTTGCATTGAGATAATAGCGAGAACCATTAATCTCTTGAAGGCCTGTTAGCATCACACCTTCTTTATCTAAGTAGTACCAAGTATCTTTATCCTTGACCCAGCCAGTTTTCATAGCTCCGGAGCTAGCAAAATAGTTCCAATGACCCTCAATTAAGGCCCAACCAGTTTGCATGATACCATTTTGATTAAAGTAATAGGTAGTGCCGTTGATATTCTTTTTACCAACTGTTCGAATACCATCTTCATCATAATAATACCAGCTTGAACCTTGCTTTTGCCAACTAGATGCGCTACCTTCTGTTTGAAGAGCGCCACTACTTGCAAAGAGCATCTTCTTGCCATTAAAGACTTGTAAGCCAGTCAGCATTTTTACCATCTTTATCAAAGAGATATTTTTTTGACCACCAATTTCAGCTAGTTCATTGTAACGTCTTGCACCGTTTGACTGGATATAGTACCAAGTATTATCATGATAGAACCAACCACCCGTCTGCATTTTGCCATTATTGTTTAGGTAGTAGTCATTAAATTTTGGTTCTCCGTTCCATTCGTCAGTGATACGGAGCCAACGACCACTCTGCATTTGACCTTTTCCGTTAAAGAAATATGTAGCACCAGCAATATCTTGCCAACCAATAGCCATCTGACCATCTTTCAAGCGATATTTCCAATGACCATCTTCTTGATACCATTTCTCTTCAACAGTAGGAATATTCGGAAAATCTCCTGAAACATTTGTAAAGCCTTTATCACTAATATCAAATACAGTTGCATCCTGAGTTTTACTTGATGCATGAATCACTGAATATTTTTTTCTTTTTGGAGATAATCTCTCGTTGAAGCAACGTTAATATCACCTCAGTCGTTTGAATGACCATACTAGGAGAAAGATGATCTAATGAAAGTCAATTGTATTAGAAATCTTAGCATCATAGTGATGATTCCATTTCATCATATCTACTTTTGCCAATCACAGGACCTAACTTATCTTCTGCTCCTTCAGCATTATCTAAAGTCACCACCAAGATAAATTCTTTTTCCTGCAACAGTTACTACTGCAACAATTGAATTGGAATTATCATCAAGAACTCTTTTTAAGTTCCCATCAGAATCATATTCATTTTTATAATTATAAAGCTGAATATCCATGTCACCAAATTTGAAATGACTATCCTGATCTTTGATATCTTGAATTAATGTAACACCCTTATTCTGTGCAGCACGAAGAGCATTATCGTAATTGAAAAGATTATCCCACAATCCCCAAGTGCTTGTAATTCGTTGATCCGAATATTTTTTTCAAATAGAAACTTTATCGACTTGATAGCGATTAAGAATTTCATCTGCTCCACCTATGTGATCACTATGAACATGAGTCCCTAGTATAAAGTCTAATTTCTTTACTCCTAACTGATCAAGATGGCGAATTAAGCGATCTTCTAATACTTGATAATTGTTAGTAGAAATTCCCCATCGATTTGGATAACGTGTATCCGTTCCATCCGGAAAGTCATAATCCTCTCCCATATCAATCAAAGCATAGTGACCATTACTTTCTAGTAAAATAGCATCACTTCCAGAGTTAGCTTTTGGTATTGATAAAAATGGATTCGATTCCCTGCACCTGCTGAGATTGTATCTGCATTTACTGTTTGTGCATGAATTATTGTTGCAGATAGAAGCACGGCACTAAGTAATATTGATTTTTTAAAACTTTTCATAAGGCATTCAGCTTTCTCTATTAATTCTCTACTCTTTCGTTAATCAATCCAATAATTCTTCTCATTTCCTGGTATCTGTTTGTCAGCAGGAGGTGGAGTCATATAATCTTCCCCAAATTCATAGACAAGAATCTCATGATATCTTCTTGGTACTTTTAGGATTAGATTTTCATAAGGCATATCAATTGTATCGTATAACCATTCTGTTTTAATACCAGCTGGATAGTAAGAGTCATAAGTTGAACAAACCAAGTCTGTAGAATTTTCAACACTGTATTTTAAGGCAAGTTGTTCTAGCTTTTGATTCCAGAATTGAGGAGATGTAAATCTGAATATTGCTGACGCGATATAACGAGGAAGATTTTTAATCCCTCCGTTTTCGTATTTAATTCCTTTAAAGTTCAAAGACGATAGACGAATTAGTTGTTTATATAGTTTCATTTTCTTACGATCTTGTTCGTCTGTAACAAGACCATCGTACGGGAAGACATCTACGCAAGTTCCAAGCACAACACTTGGATCTAAAAGATTCGAATCTCTCCGTGTTCGAATATCGTAAACACGCATATAACTATATGGATAACCCTTCGTTTCTCTAAAAGAAATCAGCTTATAGTATGGGTGGTTATCGTTTTTTTAGAACTGCGTATAACTTTTTCAAATTCATCTCTAGCTAAAGAAATATCTGTATCATCATCCCAAGGAATAAAAACCTTTGTGACGAACTGCTCCTAATAAAGTTCCAAAAATCGATAAAATATTTGATATCATGTTTTTCACAAACTTGGTGTAAGTATTCTAGAATTCCAAGCTCAATTTGCTTGATTTCTTCAAGGCTTAAGATTCTTTCTGACATTATTTGTCACTCCTAATCTTTACTTCTTTTTTATCTAAACAAAAAAATCTATTACTTCCTATAATCTTCCACAATTTAAAATCATGGTGAGATACTCTCTGCTCGACTGGAGGTAACTGCATGTAATCTCCATAATCTGAAGTTAGAATTTCATGATAATGTTTTGGAATCATAAATTCCTTACCTTCAAAGCTACCACTTTCAACTTGTTCTAACCATTCACGTTTCCAAACAGGCTTATTCATATCCTTATAGATAACATAGTCTACAAGTTCATAATCTTCTACTTTTTCTAGATTTAGTAAGCTCATCAATTTGGGCAACATACTTATTTGTGTTAGTGAAATAAAAGATAATAACAGAAATATAGCGGATAATTGAATTTCACTACACTTTTTACTATTCGTAATTCCTTTGAAAAGTGTAGCAACAATTGACGCTTTTTAATAATCTTTGGTCATCTTATCTTTAAATGCCTGATCATCTTCATACCCGTCAACAGGAAAAATATCAACATAAATTCCCATGTCTGAATCAATTCGAACATCTTCTTCAACCAAATAGGTATGATTATCTTGAACTTTCATGAATGGATAGACATAGTTGACATTATTTTTTTATAAGACATTAATTCATAGCGCTCGTCTGGATGTGCAATCATATAATCTTGCAGCTTTTCATAATCATCACGAAGCATACAAATATCCATGTCATCGTCCCAAGGAATAAAACCTTTATGACGAACAGCCCCAATTAAACTACCATAGGACAAGAAGTATTTGACACCAATTTTATGACACACTTCATGGATATACTCCATGATTCCTAACTCCATTTGTTGAATTTCAGAAATATCAGTTACTTCTTTCGTAACGGATATTTTTTTTCTTTCTCACAGATCATTAGACCATATCCTACAACTAACCAAAAAAATGATGTTGATGAAGTTAGTCGAATACATAATTTGACTCTCAAACAACTGACCAAATAAAATTCCAAAAGAATAGAATCATAATCAGTTTTTCACTATTTTTTTCTTTGATTTAACTAAAGTAAGAAACAAAGCGGAAACCAACATAAAGCAATGATGAGTATGAAAAGAAATGAGACCCAAGAATCCGGAACTCACAAAATATCGTAACAAAGATATTGTGGAAATTACCACCAATAAGTGAGTTTCTCAATTTCAAATTTACTAAAAATATTTTGTGTAATAATCTGATAACATTTCGAACACCATAGCCAAATAGAGGTTTTGCACTTCCCATTTTGATTGCATTTTTCCAAATATATGTACGTCCACTTGGAGTTGTTTCAATCAAGTGAAGTTCCCCATTTTTTTCTTAGCAAACATCCGAATCAGTTTCAGAATAAGATTTACCTTTATTTAAGTCAAGTACAGTTGCCTTGGCTGCTGAAATATATACTGAAGTTAAATAACTAATACCAATATTACTACCTGTTAGTAAGATACTAGCTACTAAAAAAGTTAGCCATTTTTTTGGCAAATCTTTCCTCTAGTGACAAAAATACAATAGAAATACTAGCATTAGAAGAACTGATAAAGAGCTCCTCTACTTTTGCATTGTTGCAAAAATAAACTAACTGAACGACATTATTAATTTTTAAGATAAACAGAGTATTTGCTTCCCTTTATGTATTAAATACATAGCAAAAAAACAATACTAATGTATGAGAAAAAAATAGCACTTGCATTTGGGTTGACAAAGTCCCCATAATCGACCATTCATTACTCCCGTAATAATAAGAGTTCTCTCCAATTTGAAATAGAATTAAAACTCTTGAAAGTAATAGAAAGCAAAAAGCAAATATAGCCGAAGCAAAAAGAGACAATCTGTATGGTTCCTGCAATCATACCTAATAACTTCCTTAGCTGATCAGGTTTTACCATGGTAAATAATAAAACATAAGCCAGCATAAAGAAAATTTCAACCATATTTCCGAGCAGGTGTCCCAGATCGATTAATGAGCGCTGATAAAAAGTGACTGCCCTACTAAAAAGACCAAATAAGGGTAAGAAACTTCTTATCTATCTCTATTCGTTTCCAATTAAAAAATAAAGTTAAACAAATTGACAGAACAACAACTGCTGAAAGTCCCTTATAAATCGGATTTGTTATTTTATAAATTAGTGAACTCATACTTAAAAATCGAAATGAAAAACAAAAAGATATGAAATCCACAGTTTTGATTTTTCAAAGCATTCATTCATTTTTGAAAAATTCATCTTCAACTCCTTTAATGACATTATTTATTCAAGCCTACAATTTGTCTATAAATCCATGGAGAAATTCCCAGTGACAAAATGGCTATTTTCCGAAAACTAGTAAAATAAGGATCACTCAATATTTGCGAGGTATGACTAACTATCCACTTTCTCAATTGAGTTTTCTCATCTTGATATTCAGTCGAATCTGTGAAGATTATTTTATCGTAGACTGTAATATAAGACCAAGATTCTCTATTTACTAATTCAGGTTTTAATTGAGGGAAACATTGATAAACTTTAGGAATAATGATTTTATATACTTCTATAGTGTCAAAAAAACATGACTATTAACAGATGTAGTTGCGCTCCCTCTCTATGATCATAATAGTATATTGGTTTTGTCTATAAATACACTCTTACATTTTGTTTTCAAGTAAAACTTCTGTTAAGAATAGAGCATCTTCTGCTAAATGATAATCTGTACTAAATTTAAAATCTTCAATTAATTCCTTTTTAAATAATTTTGCAACAGGGAAAAAAGAAGTTCGAGTAGTCATCAATAGTTCTTTCATGGTTTGCTCAGCAGACCATATTGACTCTTGACCTGAAAACTCAGGCAAATCTGTCACTTGTCCATTTTTTACATGATGCAAACGAGCAACTGAGAAACCAACAGAAATATCTGATTTTACTGCGCTTATCAAAGTTTCCAAATAATCTGGCGTAATAAAATCATCACTATCAATAAAAGTAATCCATTCTCCAGTTGAGTTTTGGATACCTACATTTCTGGCATTGGAAACTCCAGCGTTCTCAAGATGAAAAACCTTGATATTTTCATTTTTAGAAACCAGCTGATCACACAAGTCACCACTCTGGTCTGTCGAACCATCATTGATAAGTAGCAATTCAAAATTGGTATAAGTCTGCTTTAAAATCGACTCAACACATCGTTCAAGATAATTTTCTACGTTGTATACAGGAACAATGATACTAATTTTTTCTTGCATTGTATTCTCCCTTATATTCTGTATAGCTCTTATCCATATCTGCTATTATGGCATCGTGGTGAGGTACTTGCTTGTCTGCAGGCGGTGGTGTCATATAGTCACCAAAAGCTGTGCTAAGATAAGCGTCATAACCAACCGGAATAGGCATTTCTGTTCCTTCGAAAGGTAGGAAGATGCTGTCTTCAAAAGGCCTGAATTGGATACTTTTTCTTCATGTATCCTGGCCCTGAACATAATTCTGTAATGCCATCACTTTCAGCTGGTCCATACTTGGTCATTTCTTTCTCAGCCTTTTTCCAGATACGATAGCGAAGCGATTTAGGAGTCAACCCTAGTAAAATGGTACTACCCCACTTCATGAGAGCTCCATGTTTTTCTGGAATTGTTTGTGCACAAAATAGAGAATAAATCAAAGCCCAGCGGACCTGTTTCTTGCGCTCTGCTGGATTTTTAGGGTAGTAGTCCAAGGGAAGAACATCCAAAGCCAAGCCGTGGGGAAGATCCAAATCTTGTTGATAAGGCTTGATACAAGTCGTCTCCTTATCGCGAATGGTAATAAAGAGGTTACGGTCTACATAGTCTTTAGAACTCTTTGATAGGAAGTAACGCTCATCCGCATATTGAGGCCATAACTCTGCTAGTTTTTTTCATAGTCCTTTCGTGGCATAAAGAAGTCCAAATCATCATCCCAAGGGATGAAAACCTTTATTACGAAGGGCACCAATGGCTCCTCCACCACAGAGATAGCAGAACAAAGTCATGTTCTTTACAAAATGCGACGAAAATATTCAGCCATTTCTAGACTACGAGGCCTGAATCGCCTTTTCAAATCACTCATGTCTCTCCTCTTCTGTCCAATAACGAGTTATATCGTTTTCATTATACCATAAAAAAGCCCTAAAAATCCATCAGATACTAAGAAAAAAATCAAAGCCTGAGACACCCATTTTAGTTAGATGTTTCAAGCTTTGACTTTAATTAATTTTATTTATCTGAATCCCATTTGGGCTAGCTTATTCTGGTAGGCTTTCTTTGATCCACTCGAAGGGCTTGGCCTCCATAGACATCATAGTCATCTACCCAGTCTCCAAGTTCTGGTACTGTTAGTCTTTCAATACCGTTCTGACCTCCCTTCGAGGACGGATAAACCGTTGGTCAATAAGAAGGTATAAGGAAGGTTTGTAGATGTCATAGCGAATACTTTACCAAGTGCTTCTGAACCTGTGAAAAGTTTTTGTAGGATCTTTAATTTGCTGTAAAACAGCAGTCATGACTTGTTGCTGTCTACGAGTACGACCATAGTCCCCTTCATCATCATCACGGAAACGTGCATAGTTAAGGAGAGTAGAACCATTCATTTGTTGTGTTCCGACTTTAATGGTTTGAGTTGGTGATTCTGTTTCTGTCGCATGCAAGTCATCACCAACTGTCGCTTCTGTAACCGGAACTCCATTTAGAGTTGAAAATTGAGCATCAATGGTCACCCCATCAGGGAAAAGGGTGTCAATGGCAGTCGCAAAAGCTTGGAAATCAACAAGGGCATAGTATTTGATATCTAGGTCAAAGTTGTCTTTAAGGACCTTACGCACCATTTCAGCCCCTTGTTTTCCTTCTTGTTCCCCCAATTCGTAGGCCAAGTTCAACTTATGGTCAGCTTGTTTTTGACCATCAACAACCTGGCTATAGCCATCAATGTATACTAGGTTATCACGCATAAAACTTACAAGCTTAAGCTTTTTATCCTTACCACTTACATTGAGAACCATAATAGAATCCGTCCGTGTTTCTGAACTATTCTGTCCAATACGGCCATCTGTTCCTAAGATAAGAATATTGACCCCATCTCTTGTATCCTGTCCATTGAAAACTTCAACTTGGGCAGCCTTGGCATCTTTCGACCCTCTTGAGCCATTCGGATTGGCTGACTGGAAACCTTTCAAGAACATGAAAATCATTCCTACTGCAGCACAAAGCAACAGCATTCCTAGCCAAGCAAGGATGCGCTTTAAAATGAAAGACTCTTTTTTTCTTTGGTTCCCTCTGCTTAGGAATCTTAGCTTTTGGTTGAGGTAGACTACTACGTCGACTAGCCCGGCTTCGATTCGTATAACTCGGAAGACCTGTATTCATTTCAGTGTATTCTTGATTTTCTACTTCCTCTTGGACAACGGAGCGTGCTTCTTGTTGACCATCCAGCTTCGCTTGTAAAAAAGCAAACTCTCTCTTTTCTTTATCATTTAGATAGTGGATATTTTTAATAGATAGTCGTAACGTAGTTTCTCATGGTGTGTCAGAGGTTTTTCTCTAGTCATTCCTTCTCCTTCCCTTTTATCCTGTATGGTGTAGATAGGGTAAGCTCCTAGTACTTTATAGTTGATCCCAATCGTTTCTAGTTCTTTTTGAGCAAAATGGACCAGTTCTTTATCAGCATAGTCCACATCAATGATAAAAAAGTATTCCCCCAAGGCTGTTTTTAGAGGGCGACTCTCAATCTTCGTCAAGTCAATCCCACGCCAAGCAAAGGTCGAAAGCGCCTTATATAAAGCTCCTGGAAGATTGTCTGGCAAGGTCAAAGGCTAGGCTCATCTTTTCAGAATCTGCATTCAAGGGGATTTGTGGCAAATTAGGCCCCAAAACCCAAAAACGAGTGAAATTGGCTTCCATTTCTTGAATATCTTGAGCAATTAATTCCAAACCATATTCTCCAGCCGAACTTTTGGGGGCAATGGCCGCAAAAGGCTGATCTGGATGCTCGGAAACATAGCGCGCAGCGTAGGCTGTACTGGCAGTGACTTCTAATTGAGCATTCGGGAAAATGTTCATCGATAAATTTCTTCCCTTGAGCCAAAGGCCTGCGGATGAGAAAAAGATTTTCTCAATTTTTAAACTTGCCCTGGCACAGCCATCAACTGTTGATGAATTGGTTGCACAATCTCCGCCACAGCTTGAATTCGAGCCTGGTGGAAAGAGATAATCAGGTCTCATGAACACTACCTTCTATAGAATTTTCAACTGGCACAACCGAATAGTCTACCAAGCCCTGTTCGTAAGCCTTGATAACGTCTGTAATATTTGAAAAAGGCTCTAGTTCCTCATGAGGAAAAGCCGTCTGCACCACATGGTGCGAAAAAGATCCTTTGGGGCCTAGATAGGCAATTTTCATCTCAGTTCCTCTATAATTTCATCTGGGTTTAAACTTGATACATCTACAATCTGACTAGCCACTTCCTCATACCAAGCCTGTCTTTCGTTAAAAATCGCAGCTAAACCTTCCTTGCTATTCTTTAAAAATAGTGGACGTTGATTGTCCTCATCGGCTGAAATTCGCTGGTAAAGTGTCTCAAAAGTCTGCTTTTAAGGTAAATGTTGTCTGGATTTTGCTTGAGCAAGGCACGATTACGAGGAGAAATAACAATACCTCCGCCTGTAGAAATAACTTTATCTGTCTTTAGCAAGTCAGCTAGGACTTCTTCTTCTAGCTGGCGAAGGCTACCTCTCCTTTTTCTTCAAAGAAACGAGCAATTGGCATCCCCAGTCGGTCTTCCAGCAAGGCATCCATGTCTACGAAAGTCAGGATCTAGCTTTCTAGCAATAGTAGTTTTTCCTGAACCCATAAAACCTAGTAAAAACCTTAGCCATGAATCAAAGTCTCCAAATCATCAAAAGAAGCTTGGGTAGCTAGTATTGATAGCTTCAGCACGATCCAATTCGACCTCTCCATCTGCAACTAAAGAGATGCAATGGCTGTCATCATACCGATACGGTGGTCTCCAAAGGTGTTGACTTTGGCTCCATGGAGGGCAGATTTTCCCTTTGATAATCATTCCGTCTGCTGTAGGGAGTAATAGTTGCTCCCATGCTATTTAAAAGCATCCGCGACAACTTGAATGCGATCCGTTTCTTTGACCTTGAGTTCTTCTGCATCTTTGATAACTGTTTGACCTTGAGCTTGGGTAGCAAGGAGCGCGATAATCGGCAATTCATCAATTAAACGTGGAATCAAGGCTCCGCCAATCTCTGTTCCCTTCAAATCTGAAGTCTCGACAGTCAAGGTTGCAGACTTGGCAATTGAATCAATATCAGTAATGTCCAATTTCCCACCCATAGCACGGATAACATCGATGATACCTGTACGTGTTTCATTAATACCAACATTCTTAAGCACCACTCGAGAATTTGGAACAATCAAACCAGCTACTAACCAGAAAGCTGCACTAGAAATATCTCCTGGAACAACAACCGTTTGCCCACTTAGTTTTCTGTGGTCCCTGAACTGTTATTTTCTTACCATCGACACTCAAGTATCCGCAAAATTGACGCAGCATATCTTCTGTATGATTACGAGTGCACTCCTTCTCAATGATGACAGACTGACCTTGAGCCTGCAATGCTGCAAAAATCAAAGCTGACTTAACTTGAGCAGAGGCGATTGGCAATTCATATTGAATAGGTGTTAAGTTTTGTTGTCCCTTTTAAGTGCAAAGGTGGCAAGTCTCGCTCTGTTTGACCAGAAATGCTAACTCCCATTTTTTTCAAAGGAAGAGTTACACGGTCCATAGGACGTTTGGAAAGACTGTCATCTCCAAACATCTCCACTTCAAAGTCTGCACCAGCAAGGACGCCTGAAATCAAACGAATAGAGGTCCCAGAATTCCCCATATCGAGAGCATTCTGAGGGGCTTTCAATCCATTCATCCCAACACCTTGAATGGTAACGACACCCGTCTTTGTCCTCTATCTCAACACCGAGGTCACGAAAAACTTGCATAGTTGATAGGGACATCTTCACCACGCAAGATATCATAAACCTTGGTCTCGCCCTCAGCTAAGCTTCCAAAAATGATTGAGCGATGACTGATGGACTTATCTCCTGGTACTCAAATACTACCATTTAAGTGCTTAATATTTGTTTTTAATTTCATACTGGCCCTCATACTGACAATACTTTTTCTTATTTTATCATAAAAAGTCAGAAATTTCTTAAAAATTCCTGACTTAATGATGTAAATTCTTATTTTAAAAGTTCTGAAATTGGTTCAAAGACAATTTTTTCAATATCAGATAAATAAATAGAAAGTTGTTGCTGTTTGGCAAAGAAGACTGACAAGAGAGCATTGCCTTGAATCTGCTTACCAAAGTCTTCCATTTTTTCTTGGAAAGAAGCATCTGGAATTTGACCAGTTTGCGCCATGACTTGGATTTCATGCTGAAAAAGCAATATAATCAGCAAAAACCTTGCTGGCTTCTGCATCCGCTTGGATGGCATCTCTAGCCTCCTTAACGGCCTTGTATTCAGGCAACTCACGTAGCCCACGACTAAGTGCATTTGCACTATCATAAATATTTGACATCATTGTCCTCCTTATTTAATAACGACTGTATAATCTGTATTTTCTGTAATGACTTGCTCAGCACGTTTTAAATCGTGAGCATTTTTAAAGGAAATCTGCAGAATCCCGTGAACATCTTCACGGTTTTCCTCATTGATATGGATATTGACCAAGGAAGTTCCTCGTGAGCAATTCCAAGATGCGTAAAATCACATCTTCTTCATCGGGAACGTCTACATAGAGGTCAAATGAGCTATCTACTCCTCCGCGTTTATGGATTTCCATAGCTTGACGTTGTTCACGCGCTTGATTGAAAAAAAGTTCCAGATTTGGTGTTCATCACCCTTACTGATAGCTTGTCCAATCTCATCCAAACGCCCTTGAAATCCTCGATACGTTCAACAATGGTCGCTCGATTAGATAAGAGGATAGAAGTCCACATACCAGGCTCACTTTCGGCAATCCGGGTCATATCCTGAAACCACCTGCCGCAAAGCGTCGTGCCATTTCATGCTCTTCAGCATAGTTGGCAGTTTGTTCCATTAAACCTGATGCTAAGATATGAGGGAAAATGACTGATCTGAGAAGTCACTCGGTCATGCTCTGTAGCATCGATTTCAATGAAACGAGCGTGAAGACCTGACAGCAAGTCTTTCATTTCTTCAAGCGTATCCTGGGTTGTTAAGCTCGAAGGCGTAAAGATATAATAGGCATTTTCAAAAGATTAACATCTGCAGAAGTCGCTCCTGTCTTATGACTACCCTGCCATAGGATGAGCTCCAACAAAGCGAACAGGCTTACCAGCAAAACACTTCTCAGCTGTAGACACGATAGCTGACTTAGTCGATCCAGCATCAGAAATAATGACACCTTCTTTTCAAGTTCAAAGCTTGCTAACTTCTTGATAAAGGTAAGGGTCTGCTGGATAGGAAGTGTCAAAATGATAATATCTGCAAGGGGGCAGAAACTGGCAAAGTCATCCGTCGCTCGGTCAATCATTCCTCGCTCCAAGGCAATATCTCTGGACGCTTGACTACGATTGTATCCTAAAATTTTATAATCAGGATGATCCCGCTTGATTCCCAGTGCCATGGAAGCACCAATCAAACCAGAGTCCTGCGATATAGATGATTTTTGCCATAAGAACTCCTTAATAATTCTTTTGTATACTCCCGATGTTTTGTAACAGCTTCTTTTAATTCTTCCAGATTATCTGAGAGAATTTCTCAAGAATTTCTTGAGCCAAGATCGTTGCTACTACTGCCTCCATAACGACGCCTGCTTTGCTGGAAGAGCAGTCGGATCACTTCTCTCTACTGTTGCTTTATAAAGGCTCATGGGTTTCGATATCGACACTCATCAATGGTTTTATAGAGTTGGAATTGGTTTCATAACCCCACGGACAATAATCGGTTGGCCGTTAGTCATACGCCTTCGAAACCTCCAAGGTTATTGGTACGACAGTATAGCCATCTTCTTGTGACCATAGGTTTTCATCCATGACTTGACTACCCTTAAGATAACCTGCTTTAAAACCAAGACCAAACTCCACACCCTTTAAAAGGCATTGATAGAAACAACTGCTTGAGCTAGTCTAGCATCTAACTTTTCGATCCCATTGAACGTAGGAACCAAGACCAACCAGAACACCTCCAACAACGGTTTCTACAACACCTCCGATGGTATCACCATCGCGCTTTGATTTGGTCAATATAATCCTTGATTTCTTGCTCACGTTCTTGGTTAACGATAGAAACTTCTGACTGGGCGAGCTAGTTTTCCTAATCTCTGCAGACTGTCAAGTTTTCTGGAACATTAATTTCTTTTCCACCAAAAACCACAACATGGTTAGTAATTTCGATATCAAGCTCAGTCAATAGTCGTTTAGCCACAGCCCCGACTGCTACTCACATAGTCGTTTCACGAGCAGATGAACGTTCCAAGGAATTTCGCAAATCATCAAAACGGTATTTGATACCTCCTACCAAATCAGCATGACCTGGGCGAGGATGAGTGATTTTTTTCGTTTACTTTTAAGTTTGTCTTCAATATCCTCTGCAGACATGATATCAAGCCATTTTTGATGGTCTTTGTTAATGACATCCATGGTAATGGGAGCTCCTGTCGTCTTTCCATGACGAACACCAGAAGTGAAGACAACCTGATCGCTCTCAATCTTCATGACGACCACCACGGCCGTAACCACCTTGGCGACGTTTGAGATCCTCATTGATATCCTCGGCAGTCAAAGGAAGGCCTGCTGGAATTCCTTCAATAATCGCTGTCAGACGAGGACCGTGTGATTCTCCTGCTGTTAAATATCTCATACATTCTCCTTATTTTACCAAGTAATCTTTCATTTCTTCGAGTGAGACGGGGTGAATAGTGGCTGAACCAAGTTCTGGTACCAAGACTAATTTCATGGTGTTACCACGCGCTTTTTATCATGAGTCAAGGCCTGATAAAAGCTTATCAACATCCCAGTTTTCATAATCAACAGGAAGGCCAAATTTCTGACACATTTCTCGGATTGACTGAGTGATTCCAACTGGCATAAGGCCTTTTGTCTCGGCCACCTTAGAGACCTGAACCATTCCCATCGCTACTGCCTCACCGTGCATGACACGTCCATAACCAGCAGTCGCTTCAATAGCATGGCCAATTGTGTGACCAAAATTGAGATACAGACGAATACCATTGTCCAATTCATCCTCAACTACCATCTTGCGCTTGACCTGGCAAGAATGTTCAATCAAACTTTCTGAATGCTCCAAAATACTCTCCACAGACCCATCCATTTCAGATAATAGGTCCCAGATTTCTGGATCTTCAATTAAAGCCATATTTAATGACTTCACCCATTCCTTCAATCAACTCTCGTTTACCTAGGGTTTCAAGAACAGTTGGGTCAATCAAAAACACCATCTGGCTGGGCAAAAGTTCCTACCATATTCTTAGCAAAAGGGTATTCACTCTGTCTTACCACCGATTGAAGAGTCGACTTGAGCAGTCAAACTGGTCGGAATTTGAACAAAGTGAATACCCTCGCATATAGGGTAGAAGCTACAAAACCAGCCAAATCACCAACGACACCACCACCTAAAGCTACGATGCCGTCACTGCGAGTCACGTCTTGCTTGACCAAAAATTCATAAGCTTTTTGAACCGTGGTTAGATTTTTTTCGCTCTTCACCCTCTAGGAAGTCAAAAACTGCCACTTGAAAACCAGCATCCTCTAGGCTCAATTTAACTTTTTCTGCATAGAGAGAAGCCACATGGTTATCGGTAATGATAACGACTTTTTGCGGTTGCCAAAGTTCCCTGCAACCATTTTCCTGCTTGAGACAGGCATCCTTTTTCAATCTGAATATCATAAGGATGGTGGGGAAGGTCTATTCTGATTTTTCATAGCAGTTCTCCTTTTTCTTTATTGATACTTTTTGTTTTAATAATTCCCAGATTTGATCGGTTGGCATTTGCTTACCTGTCCACAACTGAAAAGCTTCTGCAGCTTGGTAAAGCAACATGCCTAGGCCATTAACAGCGTGATTTCCCTGGCTCCTTACCCACTTTAGAAATGGTGTTTCAAAGGGTTGATAAATTACATCAGCTACCAAAAGCTTCTCGGATAAAACAATATTTCTTGGGAATTGGCAGAGATACTCCATCCATACCCACACTGGTCGCATTTGACCAAGAGGTCGGCTTTAGTGATGCTGTCTTGAAGATCTTGAACATCTTCTAAAGCAAATAAATCTACTTTAAATCCTGTTTCATTTTGTATTTTTTCTAAGTAAGGTCTTGTTTTTTCTATTGAAGCCGAGCGTACAAAGACAGAAACCTGACTGACCCCATCTAAGATTGCCTGCGCTAAAAATTGCTTTTAGCTGCACCACCAGCACCCTAACAAAACCATTCTTTTTCCCAGATATTTTTAAAAAGAAGGCAAGCTCTTAAAGAATCCCTTGCCATCTGTGTTATATCCAATTAAAGTTCCATCACGGTTCACAACCGTATTGACAGCACCAATCAAACGAGCTTCTTCGCTCAACTTATCCAGATAAGGAATGACCTGCTCCTTGTAGGGGCATAGAAAGATTGATTCCATACATCTGATAGCGACGAATATTGGCAACTGTTTCAGCCAAGTCAGTCGCTTCTACTTTCCCAAGCTAGATAAACACCGTTGGTATTGGTTGCCTCAAAAGCGCTATTGTGAATAAAGGGAGAAATGGAGTGTTTGATAGGATTGGCGACTACAGCTGCTAAACGTGTGTAGCCATCAATCTTCATTGAGAAGCTCCCGAATTTTTTTCATGCTAGATAGAGAAATCTGTCCTGGAGCACTAGCTTCATCCAGACTTGCAAAAGACCAGCTAGAGCCCGTTACATCCGAAGTAATGCGAGAGACCTTGCCCACTTTCCCCATAGAAATGGTTACATATTCTTGTTCAGGGTTCAATGTTTTAAAGCCACGTGTAAAATTCATCAAATCCAATACATCTTGTTCTGTATGAGCCATTACTGCTATTTTCACAACTTTAGGATTTAAACTTGTCAACTCAGATAGAATTTCCATTAGATTTTCCGGTGTTTCTTGGAAGTTATGATAACTCAAGACAAGGTTTGGAAACTCCAACATCTCCTCAAAAACATGCTTGTAGCTAAAATACTCAAAATCAATATAATCTGGTTGATAAAAGCTGTGCTACTTCCTTAATGATTTGGACATATTCTTCTGAGAGAGCTCAATTTGACCACCCTCAGCTCGAGTACGCAAGGTGAAAACAAGCTCACGACCTGCGAATTTTTCAAAAATAGCGGGTGCTACCTGCAAAATAGCTTCCTTGGGTAAGAAGTCTGCTCGCCACTCAATGATATCGGCATCATGATACCGCGTCACATCAATAGCCTGAGCCTCCTCTAAACTTTTCGGCATTACGGAAACAATTAATTTCATTTACTAACCTTCATGGTAATCACTTTGAGGTAATTACTACTTTCATCTTTTTCATTGTAGACAAAGTCTGCTGGAAGTCCATATTTATTTAAAATCTGGTACTTTCTTCCTGCAAATCCTTTGTTGATTTGTTCTGTGAATTTTTGACGAGAAACATTAGCCGCATTGGTACTAGCGATAATGATTCCATCTGGATTTAAAATCTCTAGGCTTTGGGAAATCAATTTATGATAATCCTTAGCTACAGAGAAAGTTTGTTTTTTATTTCGGGCAAAGCTAGGCGGATCCAGAACAATCACATCGTAGCTCAAACCCTTCCTCTTAGCATATTTAAAGTATTCAAAGACATCCATGACAAGCAATCGATGATGATCAAGACTCAGTCCATTAGCATGAAAATGAGCTTCTGATAATTCTCTCGAACGCTTGGCTAGATCCACAGAAGTCGTTTCACTGGCACCTCCCATGGCTGCAGCAACTGAGAAGGCTGCTGTATAGGAAAACATATTGAGTAAGGATTTCCCCATAGCTAAACCATCAACTAAGCTCCCACGAACTTCATGCTGATCCAAGAAAATTCCAGTCATAAGACCGTCATTCATAAAGACTTGGTACAAGACTCCATTTTCAAGAACAGTGAAAAAATCAGCTGCTTCTTGACCATAGATATGGGAAGACTCATAATCTAGACCCTTAAAGCGAATCTTTTCATAGGCACCCAAGACTTCTGGAAATACCTGAGCAAAGGCGGCTATAATCTCTTGACGAAGGCTATAGATATAGGAGTTATACCAAGAAAAAAACAACATAATCTCCATAAAGATCCAGTGTCATGCCACCAAAATCCATCGCCTTCTTGATTAAACAAACGAAAGGCAGTTGTCAACTCATCTTGATAGTAGGTAGCGCGTCTTTGTTTGGCTTTCTCAAACAATCTTTCAAAAAACTTTTGATCAAAAGAAAGCTTTTGGTTGGTTACAAACCAACCAATCCCTTTATTTTGGCGAGATAAATAAGCCTTCCCTAAAAATTCTTTGCTTTGGCTGAAAAGCTCAACTTCTTGATTAGTTTCAGATAAGTCTGGAAAAATCAACTTCTTCCAAAAAGCATCTGTCCTTTATGGAGCTTTTTCGACACGCCGACTGACGAATACTTTTATTCATAGATACAATTATATCAAATTTGTTGAAATTTCACAAAACAGAAACTGGTTTTCTACATTGATTTCATAGGAAAGATGGCCCTTTATCCTTCATTTTCATCAATCGCTTTCAACAGACAGTCTTCCCCTTCATATTTTTCCAATGTCTAAGATAAAAAAATGGACATAAAATATCACCCGTATATTTTTACAGCGCAAACGTTTGCGTATTGCACAGCTTTGTGGTAAAATGATTGTCAAATTGTTAAGTATGAGGACTTTCTATGAAAAAAATCAAACCCTAATGCAATATTTTTGAGTGGTATCTCCCCATGATGGAAAAACACTGGTCACGACTAACTAACGATGCTGAACACCTAGCTAACTTGGGAATTAGTCACATCTGGATGCCACCTGCTTTTTAAGGCTACAAACGAAAAAAAGATGTCGGTTATGGAGTCTATGATCTATTTGACCTTGGCGAATTTGACCAAAAAAAGGAACTGTCCGTACCAAGTATGGCTTCAAAGAAGATTATCTCCAAGCCATTCAAACACTGAAATCTCACGGAATCCAACCGATGGCTGATGTCGTCTTAAACCACAAAGGCAGCTGCAGACCGTTTAGAATCCTTCCAGGTTATTGAAGTCGACCCAGAAAAATCGCACAATCGAACTAGGAGAACCTTTTCACCATCAATGGCTGGACCGGTTTTTACTTTTGATGGCAGACAAAAACACCTACAACGATTTTCACTGGCACTGGTACCACTTCACAGGAACTGACTATGATGCTAAAACGACGTAAGTCTGGCATCTATCTTATTCAAGGAGAAAACAAAGGTTGGGCTCATGAAGAATTAGTCGACAATGAGAACGGAAATTACGACTATCTCATGTACGCAGACCTGGATTTCAAACACCCCGAAGTCATCCAGAATATCTATGACTGGGCAAATTGGTTTATCGAAACGACTGGTGTAACAGGTTTCCGCTTGGATGCAGTTAAGCACATTGACTCTTTCTTTATGCGTAATTTCATACGCGATATCAAGGAAAAATATGGTCAAGACTTCTATGTTTTCGGAGAATTCTGGAATCCTGATAAGGAAGCTAATCTGGATTATCTTGAAAAAGATTGAAGAACGCTTTGATCTTGTTGATGTTCGCCTTCATATGAATCTCTTTGAGGCAGGTCAGGGCTGGAGCTGACTATGATTTAACAACTATCTTTGATGATAGTTTGACTCAAATCAATCCAGATCGAGCTGTAACCTTTGTCGACAACCATGATACTCAACGAGGACAAGCTTTAGAATCTACTGTAGAAGAATGGTTCAAACCAGCAGCCTATGCTCTTATTCTCCTACGTCAAGAAGGGCTTCCATGTGTATTTTACGGAGACTACTACGGTATCTCTGGTCAATATGCTCAGCAAGATTTTAAAGAAGTTCTTGACCATTTGCTAGCTATCCGAAAAGAGTTAGCTTACGGTGAGCAAACGGACTACTTTGATGACCCTAATTGTATCGGTTGGGTTCGTTCTGGAGCTGACAACCAATCACCTATCGCAGTTCTTATCTCAAACGCTCAAGAAAATTACAAAACTATGTTTGTTGGTCCAGAATGGGCTGATCATACTTTTGTTGATTTACTTGGCAACCATTCAGAACAAGTAACTATTACTGCCGAAGGATATGGTGATTTTCCAGTTGCTGAACGTTCAGTCAGTGTTTGGGGACTTACATATTAAGAGCACAAAAAAACTTGCCTATGGCAAGTTTTTTTATTGCTAAATATTAGTCTTTCCAAAGATCCATGGCATTTTTAAAAATCAGATGAAACCTGAACATTTTGAGGGTTTGTCGCCTCTCTCTCTGACGTTTCGCTTCTACCTGGGCAACACTCTTAATCCCTTCATGACGCCAGTTTGCGTAGGATAGCTTGGATATATTTCCAATTTGGTTTTCCATTTAAAAACAGCTTCACGTAAGGCTTCTGTTATCAAATCCACACTAGTTCCGTCTTCTTTCAAACTCTTTTCCAAAGTCTTCAATTTCAAATGGGGACTCAATAGACGACCTAGCTCCTGTTGGAAAGTATCCACCAAGCTCTTTAAATCATTCTGAGCTGGTTTCACTTGATTTGGAACTTGTTTTTCAAAAAGTTGGTCTAGGCGCTCCAAGGCAAGGGTTGCGTCAAAAAAATAACTTCAATCTCTCCATTTAGCTCAATTGTACGATATTGGAGTAAGCCTTTATCGGTCAAGCGTGAAATAGCTTGATTGACTTCAGTGACCTCTTTGCCAATTTTTTTCAGCGATTTGACTTGGCGACAACTCACCCAAAAGCCGTTGTATTCTGTAGGTAAAAGAATTGCCAAACCAAGAAATCATCGCTCGACGAAAACAGTTGATTGTAATGTAAAAAGCAGGTCACTCGGCAACACTAAGTTTCCCTGATTTGAAAAGCATCTAAATATGTCATAATTCCTCTTATAAATATCCAAAATGAGACACATCATCTTCTACACTCTTCCACTCAAAAGGCGTTTCTTGGTATACTGCATAATTTACCCAGTTACTGAAAAAGAGGGCTGCAGATGAACTCCACCTCATACAAGGAAGTTCATGAATGTCATCATTTTTGAAATAATTTTCTGGTATATGTGGATCTAAACCAGCATCTAGATCTCTAAAATATTCCTTTGCGAGCGTATCGCGATCATACTCTAAATGCCCAAAGCTATAGACTTCTCTCAAATCTCGACTCGCAAGGATAGAGACTCCTACCTCTTCTCCTGATGCTAAAAATCTCTAGATTTGTTTTATTCAGGATATCTTCTTTGTGGACTTCTGTATGGCGAGAATGAGGGGATACATATAAATCATCAAAACCTCTCAGTAGAAGATGACCTTCTTTCAAAACATCTTGAGAATAAATCCCAGAAAGCTTCTGGTCCATCTGGTATTTATCTACGCCATAGCGATAGTATAGACCCGCTTGTGCTCCCCAGCAAATATACAGGGTTGAAAAGACATGAGTCTTAGACCAATCGATAACCTTAGTAAATTCCTCCCAATAGTCCACTTCTTCAAAAGGGAGATGTTCAACTGGAGCACCTGTAATAATCAAGCCATCAAAATACTGGTCTTGAACTTCTGAGAAGGTCTTATAAAAAGTCTTCATATGCTCAGAACGAGTTGTTTTCGACTGATGACTTTCCATATATAAAAATTCAATATCTAACTGCAAAGGAGTATTGGCTAAATGGCGTAAAAGCTGAGTTTCTGTAACCATTTTCAGTGGCATCAAGTTTAAAATCAGAAATTTTCAGTGGTCGAATATCCTGATGAGTGCCCTCTGGTCATCCATGACGAAAAATATTTTCCGTTCGTAAAAATCTCAACTGCTGGTAATTTTTTTATCAATTCGAATCGGCATAGAAATCTCCTTACTGTATCATATTGGACTCAAGTAAACATGGTATCGTCAACGGGGAAAAATGCTGACGTTTCTCTTTCCCTTTATTATACTGTATGAAGATATAGTTTTCAATTATAGTTTTTCTCTAACTAGATATAGCTTATTTTTATATCAAATGAAGAGAAAACAGCCCTAGGGACTGTTTTTCATTAATAATGCATCAGCACTTTATAGTCGTAATCTCCGATAGCTTCACGACCTTTGAGTTCATCCAGTTCGATCAAGAAGGCACAACCTGCTACGACTCCACCCAATTTTTCAATCATTTCGATGGTTGCTTTAACAGTACCACCTGTTGCCAAGAGGTCATCTACGATAAGAACACGTTGACCTGGTTTGATAGCATCTGCGTGCATGGTCAAAGTATCAACCCCATATTCTTTTTCGTAGTCCGCTGAAATGACTTCACGTGGCAACTTGCCAGGTTTACGAACAGGCGCAAAACCAATTCCCAACTCAAAAGCGACTGGACATCCAACGATAAATCCACGAGCTTCTGGTCCTACGATCATATCAATCTTTTTGTTAGTAGCATATTGAACAATTTCACGAACAGCGTAACTGTAGGCATTTCCATCTAGCCATCAATGGGCTGATATCACGGAACGTAATGCCTTCTTGTGGGTAATTTTCAATACTTGCAATGTAATCTTTTTAAGTTCATAGCGTTTCTTTCTTTTTAAGTTTTTTTACTCCCTATTATACCATAATTTCCTAGAAAAGCAAAAATAGAAAAGAAGCCTTGACACTTAGTACAGGACTTCTCTTTTTTTCTTCCATTGTTGCTAACATTCGCTAAACGAAGTGCCTACTTCTTTTTACTTTTAGAGGTTTTGATTTCGCTCGACGATTTTGTTGGATGCGCCACTCTCGCTCAAAAGTAGGACATGGTTTCAAAAACTCTCTTTGGCAAATCCGACATCCAGTAAATAGATTGGAATTTTTCATAAACGTTAGAGTTCTTCTTGACTAGTAAACCTACTTCGTAGACGTCGCCCATAAAGAGGTGCTTTGTTCAAAAGATTTGTATCATAAAAATGAACATCAATTATATAAAAATCCCTTGCATTTCTACTACCCTTAATTTTCATGAGAGCAAACTTTTTCTACCTGTCCCCAGGAATAAAACTGCCAGTCTTTTCTTTCGGATATGGTTTATAGGAAAAATCCTTGAGCCGTACATTTTCAAATACTCTTTTATCCGAAAAAAGAAGTCGTAAACGTTGATACAAAATGAAACCAACGATGATGATTAAGAATAAGACAAAGAGGATGATTGCCACCAATCCCACTGGTGCTTCTTCGGGATAGGTCAGCACGAAAGTATCCAAAGTAGAAAGAGCCAATTCTAGTAGGTAAAGAATAAGAGCTCAAAACGATTTTCTTACTACTCCATTTTGATAAATTGTTTCTTCCATTATGCCAACTCACTTAAATATTCATAGCGTTCATATTTTTTTCAAGCAAGGCTTCATTCTTCTCATCTAGCTCTTTCTGAAGAGTAGCTAGTTTCCCAAAATCAGAGCCCATTTGGCCTGCATTTCTTCTTCAATAGCAGAGATACGATCTTTCCAAGGTTTCAATATCGCCTTCAATGCTTGCCCACTCCTGCTTTTTCTTGGTAGGTCATGCGTTTCTTTCTCTTCACGGACTTTGACGACTTTTTTTCCTTGTCAGCCTTTTTGACTTTTGCGTTACTGCTTTCTGCTTCAAAAGGCCTTTTTCATCCAGATAGTCAGTGTAGTGTCCATAGAAAGGACGAATGGTCCCATTCTCAAAAGCGAGAATCTTGGTTGCTACCTTATCAAGGAAAATAACGGTCGTGACTAACTGTCAGAAACAGGCCCCTGCAAAAGCCTTGCAAGAAATTTTCTAAAAACCGTTAAGGTTGCAATATCTAAATCATTTGTTGGCTCGTCTAAGAGGAGGACATTAGGCTTTTTCAAGAAGTAATTTGAGGAGATAAAGACGTTTCTTCTCTCCACCAGATAACTTCTCAATCAAGGTACCATGCGTTGATCGTGGGAAAAGGAACTGCTCTAGCAACTCAGCGATAGATGTCGTAGAACCACCACTGGTCTTGACTTCTTCTGCCACTTCCTGCAGGTAGTTAATAACCCGCTTGCTTTCATCCAAACCTTCGATTTGTTGAGAGAAATAAGCGATGCGAACCGTTTCTCCGATAATAACTTGACCTTCAGTTGGCTCGAGACTTCCTGCAATGAGATTGAGAAGAGTTGACTTCCCAACACCATTATCCCCAACGATTCCGATACGGTCTTTGGCTTGGACCAAAAGGTTAAAATCTTGCAAAATCGGTTTGTCATCATAGGCAAAGGAAACATCCTTAAACTCGATGACCTTTTTACCGATACGGCTAGTTTCAAAATTCATGCTTAAGTCTGTCTCAACACTAGTATCTGAAACTTCCTTCTTCAAGTCATGGAAACGATTGATACGCGCCTGTTGCTTGGTTGCACGAGCTTGTGGTTGTCTTCTCATCCAGGCTAATTCCTGTTTATAGAGTTGTTCTTTTTTGTGAAGAAGAGCTGCATCGCGCTCATCCTGTTCAGCTTTGAGGCGAACATAGTCCTGGTAATTCCCTTGATATTCTGTCAAACCAGCTCGGTCCAACTCAAAGATTCGCGTAGAAAGAGCATCTAGGAAATAGCGATCATGGGTGATAAATAATACTGTTTTCTTGGAATTCTTCAAGAAGAGGGTTAACCACTCAATGGTCGCAATATCCAAGTGGTTGGTAGGCTCATCAAGAAGCAAGAGATCATGGTTTCCAAGAAGGACTTGCGCCAACTGAACCCGTCTACGGAGACCACCAGACAAAGCTCCAACAGGAGTTGATAAATCTTGAATGCCTAGTTTACTGAGAACCGTCTTGACCTGACTTTCGATTTCCCACGCTTGGAGGGAATCCATCTCAGCCATGACCCATTCCAAACGGGCCTGTTTGCCCTCATTGTAGTTAAGCATGAGCAATTCATACTCACGAATTAGCTGGATTTCTTTCAAATCACTTGATAGGACAGTATCCAAGACAGTCTTGCTGTCATCAAAATCCGGATCCTGGGTCAAGTAGCCAATCTTGTAATCATTCTTTGCTGAAAATGGGCTAACATCACCATCAAAACCTGAAACGCCAGAAAGCACATCTAAAAGGGTGGTTTTCCCGGTTCCGTTGACACCGATAAGACCAATTCTGTCCAAGTCATGGATGATAAAGGAAATATCTTTAAAGACAGTCTTATCTCCAACGGATTTACTTAGTTTTTCAACGATAAAGTCACTCATTTTCTCTCCCTTAGGTAGTCATGGATGGCTTGACGGTCATTTTCCAATTCTCCATCAACAATAGCATACTCAATTTCTTCTAAAACATCCCCTAATTCAGGACCTGGCTGATAGCCGTATTCTTTGATGAGAATGCCACCATTGATTTGCATTTCTTTCTTATCATGAATGGTCAAACTCTCATAGGTTTCTGTGATAGCTTGCGGATTGACTTCTTTACCTTGAGCTCTGCGAAGATTTTCAGCCTGTAGAAGCAAGTCCAAATCAAATCGGTAACAATCACGCTTGCTCAGTTCTCCTTTCTTTCTCGTAGAGACAAAATAGTCAATAAATCCTGTACTTGCTTGGCAAATTGTCGTGATGTCTTCCAATGTTTTAAAAATTTTTGAGCATCTTCCACTTTTAAAACCCATAAAAGTGCTGCCCAGGCTTGTTCAGAAGATTCAAAGATGAAATTATCTTTTAAGTCAAATAAAGACTGGAGATTGCCCTGACTACCTGCCATATCTGGAAGATAATCATAAGCTTTACTTGCAATCATAGAAGATAAGCCTACTCTCCAATGAGGGGCTAGTAGAAGTTTATCAAATTCTACAAAAGTACGTTCCACAGAAATTTTCTCTAAGAGTGGCGTTAAGGTCTTCATCGCTTCAAACGTTTCTTGCTCGAGTTCAAAACCAAGACTAGCTTGGAAACGAAATCCACGCATGATTCGTAGAGCATCTTCATTAAAACGTTCACTAGCTACACCAACTGCACGTAGGACTTGATTTTCTAAATCTTGTAAACCATCAACTAAATCAACGATTTCCCCTGTCTCATCCAAGGCAAAGGCATTGACTGTGAAATCACGTCGTTTGAGGTCCTCTTCTAACGAACGAACAAAAGAAACTGAACTTGGTCTACGGTAGTCTACATAGACATCTTCCGTTCTGAATGTGGTTACTTCGTACTCTTCATCTCCATCTAAAACCAAGACGGTTCCATGCTCAATGCCAATATCAGCTGTCCGTGGAAAAATCTGCTTGGTTTCTTCTGGATAGGATGACGTCGCGATGTCCACATCGTGGATAGGACGATTGAGCAGGGCATCCCTAACGGATCCACCCACAAAATAAGCCTCAAATCCTGCTTCTTTAATTTTTTCTAATACTGGTAAAGCCTTCTGAAATTCAGAAGGCATTTTTGTTAATTTCATAGTAAGTGTTCTAATCCATAGACAAGCTCATGACGCTTGACAACTTCTTTGATTCCCAAATTCACCCCTGTCATGAAGGAGCTACGATCATAGGAGTCATGACGCAGGGTCAATCCTTCTCCTTGATTTCCAAAAATGACTTCCTGATGGGCTACCAAACCTGGTAAACGAACCGAATGGATACGCATGCCATCAAAATTAGCTCCACGTGCTCCTGCAATGAGTTCTTCCTCATCACTAGCACCTTGTTGAATAGACTCACGAACTTGAGCCATCAACTCAGCTGTTTTGATAGCTGTTCCGCTAGGAGCATCTTTTTTCTTATCATGATGCAGTTCAATAATCTCTACATTTGGGAAATATTTAGCTGCCTGTGCCGCAAATTGCATGAGTAAGACAGCCCCCAAGGCAAAGTTAGGAGCAATTAAGCCACCCAAGCCTTTGGAACGAGAAAAATCTTTCAGTTCTTCTATTTCTTGACTAGTAAAACCTGTTGTTCCAACGACTGGAGCAAAGCCATTTTCAAGAGCAAAGCGTGTATTCTCATAGGCGACAGCTGGTGTAGTAAAGTCCACCCAGACATCTGCTTCAAAACCTGCCAAGTCATTCTTATCATTGAATACAGGAATTCCTTGCCACTCAGATGCAGACTCGAAAAGGATCCAAATACGGCTACTAGTTCAAGTTCAGGATCAGACAAAAACCATCTGACAAGCAGATTGTCCCCATTCTTCCCTTTAAAAACCTGCGATAATCACTCGAATACTCATCTCTACTCCTATCTAAGATACAAAGGACTGTAAGACACAATCTGAGACGATATGGTATATATGCCAAAAGCGATACTACCTTCTCCCAGGTGGGTTCCCGATGACACTACCAAAGGTTGCAATCTCAACATCTGTAGCTACTCCACTATCTAGCAATAGCTGACGTAAATCGGCTGCTTTTTGAGAGGCATTCCCATGAATTACCATAATCTGATAATTTCCATTACTTGTTACATCTTTGACAATTTCAACCAAACGTTTTGTTGCTTTCTTCTCTGTACGAACCTTCTCATAAACTTCGATAACACCTTGGTCATTAAAATATAGAATTGGTTTAATGCTAAGAAGATTTCCTAAAATGGCTGCGCCGTTTGATAAACGACCACCTTTAACCAAATGATCAAGATCATCTACCATGATAAAGGCAGAAGTATTTTCAATCTGTTCTGTTAACTTATCTAGTATAGACTGGAAATCATCTCCCTGCTCAGACCATTGAAACACACTTTCCACCATGAATCCTAGTGGTGCACTTGTAATTCGAGTATCAGGAAAAGCAATGGTTAGATCCTTCGAAACTCATCCGTCATATATTGGATATTCTGGTGAAATCCTGAGATTCCAGAAGAAAGGAAGAGACCCAGAAACATGAGTATAGCCTTTTTCTTTCAATGATGATAAAATTTCATCCAACTTTGCAATACTTGGTTGACTTGTTTTAGGTAGTTCAGATGAACGAGCCATTTTTTCATAAAATTCTTGAGCGGTTAGATTTACACCTTCAACATACTCCCTGTCCGTCGATATTCACAGGAATATCAAGCATAAATAAATCTTCTTTCCGCAAGGTTTCCGCTTGTAGAAAAGCAGATGAGTCTGTTATGACCGCTAATTTCATTCTTTAAAACTCCAAATTAATTCCTGGTAAATCTAGTGCAATTTCCGTCACTTCATAAGTCAAACGGTTTAGCATATCCAAACAAGGACGAGCAAGTGTCTCAACTTCTTCTTGACTAAAGTCACTTGGTTGATCTACGATACGACCTTCAACGTGGTTCGACTTGAGAAATAGTACCACTGATAACAAATTTATCAAAGACAATCATAAAGCTCAAAACAACTACGAGAGAAGTCACTTGATTTTCTTGGTCATGTTGAAGTAGTTGGAAGTTCACATCAACCTTTGTTTCAGGAATTCCGTTTTCATTTTCCCATTCAAAATTACGTGCATCAAAGTGATACTGACTAACAAATTCTTGTTCACGTTTTAAATTCATCATATTCTCCATGGTTACAATTTACTTTGACATTGTAACATATTTTCTTATTTTCTGCTAACTTTCCTAAATTCCGATTTCTGCTTTCACAACTTCAGCAATAGTATCCACATAGTAATCTACCTCTTCAGTTGTTGGTGCTTCAGCCATGACACGCAAGAGTGGCTCAGTTCCACTTGGGCGAACGAGAATACGTCCGTTACCCTGCCATCTCTTCTTCCATCTTATCGATAATAGCCTTGATAGCTGGTACTTCCATGGCTTTTGTCTTTCATGGTGTTTTTCCACACGGATATTAACCAATTTTTTTGTGGGTAAATTGTTACTTCTGAAGCCAACTGAGATAAGGTCTTACCTGTTTCTTGCATAATCTTAGTCAATTGAACTGCTGAAAGTTGACCATCACCAGTTGTATTGTAGTCCATCAAGATAACGTGACCTGACTGCTCTCCACCGAGATTGTAGCCTGATTTTCTCATTTCTTCAACTACATAGCGGTCTCCAACAGCAGTGACAGCTTTATTAATACCTTCACGGTCCAAGGCTTTATGGAAACCAAGGTTGGACATAACTGTTGTTACAATTGTGTTTTTGTGCCAATTGACCTTTTTTTCAGAAAGGTATTTACCGATGATATACATAATCTTATCACCGTCGACAATCTCACCGTTTTCATCTACTGCAATCAAACGATCGCTGTCCCCATCAAAGGCTAAACCAATGGCTGACCCGCTTTCTTTTACAAGTTCTTGCAAAGGCTTCTGGATGAGTCGAACCAACATTCAAGTTAATGTTCAAAGCCATCTGGTAGTTTCTCCAATGACAGTGATTTGAGCACCCAAGTCTGCAAAAATTTGACGAGCACTTGTAGAAGCTGCTCCATTTGCAGTATCCAAGGCTACCTTCATCCCTTCAAGAGCTGTTCCAGTTGAAACTAGGTGGGCTTCATACTTGCGTAATCCTTCTGGGTAATCAACAACAGTACCTAATCCTTCAGCACTTGGACGTGGGAAGAGTATCTTCACTCGCGTCAAGCAAGGCTTCGATTTCTGCTTCTTTTATCATCGTCCAATTTAAATCCATCTCCACCAAAGAATTTAATTCCCGTTATCTAGAGCTGGATTGTGGCTAGCTGAAATCATGACACCTGCGCTCGCTCCCTCAGTTTTCACCAAGTATGCTACTGCAGTCGTAGCAAGTACACCAAGTTTATAAACGTGAATTCCCACAGAAAGAAGACCAGCAATCGAGAGCCGATTCTAACATTTTGACCTGAAATACGTGTATCACGTCCTACGAAAAACCTTAGGCGCTTCTGTCGCATGTTGACTGAGGACATAACCTCCGAAACGACCCAATTTAAAGGCCAATTCTGGCGTTAATTCTACGTTTGCTTCTCCACGGACTCCATCCGTTCCAAAATATTTACCCATTTTAATATTCCTTTTTCTAGTTTAATATTGATTTTAAGAATCTGACTTCGTCTCAGCTGACGTCGTTGAAGAGTTTTCTGTAGACGAAGTATTACTTGTCGAGGTTGTACTACTTGTTGTTCTGGCAGGTTTGGTCGTTACTTTCATAGTAGTTTCAAAAGGTGTGATAACTGTTGGTAAGACTGATCCATTTTTTTATCAACTGCTTGCAAAGGAACTGATCCAGAATAGTTCCCTGTAATCTGTTCACTCGTTGGTAAAACTGCAACAATCCGATCAATCTTAGATAGTGTATCCGCATCACTAGTTACTGAAACTTTTTCATCAGAAACAGTAACTCGCTCTATTATAATACGCTCATCAATTTGACTAGAATCGATTTGAGGTACAACAGGCACATTATCCCTGGTGACCTTCTTACCAATCTTGACTGTGATCTTTTGTGGTGTTGCTACAGCTGTCAAACCACTTGGAAGATTTTCTATGGTCAAGGGAACTTCAATCGTTCCTTCTGTAGCCTGCGTCAAATCAGCAGTCACTTTAAATTTACGAGTGCTCTCCTGCATTTCACTAGCCAAGGATACACGATTTGAACCCGTTAGAAATACCGTTACTTCAGAGCTAAAAACCACTGATAAAATACTGCTCACTATCATAATGAATATCAATCGGTACATTGACTACCGTATTGGTATAGGTTTCAGTTTTTGTTTGTCTTGCGTTGGTATTGTTTTGATAATTGATTGATGTTGCATAGATAAATAGGACACATGCAAAGAGGAGCGAGGAGATGATATAAAGACTATTTCTTTTCATTATTCCAGCCTCCTAATAGACGTTCTTTTAAGCTTGGTTCTTGTGCATCCTTAGGGATCAGAATACGACGTAGTTCTTCTTCGAATTCTTCCAAACTTAGATCATGTTTGAAGACACCATTGTAGGTAATCGAAATTCCACCAGTTTCCTCTGATACCACAAAAGTAAGGGCATCTGAAACTTCTGATAAACCTATGGCTGCACGGTGACGAGTTCCGAACTCTTTGGAAATGCCTGTGTTTTCAGTCAGTGGTAAATAGGCAGAAGTTACTGCAATCCGATCTCCACTGATAATGACTGCACCGTCATGGAGAGGCGTATTAGGGATAAAGATGTTAATTAATAACTCAGCAGAAATCTTAGCATCCAAAGGAATTCCTGTAACGATGTACTCCTGCAAGGTTCTCACACGTTGAACCGCAACCAAGGCTCCAATCTTTCGCGGGCTCATATACTCAACCGATTTTACAAAAGCCTGTACCATCTGCTCTTCTGAACTCATAGGAGTATTTGAAAAAGAAGTCCGTAGCTCGACCTAATCGTTCCAAACCTGTCCGAATTTCTGGAGAAAAGATAACAACCGCTGCAATAACTCCATAGGTAATCAATTGATTAATCAACCAGGAAATAGTCGTCAAGCCCAAAAAAATTAGCCACAATCTGAGCTAAGATAAAAAACTAAAAACGCCTCGAACCAAAATCATAATCTTGGTTCCTGCAATTGATTTTGTAAATTGATATAAGATATAAGCAACGATTAGAATATCAATCACATTTATCGCAATACTCCAAGGACTGGAAAACAAACTAGACCAGTATTGAAGATTAGATAATTGCTGAAAATTCATCCTGTGTCCCCTCTCCAAAAAAGCTTCTCTTCATTATACCATTTTTAATGGAAATTTTCTCCCCCCTACCTCATTTTTAAATTGGCAGAAAATATGATAGAATAAAAATGATAGAAAATGAAACAAGGAGAAACCATGTCTGAACTATATGATATCACCATCGTAGGGGGTGGCCCAGTTGGTCTTTTCGCAGCCTTTTACGCTCATCTTCGTCAAGCCAAAGTACAAATCATTGATTCTCTCCCACAACTAGGTGGTCAACCTGCTATCCTTTATCCTGAAAAACAAATTCTCGATGTGCCAGGTTTCCCAAACCTTACAGGGGAAGAATTGACTAACCGTCTCTTGGAACAACTCGAAGGATTCGAGACACCTTTTCACCTCAACGAAACCGTTCTCGAGATTAAAAAAGAAGATGGTGTTTTTAAGATTACAACTACTAAAGGCACTCATACTTCCAAAGCTGTCATTATAGCTATGGGTGGTGGCGCCTTTAAACCGCGTCCACTCGAATTAGAAGGCGTTGAAGGTTATGAAAATATCCACTATCACGTTTCTAACATTCAACAATATGCTGGTCAGAAAGTAACGATTCTGGGTGGTGGAGATTCTGCTGTGGACTGGGCCTTAGCTTTTGAAAAGATTGCCCCTACTACACTTGTTCATCGTAGAGATAACTTCCGTGCCCTTGAACATAGTGTACAAGCCCTAAAAGAATCATCTGTAAGTATCAAAACACCATTTGTGCCAAGTCAACTCCTTGGAGATGGAAAAACTTTAGATAAGCTTGAAATTACAAAAGTTAAATCCGATGAGACTGAAACCATTGAACTCGACCACCTCTTTGTCAACTATGGTTTCAAATCTTCTGTCGGTAATCTTAAAAATTGGGGATTAGAACTGAATCGTCATAAGATTATCGTCAATAGCAAGCAAGAATCAAGTCAAGAAGGAATTTACGCTATTGGAGACTGTTGCTACTACGAAGGTAAGATTGACTTGATTGCAACAGGTCTCGGTGAAGCACCAACTGCTGTCAACAACGCCATTAACTACATCGACCCTCAACAAAAAGTACAACCAAAAACACTCGACAAGTCTATAAGAAAAAAACCACGAATCCTAGGGTTCGTGGTTTTTAATTCATTTGGTATAAAAAGAGACTTACTGGAATTTTACTTTAAAAAACCAAATAATTTGATGCTTTTCATCAATCATATGATGCAATTGTTGAAATTTATAATTGGCCTCTTCGTACTGATTTTTCGATTTTTATAAGAACGTCGATAGGCATCCTCACATTCTTCAATACGCTGTCGCTTTTTTTCCTGATTTCATCTTCTATCATATCAAACTCTCCCATTGCTTAAAACTCATTAGCCAATTCTTTTATCTTCATCTAATTTTTTCTGAATACCGTCTTTGATTTGCTTTTCTAAATCTGTAAAATCTTTCTCTAATTGTTTGGCAGTATCAAGAACCGGAGTAAACCTCTTTTGAATGACACCAACAGTTGTTTCATAGGTAACTCCTCCATCAGAATAGGCAACCTCTGTTTCGTACGGACTTAGGATAAAACCCCAAGGAACATTACTGCAAGATACAAGCACTTCGCTCGCATCTTGAGCACCATCATTATATATTTTTTTGAGAACATCTAGTTCTTCTGTTACAATATGGCAAATACCTGACGCCGTAAGCTTAGCTTGTTCAGAGTCTAGAAAGATTCGCTCATCAGATGTAAAACCATCAGAAGCTAGACTCTTCTTAAGCTTTTTGAAACTCTCCATTTTAATCAGAAAGTTGTTATAAGCAACTGTACTGGTATTGGAGAGAATTTTAATTTTCCCATCCTTATCCAGGCGATAACCATAGGTCATATGCTGATTTACAAAACCTTCTTGTTCACTATCTACATAATAAACCATACCTACAGAACCGACACTTCCCTTGGCGGGATCTCTACCAACCATACTAATCTTATCTTTAGGGTCAGCATAGTTATAGATTCGTCCTTTAATCTGATCGACAATTTTTCTCTGTTCAGGGCTAAGGATTCGGTAGACATCAGGTCCGTTATAGATATAAGCCTGTTGGATTCGCTCGATTTGGGCCGCTTCAAGAGCAGCCATAGCATACTGAGCATCCATAGAACCAAGTGAATGCCCATAGATGTTAATCTTGGCATTGGGATATTTTTCCATGATATCTTTTAAAGCTCTGGCAGAGGCCTTTAGCTGCTCGGTAGAATTGTCTCGGCCGCTAGGAATACTTGTTTCAGGATACGCGTTCCAATCACAAGATCATTTTCTGCCCAGTCATTCCAGACATCCCCAAAATCTGTAAAAGCATGCATTGGAGCAGTAGAGCCACGAAAGAGGACTGTTACTTCCTCTACATCCTCAGCATTTTCTTTGGGATTCTTTACAACCGCATAAACCTGCTCACCATCACCTGACACGGTTTCCATGGTTCTTCCTGTGATGTTTCCCGTTAAGGCCTCCAGTTCTTTTACTCCTGGTGGAAGAGTGACATGGCCAGTATTGTCGTAAACTTGGGTGACAGTGCCAACGCTTCTATCATATTGGTCCTTAACCTCACGATTAATTGAGTTATCGTTATATTCAGTCATTGCTATCTGAAGATTTGAGTCATCGACATAATTTCTCATTTTTTAGATTCCTTTAACATAGATGATAATTTAGGTGATACAGTATATCCATAAGATTCATAATTACCTGAATTATCTTTTATTAAGCCAAAGTGAAAAATCTAATTCCTTATCATTATTAAAAATATATCCTTACCATTAGTCCTCCCATTGGATTATACTCTAAAGTTTCTGTATCAATATCATATGATTTAATGATTCCATCTTCTGTTAATGCTTTAGGATCATTTGCCTTCATATGATTTTTCATAAACCTTCTTTTGCCTCATCGCTGGTCGCGATGGCTATCATTTCTTGTTTTTTTGATATTGGTGCATACTCCAACCTCCTACTGCGATTCCAATGACTGCTAAAATACTGATTAAAAATAATCATGCTTTTTTTAGGTTTTTTTCATGGTGCCTCCTTTACGCTATCCTATCAATAAATTAGGAACGAATTTACTCATAGTATAGCATAACTTTCCTCTACATCTTCAGCTTTTTTTCAGCAGGATTTTTTTACAACCGCATAAACCTGCTCCCCGCTCCTGTGGTATTGTTGTAGACTTGGGTGACAGTGCCAATTTGATCACCATTAGGAGTTTCCGCTATACGATTCAATCGTAAATCTTTATATTCAGCCATTGCAGTTTGAAGATTAACTTCACTCACATATTCTTCAGTCATGATCTACTCTCCCTAACAACTTACTCAACTCTCCAGAATATGTATAGCCACTGGGCTCTAATTTCCCCTCGCTATTTCTTACAATACCGAATTGAATATCTAATTTTTCATTATTATTAATATAAGTTTTTAACCTCTATACCTCCCATTGGATTATAATATAAACTTTCATTATCAATCACATAGTCACGGATAATTCCTTCTTTAGTAAAAAGCTTTTTGGATCTTTCTTTTTCATATATTCTTCATAAACCTTTCTCGCCTCATCGCTGGTCGCAATGGCAATCATTTCTTGTTTCTGTTGATATCGGTGCATGCTACAACCTCCTACTGCTATTCCAATGACTGCTAAAATACTGATTAAAAATAATCATGCTTTTTAGGTTTTTCATGGTGCCTCCTTTTACACTATCCTATCAATAAATTAGGAACGAACTTACTCATAGTATAGCATAAAAAAACGATTTTTTTCATCAAAAATGCCTTACACATATTTAATGACTTCAAAAACAACCACGAATCATACGATTCGTGGTTTT
>BNJV01001428.1_pt1 | contig 62788 bp, 61 predicted proteins | sample 8540591 | NCBI WGS metagenome assembly BNJV01 (sample SAMD00202457, study PRJDB9452) | human saliva metagenome | host: Homo sapiens | reverse complement strand
TTTGTGCTATTAATAAATTACTCTGTATGATGAGAGTTTTGTTCATATCTAAGTCGTTTTCTAACGAAGGTTGATGCCGTTATACCTAGACTCTTTGCTGCATCACGTACATTACCGTACTGTTCATAGGCACTTTTAAGGTAATTATATTCGATGGATTCTAGAGTTTCTTTGAGATTTTCTGGTAGTGGAGTTGCTTTTTCTTTTGTAGACAAGGGCTTTTCGTTTAAACCACCATGTACATGTATGTGTAAATCGTGTGGAGTTATTTCATCTTTTGTACTTATAACAACAGCACGTTCAATTACATTTTTTAATTCACGAATATTGCCTGGCCAATTATATTCATGAAGCAATTGAAGAGATATAGCGGTTAACGACTTTCTAAAACCATATTTCTTATTAAGTCGCTCTAGGAATGTTTTGGCTAAAGGGACTATGTCATTTTTTCGTATCCGTAAAGGTGGAATATAAATAGGAAAGACTGTTAAGCGATAGTATAAATCTTCTCGAAACTTATTTTGTTGAACGAGTTCTTCCAAGTTTCGATTTGTTGCGGCTATAATTCGAGTATTTATTTTTATGGCCTTAGTGCCTCCCACACGAAGTATTTCTTGCTCTTGGATGGCTCGTAATAATTTTACTTGCATATCCTTAGGTAATTCACCTACTTCATCAAGAAATAAAGTTCCCTTGTTAGCTAACTCAAATAAACCCATTTTTCCAGTAGAGCTGGCGCCGGTGAAAGCCCCTTTATCATAACCAAAAAGCTCACTTTCTATTAATGCAGGGGGAATGGCTCCGCAATTTACTTTTATAAAACTATTATTGGCACGTGTACTATTTTTATAAATATAATGGGCAAGCACTTCTTTTCCAACACCTGTTTCACCAAGTAAAATTACAGTTGTATCTAATGGGGCAACTCTTCTGGCTAGAAGTAAAACGGATAATGATGCATCGTCCTGTATTATTAGTTCCTCGGTATGAGCAAGGTCTTGAAGATGTGATAGTTCTAATTTTAAACGTTCTACCTTTTCTTCTTTTTTTCGGACGGCTTGTTTTAAATTGTAAATTTCGGTTAGATCCCTAACGTTAGTTACAATCATGATTAAATTTCCAGATTTGTCAAAAATAGGAGAACTGGTAATCAATGCTTGCTTTTTTGTTTTAAAGTATTGTTGCAACGTTACTGGTTGCTTTGATTCTTTAACGATTAATGAACCAGATTGAGAAATTATTTTTTTCGTTAACTAGATCTTCCATATTTCGACCTAATAAATCTTCTTTACTTAGACCTGTTATTGTTTCATAGGCATGATTAATTTTTATGACTGTTGCATTTCCATCCGTAATAAAAATTCCGTCGAAGGATTGCTCAATAATATCATTTAGTCGTTCTGCGGCTTCTGAATTTGTAGAAAAATATAGAGGATTTTTACCATTGTATGATCACCCTATTCATAAATAAAATATTCAAATTCACTTAAAAATTATTATAAAAATTTGAGTGAGTTTAAATCAAATAGAAAAATATTGTTGTAGGAATTATAAATAGTCGCTAGCTAAAGTAAGCAGTTATCGGCATCATAATTAAAAGGAATTAGTATCAAGTAAGTCTTTTTCTAATGATTTGTAGTCTGTTTTTCCAGACTTTGTTTTAGGGATATTACGGATAGAAATAACTTTAATAAAAATAGGATGCAATTGTACCGCATTAAGCGTTTCTTGAATAATGTCATCTTGTGTGGAGGGAAGTGTAGAAGTGATATAGACCAATAACTTTTGGTCAGTCCCCGTGCAGGCAATATCTATAGCGGAAAAACATTCTTTGAGATGACTTTCTATTTCATCTAAATTTATGCGTTTTCCCTGAATTTTTACAAACCTTTTTCTACGACCGACAATATAGAAGAAACGGTCTTCATCAAAGTAAGCAATGTCACCAGTTAAAAGCGATTTATTCCAATCATCACCACGAGATAGGTCATCACGAGTTTCTGCATAACCAAGTGCAACATTATCTCCCGAATATACTAACTCCCCTTGTTGGTAGGGGTTCAAAATAGTGAGGCCATTATCGTCAATGAGTGTAAGTGCACCGCCAGGAATGGCAATGCCGATACTACCGAGTTTACTAAGTGCATAAAAATAGGGTAGATAGGATATTCTGGCAGTTGCTTCAGTTTGACCATACATAATGATAAATCGTTTTCTATTTATTTTTGCGTATTCTGCGAATTTTTGTTGTAATGATACAGTTAGTTTTCCACCAGCTTGAGTTAAAAGCTCTAAGTAGGGCAAGGACATAGACGTAAACTTTAAGCGTTCAAGGCATTCATATGTGAAAGGAACTCCAGCTATAGATGTGATTTTATTTTTTTTCACGTATTCCCAAAAGTCAGTAGTAAAAATATCTTTTTGGGTTAAAAAAATTGTCGCACCTACATTTAAATGGCTGTTTATTATTGATAATCCAAAAGTATAGTGCATGGGAAGTGTTGTTACTGGTCTACTTTGTTTTGTAAGTTCTAAATAGGTGTCTATAGATTCGGCATTAGCCTGAAGATTTTGATAGCTTTGCCTAACTAATTTAGGGCTACCCGTACTACCTGACGTTGTTAACAATAATGCTAAAGAAGGGTTCATATCAATAGAGCGTAATGAGTGTTTATAGATTCCATAGTCATATAGTTGATAAAGAGAGAGAGAAGATACGGATTGGCTAGGTTGGAAAATCCAATTAGGTTCATATATTTCGATAAATCTATTTTTCAAATTAGTAGGAAGCATATCATCTATTAGAATTGGAACAATCTTATTATGCAAACATATTATATATGACAATAGGGAACCAATAGTGTTTTTACAATAGATAATAGCTAATGTGCGAGGAGATATAATTTTTCTAAGCACGGTTGCATGTGATAAGGCGTCCCTATATGTACAGCAATTCTGGAATTCATCGGTACAGAGAATACTATCTTTATGAGGACTATTTAAGTCAAAAAACATAAAATCACCTCTTATAGAATAATGTCGGATTGACACTCAATTAGATGAACTCCATCCCAAACTATATCCATAGATGTGGCCATTCCGAAAGGGACGATTCTTTTAATTGTGGGTAAGGAGGATTTAAGTATTATATGACGAAGGATTTCTGGGGGATAGTTGGTAGTAATTGTTTGAACTCGATTATCTAAATATAATGTGATATCACTAATATTGGGCATATCTAATTGAAATACTTGTCCACAATTTAGATTTATATCTGAGATGTTCGAGATATAGTTATTGAGGGTATAGACATATAAATAGTTTCCCCAATGGCTAAAACTTGAAATTTCTTTGTAAGCAGCAAGAAGTTGCCAAGATGAAGTATATTTATTGCTAACTTTATATGGGGTTAGGTCGTAGTTATTTGCTTCAGTTGAAATGTTTTGCCATAATTTTTGTTTTATCTCTGATAAGTTGGTTAGGCTAGAATAATTTGTCCAAATAATTATACGAGGACTCGCACAAGCATTTTGATCAAAGGTATAAATATCAGCGTATAGTCTGTATGCAAACAGATTGAAGCTATCTTTAGAGAGTTGGGATAAGTTATTTGCATCAATTACGGCAATTGAATACTTGTTACCAAAAGCGATATCAAAACTCGTTGCAGGAATCTCATATGTTCGAATTTTGTTAATTGTAGAGTCACTGCCCCAAATAATTCTGCCATCACATGTTTGTGAGAGTTTCGCTGAATAATCGGTGGTTTTATTGTATGTAATAAATGCATTCTCTTTAGATAAAAAAAGAAACTTTTTCTGGTTCCAAAGAGCATAGAGTATTTTTAAATACGGGGTAAGGTCTGAAATAGCTTTTTCTGAAATACGTATAATAGCACTATTTCCACTTAAAAGTGCAATAAAGAAATTATATAAAGCTAAGAGCGGAATGTTGGATGGAGGAACTATAAAGATGAGACCCTTACCCTTTCTTTTTGAAAAATAACTAATATTCTGTTTGATGGCATTGAGGTTTTGTGGTCGGAGCCAATAGGTTAAAGATATGCATTCAGGTATATTCGATAACTGCGGGTCGGTTTTTAGCTGCATGCGGTATATTTCTATAAATTCTAGAATGGTTCTATCGAATATCGCTCGACTAATGTGGTTAGATGGGATTGTACCGTTCAGTTGAATTCTGTGTGTCTTATCAATGTTGTACATCGCTACACCCCCTAAGTTCTGAGTGTTTGATGCGGCCAGATATGGAAAAATATTTACCTAATCGCCCGCAGGGACAATTGTCAACACCTAAAATTTTCCCCAAATCTTCAGTAAGGATAGAATGTCCCGGATAGGAATAAGCTAACGGTGACAGGGTTTGAATAATGCCTTCTTGTTGTAAAGGTAAAATATTATGAGTAAGAGCATCTCTGATAATAATATCTGAGTATATGCTTGCATGTAAATGACCATATTCACATTCCATAAATATAGAACCAGTCTGTTCTGACATCCCATAGTAGTTGTAAATTTTTTTTGTACCTAAGTTATGTGATAGAGTCGTTCGAAATGTAAGGGAATCTACGGCTTGATCTGCAAGGCGTTTCCAGCCACCTCCGTGTATTAAGATCGCGTTTGAAAAATTGGATATTAAGTGAGAAGGAAAAGATAAGGAAAAAGTTGACCAGATTAGGGAAGTAAATCCAAATATTAGAAAGGGGGCATGACCGTATTTTTGTAAAAAATCATAAATTATATTAAAATCGGGCTCTTCGTTAGAGGCCTTTAATGCAAAGACATGTTTTTTTGCAAATATAGAGAAGCCTAAGATTGCGGCACCTCTGGCTGAAAACAGGTCTCTATCTTTAAAAATATTAGGACTATCAATAATCAACATTGGTATTCTATTTTTGCCAAGGAAGTCTTGGACAATACTTTGTAAAGCTTGTTGTTGTAGTTCAGCAGTTTTACAATCTAGGAATACTTTGGATACGGATTGTCCACTAGTTCCAGAAGATGTAAGAGTCTTAAATATAGCGTTAGTGGGGATACTTTTTAACTCTTGCATTTTAAAAAGTTGGACCGGAAGATAGGGGAGAGATTCCAAGGTGGTGGGCGAATGTGGTTCCCAGAACGAGCTCATTCGATTATAAGTTGGACATTTAGTTTTATGATATTGTGTTAGTTCTTTCAAGAATGTAGTATATATTTTCTCCTTTTTCTCTTGGTTCCAAGAGTAGGGGGGAGAGTTCTTGAATATATTATAGTCCATAATTCACTCTGTCCTTTGAAGTTAATCTATAAGACATTCCATGCCCCGGATAAATTAATGCATGAGTGGGTATATTAGCTAATAATTTTAGACCTATTTTGTGATATTCTTCAGAATTCCCACCTGGTAAACGGGTAATAACGGGCTCATCCTTGATCAAATAATCACCGGTAAAGAACATATTATTGTCCCAATCGATATAGCAACTTCCAGGAGTATGGCCGGGGACCCTATATATGTTTATTTTATGGTTTTTCCAAAAGAATGTATATCGATCCTCGAAACAAATATCAGCAGGTTTACATGTGAACTTAGGGTATGTTACTAAAGTTTTTCCTTGACTTTGAAAATATAGGTAAGATTCCATAATTCGAGTCATATTAGCGGTTGGATCTTGGATTCCTTGACTGCAGTGTGTGCTAGCGATGACTGAAATAGGATATTTTTCTCTTAGCTCATTTAATCCACTTATGTGATCGCAATGTTCGTGAGTAAGAATAACTAAGTCGGGCTTGGAATGATGCCTTATGAGATAGGTATCTATTGAGGAAAAGATATTAGGGTCAATAATTATAGTGTGGTTATGCTGGGTTAATATATAACAGTTACTAGTAGTAAGCTCGTCGGTTATGCAGTGGATTTGAGGACAAAGCGGGATAATCATCAGATTGTTACTCCGTATTCAGCTAGAATTTCCATTCCTTTTTCATAGGATGAAAAAGCTAGCATATCCGGAGTTTCAATTGAGATGTTGAAAGCGTCTTCAATGCTTTCCATTAATAACATATGACCTAAAGAATCCCAGAGGGGAATTGAGCGATATTTTAGACCGGCAAGTTCGTTCTCCTCTAGCTTAAAAAGTACTCATAAAAAAATTTTTATTATAGATTTTTTTATTATTCACAAAAAACACTCCTTTATTTAAGCTCTATTTTTTAATTGGAATTTACAGTTACAAATTAAGTCGTTACCCATATCGGTACACTTTATAAATAAGCAGGCGGACGTGCTTATATACTGTATAGACAAAATAAGTTCTCCGTCGATAGGCAGTGACTTGTAATATTGGACTACTTTCTTTGTAAGTGAAGAAGTAGTTAAATTCAACTGTTTAAGCACGACTGAATATATCAACGCATCGATTAAATGGGTACGAAATTCGAGAATCGGGAGGTCGGTATTTAAAATACTTACACTCTTAAAGTATTCTTTTAAAGGCAGTTTAACTGTAATCAACTTATTTTTTATCGGAGGAACCTCTGCAATGGGCATTGTTTCTACCTGTTTCATATATGCAGCAAGTGTAGAAAATTTTCGGGGGGAATCTATGATAAAAACTTTCAATTTTGCAACGGGGAGATTATTTACCGGGCAATGAGCGGGACAACCGCATATGAGGGCCCAAATATCACAGAAGATATTTGTATCATAAGAAATGTCCCAGCTTGAAAAATGTCTTAATAATTTTTGTGTTTCTGCTACTCGATCATAGCGACTATTGCAGCCTCCACAGTACTTTATGCCTAATCTCATAGGGATTGGCTCCGTTCTTTATTTAGGAGTTTTTTAGCCATTAAAAGTAAGTCAGGATTAACCTCATTAACAAGGATAACTCTTTAATATCAGGAAAGCACTTCTTACTTTCTCTGATATTATTTCTTCTGTAGTGGTTTTAGCTGAAGGACAATTACAGCACTTTCCTGTTAAACGGAACTTTAAAATATTTGATTCATAAGAGAGTATGATAATATTTCCGTGGTGTTGTGATAATAACGGCCTAACCTCGCGATTTAAAAACATCTTCAATCATAGAAATATTTAAATTCATAATTTATCACTCCTTTATTAATATGAATGCAAAAAAATAGTGCCAAGTAATCAAAAAAATATAAACTTATTTTTGCCTCTAGATAGTGGAATATTTAAAAGTATATGTATGTTTTTTTACCCTGCAAAGAATAAAATGAACAGGAAAAATCAATACAAACTAATAACCATAAATAAATACCCAGTAGGCAGTCTAAAAAAATGAAACAATAACATAGATATGCGTTTCATTTTTTTGAAACAAGAAGGGCTAATTCCCCAATGCCCTTTTTTTAATATATTGAATCCGTAGGCCCATTATCAATATAAAAATAAATCATTAAATAGGTAACAATATGGAATAGAGATAGAAAAAAAGCAAGTAAAAAAATAGTTGGCACGGTATTTGCTTGTATAAAGATAACCGTTGTATCTTTTAATATTTTTTTGAAAGGATGAGGAATTATGGCATTGATGACAGGCGAACAGTATGTTGAAAGTATGAGAAAGTTGGATTTAAAGGTGTACATGTTTGGAGAACAAATTGAAAATGTAGTAGATAATCCTATTTTAAGACCGTCTTTAAATTCTGTGAAGATGACATATGATTTGGCACAGAAACCGGAATATCAGGAACTTATGACGGTTGAGTCTCCGTATACGCATGAAAGAATTAATCGCTTTACACATATTCACCAGAGTACAGAAGATTTGATGAATAAAGTGAAAATGCAACGGCTGTTAGGACAGAAAACAGCGGCTTGTTTCCAACGGTGCGTAGGTATGGATGCATTTAATGCCGTTTTTTCAACAACATTTGATATCGATAAAAAATACGGGACAAATTATCATGAGAATTTTATGAAATTCTTGAAATTTGTACAAGAACAAGATTTAACTGTTGATGGGGCTATGACAGATCCTAAAGGAGATAGAGGACTTGCCCCTCATCAACAAGAAGATCCCGATTTGTTTTTACATATAGTTGAACGGCGGGAAGATGGCATTGTAGTTAGAGGTGCGAAAGCCCACCAAACGGGATTTATTAATTCGCATCAAGTTATTGTTATGCCTACAATTGCAATGGGTGAAGATGATAGAGATTACGCAGTGTCTTTTGCGTGTCCTACTGATGAAAAAGGTATTTTTATGATTGTTGGTAGACAATCTTGTGATACTAGGAAGTTAGAAGGTTCAGCGATGGATACTGGGAATCCGGAATTTGGTGGTACAGAAGCTCTTGTAGTTTTTGATGATGTATTTATCCCTAACGATCGAATTTTCTTAAATGGAGAATTTGAATATGCAGGTGTACTTGTTGAACGTTTTGCCGGATATCATAGACAATCGTATGGAGGGTGCAAGGTTGGTGTAGGAGATGTATTGATTGGAGCAGCAGCTGTTGCTGCGGACTATAATGGTTGTCCTAAAGCTTCTCATATTAAAGATAAGATTATCGAAATGCAACATTTAAATGAAACTTTATATGCTTGTGGAATCGCTTGCTCAGCCTTAGGAACCAAAACTGAATCTGGTAACTTTTTAATAGACTTACTTTTGGCTAATGTATGCAAACAAAATGTTACTAGGTTCCCGTATGAAATTGTAAGATTGGCTGAAGATATTGCTGGTGGTCTTATGGTTACGGCCCCGTCTGAAAAAGACTTAGAGGATCCTAAAATTGGGCAGTATGTGGATAAGTATTTGCGTGGTGTAAATACTGTTAGCACAAGAAATCGTCTGAAAATTTTGCGTTTGATTGAAAACCTTTGTTTGGGCACGGCTGCAGTTGGTTATAGAACGGAGTCTATGCATGGAGCGGGGTCACCTCAGGCACAGAGAATAATGATTGCACGTCAAGGTAATCTTCGAATGAAGAAGGCTTTGGCTAAGAGTATTGCACAAATTGAAGAATAATTTATTTTGGAAGATTTGTGGCTATTCATCTAAATAGCCACAAATCTTCATCTATAAACTAACTGTAAGGAGGTAGATGGCTTATGCAAGAATGGATGACCGAATATAAGTCAAAAATTGTGACGGCGGATGAGGCTGTTAGTCATGTTAAATCTGGGGATTCGATTGTCTTTGCTCATGCATGTGGAGAATCCCAGGTATTAACTAAAGCCCTCGTTAATCAAGCAGATCGTTTAGAAAATGTAGAAATTATACATATGGTTGCTATGGGTAGTGCTCCTTATTGCGATGTTGGGATGGAAAAGCATTTTAAGCATAATGCTTTATTTGTCGGGGGATCTACTCGAAAGGCCGTGGAAAGAGGCCAAGCTGATTATACCCCGGTATTTTTTCATGAAGTGCCGAAGTTATTTCATGAAAATCTTTTGAATGTGGACGTTGTCTTTTTACAGATAACCCCTCCTGATGAAAATGGAGATTGCAGCTTTGGCATATCGGTTGATTACACGCAACCTGCGGCAGAGATGGCTAAATTAATTATTGCACAGGTAAATAAAGAGATGCCCTATACTTATGGGAATAAGATTAATATTCGGGATATCGACTATTTGGTTCTTTATGATGAGCCGCTTATTGAATTAAGACCGCCGGCTATTGGCGATACTGAAAGGAAATTGGAGAATATGTTGCATCACTTATTCAAGATGGTGATACTCTACAACTTGGAATTGGAGCTATCCCGGATGCAGTTCTTTCGTTTTTAGGAAACAAACAGAACCTAGGAATTCATTCTGAGATGTTTTCTGATGGAGTAGTAGATTTATTTAATAAAGGGGTTATTACCAACACTGAAAAGTCTATTGATAAAGGGAAGCTTACGGCATGTTTCTTGATGGGGACAAAAAAGCTGTATGATTTTGTAAATCAAAACGAGGATGTTCTAATTCGTCCGGTAGATTATACTAACGATCCGTTTGTAGTATCTCAAATCGATAATATAGTTAGCATTAACTCGGCAATGCAAGTAGACTTGATGGGGCAAGTAAATGCAGAAATGATTGGTACGAAACAGTTTAGTGGAGTTGGTGGGCAAGTAGATTTTATCAGGGGCGCATCCAGAGCTCGTGGTGGAAAGGCTATTATTGCAATGGCTTCAACAGCTGGTAACGGAAAGATGTCAAAAATTTGTGCCACATTAGATTTTGGGGCTGCCGTAACTACATCTAGAAATGATGTGGACTATGTTGTCACTGAATTTGGTATTGCTGCATTAAAAGGTAAGACGCTAAAACAGAGAGCTAGAAGTTTAATTGAGATTGCCCACCCTGATTTTAAGGTTGGTTTAATTGAAGAGTTTGAACGAAGGTTTGGATGTAGTTTTTAGCAATAAGACCATTTTAAACGGAGGTGTATTTATACTATGTTTGGGCCTATATACAAAAGACAAAGTGGAGATATTCAGCCCGGAATTAATTTACATGTATTTGGACTGGTACTTCGATTACCGTTTATCCATTATCGGTTCGAATGGCCGGATTATGTACAGGGATTGTTGCTGTGTGCAGTTTGTTTAGGGATTATACCTGTTTTGCAAGAATACTTGGGAATGCCTTTTGAGGTTGCCATAACAATTGTTATTATGAATGGGTTTCTTTATTGTTGGCATGCGCATCTTGGAGACCCGGTAGTTCCTGGCTGGATTACACCGGCGATTCCGTTACTGTTGCTTTGGTTACAGTCCTATCCGGTAGAAGGTGTTGAACGCATGCATGCTTTAATTGCATTTGAAATGGAGTTGGGGATAGTTACTTTCATATTAGGAGCAACTGGACTTGCGAAAAGAGTGGTGGATTTGGTACCGGATGCATTGAAGGCCGGAATTCTGATTGGTGCGGGAATCGCAGCTGTTAGACTAGTATTTAATGCTGGTGGTAGTTTTGATAAGTATCCCTGGACTATTGCCATAGCTGTTGGGTTTGCTTTTTATCTTTCTTTTAGCAACCATTTTAAAAGTATTATGAAATCCAATCGGGTCTTCAGAGTCGTGTCTGACTTAGGTCTTCTTCCGGCAATGTTATTGGCAGTTATTGTTGCACCGTTAGTGGGTGAATTACCGTGGCCTACAATTGAGTGGGGCTTTACTCATCCTCAATTTTACGAAGTCATCACTGAATGGAGTCCGTTTGGATCTCGTGTAGGCTTTCCTGGATTAATGTATTATGTTGATGCCATTCCGTTGGTTTTAGCGGTTTACGTTGTCTTATTTGGAGAACTAATTCAGGCAGACGCCTTGATTGATGAAGCTCGTGAATATCGAGATGGAGACGAAAACATTCATTTTGATGCCAATCGGAATAACGTTATTGTTGGAGCTAGAAACACAGTTATGTCATTGTTCGGCCCGGATATTTCTATGTGTGGCCCCTTATGGGCGGCTATGCAAGTCGTTATCTGTGAACGCTATAAACATGGACGAGAAGCAATGGATAGCTTAATTGGCGGCGTTGCATCTTTCCGGCTAGGCACTTTTACGGGCTATTGGTTGTCTCCGATTGTAAGCTTTGTTAAACCGGTATTGCCTATAGCATTAGCATTAACCATGTTAATTCAAGGATATGTGGCAGTGCGAGTGGGTGTTTTAAGAGCTAAAACCTATAATGACTTGGGGGTTGCAGGTGTTATCGGTGGAGTTTTAGTGTCTCGAGGAGCTGCATATGCATTAATTGTTGGGTTAATTTTATGTGCACTTGTATATGGAAAAATATGTTTAAGCGGAAACTGTCTGAGTATAATTTAAAAGCTGATCCGTTATTTAATATCGCAGCTAAACAAGAAATTGAATCGGAACAGCAGGACGAATAATATCATTAATATGGGGAAAACTGCCATGAAGCACATAGAGAATTTGTTCAAAAGATTAACCCGTTTTGATAGAAGAGATCTTTGTAAGGGTTTTACGAAGAGGTATCTTATGAATATCAGCACTAATGCTGATAATGAAGCTGTAAAGAAGTTTTTTATGATTTGTGCCGTATCTGCTTATGACGGTGTAACTCATTATTTAAATAATAATGATACAACACAGGATTACAGATGGAGACGAAGCATACATTTCTCTGAAGTGAAACAACAGCTTTCAAATGGCCTCAAGGCATATATGTCTTGTTTGCTTCTTTTATTGGGAGGGCAAAAAGGTCTAATTCAGGAAAAAACGGGATTATCTGAGAATGAGGTCTTAGCTCGTTGGGAGAAATTTTTTGAATATGATGAGTACGATAAGATTTTCTTTAATAAACTTTTGATTTGCATGGGAAACAATCCAAAATCAATGGCATGTGTTTGGAAGAAGTGAATAGCGTTCTTTCAATGTGTATTGGCTCTAGGCAGAAAGAAGAAGTCGATTTTGTGGTTAGAAGTGAAGCGATGCTATCCGATTGGATTAGTCGTGATGCGTATAACGTTGTTGAGCGATTGTTTAGTTGGAGAAATGTGAATAGCTAATCATTAGAGTTGATAATATTACCTGTGTTTTGGAGGCCTTAATAATGTTTTTTATTACAGAAGAGGCAAAAAAATATATTTTAAAAACAGGGAAAGACATTGTAATTACATTCACGTTCGAGCCTTCTGGCGGCGGTTGTTCTTGCGTTGGAGATCGAGTTTGGGGAACCTACGTGCCGATTGTTGAGTTGAGGAGTCCTGCAGAAATTAAGAATCTAAGCCAAGTAAGTATCAATGGTGTAAAAATTTGGTATCCTAAAAACTTGAAATTGAAAATGGGGAATGAATCAATTCGTATTCAACTTAAGTCTTTTTTATTGAGCAAATGGTTGGAAATTGAAGGCGCACAGAGTATCTCAGTTCGACCTCCTCAAGAATAGGTGGAAGAAATTAAAGCTACCCGTTACGTAGCACAGTTATTTTGTAACGGGTAGCTTTTTAAATATTTCTATTATGGGTGCTGATAGGCATGAAATGATTGGCATTACTAGTGGTACGCATCCTATTTGGAAGAATTTTCAATATATAAGAGAGAGCAAGAGATTATACGTATACTTTATTTAGCTGTCTGAACTTGCTATAATTACTTGAGAATAATTAATGAATAGCGAGTGGAGGGTGATTGTTATGAAACTACGTAAGGTAACGTCGGTCGGCTTAATTGCAGGTCTTTGTTTTTCGGCTATTACGGGATTGGCTGCGGGAACTCAATTTGCCGACCCGAGTGCGGTTATCAGTATCGGTGGGGCTACCGGAACGGAAGCGGCCGGACGGGTTCGTGTAGATGCGACGGCAGGGGCCAGTATTATGATTACGCCTGATCAAAATTACGGGCCTCTTTCTTATCCTGAAAGAGACGGTAGACGAGTACCCGATAATTTGAAACCCGATTCACCTGCGACGGCTCGTGTTGTCATTCGTGGTGAACGGACAGACTTCGGCTTGAATACGAACACGTCTAAAAACGGTACGGCTGTAGGGGCGGGAGCTAAAGCTAAGGGTAACTATGCAGCGGCATTCGGCAATAAAGCGGCTGTTAAGGCGGAAGACGGATTATCTTTGGGACATGGAGCTTCCGTTACGGCGGATAACAGTGTGGCACTCGGAGCCGGTAGTATTGCCGATACGGTTAATACCGTATCGGTCGGCAGTGACAAGGGAGTTCGTAAGATAACCCATGTTGCCGACGGGACCGTGGCTTTCGGCTCGAATGATGTCGTAACGGGCAACCAATTGTATGCGTTGACACAGCAAGTTACGGAATTGCGTAAAGAAAATGAAGCATTAAGACAAGCTCTTGAAGCTTTAAAAAACGGAAAGTAAACTTCATATAAGAGAAATACCCTCTTTATCGGATAACCGATTGGGAGGGTATTTTTTCATAAAAGCGTTTATCAAATTTTTTGAACTATTTGAAATTTTTTAGTCAAAATGAGTCAAAGGACTTGTCTATAATTAACCTTCTGACTACGTATAATAAAGATATATAGTATATCTTCGTCATTTAGAAAAAATAGATTATGCAACAAGTAAAAAGTAATGCAAGAGATTATTTTATGCATAACGTTCGTTCAATGAGAGGCTTAATGCGCTCATAAATCGTCAAAAGCTCATCTATTTTATACTGTCGGAATGAAGGTAATTCCTTTAAGGAGCGGAAATAGTTAAGAATAATCGTATGGAGTCGCCAATCAGTAATTAAGTAAAACGGGCTGGCCTGGTTGTGAATATACCTCTTGTTCTTTTTCATAAACCCTGTCTTATAGTTGGAGTAAAAAGAAAGATTTCCCCCTTTGTAACTTTTTCCTAAGCCAAGGGTTGAAAGTACGCCCATAATAATATGAGGGTTTTCCTGCATAGTAGATAGGACTGTTTGGATATGCTCCTTGCGTTCGTCAGGTGTTAACGAATATTCTACATCGGTTAAATAAATATACCCGTTTTCCAGGTATCGCATGAGAGATGATGTAGGGATAATAAACTCGATTTCAGCATTATTTACAAGTTCCTCCCATGTTACGCATAGACGCTGAATGGACTGTTGTTGTTCCGGGGAACTGAGCTCGCGAACACTTTCAAAAACATCATGAGGTAATATAAAGTCAAAGCCGTTTGTTAAATGGAAAAAGAAGCGGCTATTTGCATAAAAAGCCGTACGGTAACCGGTATTATCCAAAATATCATTCCTACCATTTATCTGGGAACGACGACCTTTGCGGCCCCTATTTTGGGTATTATTTGCGGCACCTTGTTAATCGTTCTTTGCTTTATTTATCTTGAATGGCGGCGTAAACACATGAAAAAGGCCGGCGAAGGCTACGGCCATCATACGGTTAACGAAACGGAAATTGATCCGAATGCGCCTTTGCCGCCGTGGACCCTGTCTCTTGTACCTCTTATCGTTGTCTTGGCGATTAACTTCTATTTTTCCGTTATGTTCGACTGGCATGATGCATTAATAGAACCCTTCAGAGCTATGAACCTGCCCTTAGTAGCTAAGAATGTTCATAATGTAATCGCTATTTGGGCTTTGGTTATAGGCCTTTTAGTAGCTATCATTATTGCCTGTGTTACGGGCAGAAAGTTTATGTCCAAGAACACGAGTATTAAGGCGGCCTTTAATGCAGGAGCGCTCGGATCCCTTCTTGCTATTATGAATACGGCATCGGAAGTAGGTTACGGTAATGTAATTTCTTCCTTGCCGGGCTTCTTGAAGTCGCCGACTCTCTTTTAGGAATCGGCCAGGGTATTCCCTTGTTCAATGTAGCTTTAATGGTCAATATTCTTGCCGGAATTACGGGTTCCGCTTCGGGTGGCCTTAGTATAGCTCTTGATATTTTCGGCAATCACTTTTTAGCGGAAACGGCTGCAGTAGGCATTCCGGCAGAAGTCGTGCATCGTATTGCCGCCATGGCTTCCGGCGGGATGGACAGCTTGCCCCATAACGGTGCTGTTATTACAACCTTGGCTATTTGCGGATTAACGCATCGAGAAGCGTATAAAGATATGTTTGCTATTACGCGGATTAAGATCTTCGTAGCCTTCTTTGCCGTTTTCTTCTATATGGTGACGGGTATAATATAAGTACAGGTAAAGAAACAGCCTCCTTAAAAAAGGGGGCTGTTTTATTTTATAGCCGCAAAAGATGTATTTTTATGTGTATAAAATATATTCAAATGAAAAACAAATTAGATAACTGTTATTATTGTTATGAATAAAAACAAATTAAAAAGATACCGATTAAGAGCCGATAAAGAGGAGATATTAACGATTTCATTCTTAGTAAGAATGAAATATTTTTTTCTAAAAAAATAGATATTGACAATGAATATCATAGTATTAAAAATAAAAAAACATAACGTATATACTTATCAAATAGTAGAGGGGACTGGGTAGTAATGAGAAATAAGAGTATGCGTATTTGTGCGACCCTTACGGCTTGTGCCGTAATTGGAGGGGTAGTTTGTGCGGCGGCGCCGCAAATAGATTCGGCAGCCAGTGTTTTGATCGGTCAGGCGACGCCGGGTCAGGCGACAGCCGGCAGAACTCGTGTTGATGCGACGACAGGAGCCAGTGTTCTTTTGACACCCGATTCGAATTATGCACCTGATTCATATCCTGTACATGGCGGACGTCATGTACCCGATAACTTAGGTAACGGTGCACCCGATACGGCACGTGTTGTCATTCGCGGCGAACGGACGAACTTTGGTTTAAATACGAATACGGGTAGAAACGGTACAGCCTTCGGGGCTAATGCGGTAGCTAAGAAAGATTATGCGGCAGCTATCGGTAACGGTGCCAATGTTAATGCCGTAGAAGGGGTGGCTATGGGGCATAACGCTTCCGTCACCGGTAACGGGAGTATTGCTATCGGCGGTGGCAGTACGGCGGCAGAAACCAATGTTGTGTCTGTCGGCAACGATACGACACAACGACGGATTGTTAATGTAGCGGATGGACGTATTGCTGCCGGATCCCATGATGCTGTAACAGGTAATCAGCTGTATCAATACGGGGCAAATATGACCGGTGGCTTGAGTAAAGAAATTAAAAATGTCGGTGCCGCCTCGGCAGCTCTGGCAGGACTACATCCTTTAGATTACACGGGAAGTGAATCGAAATTCCAGATTGCGGCAGCCTTAGGTTCCTATGACGGGAAAAAAGCCGTAGCTATGGGCGGATTTTACAATGCGTCCCGTGACTTGATGCTTTCCTTCGGAGCGGCATCGAATTTCGGTGACAGCCATAAATTGTCGGCCAATATAGGAGCTACCTTCCGAGTCGGAAAAGAAGGGGAACCTTCCGTTCGGCAGGATTCCGATTTGGCGGAAAGAATGGATGCTATGGAACGGGAAATGCGTCAACTTCGTGAAGAAAATAAAGAACTACAGGCTAAAAGTAGCACAGTTACAAAAAAATAGTTATTAAAGAGGAGCTTTTGATGAAGGCTCCTCTTTTACGGAATAAATGTGATTTAAATCACTAATGAAGGCTGAAAGAGTTTATAAAAAAAGTAAAAAAATAAAAATAAAAAGAAGTATATTATTACAATAGGTATTACGAAAAAAACATAGATAAAAAAAGCTATCGAACGATAAAAGGAATAGAAAAAAAGAAGATAAAAATACTTATTGTTACAAATGGAACGTGGTATACTATGAATATAAAGAATTTATCTTGTGAATAGCCTATTACAAGCGAGATAAATCCGGTTTTGCACATTTAAAGGAGGTTATTACAATGGCTTATAACAACATTAAATTTGAAAACCAGGACGGAATCGAGTGTTTTGACGATTGATCGCCCGAAGGCACTGAATGCGTTGAATTCCGAAACGCTGTTGGAATTAAATGATTTGGTAGGCAAACTTGAAACGGATAAAGACGTTAAAGTAGTAGTTATTACCGGCGGTGGAGATAAATCCTTTGTTGCCGGCGCGGATATTAAGGAAATGTCCACGAAAAACGCTGTAGACGGCCGTAACTTCGGTAAAATCGGGCAGGATGTCTTTACGCGCATTGAAAAACCTTCCTCAGCCGGTTATTGCAGCTGTTAACGGCTTTGCTCTCGGCGGCGGTTGTGAATTGGCTTGTGCTTGCGACTTCAGATATGCTTCTGAAAATGCACTCTTCGGCCAACCTGAAGTCGGTCTTGGCATTACGCCCGGTTTTGGCGGTACGCAACGTCTGCCCCGTGTCGTAGGTCGCGGTTACGGTAAAGAATTGATTTTCACGGCTGCTAATATTAAAGCCGATGAAGCGTATCGTATCGGCCTTGTTAATAAAGTCGTTCCCCAGGAAGAATTGATGCCGACGGTTATGAAAGTGGCTAAGAAGATTGCGGCTAATGCTCCTATTGCCGTACAACTTTCCAAAGCAGCTATTAATCGCGGTATGCAGTGCGATATCGTTACGGGTATTGCTTATGAAGACGAAGTATTCGGCCTGTGCTTCTCCACGGAAGACCAGACGGAAGGTATGGCTGCCTTCATGGAAAAGAGAAAAAGAAAAAGAATTTCCAGGGCAAATAATTCGTTCATATTAAGAAATTACTATAATATGAACTGTAAATAAAAAAGTATCCCGTCGATTATTTTTCGACGGGATACTTTTTCCTCATTGCTATTGCGGGACTATTATGCGCCAAAGAGCTACGGCAATGAACAGTAAGACAAACAGCAGGCTGATGATCCTCTGCTTGGTTAAGACCAGCTTAGCCGGTTGTGTTTGACGCGGTTTAGGCGGTACTTCCACTTGTTGTGTGCCGCAAATGGGACACATGCGAACGCCGTCTCTTAATTCGACACCGCAGGTTTTGCAAATCATTTTATCATCTCCGTAAAGGCTTTTTTTATATGTTTTATTAATCATAGCATGTCGAGAAGGATAAAAAAAGCAAGGATTATGTAGTAATTGTCAGTGATTCCGGCAAATGATATACTGTAGGCAGTAGGTGCGTCGAAAGGAACGGCCTGACGGCAAACCGCATGGACAACTATATCCGTATGGCCTCGTTTATAATGATAAGCTCATGTAAATAAGGTTTGTCTTCTATGTGATGACTCTATCCCTGCGATTTGCGCAGGGATTTTTTGTATAAGGAGTAGCTATGGATGAAACTAGAGTAGCTCTTAGCGGTATTATTGTCAGCAACGGCGAGGCGGCGGAAAAAATTAATGCCGTTTTTCACGATTACAGAGAATATATTATTGGGCGTATGGGATTGCCTTATAAAGAACGATGGATATCCATTATCAGTATTACTATGGATGCACCTCAGTCCGTAATAAGCGCCGTTGCCGGTAAACTAGGCATGATAAAGCACGTAAGTTCAAAAACTATTTATGCAAGGTTACCGGAATAGGAGTAGGCTTATGTTAAAAATTGGGATTAATCGGCGGTATCGGTCCTGAATCCACGCTGTTATACTATAAAAAGATAACCGAGAAAGTTTATAAGCGGGAAAAACTTTTTCCGCCACTTCTTATAGAGAGCCTTGATGTGTATCGAGTGTTGTCTTACTGCGGGCAAAAGGATTGTGCAGGCCTTACGGAGTATTTAGCTACACGGGGATTACCAATCTGGCGGCAGGCGGTGCACAAGTAGTTGCCATGACGGGCAATACACCGCATATTGTCTTTGACGAGTTGTCTGCAAACTCGCCCGTACCTCTGGTCAGCAGTGTAGCCGTGACGGCCGGTTATGTGGCAATGCAGGGCCTTAAGAGACCACTGTTGTTAGGCACCTTGTTTACAATGAGGGAAGACTTTTTCAAAAAGGCCTTTAGAGATGCGGGTATTGAAGCAATCGTGCCTGAAGAAGACGATCAGCTGAAGGTTCATGAGATTATAGAAAAAGAATTGGAAGCGGGAATCGTAACGGAAAGGGCACAAAAATATTTTTCGGACCTTGTTGAAGAAATGATTGGCAGCCATCATATCGACACGCTAATATTAGGGTGTACGGAATTGCCGATTCTTTTCGAGATGATGAATATATCCGTGCCGGTTGTGGATGTAACGGACGTACATGTAGAAGCCTTGATCAAGGCCGTGAAAAAATAATCGGGGTATAGGAAATGTCACGTATTTTACGCTTTATTTATATAATTTCCGTAGTGGTACGGGGATGTGAGCGACTTCTCGTTTGGGTAGCTCGTTTCGGGTTTCTTATTTATCCTTTGTACGGAATCGTTTCGTGGTTTGTGACATCTCGTAAGGATCGGGTCCGAAAAACGGGCGGCCCTTGTGGAGGCGCTTTTTTTCCGTTCTTGCGGCGTCGGCAGTGTCACTTCTCATTCGGCGTATCTGGCACAGACCGAGACCGTTTACTCAAGGTAAAACAGCACGTATTACTCACGAAGATAACGCTTCCTTTCCGAGTAATCATACGCTAAACGCCGTAACTGCAGCCTTTTCGTTTATCCTTAGTCGGCAAAGCGGAGGTAAACGACTTTTGGGATGGGCCTTGTTACAAGGACTATCCAGGGTCTTTTGCGGGTGTACACTACACAAGTGATATTATCGGTAGTGCAGTACTGGCCGCCGGTTGCGCCGTATGGGTGCATTCATCGCAAAGATTGCGAAAAATTATCTCGACAGTTGGCTTATGTTTGTACAGAAGCGGAAGATATACTGAGACAAAAAAATAAAGATTTGATTAAAGAGAAGGAGCGAGGATGTAATGAATTGGAAGGAAATCGGGATGATAGCACTTTTTAAGCACCCTGGCGACACTACCGGCGTATGCCGAAGTAGTGACGGGCAGCCAAACGGATATGAATATGGATTTGAAGTATCCCTCGTGTATACGGAAAAATGCGGTAGCTCAGACAGCTATTAATACGGATATTGCCGCTTATGTAGGTGAAGCCAAAGACGCCTACTATAATCGTCACGTTTACCAAGTATCGCAAAGCTACAAAGTGACGTATGAAGATAAGGACGTAGTTTCTCTCTTGTTAACAACGTATTATTATCGTGCCGGGGCAGCTCACGGCTCATATCGAACCCAAGGCATGGTATATGACAAGAGAACGGGCCAACGGGTTCCTTTATATAACTACGTCAAAATTGCAAGTGCCAAACAACTGGATACTGCTGTACGAGACGGGGTCCTCTCCTTTTATACGAGCACTCGTAAAAAAACATATCTACCACGGGGATGGCATGTAAACTATGCATCGGACAACTACTTCTTAATCGGCAAGGGATATATCAATCTCGTATACCAGCCGTATGAACTGGGTCCTTTCTCATACGGTAATACGTTTATTGAATTCAGCCCGAAGGCTATTGAATATTTCAATCGTATGAACAGCTGATTCATATAAGCTTGAGGGGGGCTCGCTATACTGAAAGCGGCCTGTGTACAACGTTGATTTGTACAAGACAAGTGGGTGATAAAAGAGAAGCCTGTTAGAGCAAATAAAAAGACGTATGGCAAATGCCATACGTCTTTTTATTTGTATTAGTGTTTTTGCTGGAAGGCGTTGAAGCACGGATATACGGCACTGTCGCCCAGCTCTTCTTCAATGCGGAGCAAGCGGTTGTATTTAGCTACGCGTTCACTTCGGTTAGGAGCGCCGGTTTTAATCTGGTCCGCATTCAAAGCGACTGCCAAGTCGGCAATGGTGGTATCTTCCGTTTCGCCGGAACGGTGGGAAATGATGGCCGTAAAGCCGGCGTGATGAGCCATCTTAATGGCGTCAAGCGTTTCCGTAAGGGACCCGATCTGGTTGAGTTTAATAAGGATAGAGTTGGCGCTGCCTTGAGCAATGCCCTTGGAAAGACGTTGCGTGTTCGTAACGAAGAGGTCGTCGCCTACGAGTTGAACCTTATCTCCGAGTACTTCCGTCATATGTTTCCAACCTTCCCAGTCTTCTTCATCCAGGCCGTCTTCAATGGAATAAATAGGATATTTTTTTCGACAAGGGATTTCCAGTGGTTGACCAATTCTTCGGATGTATATTTCTTACCGCATTTAGGCAAGACGTATTCGCCGGTTTTACCGCTCTTCCATTCGCTGGATGCGGCATCAATAGCCAGAACGAAATCTTTACCCGGTGTATAGCCCGCTTTTTTTCTACGGCAGCAAGAATGTATTGGATAGCGTCTTCATCGCTTGCCAGGTCGGGGAGCAAAGCCGCCTTCATCACCGACGGAAGTAGCCAGACCCTTTTTCTTTCAACAGGGCTGCCAGGGCATGGAATACTTCTGTGCACCAACGCAAGCCTTCACGGAAGGACGGGGCACCGGCAGGCATAATCATAAATTCTTGCACGTCTACCGTATTGGCTGCGTGAGCACCGCCGTTCAGAATATTCATCATCGGAACGGGCAGGCGATTTCCGCTAATGCCGCCGATGTAGCGATATAAGGGAATTCCGATGGCTGTTGCGGCTGCCTTGGCGGTAGCAATGGATACGGCTAAGATGGCATTGGCGCCGAGTTTGGATTTATCCGTCGTGCCGTCAGCGGCAATCATAGCGCGGTCAATGGCGTAAGCATCACAAGGGTTCATGCCTACAAGAGTTTCGCGAATAATCGTGTTAATATTTGTCACGGCCTTGCCGACACCTTTGCCGCCGAAACGGGATTTGTCGCCGTCACGTAACTCCAGGGCTTCAAACTGACCTGTAGACGCACCGCTGGGAGCTTCGCCGGTACCGACGGTTCCGTCGGAAAGAATTACGTCCGCTTCGACAGTAGGGATTGCCGCGAGAGTCGATGATTTCACGACCTACGACCATTTCGATTTTCAGTGCTTTCATTAGTAAATACACCCTTTCTCAGCTAATGTGTTCATGTTTATTAATATGAGCTCTTAAGGTAGGAATCTGACTTTTTATCCGGATCTTTTTCCGGCATAAAGGAGTGTTACGTTACCGTTACGAAGGTGATCTTTGATTTCTTTAGCAAAGGCCGGTAAGCCCGGATTCTCGGATAACTCCTTGTCGTAAGCGGTGGCGAAATCTTCGTAGGAAATTTCTCCGTGATGGTACTTTTTGCGCAAGTCCGTTGACGGAGCAATGTCTTTGGCCCAGTCGGAGAGTTCGGCCGCTTCCTTTTTTATGCCTCTAGGCCAAAGTCTATCAATAAGAATACGGTATCCGTCACTTTCTTCCGGTGCGTCGTAAACACGTTTCCACTGTAATTTACCCATGAGATCATCCCCCGCTAATTACGTATAATAACTGTATCCTTGCGGATATTTAAATTATACTTCTACAGTGGATTTTTAGCAATTAAGAATCATGAGCCTTTCGAATGGTACTGTTGGGGATACCCAGTTGCAATCGCAGTTTAGTTACCGTTCTACGGGCGATAGGGATGTTTTGGGCGACGAGAAGTTTCGTTAAAGCATTATCTGAATAGGGTTTGGAACGGTCTTCCTTGTCAATCAGGGAGAGTAGTTTTCGCTTTACCTCATCGTCGGAAATACTGGAACCTATATCTTTTTCGTAAGCACGAGAAAGAAAAATGTTGAATTTTATATGTGTGATTCCGAAAAAAAGTATATATCGATTTTTACAGACTCGGCTCACCGTTGTTTCGCTCAGTCCCGTCCGTAAAAGCAATATCGCGTTGTGTTAACGGTTGTAAAGGAGCCCCTGTCAGCAATGATTCCCGCTGCTCGGTTGCAATAACTTCCAAAAACTCGGCGAATGGAATCGGAACGATAAGCCAGGGCGGAACGTAGGGTTACATATGAACGTTTGGCGTGACTCAAAAAAAGAGCTTTGTCGGCTTATCCCCGGCATTGTGATAGTTCGAATACAAGTCGGAACGGAAGCGTACAGACGGACAGGCCTGGAACAATATGGGGCGAACGGAGGCGGTTTTAGTGTCAATGACCAGTTCTCCTTCCGGTCGGACCCACAATGCCGTTGAAGGCGTTTGCTCTAAGGGAACCAGCGACAGAGTGCGTAAGAAAGCTATAACCTCTGATAATTCGTTGTTAGTTATGCCTGATTCCTTACGAAGAACTTGCCAGCGGCCATTCAGAAAAATTGTCGTAGTGATTTTTTAAAAGCTGTAATGTATGGGGTGGACAGTTTTTTTTGCGGCGTGCTTGGATAATGAGTGAGTCGCAAAGCGAACGCGCTCCGACACCCGGCGGATCGAGAGAACGAACGGCTATGGTTGCGCGCCCAATATCCCAACGACTGAAGGGGGAGGGTAGCGGCCGTTCGCAAATCTTCGTCCTTAAAAAAACCCTTTTCATCCAAGGAGTCAATGATAAATTCGGCAATTTTTCGAATCGTTACGGGTAACGAAAGTAAGGCAAGCTGATTCTTCAGCTTTTCTTGCGGCGTTTCCGATAATTTGGCTATAGGCAGGTCCGTATCGGGGCGGTGGGATGGGTAAGCTACTTCGATCAGCGGGTTTTCATCACTTTGCTGTCGTATATACTCGTCCAGGTCTTGTCCTTGAAGGGTTAACAATGTTGTGGCAAGTTTCTGGAACTGGGTCGTTTTTTGTTTTTGTTGTAAAGACAATGCCAGTCCTTGCATTGAAATCACCTCAATATATGAATCTATCTATATATTTTATCATATGGCGGAAGGTGAGAACAAAGAAAAGCCGTATAGCCTTTCGGCCATACGGCTTTAAATCCCTTCTGTTATTTGTCAGACGGAGTAAATTTCGTCGACAAGATGTGATAGATGAAATAAACGATGGAAAGAACGAATACGCCCAATCCGAGGAGATCGGCCGTATTAGCGAAATCCTTGCCTACGAGAGCTAACGGATCTTCACTGCCGCCGGTTGTAATGGAGAAGACGATAATCATGGCGATAATAACGCCCATGAGAGATTCGCCGACAATAAGTCCCGAAGCGAAGAGCACGCCCCGTTGATGGCAAGCGTCTACGTCTTCCTCCACATGTTCGGGATTACGTTGTTGAGCGCGATTACGCAAGTGTTTGTGAATGAAATAGCCGATAACGGCACCGATAACCAGAGGAACTTCCAAGGTAGGAGGCAAATAAATGCCCATGCCGATAGCCAATGGCGGGAGAGCGAGAGACTTTGTGCTCTTGCGCAAAAAGCATGTCGACAATAATTGCGACGACGCCCACGCCAATACCGAAGAGGATGAAGTTCCAGTCTAAATCGGAACTGAAAAATACCTTGAGCGATGGTCGTCATGAGGACTGCCTGAGGAGCGGCAAGTGCCTGTGACGGATCCATGGTTTCACGAGGCAGTGCTCCCGTAAAGCCGTAAGCCTGATAGAGCAGGTTTAAAAACCGGGGCAATAGCGATAGCACCGACTATGGACCCGAGAATTAAGGCTACCTGCTGCTTCCAGGGCGTGGCACCGACGATATAGCCCGTCTTTAAGTCTTGAAGATTATCGTTTGAGATAGAGGCGATGCTGACAATAACACTGGTAATAAAGATAGCCAGTGCCGTAGCGAATTTTGCGCCTTCCGCCGTAGCGAATATATTGAAAGCATTACCCAAGGCAAGAACGGCCAGAGAAGAAACGATGATGCCGAGAATACCGATACCCGAAATGGGGCTTGCAGAGGTACCGATGAGGCCCGCCATATAACCGCAGGCCGCTGCAACAAAGAAACCCATGAGAATGGCGATTAAAAATACCGACGACAATATAAGTAATACTTACACTTGCCGGCAGAGCCGCATCGGCGACAAAAAGTGTAGAAGGTAAAGAAGAGTCCGGCTAAAATAGCCAGGAAAACCAGTCCTACCGCTTTGGGACTCATGTCGATGTCCGTATGGTGTAAAGCCTGTTTTTCCGCCGTGTCGTTGGCACGAATCGCATTAATAGACATTTTAATGCCGTCGATAACGGGTCCCAGTAGTTTTATCAGTGTCCAGATGGCGGCAATGCCGATGGTGCCGGCACCGATAAAGCGTACTTTTTGAGCCCATACGGCCTTAGCAAAGGCGGCAGCCGTCTGGCCTTCAGCAGGCGATAAAGTGGAAGTTAAATAAGGAACGAAGACACCCCAAGCCAGGAGCGTACCGACCAAAATGGCGATGCCGCTGGCAATGCCGATTAAGTAACCGGCACCGAGAAGGGCCATGGAGAAGCCCAAGGGAATCTGAGTCGTCACTTTGCCGAAGGACATCCAGTAGCTGAATTCGGAAGACAGAACATGGAAACCGTTGGCACATAGACTGATTAAGCCTGCTAACGACGTGCCTTTGACGATATCTTTCATGCCCGTGTCCTTAGATGCTTTTTTGTCATTGTCATGAGAAGCGGATCCTATTTTCAGGATTTCCGCAGCAGCCAGACCTTCAGGGTAGGGAAGGTCGCTGTTTACGACCATGGCACGACGTAAGGGAATGGTGAACAAGACACCCAACGAGCCGCCGCAAGCACAAAGAACCATGGTTTGCCAGAAGGGGAATCCCTCGCCAGTAGCCCAGCATTAAAAAGGCCGGGAAGAATGAAGATGATGGCTGACAGCGTACCGGCAGCGGAAGCCTGGGTCTGGACCATGTTGTTTTCCAAAATGTTGGAATCTTTAAACATGCGCAGAATAGCCATAGAAATGACGGCGGCCGGAATGGATGATGAGAACGTCAAGCCTACTTTTAGGCCCAAGTAAACATTGGACGCCGTGAAGATAACCGTAATGAGCATGCCTAGGAACATCCCTCGGAAGGTAAGTTCCGGTAGGCTCGGGTATACGGTTACATCTTTTTGAGAGTTCATATACTCTACCTCCTTAATGAAATATGATAAAAATCCAATTCGGTTCTAAATAGTATACTATAGAAGAATACTTATTGTCACGAAACGATGACGGAATAATGCCGAAAAAGTCAGCAATAGGGCCTGTAGTTGCGTTTAAGTACAAGACGGGAAGGTATGAGTATGTTATAATATTGACGATTACAGTATAGGTTTATACAAGTTTTCGACTCATAGCGAAGGAGGTCGCTGTTATGACAGAACAAGAAATTATTTCGGGCGTATTGACGGAGTTTGAAGGGCTTGCCAAACATCCCCGCCCGTCTCACCATGAAAAAGAAGTAAGTGACTATATTGTTGCCCGTCTTGCCGAACTGGGTGTAAAGGCTCGACAAGATGAAATATATAATATTATTGCCGATGTACCGGCAACACCGGGTTGTGAAAACGTTCCTTTGACGATTTTACAGGGCCATATGGATATGGTCTGCGTAGCTAAGCCGGGTGTAGCCTTTGATCCGCAAAAAGACCCGATTAAGTTGGTGCGTGAAGGAAATATTCTGCGTGCCGACGGGACGAGTCTCGGTGCGGACGACGGGATTGCTGTAGCGATTTCGCTTTATCTCATACAACAAAAAATTCAGCACGGCCCGTTGCGTCTTATCTTTACAGTCGACGAAGAAACGAACATGACCGGTGCTTTATCTCTTTCGGCAGACCACGTAAAAGACGCTAAATATGTTATTAACTGTGACTCCGAATCGATTCATGTTATTTGTGTCGCATCGGCCGGGAGTTGTCATATGGAGTTTACACGTGACTTGCACCGGTGTGCTCCGACGGGCGATACGGCATTGACTGTTCGTGCCCATGCTTTGGCCGGCGGCCATTCGGGCGAAGTTATTAATGAAGGTCGCGGCAACGCCATTAAGGCTGTAGCCGATGTCCTGTATCGCTTGTCTGAAGGCGGCGTTGAGTATGCTTTTGGCCGATTATAAGGGCGGCGTTGCGGCTAATGCCATTCCGTCCGATGCTTTGGCAGTCATAGTAGTAGCGGCAAAGGACGTTGACCGTGTGAAGGCGACGGTGGCCGCAGCGGAAAAAGATTTTCATCTTGTTTACGGAGAAACGGATCCGAATGCCGTATTCGAAGTTACGCCGGCAGACCTTCCGAAATCGGTTCTTTCTGCAGAAGATACGACATCGATTGTCGATGTTATCAACTTGCTCCATTGCGGCGTCTTTGCAATGGATCGCCGCCTGCCGCGTTTGCCGGCTCTTTCAGCCAGCCTCGGTACTATTGAGACTCGAGAAGATGTATTGGCCTTCCAGTACTTCCCCCGTTCGTCGTCTGACGCTCGTTTGCAGGCTTTGGTTCGCGTCATGCCTATTATGGCAAAAATCTACGGGAACGAAAGTGCATATAGAAAAAGCCCTTCCCCGCTTGGACAGAAAGTAAAAAAATAGTAAGTTGCAGGCCCTCATGGCAGATGCATATAAGGAAGTAATGGGTAAAGAACCGCGAATGGAAGCTATGCACGGCGGTTTGGAAACAGGGTTTCTCTATGCTATGAATCCTGACTTGGACATCGTTTCGGTCGGTCCCGAAACTCACGATATTCATAGTGCGGACGAACGAGTGGAACTCGACACGGTAGCCCAACTTGTCCAAGTTATAGCCGGTACATTGGAAAGACTGACAAAATAAAGCGGGAACCGACAACTTAAGATTATGTGGTACTTTTTTTAGTACCAGCGAATAAAAAGAGAGAAAATGCCTTTGTTATCGCATTTTCTCTCTTTTTGAGTTTTTATTCAAAAACCGGCCGCTCCGGAAGGTGGCGGCTTTTTGTTGAGAAGATAAACGTTTTAGACTACAATAATATCAAGATAAAAGCATAGTAGCTATGCTTTAAAAGAAAGATAGACGGAAAATTAAAAAAGGAGTGAAAGAAATGAGTCGGGAAAAAGTATTTAAGACAATGGACGGCAATGAGGCGGCCGCTCACATTGCCTATGCCTTCACGGAAGTAGCACCTATATTTCCGATTACGCCGTCTTCGCCTATGGCTGAACACGTTGACGAATGGGCGGCCCATGGTCGTAAGAACCTCTTCGGAGTACCGGTTCTCGTACAGGAAATGCAGTCTGAAAAAGGTGCGGCCGGTACCTTGCACGGTGCCTTAAATGCCGGTGCTTTAACGACGACTTTTACGTCGTCTCAGGGCATGATGATCATGCTTTCCAACATGTTCAAGGTGGCGGGGGAATTACTGCCTGCCGTATTCCACGCAGCATCCAGAACTATTGCTTCTAACGGCTATACCATTTTCGCCGGTCATGACGATGTTATGGCTATGCGCGGTACGGGTATCTGTATGATGGCCGAATCGAGCGTACAGGAAGTTATGGACTTGTCAGCTGTCGTACATGCAACGGCCATCTCCTGTCGTGTACCTATTATCAATTTCTTCGACGGTTTCCGTACATCCCATGAATTACAGAAAATCGAAGTTATTGATTATGAAGACTTGCGCCCCATGCTCGATATGGAAGCAGTTGAAGCTTTTCGCAAGCATGCGATGAATCCGGATAATCCCGAAGCGGTAGCTTTCTGTGAACCGGCGGAAGTTTATATGCAACATAAAGAATCGTTGAACCGTTTCTATGACAAGGTTCCCGAAACAGCTGAAAAATATATGCAGATGATTCACGAAATAACCGGTCGTGAATACCATCTCTTTAATTATACGGGAGCACCCGATGCGGAATACGTTATTATCGCTATCGGTTCCGGTGCTCAGACCATTGAAGAAACGGTTCGCTATTTGAATGAAAAGGGCGAAAAAGTGGGCTGTATCAATGTTCATATGTTCCGTCCCTGGTCGGAAAAACATTTCTTGGCAGCCTTGCCGAAGACTGTTAAAAAAATCGCCGTTCTTGAACGTACAAAAGAAACGGGTGCCAACGGCGAACCTATGTATCACAGCGTAGCCGCATCCTTTGCACGTGCAGATATTCGTCCGAAGATTTACAATGGTCGTTACGGTATTGCTTCCAAAGAATTCTTGCCGGCAGACGTTATTGCCGTATTCGATAATCTGAAAGAAGCTGAGCCGAAGACCGACTTTACGCTCAGCATTGTCGACGACGTAACCTTTAAATCCTTACCGCGTAAAGAAGAAGTCAATTTGGCGGCTAAAGGGTTGAAAGCTTGTAAGTTCTGGGGCTTCGGTTCTGACGGAACGGTCGGTGCAAATAAGAGTGCTATCAAGATCATCGGCGATAACACGGATATGTATGCACAGGCATACTTTTGCGTATGATTCGAAGAAATCCGGCGGTGTAACCGTATCTCACTTACGCTTCGGCTCCAGCCCCATCAATATGCCTTATTTGGTAAACAGTGCCGACTTCATCGCTTGTCACAGACAGTCGTATGTATATAACTATGACTTGCTCAGAGGCATTAAAAAGGGCGGCACCTTCCTTCTCAATACGGTTTGGAAACCGGAAGAACTGGAAGAAAAATTACCGGCGGCTATGAAACGCTCTATCGCCAAAAACGAGGTTCAGTTCTATATCCTTGACGGCGTAGGTATTGCTCAGTCTATCGGGTTAGGCGGGCGCATTAACATGATTATGCAGTCGGCGTTCTTCAAGCTGTCTGAAGTTATTCCCGTAGATTTAGCTATCGAAAAATTGAAAGAAGCGGTCGTAAAATCGTACGGTAAAAAAGGACAGGAAGTCGTTAACAAGAACTATGCGGCTATTGATGAAGGCCTTAAGAATATTGTTAAAATCGACGTTCCCGCATCTTGGGCCGATGCTGTTGATGAAGAAATCGATATGTCCGGCCACTCCGAATTTTATAAGAAATTTGCGTTGCCGACAAATCGTCTTGAAGGTGACGACCTGCCTGTAAGTATTTTCGACGGCTTTGAAGACGGACACTGGCCGACAGGCACATGTGCCGAAGAAAAACGCGGCGTGGCTATGTTCGTTCCCAGTTGGGATAATGAAAAATGTATCGGTTGTAATCAGTGCTCCTTTGTATGTCCTCATGCAGCTATTCGCCCCTTCTTGTTAACGGATGAAGAAGCGGCTAAAGCTCCGGAAGGCTATACGAACAAGGTTATTAAGACGGCCGGCGATTACAAATACAGCATTGTAGTTTCCGTCATGGACTGCCTCGGTTGCGGCAGCTGTACGCATGTTTGCCCGAAACAGGCCCTGACCATGAAACCCTTCGATGAAGAACAACCCAAGTCCGTTATTTGGGATTATGTTATTAAGGTGCCGAATAAGCCCAATCCGGCTAATAAAGGAACGGTTATCGGCAGCCAGTTTGAACAGCCTTTGCTCGAGTTTACGGGTGCTTGTGCAGGTTGTGCCGAAACTCCCGTATTGTAAGGTTATTACGCAGTTATACGGTGATCGTATGATGATTGCCAATGCACACGGTTGTTCGTCCGTATGGGGCGGCAGTGCACCGACATGCGGTTATACGAAGAACGAAAAGGGCCACGGTCCGGCTTGGGCAACATCCCTTTTCGAAGACAATGCCGAATACGGTTTCGGTATGTTGGTTGCTGAAAAAGCGGAACGCAAACTCCTTGCTTCTTATGTAGAAGAAGCTTTGAAATCCGCAGCTGCAAGTACGGCCTTGAAAGACGCTCTCCTTGAATGGAAAGAAAAGATGGCTGTAAGCGAAGGCACTCGCGAACGGGCTGAAAAGGTTACGGCACTTTTGGAAGCTGAAAAAGACGGCCATATTGAATTGGAACGTGTTTATAAGATGAAGCAGTTCCTTGTAAAACGCAGTCAGTGGCTCTTCGGCGGAGACGGTTGGGCTTACGATATCGGTTACGGCGGTCTTGACCATGTCTTGGCTATGAACGAAGATATTAACGTCCTTGTCTTCGATACGGAAGTATATTCCAATACGGGCGGTCAGGCTTCTAAGGCAACGCCGACGGCAGCTGTAGCACAGTTCGCAGCATCGGGCAAGAAGACGAAGAAAAAAGATCTCGGTCTCATGGAAGCGACATACGGTTATGTATATGTAGCTCAGGTCGCTATGGGTGCCGATAAGAATCAGTTTATGAAGGCCTTGCAGGAAGCGGAAGCTTACCCCGGCCCGTCCCTCATTATCGGTTATGCACCGTGCATCAACCACGGTCTGAAAATCGGCCAGGGACAGAGCCAGTTGGAACAAAAACGCGCTGTAGAAGCCGGATACTGGCACTTATGGCGTTACAACCCGCTTCTTAAGAAGGAAGGCAAGAATCCGTTCATTCTCGACTCGAAGCCGCCTAAGGAAAGCTTCCGCGACTTCCTCATGGGTGAAACTCGATTCGCATCCCTCTTGCGGACCTTCCCCGATTCGGCAGAAGCTCTGTTTGAAAAGACGGAACAAGATGCAAAAGAAAGATATGAATCCTATTTGGCTATGGAAAGAGGGTTTATGCCTCCCCAATAAGGCTGAATATAAAACGCCGACGACATGTGTCGTCGGCGTTTTGCCTGTCTTTGAGCATTCATTAATGAGCGGCGAAGGCCTCGCAAGCCTTGGTATATACGGTGAGCATGTATTCCAAGGCCGCCGGCAGCCCCGTTTCATCATCAATGCGGAATTTCGGATTGTGATGCGGTGTAGGTGCGTGCTTTCCCGTTGCATCGGCCATGCCGAACCAGGCGATGGCCGCCGGCTTTTTCATACCGTAATAAGCAAAGTCTTCGCCGCCCAGCCGCGGGTCGATGTGAGCGACTTCCAGACCGATTTCACGAGCCGATTCCTGCATGACGGCAACGCAAGCCGGCGCATTTACAACTGCCGGATAACCGTTGACTATCGTTACCTCCGAACTGCACGCGTAGGCCGCGGGAATCGTTTCTCCCAAGCGTTTTATCTCCGCTGTTACAAAGCTACGCAACTGCGTGTCCAATACGCGTACGGCACCGCCTAAGACAGCTGTTTCGGGAATGACGTTGGCAACGCCGTGAGTGCCGCTGTGTAAGTAGGTAACACTGACTGTAGCATTATCTAAGGGGGCCACATTTCATAGCGGGGATCATGCTGATGGCATCTACCAGATCGGAAGCCGGTAAGAGGGGGTTGTTGGCTGTATGGGGAGTGCTGCCGTGGCCGCCTTTGCCCGTGACGGTAATTTCAAAAGTGGCGATGGCGGCAGAGCGAGTTCCTTCCAGAACATCAACAGATCCGAAGGGTCTTTCGGCATCGACGTGAATAGCGAAAAACGCATCCACCTTGTCGGCAATGCCTTCTTCAACAAGGGTGCAGGCGCCGCCGGGCAGGAACTCTTCACCTTGTTGAAAAATAAAGTATACAGTGCCTTTTATAAGATCTTTATGGGCGGCGAGGATTTCGGCAACACCCATGAGCACTGCTGTATGAGCATCATGACCGCAGGCATGCATAACGCCCGGTTTTGTGCTTTTAAAGGGGAAATCGCTTTCTTCCGTAAGGCCCAAGGCATCGATGTCGGCGCGCAGGCCGATAGACGGCCCCGGTTGAGACCCGATAAGATACCCGACCGTACTGTTGCCGGAAATCCCGTCTAATACAGGAATGCCTGCGGCGGCTAAGCGTTTACGAATCCAGTGAGCCGTATCGGTTTCCTGAAAGGACAGTTCCGGATGTGCGTGCAAATAGCGTCTGTCATCTATCACCTTATTACCGTAAGCGGTGACGAGGTCTTTAATCGTATGGCTCATTATAATCTCTCCTTTATGTATAGATATTCTCATAATACCATTGAAGCCGGATATAAGCTACTGAGAATTGCATGATATACGAAAATGTAAATAACGCCTCCCTGTAGGAGGCGTTATATTAAAACAGATACTTTGTATCGTAGCTTATATCCATATATTGGGCAATAATATCATCATCGAACCCGAATTCTTCCGATTTTCCTTGAATATATTGCCGAACTTCGATTGCAACTTTTTCTTGGTGTTTATAGGCGGCTCATATTCCGTACGTAAGCGGGCGGCGGCTGAGGAGCGATCTTCTACGCGGGTGAACACGCCATTGTCAAACGTTAACTCGTATACCGTTTCGAAGGCATGGGGGAGTTGGTAACCGAAAGGGGTAAAGAATTCGTGAATAAACTTGTAGGCAATCAGGAACGACCCCGTATAGATTACGGGTCTTTCCAAGTCGTAGCGTACGTTTCCGGCAGGAGAATGGAAAGAAACGGGTTCTACTCCGAAGAGCGAGGGAGCTTCATCGTTGCCGTTATTGGTAAATAACTGTGACAGAATAAGCCGTTTTTCATCGTCCAGTCGATAAACCGCCGAGTAGCCGCGCAAACAGGATTCGTCAAAAACCGTAGGCCGCAAGGGGAGACTTTTTATATTGAAAAGCTCTTTCGGCTTTTCAATAGCCACAAGGCTATATTTCTTATCATTGAAATTGAAGCCGTCAAAGAATTGTGAGCGCATAAATTACCTCCTGTCCGTATGGCGGTACGGGTCCGTAGCAGCCGCGTCGGCAACTTTTTCAAAGCGCCAGTGTTGTTCGGCTTGAGGGTACTTGACCTTGTCCGTCTCGCTCATAAACATATCCAGAGGGCGAATATAATCTGCATAATCGTCGTATAAGGCCTTGTAGACGACATAAGGCTCTCGAGTTTCCGAATGGGTGGCAATAGACACGATCAAATATAATTTATTTTTAAAATGCCGCCACACCTCATTGGCTTTAGGTAATTCACGTTTCAATAGTAACAGCTCCTCTCATTGGTACACATCTTACACATAGAGGCGTATTTTGTCCATAGGTAATGGCCTTTTGCCTTGCCAGTAACAGACGTATAGCCGTATAATAATCTATACGAGTAAATTATTTATCGACTTGAGGAGGTCACTCGATGCAATCCATTCGTCGTTTATACGTTGCTAAAAAGATGCATTCGCACATGAAGCAAGACGCATGTATGCGGACTTGAAAAGAAAAACCCTGCTGATTGACGGACTTAAAGACGTTCATTTGTACAATCGCTACGATTTGAGCGGTCTTGACGATGCGGCTTTTGCGGCAGCCAAGGATATGATTTTTTCCGAACCCCCTGTGGATGCGGTGTACGATACCCTGCCCGTAACCGACGGGGCTTTTGTGCTACCCATCGAATATTTGCCCGGGCAGTATGACCAGCGGGCCGACTCGGCTATGCAATGTTTGCAAATGTTGACTATGAAAAACGACGCTGTTGTACGGACAGCCCGAGTTTTTGTGTTTACCGGGGACCTGACGGATGAAGATAAGAAAATAATCAAACAATATTGCATCAACCCCGTTGAAGCAAGAGAGGCCTCTTTAGCAGAAGTGAAAACCTTGAAACGGCTTGGGAAGAACCGGCGGACGTACCTGTAATGAGACGGTTTTATCACTATGTCCGATGAAGAGCTTAAGGAACTCAGAAACAGCTTGTCCCTGGCGATGAGCTATGAAGACTTGCTGTTTTGCCGCGACTATTTCCGTAATGAAGAAAAACGTAATCCGACAATGACGGAAATTCGTGTTATCGATACATATTGGTCCGATCATTGTCGCCATACGACCTTTATGACGGAACTCACGGATATTGTTTTCGAAAACGGAACCTTTACGGCGCCTGTTCGTCGTGCTTATGAAACATATAAGACGACACGAGAAGCTTTAAAACGTAAAAAACCGCAGACTTTAATGGATATGGCGACCATTGCCGTTAAGGAACTGAAAGCGGCAGGAAAGTTGCAGGATTTGGATGAATCGGATGAAATTAACGCCTGCACTATTATCGTCCCTGTCGATGTAGACGGTAGGCAGGAAGAGTGGCTCCTCCTCTTTAAGAACGAAACGCACAACCATCCGACAGAAATTGAGCCCTTCGGCGGTGCAGCTACGTGCCTGGGCGGGTGTATTCGTGATCCTTTAAGCGGACGTGCGTATGTATACCAGGCTATGCGTGTAACCGGTGCCGGGGATCCCAGGCAAGCCGTAAAAGATACGATTCCCGGAAAGTTGCCGCAGAGAACGATTACGACGGGTGCAGCCAAAGGATACAGTTCATACGGCAATCAGATCGGGTTGGCGACGGGAGAAGTTAAGGAATATTATCATCCCGGTTTTGTAGCCAAACGCATGGAAATCGGGGCTGTTTTAGGGGCGGCACCGCGTGCCAATGTAGTTCGTGAAGAACCGCAACCCGGCGATGTAGTTATTCTTTTGGGCGGTAAGACCGGTCGTGACGGCATGGGCGGAGCTACGGGCTCTTCTAAGAAGCATACGCTTACGTCCTTGGAAACGAGCGGGGCGGAAGTACAAAAGGGTAATGCTCTTACAGAACGAAAGATTCAGCGCTTATTCAGACGCGGGGAAGTCACAACTCTTATTAAAAGGTGCAATGATTTCGGTGCCGGCGGTGTTTCCGTGGCTATCGGCGAGTTGACGGACGGCCTCGACATTTGTCTGGATGCGGTACCTAAGAAGTATGAGGGGCTCGACGGAACAGAATTGGCTATTTCCGAATCGCAGGAACGTATGGCCGTTGTCGTTGCGGCTAAAGATGCAGAAAAGTTTATGGCTTATGCGACGGAAGAGAATTTGGAAGCAACAGTAGTCGCTACTGTCACGGGTACGAATCGTCTGGTTATGAAATGGCGAAACAAGGATGTCGTAGACTTATCTCGCCGATTCCTGAATACAAACGGTGTCATGCAGCACCGTCAGGCTGTCGTACAAAATCCGAAAGAGGAAGATTTCTTTACGGCACCTGTCGTAACAGATGTTAAGGACACATGGCTAAGCACCATGGGCTCATTGAATATAGCGTCTGAACAGGGCCTTGCGGAATGCTTTGACAGCACTATCGGTGCCCGTACCGTTCTCATGCCCTTCGGCGGAAAATACCAAAAGACTCCGGTTGAAGGTATGGTTGCACGTATTCCCGTAGGTGTGGGACAAAAGACGGAAACAGCCAGTGTTTTCACCCACGGATATGATCCCGAGTTGGCATCATGGAGCCCCTTCCATGGCGCTTTATATGCTGTCGTTCAGTCTGTAGCGAAGTTAGTGGCCTTAGGGGGCGACCGTACAAAAGCATATTTAACGCTGCAGGAATTTTTCAGAAGCCTCGGTACGGATGCTCGTGCTTGGGGTGAGCCCGTGGCAGCTCTGTTGGGGGCGTATACGGCTCAGAAGGAACTGCAAATTGCGGCTATCGGCGGTAAAGACAGCATGAGCGGTACCTTTGAACAGCTGACGGTTCCGCCGACGCTGGTATCCTTTGCCGTAACGACGGAAAATGCAAAACACATTGTTTCACCCGAATTTAAAAAGGCCGGACATGCAATTGTTCTCTTGATGTTCGCCGCGGCGAAGATGCTGTTTTGGATTGGGACGTATTCCGTCAGCACTGCGACTTTATTCATGAACACATGGTATCAGGAGATATTTACAGTGCACGTGCCGTCGGTAAGGGCGGGTTGGCAGCCACGCTTGCGGAAATGGCTTTCGGCAACGGGATCGGCTTTACAGTCTCTTCGGACGTAAGCTCTGAAGACCTGTTCGCCCTTCGGTATGGAGCGATTGTAGTGGAAACGGATGCTGAAAAAGGGGCTCAATGGGCTAGTCAGCTCAATGCCGTTGCCGTCGTGGCTCAGACGATTGAAGAGCCCGCAGCCGTTGCAGGAGACGTGCGTATTTCCTTTATCAGAATTGCAGACTGCTTGGGAAAAACTTTATCGCGTATTTTTCCCCTTGCAGAGCCAATCGGCGGATGGAAGTGCCGAATTACCTCTTTATACAACGTACGGCCCGAAACGGAGCGAATCATTCGGCAAGCCTCGCGTCTTTATTCCCGTTTGCCCGGGAACGAACTGCGAATACGATTCGGCAGATGCCTTTGAAGCGGCCGGGGCCGTGACGGATACCTTTATTATTCGCAATGAAACGCCGCAGGCCTTAGAAGACTCTATTGAAGAAATGAGAAAGCGCATTGGGCAAGCGCAGATTATTATGTTCCCCGGCGGTTTCAGTGCCGGTGACGAACCGGAAGGGTCGGGCAAGTTTATTGCTACCTTATTCCGTAACCCGGCCTTAGCGGAAGCCTTGGAGTCCTTGCTGTATAAGCGGGACGGCTTGGTTCTCGGTGTTTGCAACGGCTTCCAGGCCTTAATTAAACTTGGCCTCGTTACCGTACGGACATATTCAGCCTCTAAAGGCCGACAGTCCGACGCTTACGTATAATACCATTGGTCGCCACTTGTCGCGCATGGTCGATACGAAGGTAGTATCCGTCATGTCGCCGTGGTTTTCCAATGTAAGGGCCGGTGATATACATACGGTGGCGATCTCTCACGGTGAAGGTCGTTTTGTCGCATCGCCCGAACAGATTCGTCAACTGGCGGCTAAGGGCCAGATTGCTACTCAGTATGTAGATTTGAACGGTAAGGCTACTTATGACAGTACGTTTAATCCGAATCAATCGGTATTTGCCGTTGAAGGTATTACCAGTCCCGATGGTCGTGTTCTCGGAAAGATGGCACATACGGAACGATATACAGGTGAAACGATGTTCAGAAACATTGACGGTAATAAGGTACAACCCATCTTTTGCAGCAGGTACGGAATATTTCAAATAATATAAAACCGAGGGACGTAAAAGATGTATGATACTCGGAAAGTCGTTATTGTAGGAGCAGGGCACGTAGGTTCACATGTAGCACTGGCATTAATTCAGTCAGGGTGAAGCGGATGACATCGTCCTTATCGATATAGATAAAGACAAGGCTGTCGGTCAGGCCTTCGATCTGGACGATGCCGTAACCGGAGCGGCTTGCGGTCGCGATACGGTTATTCGTGCCGGCGGATATGAAGAGTTGAACGATGCGGATATACTCGGTTACGGCCTTCGGCCGTAGCCGCAAACCCGGAGAAACTCGATTGGATATGTTTGACGATTCCATTCGTATGGCTGATGAAGTGGTAAGCCGGTTAAAGACAGTGGATTTCAAAGGTATTATGATTAATATTTCCAACCCGGCAGATATTATTTGCGAATATATTCGTCGGGCTATGAAGGGGAAGCAAGTCGTTGTTTCTGCACGGGAACGAGCTTGGAAACATACAGACTTATTCGTGTTATCGGCAATCTTACCGGGTATGCCCGCCGTTCCATACAGGGGTTTTGTCTCGGAGAACACGGTAATTCGGGATTTATCGCCTGGTCGACGGTACGTATTAACGGCCGTCCCTTTACGGATGTAATTAAGAGCAAGCCGGAATTAGCTGATACGGATTTGGATGAGTTGCAGACTCGCGTTAAACGGGCTGGCGATATAGAGGTGGACTTTAAGGGTTGTACGGAGTTTGGCATCGCCAATGCGGCGCTCATGTTGATTCGTGCGGTTTTTTTCATGATCAAAAGTTGATTTGGCCGTGTTCGACCGTTCTTACGGGTCAGTACGGGGAAAAAGATGTCGTAGCCGGCGTACCTTGTGTCTTAGGAAAAAACGGCATTGAAGAAATCATCGAGGTTCCTTTATTACCCGAAGAAGCGGAAAAATTCCACGCTTCTTGCGAAATTATACGGTCCTTCCTTGACAGAGCCGAGTCTTTGTAAATGACGAGCTACGTAAACCTGTTCAAAATCGACCGTATTTGCTATATAATAACGGATATGCTCATAACGGCGGTTATGAGCTGCTGTTTTAAGAAAAACGTTTTGGTTAGTTGAGGTGACATTGTGGACGAACAGCAATTTGATAAAGTGTTACCCGTGTGCTTGGAACACGAAATGCAAAATTCGTATATCGACTACGCCATGAGTGTTATTATTACGCGTGCGTTGCCCGATGTACGAGACGGGTTAAAACCCGTTCATCGTCGCATTTTGTATGCTATGCACGAAGCCGGTATGACACCTAATAAACCGTATAAGAAGTCGGCACGTATTGTCGGTGAAGTATTAGGTAAGTATCATCCGCACGGGGGACCGTTCCGTGTATGATGCGACCGTTCGCTTGGCACAGGATTTTTCGACGCGTTATCCCTTAGTAGACGGTCATGGCAACTTCGGTTCCGTAGACGGCGACTCGGCGGCTGCCATGCGTTACACTGAAGTACGTATGGCAAAGATTACGGGCGAAATGCTGGCGGATATTGACAAAGAGACTGTCGATTTCATGCCGAACTATGACGGCTCCTTACAGGAACCGACCGTACTTCCCGCTAAAATCCCGAACCTCCTGGTAAACGGCTCGGCAGGGATTGCCGTCGGTATGGCGACAAATATACCTCCTCATAATTTAGGGGAAGTAATTGACGGGCTTGTCATGATGATTGATGATCCGGATGTAACGTTGGATCAGTTGATGACAAAGATTCAGGGTCCTGATTTTCCGACGGGCGCTAAGATTCTCGGTCGTGAAGGCATACTTAAAGCGTATTCGACCGGTCGCGGTAGTGTGAAGATGCGCTCTTGCGCCGAAATTGAACCGATGTCCAAAGGGAAGAATCGCATTGTCATTACGGAGATTCCCTATCAGGTCAATAAGGCTCGGGTTATCGAAAGTATTGCCGATTTGTCGCGCAATAAGGATATTGACGGCATTACGGCATTACGTGACGAATCGGACCGTAAAGGTATGCGGATCGTCATTGAATTGCGTGCCGACGTAAATCCCGATATTATTCTCAATAAATTATATAAACATACACAGCTGCAAGAAACGTTCGGCGTTATCATGTTGGCTCTTGTGGACGGACATCCGCGGGTACTGACGTTGCGCGAAGTATTGGCTTATTATTTGGAACATCGCAAGGTCGTCGTTACCAGACGTTGCCGTTTTGAACTGGATAAGGCCTTAGCGCGGGCGCACATTTTGGAAGGGTTGCTCATTGCCCTCGATCACATAGATGAAGTCATTAAGACGATTCGTGAATCGGCTACGGATGAAATTGCCAAGAATGCCTTAATGAGTAAATTCGATTTGAGCGAAAAGCAGTCCATTGCCATTTTGGATATGCGTTTACGTCGCTTAACCGGTTTGGAACGCGACAAGATTCAGGAAGAATATGCCGAACTGGAAAAGACAATCGATTACTTGCGGAGTGTCTTGGCTGATGAACACAAACTCATGGGTATTATCAGAGATGAACTTCTGGAAACGAAGAAGAAGTATGCCGATAAACGCCGCACACAGATTGAAGCGGATACGTCGGAATTAAATGTAGAGGACCTCATTCCCTAATGAACGTATGGTGCTGACCCTGACCAGACGCGGCTATATTAAACGTATTAATGCCAATGTATACCATACACAAAATAAAGGAGGTCGCGGCATAAAGGGAATGGCGACGAAGGATGAAGATGCGGTTAACCATCTTTTGTATACGTCGGCTCATAATACGGTGCTTTTCTTTACCAACTTCGGTCGCGTCTATCGCCTGAAGTCTTATGAAATTCTCAGCAAACAGCCGAAACTCCAAGGGTATTGCGGCCATTAACCTTTTGCCTCTGTCACAAGGGGAAAAAGTAAACGCGTTGATTGATGTTGACCAGGTCGATCCGCAGGCAAACTTGTTCATGGCGACGGAACGGGGCCTTGTAAAGAAGACGTCCTTACAGGAATTCAGTAATGTACGCCGTAACGGTCTCATTGCTATATCTCTTATGGACGGTGACCACCTGGCTAAGGTTCGCATGACCAAGGGTGATCAGAATATCATCCTTGCCACGAAGCAGGGCATGGCTATTTGCTTCAAAGAAACGGATGTACGGCCCATGGGCAGAAATACGCGCGGCGTTCGCGGCATCACTCTTGCTGAAGACGATATGGTTATCGGTGCCGACATCCTGGCCGATGATCTGCACAAGCGCTTACAGTCAGTGAAGAAGGCTTCGGCAAGCGCAATAACGTAGATGCCTATAAGGTCCAGCGTCGTGGCGGTAAGGGCGTGAAAAACTTTAAGATTACGCCGAAGACCGGGGTCATTGTGGGTGTTGAAGTTGTTCGGAATACGCAAGAGCTCATACTCATTACTTCAAACGGCATCGTCATTCGCACGGATATTGAAAAGTATCGGTGTTAAGAAGGGACGCAATACGTCGGGGAGTCAAGATTCAGCGACTTGAAGAAAACGATAAAGTGGCCGCTCTCGATACGATTTCTGTTGAAGGAAGCGACGAACCGGTCCAAGATACGCTGATGTAGAATGTAAGAAAAAGGCATTTTTGCTTTACGGCAAAAATGCCTTTTTGTATAAAAGATAAACGTTTAAGCGTATTTTTGCATAAACGGCAAGAAGAAAGTAATCGTTATATAAAATGACAAATAAGCCGTTTATTCCTATTTATACTAGGACGCCTCTTTGATATAATTATTATGTACTTATAAATATATATTAGGAGGGGATGCTATGGGTGATTGGAAAAAGTGTATTGCCTTCATGGCTAAATATGTACCTTTATGGGTTATCATATCGGCCGCTATCGCTTACATGTGGCCGCACATGTTTCGCGATTACAAGGTGGTGATTTCTCCCTGTCTGAGTTTAATTATGCTCGGCATGGGACTTTCGATGACCCCACAGGACTTTAAGCTGATTATATTACGACCGAAGGATGTTATTATCGGTATTCTTACTGTATATATATGTATGCCCTTGGTCGGGATCGGCTTAGGTAAGATTTTGGGATTGTCTCCCATGCTTGCAGTGGGACTTATACTGTTGGGCTGTTCGCCGACGGGAACGACGTCGAATGTCATGACCTTTTTGGCAAAAGGGGATAAGGCGTTATCCGTTACTATTTCCAGTATCAGCACTATGTTGGCACCTCTTGTCATGCCGACCTTGTTGATGTTTTATGCCGGAACGTATATGAATGTTGACGGAATGGCGTTGTTTATGAGCATTATTAAAATTGTCATTGTACCGGTGGTACTCGGACTGGTCATTCGTAAGGCGGCAGCGAAGTATATGGATACTATCTTGCACTCGTGCCGGCGACAACTATTTTTTTGCCATCGTTACGGTAACGCTGGTTGTCGTGGCCTTAAACGTCAAGTTGTTACAGGCTGTGGCACTGGAAGCGGCTGTGGCACTGGTATTGTATACTTTCTGCGGTTTGGCACTCGGTTTTTTCGTATCCAAACTTTTGCGTATGCCGGCTGAAAAGGGTAAAGCCACGACCTTTGTTGTCGGCGTTCAGAATACGGCCTTAGCCGTAGCACTGGCCGTACAGTACTTCGATCCCGTGGCAGCCTTGCCGGGAGCCATCGGTGTCGTATGGACTACTATTTGTTGTTCGTTTATAGCTTCTGTGTGGGCCGGTCGCGATACTAAAGCGGGCGGCATGGGACAGTAAGATTAAAACGGCTTAATGTAAACGGAGGGAATGAAATCATGTCTAAATTCAATAAGGTTACACCGGAATTTGTTGAAAAATTGCGTAGTATTTTAGGAGAAAAGGGAGTTACGACGGACCCGGAAAAACTTCTGACCTTCCAAACGGATGAAGAAGGGAACTCCTACTGGTTCCGTACACCGGAAGTGGTCGTTTTCCCGGAAACGACGGAACAAGTAGCGGCCGTTGTGAAACTTGCCAATGAACACCTAGTTCCGATTACGCCGCGTGCCGCCGGATCGGGCGTTGCCTGTGGAGCTATTCCCATTCACCACGGGTTGGTTATGGAACTCGACAGAATGAATAAGATTCTGGAACTGGATGAAGATAATTTGTACGCCGTTGTTCAGACGGGCGTTCGGACCAGTGAAATACAGGAACAGTGTCGTCAACGGGGGCTTTTATATGCCGGAGATCCGTGTAGTGCCGACAGCTGTCAAATCGGCGGTAATGTGGCAAACCAATGCGGGCGGCAATAAGGCTGTTAAATACGGTACGACGAGAAATCAAATTTACGGCATGAAGGTGGTTACCCCGACAGGGGATATTGTAGATATCGGCGGCCGCTTACAAAAATGTTCGACCGGCTACTGTCTGGAACAGCTTTTCTGCGGCTCTGAAGGCACCTTGGGGATTATTACGGAAGTCACGTTGAAACTTCGTCCTTTACCGCCCTATAAGTTTGACCTGGTATCTATTTTTAAGACTGATGACGAAGCCTTTACCTTGCCGAACAAGTTGCTCAAAGCGGGGATTGAACCGACCAGCATTGAATACATGGATAATGAAGCATTGAAAATTTCGTCAAACTATTGCGATATTACATTGCCCCATGTAGATGAAGGGGTCTGCTATGTTATCGTAACGGTAGAAACTTTTGATGAAGATGAGTTGGACAGAAAGATGGAAAAGGCCGGCGATGTTTGTGAAGCATGCGGTGCCGTCGATGTTATTGCGGCGGATGAACGCATTTTGGGGTTGCTGCCGCCAATTTTGCCGAAGCGGCGAGAGACATCGATATTATGTTTGTTGCCGAAGACTTTGTTGTACCCTTGGACAAGATTGCCGAAATTACATCCAAGCTGCCGGCCTTAAAAGAAAAACACGGTCTTTACACTGTTACGGTTGCCCATATCGGTGACGGCAATATTCACGTATTGCCCTTGAATAAGGACGGCTTGTCGCCTGAAGGGTGGATGGAAAAGATGGAATCCTTCCATGCCGATCTCTTTAAGGAAGTCTATGCTTTGGGCGGTAAGATGTCGGGTGAACACGGCGTAGGGTATAAGAAATTGAAAGAATTCAAACGTCATACGCCGGAAGGGGAACGCAATATTATTAAAGCTATTAAAAAAGCCCTCGATCCGAACAATATTATGAATCCGTCGAAGATTGTAGATATCGACGAATAGAGGAGCATAGAGTACGGGGTATACAAAATCTTGTATACTCCGTACTTTTTATGTATAAAACGGAAAAACAGATAAAAAGAGGTTGACAAGAGAAGGTGAATGCGGTAAGATAAAACGAGTCGCCAAACGGCGAGTGACCTTTGAAAAACTGAACAATACAAAACCAAATGAACGCCAGAGTGCGAGGTCTTATGATATAAGATTTCATTGAGTAAGTATGAACAAACATAAGTAAGGACGAGCCAAAAAGAGCTCTTCCATAGTATCATGGAGAGTTTGATCCTGGCTCAGGACGAACGCTGGCGGCGTGCTTAACACATGCAAGTCGAACGAGAGCGTAGAGAAAGCTTGCTTTTTCTACAATCTAGTGGCAAACGGGTGAGTAACGCGTAAACAACCTGCCCTACGGATGGGGACAACAGCTGGAAACGGCTGCTAATACTGAATACGTTCCGAAAGTCGCATGACTGTCGGAAGAAAGGATGGCCTCTATTTATAAGCTATCGCCGGAGGAGGGGTTTGCGTCTGATTAGCTAGTTGGAGGGTAACGGCCCACAGGCGACGATCAGTAGCCGGTCTGAGAGGATGAACGGCCACATTGGAACTGAGACACGGTCCAGACTCCTACGGGAGGCAGCAGTGGGGAATCTTCCGCAATGGGCGAAAGCCTGACGGAGCAACGCCGCGTGAGTGAAGACGGCCTTCGGGTTGTAAAGCTCTGTTATACGGGACGAATAATCTTGTGGTTAATACCCATGAGAAGTGACGGTACTGTAAGAGAAAGCCACGGCTAACTACGTGCCAGCAGCCGCGGTAATACGTAGGTGGCAAGCGTTGTCCGGAATTATTGGGCGTAAAGGGCGCGCAGGCGGCTTCTTAAGTCTGTCTTAAAAGTGCGGGGCTTAACCCCGTGATGGGATGGAAACTGGGAAGCTCAGAGTATCGGAGAGGAAAGCGGAATTCCTAGTGTAGCGGTGAAATGCGTAGATATTAGGAGGAACACCAGTGGCGAAAGCGGCTTTCTGGACGAAAACTGACGCTGAGGCGCGAAAGCCAGGGGAGCGAACGGGATTAGATACCCCGGTAGTCCTGGCCGTAAACGATGGGTACTAGGGTGTAGGAGGTATCGACCCCTTCTGTGCCGGAGTTAACGCAATAAGCACCCGCCTGGGGAGTACGGCCGCAAGGTTGAAAACTCAAAGGAATTGACGGGGGCCCGCACAAGCGGTGGAGTATGTGGTTTAATTCGACGCAACGCGAAGAACCTTACCAAGCCTTGACATTGATCGCAAGGAGTAGAGATACTCTGTTCTTCTTCGGAAGACGAGAAAACAGGTGGTGCACGGCTGTCGTCAGCTCGTGTCGTGAGATGTTGGGTTAAGTCCCGCAACGAGCGCAACCCCTATCTTCTGTTACCAGCACGTAAGGGTGGGGACTCAGGAGAGACTGCCGCAGACAATGCGTGAGGAAGGCGGGATGACGTCAAGTCATCATGCCCCTATGGCTTGGGCCACACACGTACTACAATGGCTCTTAATAGAGGGAGGCGAAGGAGCGATCCGGAGCAAACCCCAAAAACAGAGTCTCAGTTCGGATTGTAGGCTGCAACTCGCCTACATGAAGCAGGAATCGCTAGTAATCGCAGGTCAGCATACTGCGGTGAATACGTTCCCGGGCCTTGTACACACCGCCCGTCACACCACGAAAGTCATTCACACCCGAAGCCGGTGAGGTAACCGCAAGGAGCCAGCCGTCGAAGGTGGGGGCGATGATTGGGGTGAAGTCGTAACAAGGTAGCCGTATCGGAAGGTGCGGCTGGATCACCTCCTTTCTAGGGATATATGAGAGTGTAGAGGCTACGGCCTGTACATGTCTCCATCTTTAGGTCGGCACTGTGGCATTGGTATTGTATTGTTTAGTTTTGAAAGGTCAATCCTTTCAACTGTACCTTGACAACTACATGAAAACGTAAGAAACGAAAAAGACCTCTTTAAGAAATTAGAGAGTTCAAACCTTAGAAAACTCAAAAGGTAAGTTAAGTAAGTAAGGGCGTACGGCGGATGCCTTGGCCATATCAGCCGAAGAAGGACGCGATAAGCTGCGATAAGCTGCGGTGAGGTGCAAGTAACCAGTGACCCGCAGATTTCCGAATGGGGAAACCCGGCAGTAGTAGTACTGTCACCTCTCGTATGAGAGGAGGGCACCCAGTGAACTGAAACATCTAAGTAGCCGGAGGAAGAGGAATCAAAAGAGATGCCCCCAGTAGCGGCGAGCGAAGCGGGCAAGCTCCAAACCGGAGCGGGAAACCGCACCGGGGTTGAGGACTACCAACAAGTACCTAGATGAAGTCGAATCAGGTGGGAACCTGAGCCAGAGACGGTGAGAGCCCGGTAGACGTAAAGAAGGGTATGGGGTAGTATCCAGAGTACCACGGGGCACGAGGAACCTTGTGGGAAGCAGGGGGGACCACCCTCCAAGGCGAAATACTGATATGGACCGATAGCGCATAGTACCGTGAGGGAAAGGTGAAAAGAACCCCGGGAGGGGAATGAAAGAGAACCTGAAACCGTATGTCTACAAGCAGTCGAAGCACCGTATGCGTGCGACGGCGTGCCTATTGAAGAATGAACCGGCGAGTTATTTCATCCGGCGAGGTTAAGCGGAAAACGCGGAGCCGAAGCGAAAGCGAGTCTGAACAGGGCGATAAGTCGGATGGAATAGACCCGAAACCACAGTGATCTATCCATGCCCAGGTTGAAGCACAGGTAAAAATGTGTGGAGGACCGAACCAGTGAGCGTTGAAAAGCTTTTGGATGAGGTGTGGATAGGGGTGAAATGCCAATCGAACGTGGAGATAGCTGGTTCTCCCCGAAATAGCTTTAGGGCTAGCCTCATGGCAAGAGTGCAGGCGGTAGAGCACTGAACAGGGTAGGGGCCCTATCCGGCTACCGGAACCTAATCAAACTACGAATGGCTGTACTTTATCCATGGGAGTCAGACTGCGAGTGATAAGACCCGTAGTCAAGAGGGAAACAGCCCAGACCAACAGCTAAGGTCCCCAATGCCGTACTAAGTGGTAAAGGATGTGGAGTTTCGAAAACAACCAGGATGTTGGCTTAGAAGCAGCCACCATTAAAAGAGTGCGTAATAGCTCACTGGTCGAGAGACTCTGCGCCGAAGATGACCGGGGCTAAAGTACGGAACCGAAGCTTTGGCATGTATGTAAATACATGGGTAGGGGAGCGTTCCTGCATGGGCGAAGCCTGACCGGAAGGACAGGTGGACAGGCAGGAAGTGAGAATGCCGGTATGAGTAGCGAAAAAGAAAGGTGAGAATCCTTTCCACCGAAAGCCTAAGGGTTCCCTGGGCAACGATCGTCGACCCAGGGTAAGTCGGGACCCTAATCCGAGGCGAAGACGGCATGGGAGATGGACAACAGGTTGAAATTCCTGTACCGACGTCGTCTGTTTGAGCGATGGAGTGACACAAGAAGGAAAGTTCGCATGCGATTGGAAGAGCATGTCTAAGAGGTAGGTTGAATACCAGGCAAATCCGGTATTCTAAAAGCCGAGAAGTGATAGGGAGCCTGTAGAAAATACAGGTGAAGGAACCGACCTCGATTGTCAAGAAAAGCTTCTAGTGAGGACGACGCCGCCCGTACCAAAACCGACACAGGTAGGCAAGAAGAGAATTCTAAGGTGCGGGAAAACCCTCGTTAGGAACTCGGCAAAATGTATCCGTAACTTCGGGAAAAAGGATAACCCAGAGTACGTGAAGGAAAGAAACATCCGGAGCGGGAATGGGTGGCACAAGAGAGGCCCAAGCGACTGTTTACCACAAACACAGGCGTCTGCTAAAGAGAAATCTGATGTATAGATGCTGACACCCGCCCGGTGCTGGAAGGTTAAGAGGACGTGTTAGCCGTAAGGCGAAGCAGAGAATTGAAGCCCCAGTAAACGGCGGCCGTAACTATAACGGTCCTAAGGTACGAAATTCCTTTGTCGGGTAAGTTCCGACCCGCACGAAAGGTGTAACGATTTGGGCACTGTCTCAACGAGGGACCCGGTGAAATTGAAGTACCTGTGAAGATGCAGGTTACCCGCGACTGGACAGAAAGACCCCATGGAGCTTTACTGTAACCTGAGATTGAATTTTGGTAGAAGATGTACAGGATAGTTGGGAGACGTAGAAGCGCGCACGCCAGTGTACGCAGAGTCGATGGTGGGATACCAACCTTGTTTTATTGAAATTCTAACGAGAGCCGTAACGAGGCTGCGGACAGTCTCAGGCGGGCAGTTTGATCAGGGGCGGTCGCCTCCGAAAGAGCAACGGAGGCGCCCTAAAGAAATTTCAGCGCGGACGGAAACCGCGCGAAGAGTGTAAAGGCAGAAGGGAGCTTGACTGCGAGACGGACAGGTCGAGCAGGGACGAAAGTCGGGCTTAGTGATCCGGTGGTAGAGAGTGGAATTGCCATCGCTCAACGGATAAAAGCTACCCTGGGGATAACAGGCTTATCTCTCCCAAGAGTCCATATCGACGGGGAGGTTTGGCACCTCGATGTCGGCTCATCACATCCTGGGGCTGTAGTAGGTCCCAAGGGTTGGGCTGTTCGCCCATTAAAGTGGTACGCGAGCTGGGTTCAGAACGTCGTGAGACAGTTCGGTCCCTATCCATCGCGGGCGCAAGAAACTTGAAAGGGGCTGCTCCTAGTACGAGAGGACCGGAGTGGACGAACCAATGGTGTATCGGTTATGCCGCCAGGCGTACAGCCGAGTAGCTACGTTCGGGACGGATAAACGCTGAAAGCATCTAAGCGTGAAACCAGCCTAAAGATGAGGTTTTCATTGCATAAGCAAGTAAGGCCCCATGAAGACGACATGGTTGATAGGCCGGGAGGGAAGTGCAGCAATGCATGGAGCGGACCGGTACTAATAGGCTGAGGACTTATCTACGAAGATAAGAGCAGTATAAGGGAAAGAGACTCACGTTTTCTGTAGTTGTCAGGGCACAGGCTCTGAAGATTCAGTGGTGATGGCTGTAGGGGTCCACCTGTTCCCAGCTACCGAACACAGCAGTTGCCTACAAACGCGGAAAGTACTTAGGGGAGGCCCTGGGAGGATAGGGAAGCCGTTGATTAGTAGGAGAGGGCGTACGCCAATGCGTACGCCCTCTTTGTATGTAGGGGATAAACGTAGAGCTTTTCGGTAGCTGTAATTGGCTTACATCATCGTATCTGCATAACTATATATGTTATAATATATATTGCAAATATATTATTGAAAACAGAGGTATTTAAGTATGCAAGCAAAAAGGTTCAAGAAAGTGATGTCTTAAAAATTTTCTCCTGCTCGGAGATTTCATATGTCGATTACTATACCAAAAAGGGGGAAGGAAGAAAAGACGGCCCCCCATTTCGCAAGAAGTCATGGTCCCGTCATTATTGACGGCAGTGAACGGGGAATGATCATTTCCTCGCCCCAGGATATATATACCACCTGGCTATCGGCTATGTTCTGGCTGAAAAATCTGGTGCCTACATATGCCGATATTGAGTCTTTTGGTTGTAGAAGACGGAAAGGTTCTCGTTAAGATGACGGCGGAAGCTCATGAAATACCGACGCTCCGGCAGATCGATTAGGAAACAGTTAAGGCCGATGAAATTTGTGGTTACGGCGGCTTACTTGATTCGTTATCGGCAGCTCATCACGCCTCTCACGGTGTTCATGAAGGGGCATTAGTGCGTAACGGCGAAGTCCTGGCCTATGCTGAAGATATTGGCCGTCATAATGTTTTTAGACCGTTTGAGAGGGATTAGAAGATATCGATGTTCCGATGGATGCTTATCTTTCAGCGGTCGCGTACCTCAGTCCGTTATTTCCAAGGTACACGGTATGGGTGTGCATTTAATCGCATCAAGAGCCTTTTGCCGTCGGCCTTGGGATGAAGTTGGCAGATGAATACGGGATTACGGTTGTATGCGGCCTGCGTCCCGACTCCTTCCGCCTATATACACATCCTGAAAGAGTGTCTTCCAGGGAAATATATCTTAGTATAATATAGAAAGGGAGGACCTACAGGTCACCCCTTTAGCATTTGTCCGTTATTTTTCAGCAATACGGTTCTTACACTCATTCCTTCCATCGCAGGAGGGGCACTTTGGGAATAAAGGCAGAGCGTCGGCACGAGCCGGTCCGAATAAGGAGCCCGCCGTAGCTCGTTCCAGGGGCGTAAAGAAGGGATACCGTCTTCATATGAAACCGTGCCTTGACGAAGCGATCGACCGGGTTGTTTTTATGCAATCCTTCTTTCATACGGCAATCGTTCCGGGTAAAGCTGTTCGTTCCTCGCCGCGGAGACGACGCAGTACGGGCAAGGCAATGAGATGAAAGGCGTTAAAAGCTGCCGACGGGTTGCCGGATAAGCCGAGAATAGGGACGGTTTTACCTTTCCTTTCAATGACTCCGCCAGGACGCGGAACCGGGACGCATGGTCACTGCGGTCATATAATTTACGGGCGCCGATGCGTTCGTAAATTTGCGGCATGGAATCGAAGAGACCGACGGAAACGCCGCCTGTACTCGATAATTATATCGACTTCCATAGAGGCTGAGAAGATACGGGTAATTTCCGTATCCAGTTCGGTCGCCTTGTCCGTTACGGTGCATGTAGCCGATTTGTCCGAAGCCGTATTCACGCAAAAGACCGGCAAATAGGGTAGGCATTGGAATTATAAATTCAGGGCTCCGTTGCGCGGTTCTCCCGGCATGACCAATCCTGGCCCTGACGTAATAAAGAGAACTCGCAGGTCCTTGTAGACAGTTAAAGTCGTATGGCTGATACCGACAGCTGCCGACATGGCACCGGCAGTCAGGACAGACCCGGCTTTTTAGTATTAAGTCACCTGTCGTACATTCTTCACCGATAGGAATGACATTGTCACCCTTTGCACGGGCAGGTTAAGGTGAATACTCTTTCCGTCAGCTGTAGCGGACACCCGTTCCCGCATGACAATGGTGTCCGTTCCGTCAGGCAGGGCTCCGCCCGTCATAAGACGCAGACGGCAGCTCCCTTCTTTACCGTGCCGTCATAGACCTCGCCGGTACCGAGAGGGTCGCTAAGACCTCATAGTCTCGCGCGATCTTTTCGAAGCGTGAACGGGCACAGCGTCAAAAGCGAGACTTACGAAAAGGGGGATACGGTTCGGCGGCATGTATATCTTCGGCGAGGATTCGCCCCACGCAATGATCGGGACGGATTGTTTCCGTCCCGACTGTTGTCATGGTCAGTACATCCGCCCATATACGATTTACTTTTTACTGATATGGGAGTCATAAGCTGAACCTTTCTGTTATGCTTTCTGATGCTGCAGCTTGCTTAGCCGCTAAGGCGCTCTTGGCCTTGGCCGCCGCTTCTGCCGGGTCGAAAAGTGTGAATACTTCCGTAGGACATGCTTCGATGCAGGCGGGAATGCCTGATTCCGTACCGTGTGGCACAGGGTCACATTTAAAAGCCAATTGGCGGAAAGGACGACCTTTGTATCGCCATGGTAAATGCGTGCCATCGTAATACTGCTCGAAGGGGCAGGCCTTGGCACATTTGCCGCAACCTTTACAAATATCCTGATCGAGGATAACACTGTCTTCACCCATGGAAATGGCGTTAAAAAGGACAAGCTTCCATGCATTTGGGGCTTAGGGCATTGACGGCACTGTACGGGCTTTGTCATGTCCTTGGTAATTTGAATTTGGACACGCGGCGTAAAGTCGTAGCTGTCCGGGTCCATGTTGAATACATTCTTTCCCGTGTGATTGACAACGGCAGGCAATCATCACAGGTGCGTGCGGCAGCCGATGCACAGCATAGGGATCCGATTTGATGAATTTATTCATTCTGATGCCGCCTGCCGTTTTCTTCGAGAACGCCTGTTAAGCGGCGAATTTCTTTGTACGTTCAACAACTTCCTCGTTCGGCTGCTTTTTGGTCGTCGATTTTCAACGCGGCAGGCACAGTATTTGAATTCCGGTGTATTGACTTTTCGATCGACTTGGCGTTAGTCAACCGTTGCACGCACCGACCCACCACCGATAGGTCATATACGTAGCGCCCTTGGATACACGCTCTGTCGGCAAAGCTCTCGTAATCGTTTCGACCACGAGGCGAGAAGACACGCACCAGTTCGCCGTCTTTACGCCCAAAGTTTCGCAATCGTCGGGGTTCATCGAATGAAGCCCGGTTCGTCGTGCGAGGAGCGCAAGAGACGGCAGTTACCGGTCATGGTACGGACAGAGTAGTGACCGACTTCGCGGACTGTAGACAAGGATAAGGGGAATTCTTCCGTTTCTTTTTCCTTACAGGCGTAAAGGGGAAGAAGTAGAAAATGTCCCTCACCTTCCGGTTTGTTGAAGGTAGCCCTTCGTGAAGGAAATCTCGTGCCCTTATCTTCAGGGTCGCGAGTGTAGCAAAGGCCACTGAACGCCGTAGTTGGCTTCCAGTTTTTCATACGTAGCCCCGTAGTATTTCGGTGAAAGGGAAATCATTTCGTCCCAAATTTCTTCCGTGTTGTTGTAGTGCATGGGGTATCCCATGGCTGTGGCTACAAGGCAGAGAATTTCCCAGTCCGTCTTGACGTTCGGATCCGGATCCACGAGCTTATGAACGCGCTGGAAACGGCGATCACAGGCCGAGCATACGGCTTCGTGTTCGCCCCAGGCCGTAGCCGGGAAGATAACGTCTGCGTATTCACTCGGTTTTGTTGAAGAAAATATCTTGAATGACGACGAAATCGATTTCTCGAGAGCGTTTCTACTGAATTTCCGTAAAATCCGGTCGGACTGAGCCGGATCTTCGCCGATGATATAGTAAGCATGAATTTGTTTTTCGGATCCGACTCGCAGTACTTTTGTCGGGAACATGTCAGCGGCGTGCCGTTAACGGGTGATAGGGGAACGCCCCAAGCTTTTTCAAACTTTGGGCACGAACTTCCGGATCAGTAACCTTTGATAGCCAGGCATACGTTCGGTAGAACGCCCATATCGCAAGTTCCTGTACGTTATTTTGTCCGCGTACGGGACCTACGCCTGTTGCATAGTGACCGAAATTACCGGTCATTAAAGCTAAGTTGGAGCGCAGGCAATAACGCATTCAACGCCTTGGGAGAACTGTGTAACGCCCATGCCCCAAAGTGTCATAGTATGCTTTGGAAGAAGCGAAGAGGCGTGCGGCCTTTACGAATTTCTTCCGCATCGAGATGGGTTCAGCTCGGCAATGGCTTCCGGTGCGTACTTGGGATCGGCAATTTCCGGGCGTACCATGTCGAAGCCTACTGTATGAGCGTCAATAAATTCATGGTCAACCAAGTCTTCCGTGACAATGACATGAGCCATAGCACAAAGGAAGAGCATGTTCGTGCCGCCCTTGATGGGCAGGAAAATATCGGCAATACGACCTGTTTCCGTCTTGCGGGGGTCAACGCAATAATCTTGGCTCCCTTTTTCTTAGCCCGTACAATACGACGCGCCACAAGGGATGAGAGGTAGCTGCATTGTAGCCCATGTTGAAGATGACTTCCGCATCTTCGATTTCCGGCATCGCTGTACGACATAGCGCCTTCACTCACGTTTCGCCGAGACCGGCGACAGAAGGAGCGTGTCAGATACGGGCGCAGTGGTCGACATTATTGGTACCGATAACTGCGCGCATGAATGAGTTAAGTAGCCTACTTCATTTCCGGGACCGGGAGCCGAGCCGGCACCCATAACCGTGTCGGGGCCGTATTCTTTGATGATAGCCTTTAAGCGATCGGCAGTATACATGAATGGCTTCTTCCTAAGCAGCCGGTTCTACGGAGTTCTTTACCGCCGCGACGGATTACGGGAGTGCGAATACGTTTGGTTAAAATTTTGGATCATTCAGATAATCCCAGCCGTATAGGCCTTTCAAGCACAAACGTCCGTCATTGTTTACGCCGTGCGGCGATCCCTTTGCTTCAATGACGCGATTATTTTCTCTGTCTACAGCACAGTCAATAAGACAACCCGTACCGCAGTAGGGACAGACAGTAGTAATCGTTTCTGTAAGACATGTGGTGATTCACCCTTTTTAATAAGCGTATAGATGAACAATTACATAACTATACGCCAAAGAAAAATTCTCATGAGTTTTACTCATGGATATCTTGATACATGTCTATTTTTATACCCTAATTTTTCTCATTATGCAACACGTAAAAACGAAAATTTTTACGGCTTATAAAATGGAGAGATAGTTAAAACATCAGATAAAATAAGAATTTTACAGATTGGCCAATAGTTTTATGTATTTCGCCAAGGCAGAACATTGTCAGCGTGTAAAGTATTAAAATGCACTCGAATTTGTATCCTTTCGTCGTGTCACCAAGGCGACTGTTTCATTGTCCCTTCTGCGGCACCGGCTTCAGGCGGTAAAAACCAAAAGTTTCGGAAAGACCGTGACGAAGCGACTTTCAATGAGGACCAAATCTACGGACATAGAAAAGGCGGCGTCCTCTATGGCCCGGCTCGGTCCCAGTCCGGGATAAGAGCCGTACAACGGCTTCGGCACGGGTCGCCAGATCCGTATCGCTGTTTCGCTTAGGCCCTGTAGACATATGATGAGTGCTTTTAACATAGCCGACCCTATACCCTTGGCAGACAACTCTTTGATGACTTGTGTAATCATAGTGTTTTTCCTGTACCCGAAGTTTCTGCAGTGATGGAAACGACAGGAACGGGCGATTTTTGATTAATTCGCACAGCCAGGGCTTTATAGGCTGGCGGGGTGTGTTCATATTCGCTATTGGCGCATAAGGCGTTTCGTCGATGAAACCGCCTTTTTATTATAAATTTTTCGAACTTTGTAGTCGTCGGCGGCCATGGCTGCACGGATTTTTCATAAACCCGTCCCTTATAAAGTGCCGCCAAGGGATTTTCTCGCCTCGTCGACAACGGGTATAACAGCGTCATATCGGAGGCATCGGCAGCCAGCAAAGCAGGCACCCGTGAAAAGTCGAAAAAGGGAAGGTCCACGGCCAGGATGAGCCAACGGTCGGAAGGATATAATCTCATGGCTGCCCATACGCTTTGCGCTAAAGGGCCGCAGTCTGAATAACGGTCGGATACAATAGCACAGTGACGCTCCGTGTCAAGTCCCCGGTTTCGATGTATTCTGTTGTAGGGCGACCGTCTTCTATCGAGCTTTGACAGATAAAGTCCGGAATTTCTTGCGGTTCTATTTATCCTGTTTGCGGAAATAACCGTGCGTTCAAAGGATAAACGTAAGAATTTCGTCAGCATATGAGTCAACGTTGTCGAATCTTGCCAGGGGCAATTGAGACTTATCTTTTTCATGCATCTGCCTTGCCGCCGGCTAAGATTAAAAAGCGATAAGTTGGGAATTTTCGATCATGTCTTTTCAAGGTAAACCACCCTCGTTTCAAATCTTCCTTTTAAAGAATCCTATCATATTTTGGCGGCGTTGCATTACACTTGTATTGACGAAAATTTATAAAGATGTATACTATAACCTGAACTCATATTATATTTGCTTTTATTTCTAATAGGTTAGAGCAAGGAGGCATCATTATTATGTTTTCTCCCCAGGAAAATTTCGGAAAAGTTTATTGACATCGGTAAAGTGCAAGGCGGATCTTTGCTCACACAAGGCACTTTTTATTAGCTTTGTTGGCAGGGGATGTGTACATCGCATTGGCGGCTGCAGGCGCCAACACGGGCAGCAGTATGATTGAAAAATCCGTCACTTGCCAAAATTGTGAGTCGAGCGGATTTCTCCTGCAGGTCTTGCATGGTAGTTCTTGCCGTCGGAATTATTTACCGGTGACTGTCTCATGATTATCAGTGCGCGGTGAAGGGGCTATTTCGTGGAAGAAAATGCTTCGGTGCTGGGTTTTAGTGTATATCGGTCAACTTTTGTGGGCTCTATTTTAGTAGCTTTTTGATGACACAAGCCCATCAGTACTCTTCTGTTCGGCAACGGGGTGGCCTTTGGTTACTATGAAACAGCAGTCGCCAGTGTCTTTAGCTCCTTTTGGGCGCTTTGATTCTCGGCATATTCTGTAACTTCCTGGTTTGCGCTGCTGTTTGATTGCCGCCGGCGGCAGCTCCGTAACGGAAAAGCTTGCATCTGTATACCTTCCCATCTTTCTGTTTGTTGTATGCGGCTTCGAGCATAGTAAGCCAATATGTACCACATTCCGGCGGGGATTTTTGCTGCAGGAGACCCCGTTCATGCGGCGGCGGCAGTGGCTAAAGGGATAGATACGTCCGTTCTTACGTGGGAAACTTTATTAACAACCTGATTCCCGCTCACGATTGGACATATTATCGTGGTTGTATTCTCGTGGGGGCAGTGTACAAGCAGTGTTACCCCAAGAAAAAGGCACAGAATAGCCACTTTCGTGAAGAAAAGTACTTTGCGTGTTTGATACTGGCTATTTATAATAAAAATAGGTTACAATATCATGTAATACCGGCTCCGGCATTCACGTCGAGAGCCGGTTGTTTTACAGCTATGGGAGAAATTTTCAGAGAGGCAATACAAGCTATGAAACGGATAAAACGGAAGAGGCCGTAGGTCAGGTTCTCTGTCACGATATTACACAGATTATTCGCGGCGTCTCCAAGGGCCCGGTTTTTCGTAAGGGTCATGCGGTACAAAAAGAAGATATACCCGTCCTTTTATCAGTCGGAAAGGATACGCCTTTGTTTGGGAAAAATGACGAGCAAATGATGCACGAAGACGAAGGTGCCGCTGTACTGAGAGATCTTACTATGGATCGGGAATGCATGCTACAGAGCCGAAGGAAGGCAAGATCGATTTGATTGCCGATTGTGACGGCATGTTGGAAAATAGATACGAGGCGATTAAATATTATCAACGGTCTCGGTGAAATGATGGTTGCTACCAGACACGGCGGTTTTTACTGTACATACAGGTGATAAATTGGCCGGTATGCGAGTGATTCCGCTGGTCATTGAGAAAGAAAAGATGGAAGCGGCAAAAAGCGGTGGCGGGAAAACCGACACGAATATCCGCCCGTTTAAGGTTAGGATGGTCAGGTCTGTTACGACGGGAAATGAAGTTTTTACGGACGAATTGAAGACACCTTTTTCGCCCGTCATTTATGACAAGGTAAAAAGAATTCTGGGGCTCGCGTGGAAATGTATACCGTCCTTCCGACAATCCCGATGGCATTACAGCCGCTATTAAGGACATGTTGACAGCAGGGATGAAGCTGTTTTCTGTACAGGCGGGCATGAGCGTCGATCCTGGATGACAGAAACTCCTTTAGCCATTAAAAACACGGGGAATCGTATAGTTTTACGGCGCACCGGTTTTGCCGAGCCATGTTTCTTTTTATCGTATACGACAGGATGCCCGTCCTGTTGTCGGATTGCCCGGCAAGTTAGTGTATGCAAAACGGACGATTTTCGATTTGGCTTTGCCTTTTATTTGATGTCCGGTACGGAATTGGATGCAGCGACGTTGGCACGTATGGGTGAAGGCGGTTATGTCTGCACTGTCCTCGTTCGTACCTTCTAAACTGCGGGTTCGGTAAGTAGGTGTGATGCATGGCAAAATTTACACATATTGATGAAAAAGGAAAATGCTCATGGTTGATGGGACATAAACAAGTTACATCACGTATGGCTTTTGAGGACCGGTCGGATTTCTTCATGAACGATGAGTGCTACAAAGCCGTCAAAAGCGGCCAAGTCACCAAGGGAGATGTTTTGGGAACAGCCCGTATTGCGGCAATTATGGCGGCAAAAGAAGACAATGCTCCTTGATACCTCTTTGTCACAATCTATTGATTACTCGGGCGCACGGTAGATTTCGTATTATGATGAGACACGTGCCGCTGAAGCACAATGTCGGGTCGACAGAAGGTAAGACTGGTGTTGAAATGGAAGCTCTACGGGAACATCCGTGGCTCTACTGACCGTATATGACATGCAAAGCCGTCGATAAGAGAATGGTCATTTCCGAGGTGCATTTAGAAGAAAAGACGGGCGGTAAGAGCGGTCCTTCTTGTTTAACAGGTGAAAACCGTGAAAGATAAGTCGGGGAGAAATATAAACTATTTTGCGCATTTCGTAACGGATAAGTGCGTAATTTTCGTTGCCGCTACTGTATGCCTGACCCCGTTCCCGATGTGGAACATGAAGAAATCTTGTGGTATGAGGGAGATCTTACGTATTTGTGAAGCGGCCGTCTCGCCCAGGTATTCGAAAATTTAAGATTACGGGCGGTGAACCGCTGGTGCGTAAGGGCGTGTGTCGACTTTTATGCGACGTTTAAAAAGAAACGGACGGGTAGAGACTGTCAGCGCTTTACGACGAACGGCATGTTCGTAAAAGTACATATAGGACGAGTTTGGTACGACATGGGACTGGACGGTATTACATCGTCTCGATACATTGATCGCAAACAGTTTCGCCCGTCTGACAGGAACGGACGGAGTGGATGCGGTTGTAGATGCTGCAGCTGCTTTGCGTATCTGCCGGACTTAAGACCAAGATCAACCCGGTTCTTCTCAGTGGAAACGGAAAAGCCAGATCTACGCCTGGCAGCATTTCGGTACAAGAGATGCCTGTTGATGTGCGTTTTATAGAAGTTATGCCTATCGGCTTCGGTCGCTCGGAAAAAGGCCCTGACAGAGGATGCAGCCTCTGCAGATATTATGCAAGCAGAATATCCTGACTTTGGCTTTACTCGCCGGATGTGTGAGGAAATCGGCCGGCCGTTTATTACGGAAGCAGTTTGCGCAAGGGTATATATATAGGTTTTACTGCCGCCACACTCATCGCTTCTGTGATGAATGCACGTGCCGCGGTTGACGAGTACCGGGTTTTTGAAGTCCTGGTCTCAGGCAGCTGGCGACAGCGGTGTATCGACCCTCAAAGCTGCCCGACAAGCGGCGGTTCCAGAGACAGCTCGACAGCAGCTCTGAATACGTGCCGCCGCAAAGCTAAAACCGCAAGTGCCATTGCTTTCTCCCATATCGGGAACAACGGAAAATAAGACGATGAACTCGAATCGAGTGGAGCAATATGGGAAAGATAGAAGCTTATTTGTATAAGCAGAAACGAGAGGCGTGCAGAAGGAGCCGATAAAAGAAGCCAATCTTCTTGTCCATTGGGGAATTGAAGGTGATGGCACACTGTGCGCGAAGCGCAGAAGCAGTATCAAGCCAGGTGAGTCTCTTTCAGCTGATGCGATAAACGCGTTTAGGAGGAAAAGGAGCCTGCATGTTGATTTCGGAGCCTTTCGGCGAAACCCGGTTGTTTCGATTTGACTTTGCTACCTTGCCGTAGGGACCTTTGTTGCGCCCGACGTGGTACTTTTGGAAATGACGCAAATCGGTGAGGAGGTCATACTCATTGTGCTATTTATCATTCCGTCGGTGACCGTACTATGCCGAGAGAAGGCGCATTTGCACGCGGCTCTTGAGGGCGTGAAAACACCGCATTGCGGTGATGGAACTGCTATTGAAGAGCGCAAAGGCCCGCGTCCCTACTCGGGCGCGGCCGTTACTCACTCTGTCTCGATAAAGGCAGTCGCGGGGAACGTATAGCAGACGGAAAGCGGCCCAGCTTATTGTAGATTGGAAAAGTGCTAAAGGCCTTGCAAGTTATGGAGACCTTTGCTTTTACCCGACAATGAAGAAAACTGAAGAAAGAATTAATCCGCCTAGCCGATCAACGACAAGCAGATCTTATTTTGACAACAGGCGGCGGGCGTTCGCACCGACTGACGTGTATCTGAGGCCACCCTGGCCAGTGGCGGATCGCATGGTTCCGGGAATCGCCGAAGCCATGCGGGCCGAATCGATGAAGCTAATACGTAAAAGCGGGCTATGTATCTCGCGGGCTACGAGTGTTCTTCGTAAGGGCACATTGATCGTAAACTTGCCGGGAAGTCCCAAGGCTTGCGATGAATGTTTGGACGTATTTTTAAGCACTGTCGCTCATCCGTTGGATTTATTGCGCTACGGGGCGTCTGACTGTGCCAGAAAATAATTTTGCCGGAGGTTTTAAATATGAATACCTGGAAAAAGCGCAGGCTTAGCTATTATGGCGGCTATGGCAGTGGGGCTTATCGGCTGCGGCGGGCATGCAGGAAGGTCTCAAATCGACAGGAGGAAAAGAAAAGTACACATAACCGATGCGGCGGCAAGTATGACGGAAACGCTGAATCAGCTTAAAACAGAGTATGAAAAGCAGCATCCCGATGTAGAAATTACATTTAACTACGATTCTTCGGGCATTGAAAACAAATTCAAAACGGGGCGGAGTGTGATCTCTTCATATCGGCAGCTCAAAAGCAGATGAATCAATTGGACGGGCCGAAAGATGCAACGGCAAACCCGACAAATTGATTTTATAGATTCGGCAACGCGTATTAACTTGTTGGAAAACAAGGTTGTATTAGTTACGCCTGAAGGAAACCCCAAGCAAATCCAAAAACTTTAACGATATGGCGGCTAAGCTGAAAGAACGGCTCTCATTCGTTTGGTCATGGGCAATAGTGACGTGCCGGTCGGCCAGTATACGGAAAAAAATCCTGAAATTCTACAACTTGATGAAAAAGCGATTGCATCTGCCGGTAATATTACATACGGCTCCAATGTAAAAAGAAGTTACGACACAGGTCTTGGAAGGAAGTGCCGATTGCGGCGTTGTCTATGCTACTGACGCTTTCAGTGCGAAGTTGAAACCTGTTGACCAGGCGACAAAGGAAATGTGCGGTCAGGTTATTTATCCGGCAGCCGTATTGAAGAATTCGAAACAGCAAGATGCAGCTAAAGATTTCTTAAAAATTTTACAAAAGTGACGAAGCTATGAAAATATTTGAAAGCGTAGGCTTCAGCCGCGTATAAGGAGTTCGTTATACATGGATTGGTATCCTCTTTGGAACAGTTTGCGCATAGCGGCCATCTCTTGTGTCATCGTCTTTTTTCTCGGTATTTTTGCGGCCTATAAAATTGCCGCCTTACCGAAGTTGGCTAAGGGAATTTTAGATGTATTGCTTACCTTGCCTCTCGTCTTGCCGCCAACGGTGTGCGGCTGGATTTTACTTCTCCTTTTCGGCCTCACACATCCCCTGGGTATTTACCTGAAACAGATAGGTATTCAGTTTGTTATGACTTGGTATGGCGGCGTCATCGCCTCGGCAGTCGTAGCCTTCCCTGCTCATGTATCGGACTGCTCGCGGAGCCTTTGAGAGCTTTTAATGAAAACTTGGCTTGGAGTGCCCGGACCTTGGGGCTGTCGGAACGGTTTATCTTTTGAGAATCCGCATGCCCGCTTGTAAGCAAGGTATTATTGCCGGCGTTGTTCTGGCTTTTGCTCGTGCCTTGGGCGAGTACGGTGCAACGAGTATGCTTATCGGCTATATACCGAATAATACGGCTACGATTTCTACTACCGTGTATCAATTATGGCGAACCAATGACGAGTACAGTGCTTTTTATATGGGTTGTCATTAATATGATAATCAGTGCTGTCGTGCTTTTGACCGTGAATATGATGGAAAAGAAGGCTCGTCAAAGGAGGGGCCGAGCATGGCAATCGACGTAAGTGTACAAAAAGATTGGGCGATTTTTTTCACTCGATGTATCTTTTCGTCGCCCGGCGGCATTGTCGGTCTCTTAGGTGCTTCCGGTTGCGGCAAGAGCAAAACCTTACAGTGCATTGCGGGTATTGAGAAACCGGATAAAGGCCATATATCGGTCGATGACCGAATTCTTTTCGATACGTCAAAGGCCATAGACGTACCTGTACAGAAAAGACGGGTAGGTTATTTATTTCAAGACTATGCGCTCTTTCCCGACATGACAGTAAAAGAGAATATCTTTTACAGTATTCGGAAAAAAGCGGGTAAAGAGGAAAAGAGAGAAATCATTAAATCCGTTGTCGATTCTTTGCGTCTTACGGGGTTGGAAGAACGTAAACCCGGACAGCTTTCAGGCGGGCAACAACAGCGTGTGGCATTGGCTCGTATACTTGTCAATGAACCCGACGTATTGTTGCTTGATGAACCGTTCAGTGCATTGGACAGCTACTTAAAGGAACGCCTTGTCATCGAATTGAAGGAAACCTTGGCTCGGTTTCAAAAGGATGTTGTTCTCGTAACGCACAGTCGTGATGAAGCTTATCAGCTTTGTGATCGCATCGCCGTTTTGTCGGCAGGTAAGCTTGAAGTATTCGGTAAGACGCACGCGGTCTTTACCAGGCCTCAGACCGTGACGGCAGCGGTCCTCACGGGGTGTAAGAATATTGCCGATGCGGAAAAAAGAGGATCTCATGATGTCTTCGTGCCGTCTTGGAATGTAGTGTTACATACGGAAGATGAGGTACAAGACGGGCTTTGCGCTGTCGGTGTCAGGGCTCACAGCTTTTCGTCACAGCGAAATGAAAATGAACAGCCTATTGTGGTAACGGAATGTGTGGAACAACCTTTTGAATGGGTAATTAAATTCCGTTATGCCAATCAGTGCGTTAATAGTGAAGATCTTTGGTGGAGATTTCCGAAGGAGCATTTTCCTTCTTCTATGCCCTCTCAATTGGGTATTCGTCGAGAAGATGTTTTACCATTATACAAGTAAAAGAAAAGACCTGCTCACTGTAAGTGAGCGGGTCTTTTTCATAATTATCCCCGTATTAATTCGTGCAGGGCACCGGAACGTTCTTGGTTAGCCATGGAAAAGCCGCCTTTTTTTCGACTGCATCGAAATCAAAAGGA